>TARA_B110000003_G_scaffold2652_2_pt1 | contig 78699 bp, 67 predicted proteins | sample TARA_B110000003 | Tara Oceans TARA_B110000003 (sample SAMEA4396424) | marine metagenome | biome: Westerlies Biome; feature: [SRF] surface water layer (ENVO:00010504); material: water (ENVO:00002006), including particulate matter (ENVO:01000060) such as... | depth 5 m
TCTCGCGATAGGCCGCAAATATACTATAATTCATTAAAAAGCGAATGAAAAAAATGTTTTTTTTAGTAGGCTAAAAGATTACTTTTGCGCCCTATGGTTTCAGTAAGTAATGTGTCTGTTTATTTTGGTGGTCAAGAATTGTTTGACGATATCTCTTTTATGGTTAATAAGGGAGATAGACTAGGTTTAGTTGGTAAAAATGGTGCTGGTAAATCCACGCTATTAAAAATAATAGCGGGAGATTTGTCGCCAAATAATGGTACTATTTCTTGTCCTAATGATAGCAGTTTAGGCTTTTTAAGGCAAGATTTAGAGTTCGAAGATGGCCGAACAGTCAAGGAAGAGGCCGAACAAGCCTTTATAGAAATTAAAGCTTTAGAGCTTAAAATGTCTGGTTTTAGCCATCAAATGGCTACCAGAACCGACTACGAATCGGACGAATACATGCAGTTAATCATCGACAACACAGAATGTGAAGAGCGTTTTTCTTTGCTTGGTGGTTATACTATTCAGTCCGAAATGGGTCAGGTTCTTATTGGTTTAGGTTTTACTAACGATGATTTAGATAAGCAAACCAACGAATTTAGTGGAGGTTGGAGAATGCGTTTAGAGCTTGCCAAACTTCTTTTGCAAAAGCCAGATGTATTATTACTCGATGAGCCTACCAATCACCTCGATATTGAATCGATTGTTTGGCTCGAAAATTGGCTGAAAAATTATGGTGGTGCAGTTATATTAGTGTCGCACGATAGAGCTTTCTTAGATGCGGTAACAAATAGAACCATTGATCTTTTACATGGAAAGGCTAACGATTACAGAGCTAGCTATTCTAAATACGTTGAGCTTCGTAAAGACAGACAAGAAAAGCAAATTCAGGCTAAGAAAAATCAGGATAAAGAGGTAAAGCAAACCAAAGAGTTAATCGAGAAATTTAGATTTAAGAAGAGCAAAGCATCTTTCGCTCAGTCTCTTATTAAGAAGCTCGATAAAATGACCATGATTGAGGTAGAAAAAGATGAAAGCGCTAGTATGCATTTTAAATTTCCTCCTGCTCCTCACTCTGGTAAAATTACTTTAGAAGTAAATTCTATTTCTAAAAGTTACGATCAACTCCAGGTTCTTAAAAATATAGACCTCTTGTTAGAGAGAGGAGAAAAGATTGCTTTCGTTGGAAAAAACGGAGAAGGGAAAACAACTTTAGCAAAGATTATTACTAACGTAATTGATTATACTGGTTCTGTAGAATTAGGATACCAAGCTAAAATAGGATACTACGCACAAAATCAGTCCGAATTGTTGGATGGTGAAAAAACAATATTAGAATTGGTTTCTGATGCTGCCGACGAACATAGCAGACCAAGAGTAAGAGATATGTTGGGTTCGTTTTTGTTTAGTGGAGACGCTGCCAACAAAAAAGTAAAAGTGCTTTCTGGGGGAGAACGAGCAAGAGTAGCTTTATGTAAATTATTACTTGAGCCAGTTAACTTATTGGTGATGGATGAGCCTACCAACCACTTGGATATGATGTCTAAAGAGATTCTTAAAAACGCATTAAAAATGTATGATGGAACTCTGATAATTGTATCGCACGATAGAGATTTCTTACAAGGACTTACCGAGAAAGTATACGAGTTTAAAAACAAAAATATTGTAGAGCATTTAGGAGATATTAACGATTTCCTTGCTGCCAAAAAAGTATTAGACTTTAAAGAGTTTGAAACTGAAAACAAACAAAAAGCTAAGGCTAATTCTGTTAAAAAAGATTCATCGAGTAATCTTGATTACGAACAAAAAAAACAACTAGATAAGGACATCAAAAAAGTATCTAACAAGATTAAAAATCTAGAACGTAAGGTAGATGGCATCGAAACAGAATTAAAAGAATTAGATTTGCAATTGTCTGACCCAGAAAAGTATAAAGAACTTTCGGCCCAATCTGGGTTTTTTGAAGCTTACAAAAAGAAACAAGAAGAATTAGCTTTGCTAATGAAGGAATGGGAAGATGATTTACTATTAGCAGAAGAATTGAAATTAAAAAAAGACCAAAGCAATGACGCATAAAGCAGGTTTTGTAAATATTATTGGAAATCCTAATGTTGGTAAGTCAACCCTAATGAATGCATGGGTTGGGGAGAAACTTTCTATTATTACCCATAAGGCTCAAACTACTAGACACCGAATTTTAGGAATTGTTAATCACGATGATTACCAAGTCGTTTTATCTGATACTCCTGGTATTTTAGAGCCAGCTTACAAGCTTCAGGAAAACATGATGGACTTTGTTAAGGGAGCTTTTCAGGATGCCGATATACTTGTGTATATGGTTGAGGTGGGAGAGAAGAAAATGAATAACGAGGCTATCTTTGAAAAATTAACTCATAGCGAGCAGCCTCTTTTGTTATTGCTTAACAAAATTGATAATATAGATCAAGAAGAGTTAGAGGCACAATTCGAATATTGGCAAGCACTTATTCCTAAAGCAATGATATATCCTATATCTGCTTTAAATAAGTTCAATATTGGAGTGGTCTTTGATAAAATAGTTTCACTTTTGCCAGAGTCTCCAGCTTATTACGATAAGGATACTTTAACAGATAAGTCGGAACGCTTTTTCGTTGCCGAAATAATCAGAGAGAAAATTTTAAAATACTATAGTAAAGAGATTCCTTATTCGGTAGAAATCGAAGTAGAAGAATTTGTTCACGAGGAAAAAATATTAAAGATAAGGGCAATTATTTTTGTTGCTAGAGATTCCCAAAAAGGAATCATTATCGGACATAAAGGAGTGGCTCTCAATAAAGTGGGTACACTAGCAAGAAGAGATATGGAAGTCTTTTTTAAGAAGAAGATTTTCCTAGATTTATATGTTAAGGTAAACAAAGACTGGAGAGATAAGGATAGCCAGTTAAAAAGATTTGGTTACGAAAATTAAATAGAAGTTATGGCAAATATTGTTGCAATTGTAGGAAGACCTAATGTAGGGAAATCAACCTTTTTTAACCGTATGGTTCAAAGAAGGCAAGCTATTGTTGATTCCGTGAGTGGAGTTACTAGAGACAGACATTATGGTAAAACAGATTGGAATGGCCAAGAGTTTTCAATAATTGATACTGGTGGTTATATCATAGGTTCTGACGATATTTTCGAAGAAGAAATTCGTAAGCAAGTTGATTTAGCAATTGATGAAGCAAACGTTATATTGTTTTTGGTAGATGCTCAAATAGGAGTTACTGATCTAGATATTACCGTGGCTAACCACTTAAGAAAAGCTAAAAAACCCCTTATTCTTGTAGCCAACAAAGTAGACAATGCAGCAATAATACAGCAAGCAGTAGACCTATATTCTTTAGGATTAGGGGAATACTTTTGTATATCGGCTGTAAATGGCTCTGGCACAGGAGAATTGCTTGATGCGGTAGTCGAAAGCTTACCTCCTGAGCCTATTCGTGATGAGACTGATTTGCCAAGGTTCGCTATTGTAGGAAGACCTAATGTAGGGAAATCATCTTTTATCAATGCCTTGGTTGGTGAGGATAGAAATATAGTAACCAATATTGCCGGAACAACTAGAGATTCTCTTGATACTCATTATACCAAATTTGGTCACGACTTTACGCTGGTTGATACTGCTGGAGTAAGAAAGAAAAAAAATGTTCACGAAGATCTTGAGTTTTATTCGGTTATGAGATCTATTCGATCTATCGAATATTCTGATGTTTGTTTGTTGATTATTGACGCAACTTTAGGTTTCGAGTCTCAAGATCAAAGTATTTTCCATTTAGCTGATAAAAACAGAAAAGGGATTGTAATACTAGTTAATAAATGGGATTTAGTTGAGAAAGATACTCATTCTGTTAAAGAGTATGAAGAGATGATTAGAAATAAAATTTCCCCGTTTACAGATGTGCCTATTGTTTTTGTTTCAGCGCTTAATAAACAAAGGTTGTTAAAAGCTCTACAGGTTGCTATTGATGTGTTTAAAGACAGAAAAGCTAGAATTACGACCTCCAAGCTTAATGCTGTAATGCTGCCAATTATAGAGATTACGCCTCCGCCAGCTACTAAAGGTAAGTACGTGAAAATTAAGTTTTGTACTCAGTTACCTACTAAGACTCCGACCTTTGCCTTTTTCGCTAATTTACCTCAATACGTAAAAGATCCGTATAAAAGATTTATCGAAAATAAGCTAAGAGAGAATTTCGATTTCTCTGGAGTTCCGATACAGATTTTCTTTAGAAAGAAATAATTTCTATAGTTTAAAAGCAGTCTTTACCTGATCGATGTAATCTAGTTTCTCCCAAGTAAAAGTTTCTACCTCTACTTTCTTGAAATCATTACCGACTTTAAAAGTTAACTCCTTAGTTTGAGGAGTTCTTCCCATGTGTCCGTATGCTGCTGTTTCTTGATAAATAGGATTCTTAAGTTTCAGTCTATCAATAAGTGCTGCAGGTCGCATATCGAAAATATCGCTTACTTTTTTAGCAATTTCACTATCTTTCATATCCACCTTACAACTTCCGTAAGTGTCTACAAATATTCCCATTGGTTTAGCTACTCCAATTGCGTAAGATACTTGAACTAATATTTTTTCACATACTCCAGCTCCAACCATGTTTTTAGCAATATGTCTGGTAGCGTATGCTGCCGAACGGTCTACTTTAGAAGGGTCTTTTCCTGAAAAAGCACCACCACCGTGGGCACCTCTACCTCCGTAAGTGTCAACAATAATCTTACGACCAGTAAGGCCAGTGTCTCCATGAGGACCACCAATAACAAATTTTCCGGTAGGGTTAATGTGGTATGCTTCTGTGCCAAATAATTTTTGTTGGCGTTCTTCTATTTGAGCTAATACTCTAGGAATTAGGATATTTACTACATCCGATTCTATTTTTTCTTGCATTGCTTTCTCAGCCTGCTCAGGATTTTTTTCGTCGATAATAAACTCATCGTGTTGAGTAGAAACAACAATAGCTTCTATTCTGATTGGCTTATGGTCCTCATCGTATTCGATAGTTACTTGCGATTTGGAGTCTGGACGTAAATAAGTCATTTCTTTTCCTTCTCTTCTAATTGCTGCTAACTCGATAAGAATTCTGTGAGATAGATCTAGAGCCAAAGGCATGTAGTTGTCTGTCTCGTTAGTTGCGTAACCAAACATCATTCCTTGGTCACCAGCACCTTGTTCGTGGTGCATTCCCTTTCCTTGTTCTACTCCTTGGTTGATGTCCTCTGATTGCTCATGAATCGCTGATATTACTCCACAGCTATCAGCATCAAATTGATATTCCGATTTGTTATAGCCTATTTTTCTAATTACATCTCTAGCAACATTCTGAACGTCCACATAAGCGGTAGATTTAACTTCTCCTGAAAGAACGGTAAGACCTGTAGTAACAAGAGTTTCGCAAGCTACTTTAGAGTTAGGGTCTTGCACCAAGAAATTGTCTAATAACGCATCAGAAATTTGATCTGCTACTTTGTCTGGGTGCCCTTCTGAAACCGATTCAGATGTAAAGAAATATGCCATAATATTGGTTTATTTAAAAGTAAAAAACTAGTGAATATAGACGATGCAATTATCCCGTTTTAGCATTTTTAGGAGTGGTTGCAATCAGTCAAATTTGTCCACTTAATATAGGTGCAAATGTATTAAATAATTTATTACAATTTGCAGATTTTTATAGTATTGTTATTTAGTTAACTCTTGAAAATAGGATTCCAAATCAATGTTATCAGCTCTCAGCTGGACCATTGTTTTATCGGCTACAATTTGTCCCTTGTTGATAATAATGACTCTATTGCATATTCTGTCTACTTCTTGCATTATGTGGGTAGAGAGAAGTACTGTTTTGTTCTTGCCGCTATCTTTTATTAAATTTCTAATTTCAACTAACTGATTAGGGTCAAGTCCAGTAGTGGGTTCATCTAAAATTAAAACTTCAGGATCATGAATTAAAGCAGCAGCCAATCCTACTCTTTGTCGATATCCTTTAGAAAGTTGTGAGATTTTTTTATGCTGTTCTTTTTCTAAACCAGTAATAGAAATCATTTCTTCTATTCTGTTTTTAGAAACACCATAAATACCTGCAACAAAAGCCAAATACTCCTTTATGTACATGTCGGTATAAAGAGGATTGTGTTCTGGTAAATAACCAATCTTACTTTTTGTTTCGATAGGATTATCTTTAATGTTCTGACCGCAAACATTAACTTCTCCTTCATCTTTAGAAAGGTAGCAGCAAATAATTTTCATTAAAGTTGATTTTCCTGCTCCGTTAGGACCTAAGAAACCAACGACATCTCCTTCTTTTATTGACAAAGAGACTTCTTTAAGTGCGGCTTGTTGCCCGTAATATTTGCTAACCTTATTTACTTCAATAGACATGTTAGCGAAGATACATAAGATTTGTTTATTTTTTTTGCTTTTTATCGAACTTAACTTAAGGGTTGTATATTTGTATTCATGCAAGGAGTGGTAATAAAATCTACAGGTAGTTGGTATATAGTTAAGACCGAAGATGGTGAGCAGCTAAATTGCCGTATTCGTGGTAAATTCAGAATACAAGGTATTAAAAGCACCAATCCTGTTGTAGTGGGTGATGTGGTTATAATTACTCAAGAAGAAGAATCGTATATTATTTCTGAACTTCTTGAAAGACGTAATTATATCGTTCGTAAATCGGTCAACCTTTCTAAGCAAACTCACATTATTGCTTCAAATATTGATCAGGCTATTTTAGTAGCAACTATTAAAAGTCCGACTACTTCGACTAGTTTTATCGATCGTATTTTAGTGGCTGCTAAATCTTATGACATTGATGTTGTTATTGTTTTTAATAAAGCTGATTTATTAGATAAGCAAGAGAAGCTAAAATTAGAAGGCATAATAGATCTTTATCAAAAAATTGGTCATAAATGTTTTTCATTGGCTGCTCTTGAAGATGATTTGTCCTCATTAAAGGAGGTAATGAAAGATAAGGTGAATGTTTTTTGCGGTCATTCTGGTGTTGGCAAATCTACTTTGTTAAATATGATTCAGCCAGATTTAGATATCATTACTCAAGAAATTTCTTTCCAACACCAACAGGGAATGCATACCACCACTTTTTCTGAGATGCATGAGCTAGATTTTGGAGCCAAAATTATTGATACTCCAGGTATAAGGGGTTTTGGTCTAGTGGAAATTAACCAGAGTGAACTTTCTCATTATTTTCCAGAATTTTTTGCTCTCAATGCAAAGTGTAAATACAATAATTGCATTCATGTTAATGAGCCGAATTGTGGTGTTAAACAGGCAATAGATAACAATCAAATTGCTGCTTCTAGGTACAAGAGTTACCTAAGTATGTTAGAGTCTGATGACGAGCATTATAGAGTAAATAAATTCGAATAAATGAGAGCTGTTATTCAGAGAGTTAGTAGTGCATCGGTTACTATAGAACAGAAAAAAACAGCGTCTATTGACCAAGGATTATTAATCTTGCTAGGAATAGAATCTCAAGATTCTCAAGAAGATATAGATTGGCTTTGCAATAAAATTATTGGGTTACGTATTTTTAATGATCAGGATGGAACTATGAATTGTAGTGCGTCTGATTTAGATGCCCAGTTGTTGGTAGTTAGTCAGTTTACTTTGTTTGCTAAAACTAAAAAAGGAAATAGGCCATCTTATATTAAGGCAGCACCGCCTTTTGTTTCTATACCACTCTATGAGTCTTTTATTAGCACCATTCAGAAACAATGCACTCAGAAAGTGGAGACAGGGGAGTTTGGAGCCGACATGAAAATTGATTTAACAAACGATGGTCCTGTTACTATAATAATAGATACCAAAAACAAAGAATAAATGGCAATTAAGCAATTACAACAGGAAGTAGATAGTTGGATAAAGAAGTATGGCGTTAGGTATTTTAATGAACTAACTAATATGGCAATACTATCTGAAGAAGTAGGAGAGGTTGCCCGTATAATTTCTCGAAAATACGGTGAGCAATCTTTCAAAGAATCAGATAACAAAGATTTGGGCGAAGAGTTGGCGGATGTTTTGTTTGTAGTTTTGTGTTTAGCTAATCAGACCAATACAGACTTAGAGAAAGCATTTAAAGATAAGATGGATGCAAAAACGATAAGAGATAAAGAAAGACACGTTAACAATCCTAAGCTATAATTTTTTTTATATTTAACTAATCTTAAAGTTATTTAAAATGAAAAACTCTTCTTACCCACTTTGGCTCACTATTGTTTCGGCTTTTTTTATTGTCTGGAATTTTATGGGCCTTTTTAATTTTTATGCCCAAATGACTATTTCTGATCAAGATTTGTATAACATGCCTGCTGCAGAGCAAACCGTATACACTAGTTACCCTCTTTGGGCTGCCATTGCTTTTGGTGTTGCTGTAATAGCTGGTTTCTTAGGTTGTATCGCCCTTCTTTTCAGAAAGAAGGCTGCTAATCTACTATTGCAATTTTCTTTAGTTGGAGTATTGGTTCAGATGTATCACAGCCTTTTTATTGCAAACGCATTGGATGTGTATGGTCCTGGCCATGTAGTAATGTCAATTATGATAATCGGCTTTGCAGTGTTATTAGTTTGGTTGTCGAGCTTAGCGACAAAAGAAGGATGGATTAAATAATCTAGGCTTTTAAGTCTTTGGCTTTTTGTTTTGCCATTTCGTTTCTTTCGATAGTGTGTCCTGGTCTGTCCCATTTCACATTACCTCTAGTAGAAGCACATTCCTTATAACTTTCTTTAGTAGTAGGCTGCTCTCCATCAACAAATGGTGCTTTAGTGGAAATGCCTAGAATATCAAAAAGTTTCATGTCGTTGTTAATGTCTGGGTTTGGTGTAGTAAGCAACTTGTCTCCTGCAAATATTGAAGATGCTCCAGCCATAAAGCAAAGAGCTTGTCCTTCGTCACTCATTTGAGTACGTCCTGCAGAAAGTCTAACTACTGCTTCTGGCATAACAATTCTAGTAGTTGCTACCATTCTTACCATATCCCATATAGAAACCAATTGTTGGTCTGCTAAAGGAGTTCCTTCCACAGGAACTAATGCATTGATAGGGACTGATTTTGGCTGAGGGCTTAGGTTGGCTAAAGTAACTAGCATAGAACATCTGTCATTAGCAGATTCACCCATTCCAATAATTCCTCCAGAGCATACACTTATGCCAGCTTTGGATGCATTAGCTATGGTTTTCTTTCTATCGTCAAAATCTCTAGTAGAGATGATTTCTTTATAATGGTCTTCTGATGTGTCTAAATTATGGTTGTAAGCATAAAGCCCTGCGTCTGCTAATCTTCTTGCTTGATCTTCTGTCATCATTCCAAGGGTACAACAAACTTCCATTTCGAGTTCGTTAACGGTTTTCACCATTTCTAATACTTGATCAAATTCTTCATTGTTCTGAATGTTTCTCCAAGCTGCTCCCATACAAAGTCTAGAAGAGCCATTTGATTTAGCTCTCAAGGCTTGGGCTTTTACTTGAGGAACAGTCATAAGGTCATTCTTTTCTATATCGGTATGGTAACGTGCCGCTTGAGGGCAGTAGCCACAGTCTTCCGGACAGCCGCCTGTTTTAATAGATAGTAAGGTGCTTACTTGCACTTCTAGAGGATTGTGGTTTACTCTATGTTGCTGTGCAGCATCAAAAACCAATTGCATTAATGGTCTATTGTAAATTGCTAAAACTTCCTCCTTTGTCCAGACTTTATTCATTTCCTAAATTTTATGTTATACAAATATAACTTTTATCTTATTTCGTAATTACTAAACTTACTGCATTTCCTCCAAATCCGATAGCATTTATTAAAACAGTATTTACTTGCGATGGTTTTGTTCCATTATTGCTGTCGTAAGGAAATGAAATCAATTCGTTTCTGTGTATCATTTCTATTGCTAAATCAAGGCTTAAACCTCCCGACGCTCCCAGAGTATGTCCTGTCTGAAATTTGGTACTTATTAAGTGTGGAGTCTTATCTTTAAATATTTTCTTAATTGCCATAAGTTCGGAATGATCTCCTTTGATAGTTCCGGGTGCGTGTACCACTATTGCGTCAATTGATTTTGGCTCTAAATCTTTAATAGCCATTTTCATGCTTTTTTGCATGGACTCTCCATTGTCACTTATAGAAGTAGGATGGTTCACTTTTTCGGTTGCATATCCTACACCTATTATTTTTGCTATTCGCTTTTGTCCATTATCTTTTTCCATTGCGAAAACACTAGCCCCTTCTCCTAAACACATGCTATTATTTTGTGCGTTTTTTTGTAATGGAGTGCTGCACCAATCAGTTGTTTTTTTAGTATAAATTCCTAAAGATTTCATTTGACTGACTGTGAAATCTGTTAATGGTGATTCGCTAGCTCCTGCTAAAAATTGCTGACTCATCCCTGAGTTTATCCATGCGCAAGCATTTAAAATAGAATGCAAAGCTGTACTACAAGTAATAGAGTGAGACAAGTTAATGCTATCGCTAGAAAGATCGTTGGAAACCCAAGATGCAATATTTCCTAAAGTGGTAGTTGGTGAGGTTAATGGACTAATTTTCTGATTAGGAGAGTTTAAAAAATGGCTGTGGTATTTTTCAAATAGTTGGGTAGCTCCTCTAGAAGAACCTATATTTATTCCAACTTCTTCCATATTTTCCCAATCGCTATTTTCAATACAAATTCTAGAAGCCAGAATTGCCATCAAAACGGTTTTATCTAGTCTTCTATAATTCGAATTTTCTTTTCTGATTTGATCGATTAGTTTCAGAGTCTCTGGGTGTAGTCTTCCACTTGGGGTGTCTTCGTTGTTAAAACAGCAAATATTCAAATAGCATGTATCACTAAGGTATCGTTGCCAGATTTGTTCTGGCTGATGACCTAAAGAAGAAATACTTGCCTTTGATGTTATAACTATTGAATTCATGGGGCCAAAGATACTTATTTCAAAGATTCAAAAAAGGATAATATACTATCGTAAATGTGATTTAATTCTGCGTCAGTAATGCAGTAAGGCGGAAGAATGTATAATACGTTACCTAGTGGTCTTAAATTAATCCCTTTTTCCATGAAATAGGCGTACATATCATCTTTAATAGAACTGGTATAACTGCTGTTGTCGCTTTGTAATTCTATAGCAAGAATAGTTCCGGTTTGTCTAATGTCTTTTATAAAAGGGTAAGAACTTAGTTTTGGAGTAAATTGGTGATGGTTGTTTGCAATCTCTTTTATTCTGTTTTGGCAATCTTCTTTTTTTAATAACTCTAAACTTGCAATCGCTGCAGCACAACCTAAAGCGTTGCCTGTATAAGAATGTCCGTGTAAAAAAGCCGTTGACATATCGTCTCCTAAAAAACTATTGTAAATATCTTGTGCGCATGTAGTTAAAGAAATGGGAAGCGTTCCTCCAGAAAGTCCTTTTGATAGGCACATAAAGTCTACTTCTTGTTGTAACTGGTTGCACGCAAAATATGTCCCTGTTCGTCCAAAACCTGTCATTACTTCATCTGCAATAGTTAAGGTTTGGTGTTTCTTACAAAGAGCAATCATTTTATCTAACATTGGGCTCTGGTACATTCGCATTCCGCTTGCGCCTTGTACTAATGGTTCGAATATAAAAGCTGCAACCTCTCCACTTTGTAGTTGCTTTTCTAATTCTATTAAACAATTTTCGTTAGTAGGGAAGGGTAGGTGAGTAACTTCAAACAGATAATCTTGAAAATGAGCGCTAAAAATACTTTTTGCTCCTGCCGACATAGCTCCGAATGTTTCGCCGTGATACCCTCCGTCTAAAGCAAGTATTTTTTGTTTTTTAATTCCTTTATTTCTCCAGTACTGAATAGCCATTTTAAGAGCGATTTCTACTGCTGAAGAGCCATCGCCAGAGAAGAAGAATTTTGCCTGATTTTTTGGTAAAACAGTTGTTAATTCTTTACATAAAACAGTCGCACTTTCGTGGGTGAAGCCAGCAAACATTATGTGAGCTAACTTTTGATGTTGTTCGTCTAGTCTTTGACAAATGTAAGGGTGAGCATGGCCATGAAGATTTACCCACCAAGAAGAAATTGCGTCAATATAACTTTTGTTGTTCTCGTCGAACAATAAGCTGCCCTGAGCCCTAACGATAGCAATAGCTTCTTTTGCTGTTTTCATCTGAGTAAACGGATGCCATATGTATTGTTGATCGGTTTTGGTAATACTCATTTTATAAATCTTTAAATACTAAGCTTGCCTTTTTAATACTCTCTTTGTTGAGGTTTTCTATGTGTTCGATTCTGCCTAAAAATGGCACTTTTGTTTTAGATAAAATTATAGATTCGGTTGCCTTGTTTTCTTCTCCGTTAAAAATAATTCCTTTTATAGGGATGTTGCTATTTTTTAGGCAATCTACAGTCATAAGGGTGTGGTTAATACTCCCCAAGTAGTGTTTGCTAATAATAATAACTTCTACTCCAAGCTCAATAATTAAATCAAGAATAGTATCTTTTTGATTTAAGGGAACTAATAAACCTCCAGCCCCTTCTATGATTAGATTTTGGCTATTTGGCAATTCGAATTTTTTTAGCTCTATTTCTATTCCGTCAAGCGGGGCAGAAGCATGGGGAGATTGGGGTTGGTTTAGTCGGTATGTTTCTTTATAAAAATGGCAATCTGAATGACTAATTAATTCTTTTACCTTATGGCTGTCACTGTTGTCAAGATCACCAGACTGAATAGGTTTCCAATAGTCTGATTTAAGGGCTTGCACTAAAATAGCGCTGGCAACTGTTTTTCCTATGTCTGTTCCTATTCCGCTAATAAAGTATTTCATTATATCTGGTTAAGTAGTTGGCAAAGTAAGATGATATCTTCTTTTTTATTAAAACTATGTAGGCAAACTCTAAGTCTTTCTTTTCCTTTCTCCACTGTAGGATGAAGAATAGGGCGCACGTCAAATCCTCTTTCTTGGAGTTCATTTGCTGCTTTTTTTGTGTTTTGGTTTCCAGGTATTAGAATAGATTGAATTGAGGAATCGCTAAGCAGCCAATTTTCATGATTGATATGCGCTACAAATAAATTTATATTTTCTCGAAGTTGATTTGTGGCTTGTGATGTTTGCATATGCTGGTAAGATTGCAAAATTGTAGAAACACTATTTGGTGCTATTGCTGTGGTGTAAATAAAAGGTCTGGAAAAATTAATTAAATATTTAATTAAGGTAGTACTTCCTAAAACAACTGCTCCGTGGCATCCTAAAGACTTCCCAAAAGTATGTACTCTTGCAAGAGTAGAAATAGAAGTACATAGGCCTTCCCCCTTTTCTCCAAACACTCCTGTGGCATGGGCTTCGTCTACAATTAATAAAGCATTGCTTGATTGGCAAATTTTTTCTATTTCTTTTAGATTGGCTTTGTCGCCATCCATAGAATAAATGCTTTCTACAACTACAAAGCATTGGCCTGTAGATTGTTTTATTTTAGATATTAAGTCTTCTTTATCGTTATGCTTAAAAGAAAAACTTCGACTATTGCTCAAACGTATTCCATCTCTAATTGATGCGTGGCTTAAGCTATCGTAAATAATAGTGTCGTTTTTTTGAGCGATGCACGATAGTAAACCCAAGTTAGCATCGTAACCAGAGTTAAATAATAGTGCTGCTTCTTGTTGGTGGTAGTTGGCAATAAATTTTTCTGCTTGCTCATGAATAGAGTGGTTTCCGCTTATCAATCGGCTACCACTAGCTCCTTTTAACTCATCGTTTTCTAGCCATTTTATTTTAGAATGACCCAGATAATCATTGGAGCAGAAGTCTATTAAACCTTTATCAAGGTTTAGGTTTCTTAAAGAGTTTGTTTGTTCTCTTTCTTCTAATTTGCTTACAAAATTTAACTCTGACATTGTTTATCAAAGATAGCAATTAATGAAATGTAGGCTATTTTTTATTCTTGTAATTCTGTTTTATTTCCATTGCTAGAAGATTTTTTTGTTCTCTATTATTTGCTCTCAGCTATTTTTTCTTCTAATATTTCGATCTTTTGGTTGAGTTCTTTTATTGCATTAATCATAGTCCATATAAGTTCTGAGGAGTCAAATGTTCTCATATCTTTAAGGCCTTTCTCTTCAGTAATTGTAACAGTGTTTGGCAGAATTTTTTCTACCTCTTGTGCAATAACTCCAACGTATATTTTTTCTAAATCATAGGCATTAGATTTTTTGTTGTATTGAAAATTTACTGGTTTTACTTTAAGAATTTCGCTTAGTCCTTTTTTATATGGATTAATATTTTTCTTGAGTCTTCTGTCTGATGTTGTAGACCAGCTGCCTCCACCAGTTTTTCCTGCTGATCTATTAACCACAAATTGTAGAGTTGGATTAGGCTCATTGATTCCAACATTGCCGTTTCCTAAAAAAGTTGCCCTTAAAGTATTTCCTGTGTAAAAGTTAATACCTTGTTCTGTTGTGCTGGCTCCACTTCCAGCAACTAAATCTAACCTTCCTTCAAATCCGTTTTCTGCGTCATTTCCGTGCAGGTCTACTGATGCACCTAGTGAGTTGTCAAAAGTGTCATCATCACCCGCTGTTATTCGTAGTCTTCCTGATGTTCCGTTAATTCCTAAAACTGCAGAGTATTGCGAGCTTGAGTTAGGAAAGAAAATAACTTTTGGAAATAGAACTCTATGGTCTGTTGATGCCTGATCGACAACAATAAGTCTAGTAGTTCCGTTAGTTGCTATTTCTAAATCTGCAGCATCACTAGTGCCAATATAATTATTATTTCCGCTGGTTCCTGCGTTTCCACTTAGACCCCATCCGCTTGAGCTTGAGGAATTAGCAAGTTGTTGCCAGCTACTCCCATTAAAAAAATAAAGTTTGTCTTCATCAGATCGGTAGGCTAACATCCCTTCACTTGCTGTTCCGGTAATATTATCTAGCAAACTTTGAGATGAAAATGATTGAATTCGAACTAATTGTTGTGCGTTTTGGGCTTTTGATGAATATGCAAAAAAAGCATAAACAATAAGTATTGTTATTAGTTTTTTCATAGTTTTATGTTTTAAGTGTAGCTAATTTACCATAATATTTTCAATTTTTTTTGAAACTTAAATTATTGTTGTTTTATTTATCTATTATTTTCACACAAAAAAAAAGGGCAGTCTAAATTAGACTGCCCTTTTTTATATATGAATTGGTTTTTCTCTTAGTCTGCTAAAACAATTATTTTATTATTTTGCATTTCAATAACACCACCATTAATAGGGTAGTTTGAGCTATTGTTATCAGTGTCAATAACTCTAATGTCTCCTTTAACTAGTGAAGAAATAATTGGGGCGTGGCTGTTAAGTACCTCAAACTTACCATCTGATCCTGGGAATTGAACAGAACTAACTTCGCCTTCAAATATTTTTTCTTCTGGAGTGATAATTTCTAGTAACATAAGTTCCAATTATTTAGCTTCTGCCAACATTTTTTCACCTTTTTCAATAGCTTCTTCGATAGCACCAACTAAGTTAAAGGCAGCTTCTGGTAAGTGATCTAATTCACCATCCATAATCATGTTAAATCCTTTAATAGTATCTTGAATATCTACTAACACACCTTTAAGACCAGTAAACTGTTCTGCTACGTGGAAAGGTTGTGATAAGAAACGTTGTACACGTCTTGCTCTTGAAACGGCTAATTTATCTTCGTCGGATAATTCTTCCATTCCAAGAATTGCAATAATATCTTGTAATTCTTTATAGCGCTGTAAAAGCATTTTTACGTCTTGAGCACACTTGTAGTGTTCTGCACCTACGATGTCCGGAGTAAGAATTCTAGATGTAGAATCTAGAGGATCTACTGCAGGGTAAATACCAAGTTCTGCAATCTTTCTAGAAAGTACTGTTGTTGCATCTAAGTGAGCAAATGTTGTAGCTGGAGCAGGGTCAGTTAAATCATCCGCAGGTACGTATACTGCCTGTACTGAAGTAATAGAACCGTTTTTAGTAGAAGTAATTCTCTCTTGCATTGTTCCCATTTCGGTAGCAAGTGTAGGTTGGTAACCTACTGCAGATGGCATTCTACCAAGTAGTGCAGATACTTCAGAACCAGCTTGTGTAAATCTGAAAATGTTATCTACGAAAAACAATACATCTTTTCCTTTTCCCTTTCCGTCACCATCACGGAAGTATTCCGCAAGTGTTAGTCCTGAAAGAGCTACACGAGCTCTTGCCCCTGGAGGTTCATTCATCTGACCAAATACGAAAGAAGCTTTAGATTCTGCTAATTTAGAGTGGTCAACCTTTGAAAGGTCCCATCCGCCTTCTTCCATTGAATGTAAGAAATCCGGACCATAGTTAATAATTTCTGATTCAAGCATTTCTCTTAATAAGTCGTTCCCTTCACGAGTACGCTCACCAACACCTGCAAATACAGACAAACCACCGTGTCCTTTAGCAATGTTGTTAATTAATTCTTGAATAAGTACTGTTTTACCAACACCAGCACCACCAAATAGACCAATTTTACCACCTTTTGCATAAGGTTCGATAAGATCAATTACTTTAATACCAGTAAATAAGATTTCAGAAGAAGTAGATAAGTCTTCAAATTTTGGTGCATCTCTGTGAATTGGAAGTCCTTGACTACGGTCTAGGTTTTCCATTCCATCAATAGATTCACCAATAACATTAAAAACCCTTCCTTTAATGTGTTCTCCTATTGGCATCATGATTGGTGATCCAGTAGCAACTACTTCAACGCCTCTTTTTAGTCCATCAGTAGAATCCATTGAGATGGCACGAACTGTGTCTTCCCCAACGTGTTGCTGACATTCTAAAACTAGTTTAGTTCCATCTGCTTTTGTGATTTCTAATGAATCGTAAATATCAGGAAGTCCTGATTCACTGTTTTCAAAATTTACATCGACAACAGGTCCGATGATTTGAGAGATTTTACCAATGCTATTTGACATTATCTTATGCTTGTTAGTTTAACAGTATTTTGGGCTTAAATTGCCTTAATTCGCTGCAAAAATAAGTGATTTATTTAGTTTGTAACAATCATTTGATAAATAAATTAATCACTATTTTTGAACAAGGTTTTAACAATATTACAAATATTGAAAATATATTCTAACATAAGCGAGTTTACAGGAGTAGATCGACCAATAATTACAACCGGAACTTTTGACGGAGTTCATTTTGGCCATCGAAAAATTATTGATAGACTTACTAAAATTGCCGATTCTAGCAATGGCGAGTCGGTTATTCTTACCTTTTCTCCTCATCCCAGAATGGTTCTGTTTCCTGATGATCATGGCTTGCAGCTTATAAATACCATTGAAGAAAAAATTGAATTACTTAAAAATGCAGGTGTTCAGCATTTAATTATTCATCCTTTTACTGTTGATTTTTCTAGAATGACATCCATCCAATTCGTAAGAGATATTTTAGTTAGTCAGTTTAAGACTCATAAACTAGTTATAGGGTATGACCATCATTTTGGCAGGAATAGAGAAGGATCTTTTGAGCATCTTAAAGAGTATTCTCCATTATATGGTTTTGAAGTTGAAGAAATTCCGGTTCAGTTATTAGACGATGTGGGTGTTAGTTCTACTAAAATAAGGAATGCTCTATTAAGTGGAAAAGTAGATTTAGCAAACGAATATTTGGGTTACCAATATCCTATTAGTGGAAGGGTTGTAAAAGGAAAACAAATAGGAAGACAGATTGGTTTTCCTACTGCTAATATATTAGTAGAAGATTCTACCAAGTTAATACCTAAAGAAGGGGTTTATTCGGTAGATGTTTTGGTTAACGATATAAAATATCAAGCTATGATGAATATTGGTCAAAGCCCTACAGTAGGAGCAAAGAGTCAGCGATTAGAAGTTCATATTTTTGATTTTGACCAAGACATTTATGAGTATACAATAAAAGTATTCCTTAAAGAAAGAATTAGGGATGAAGTCCATTTTGAAAATCTAGATTTTCTGAAAGAACAATTGCATAAAGATAAAAATCAGATATTAAGTAGATAAAAAAAAGCGCTCCAAATTTGGAGCGCTTTTTTATTATTACATATTTTGTTTTAAAACCCTAAAGTTAATCCGATCAAAAAGTTTCTTTTAGCTTGAGGAAAATAACCAGCCATATCATAGCTTCCTTCACTGTTTAGATTAACATAGGCATCGTCTGGTCTTGGGTCGTAGCCTTCTGAAACAAACCTATATACCCATGCATTATTTGCGTAGTTTAAATCTAGCAAATTGTTCACTTGGAAAGTCCATTTTACCACATCAAACAATTTAGAATCCATGTTCCATGTAGCTCTTGCAGTGTGGGTAATGTATGCGTCTAACATTCTGTCCTTGCTTGATGTGTTGTCGATAAATTGCTCTCCTACATATTTAGAAATGAATTGTAGTTTTAAGCTCTTATCGATTTGATAGTCGAATTTACTTGCCCATATTATGTTTGGAGAAAAAGCGATGTCGGTATCTTTATACTTAAATACTTCTTGGCCCCATGTGTCCCAATTGTCTACGTACTCTGTAAAAAATGGAATTTTATTTTGGCTAAAAGTAGCGTTTGCTGCCCAAACAAACTTTTCACCTAATTTAAAACTTCCTTCTAGTTCCAATCCTATTCTTTCGCTATAGTCGATGTTGGTTCTAGTGTAAGCCCCTACATCATTTATTTGACCAGTTAAAACTAATTGATTGTCGTAAATCATATAATATCCATTAGCAGATAAGGTGTAACTTTTCGATTGAAACTTATAGCCTACCTCTGTGTCATATAAGGTTTCGTGAACTGGACGGCTTTCTGGCGATGAGTCTACAAAGTCAGAACGGTTAGGTTCTCTGTTTGCTACAGCAAAGGATGCGTATACGTTTGTTTGTTTGTTCATTTGGTAGTTAAAGCCAAACTTCGGATTGAAAAAATCAAATTTAGCTTGATCATCTAAGTCAACAGCATTTTGGTCTAATCCTACAAAACTATAATCTATCCATCTTTTTTGAATATCTCCAAATAGAGTTGTTTGCTTGTTGAGTTGGTATAATCCTTTGGCGTATATGTTGTAATCTATTTTAGTTGCGTCATTGTCGTAATACCTATCTCGTATATAGCTATTGGCAGCATATTGAGCCCAGATAATTTCTCCGTAGTGAGAGCCTTCATAAGTATTCCAAGCCCCTCCTATGGTTAAGTCAAGATTGCCAATGGTGTTTTGATATGAAAATACGGTTCCATAGAAATCATTGTCTAGCCATCTTCGTCTAATAAGATCGGTGCTTTCTATAATTTCGTTACCTATTGCTATATTGTCTATTCCGTAATCGGATAAATCGTCATTGCTTCTAAATTGCTCGAAATAGCCAAGCCCTTTAGTATAGTGTAAGCCAAGATTAAATACTTCGTTTTCTTTTAATTGTTTGGTATAATTAAAGTGGTAATGTGTCTGTGCGTAGTTGTCTACTTCATTATCGTATTCGTAGATGTTGAAGGTGCGTAAGCTATCATCTTCTAAGTAGTTTAAGGGAACGCCATTCCATGCTTGGTAGGTTACTTCTTTGCCAGAAAAAATAGTTAGTTTTAAAGATTCATCATCTCCATAATATCCTCCAGAAAGATAAAACGATTTTAGATCAGAAGTAGCTCTGTCGATGTAGCCGTCCGATTCAATTTTAGAAAGCCTAGCATCAACAGTAAAACGATTGTTAATGAGGCCAGTCCCAAATTCTACATTATTTTTTAATGTTCCGTAAGAGCCAATGGTGTTGCTAGTGCTAGCATAAGCTTTTGATCTTAATCGGTCGGTAACAAGATTTATACTTGCTCCGAATGCTCCAGCCCCATTGGTAGATGTTCCTACACCTCTTTGTATTTGGATGTTTTCGATAGAACTAGAGAAGTCAGGCATATTTACCCAAAATACTCCGTGAGATTCGGAATCGTTAAGTGGTATTCCGTTAATGGTCACGTTAACTCTTGTAGGATCAGAACCTCTAACTCTAAAGCCTGTGTATCCTACGCCTGCACCAGCATCTGATGTAGTAACAATAGAAGGTGTAAAGGATAGTAAAAAGGGTAAATCTTGTCCTAGATTTTGTTCTTCCAGTTCTTCTTTACTAATGTTGGTAAAAGACATAGGTGTAAGGCTGGTTGCTCTTAAAGCATTTACCTTAACTTCTTGCAGATTTCTTTTGATAAGGACACTGTCTTGTTGTTGTGCTAGGGCTACAAAGCTAAAAGCTAAACAGCTAGCGAAAAATAATTTTTTAATCATTGTAATGTATTATTAAAGTTAAACACTACTAATTACACGGAGTTGTAATTAGATAATTATGTTTAATCCCTTCCCTTGCAAGAATTACCTTGCCAGGTTCGATGGGTGTATTCTCAGCCCTGTGGGCACCCCGTAAGAAGTTGCAAATATAATTTTTTTATTAAAAGGAAATTAAGAAACTTAAATTTCAGTGTTAGCGATAGCTTGCTCTAATCGGTCTCTGCCACTTATAATAGAAAATGACTTCCCAGATTCGATTAATTCTTTTTTATATAATTCAAACAACTCTTTTCTGTTGTTTGGGTTTTCTCTTTGAGTGTCGGCTTGCCATTCTAGGTCAATATCGCAAAGCAAATAATGGTGGTATTCTCTAGTTTTAATTTGTTGTAAAATCCAAGGGTGGCAATTGCCATATTTGTATTGGCTCCAAACCTTACATACTATAAGATCGGTGTCTAAAAAAAGATAGGGATGATTGGTTTTTTGACTTTCTTCTAGTTCAATTTGTTTTTGAGCAATAGTTAAGATGTCTTCTTCTTGATAAGGTCTGTCTAGTTTGTCAATAAATTCTCTAGCGTATTCTTCGATATAGTCGCATTCGAAATGCTTGGCTAAGGCTTTTGTAAGTGTAGTCTTACCAGTGCTTTCTGGGCCTATTACCACTATCTTTTTCATGCCATTTTCTTTTTCCACTGAACGTAGCCGATTGTTGCAAGTATAACATACAATCCGAATAAACCAGCGCTTAAAGTTAGGTCTCTACTATAATAAAGGTATATGGAAGCTAGATCAATAACAATCCAGTAGAGCCAGTTTTCAACAACTTTTTTGGTTACCATATAAGTAGCCGATATACTAAATATAGTAGTAGCAGAATCTAGGTAGGGTAGTTTGGCCTTTGTAAATTGATCAAAATAATATCCCAAACAAATGCTTATTGCTGCGCTAATAACTAGGATGATCAAATGCTTCTGTTTAGGCCAGCTTATTATGTTAGTGTCTTTTTTTGGTTTATTCCATTGAATATAGCCATAGATAGCCATGATCAGATAAAAAATTTGCAAGCCTGTTTCTGGATAGAGTTGGGCGCTAAAGCAAATTTGAATGTAAAGAATTACGCTAATTGCTGCTGCAAGCCAACACCAAATGCTTTCTTTAGCGGCAAGAATTACGTACAGAATTGCAAAAAAAACTGCTATTATTTCAATGTTAGTCATTAAAATTGTGGCTTTTCTTGTAGGTGTGAATTAATGACTTTTAAATTGAAAACTACCTTATGCTCGTTTAAGAATACTTGCTTCATTTCAGAGTTTATAGCAATCATAACTTTATCGTAGTCGCCAAATACTTGGGTGCTCATTCCGTTGGTTTCCACTATTAAATTAGGGTAGGTGCGTAGTTTTATAATAAAGTCAATAATAGGATCAACGTATTGTTGATGTAGAGGATACATACTAATTTCTATCGAGCACTTCATTGTTTGATAAGTTATATTGGTGAATGGCTTCTGAAATTTCGGATATTAATTTCGGATTGTTTTCTATGCTGTTACCAACTACAATTAGATCTGCTCCGGCTCTGCAGTTTTCTGCAGCTTTTTCTCCAGAACTTATTCCGCCGCCAACAATAATAGGTATGTCAATAGACTGCCTTACTTTTTTAATCATTTCTTTAGAAACAGGATTTTGAGCTCCGCTTCCTCCATCCATAAAGATGAGTTTAAGTCCTAACATTTCTCCTGCCATTGCGGTACAGGCAGCTACGTCGTTCTTTTCATGAGGAATAGGAGTAGTGTTGCTCATGTATGATGCCGTAGTAGGTTTGCCGCTGTCTATAAGCATATAACCGGTTGCTATAACTTCTACATTACTTGCTTTTAGTAATGGAGCAGTAATTACTTGTTTTCCAATAAGCATGTCGGCATTTCTTCCAGAAATAAGAGAAAGAAATAAAATTCCGTCGGCATCTTTATTTACTTGCATTGCGTTTCCGGGAAACAAGATAACAGGTATCTTGCTTATTTCTTTAAGAAAAGAAATGCACTGATTCATGCTGTCGTTGGTTAGAAGAGATCCTCCAACAAAAAAGAAATCTACTTTTGATTGGTGAGCAAGCTCAACCATAGATCTTAATTGACTTAAATCCTGCTTGTCAGGGTCAATTAAAACAGCAAACATCTTTTTGTTAAGCGTTCTGTTTTCTTCTATTTTTTGGTATAAATTCATAGTGCAAAGTTAACTATTCATAATAATACATAAGTACATGATCGTCAAATTTTTCAAAATTCAATTTTATGCATTGATCAAACATGTAGCAAATTACAAAATCTTTTTCTATAGCCTCCACTCTTAAATCTTTGATAAAATCTATGTTTCCTACTTGATGAATTTTGAACATGCATTCTTTTGCGCTCCAGCAAATGCTGGCACTTTCTTGGTCTTTAAATTTTAAAGTCTCCTGATTGCTCATAAACTTCGAAGAAAGTTTTAGTGCTTTAGGTCGTATTTGTTCTATATCGATTGCTGCTTTTTTTTGCGATAAGATAACTCCAACGTATTTATTAGTATGGGAGATAGAGATTGCTCCCTTTTCGACTTGAGGAGCGCCATATTTGTTATGACTGACGTTTAATTGTGGCCACAGACTTTTTATTAATTGACGTGTATTGATCCATTCGTCTATTTTTTTTTGATTTTTAATGTCATTAGGCACCACCAATTGATGGGAAATGTTTGGATCGATAAGGTCAATCGCCAAAGAAAATTCTTTGTTTTTTAGATGCTTGAAAATCGTTTTCATTGAATGGCAAATTACAAGAAATAATAGCTAATATTTCGTATTTTTGTACCCTAATTTATAAATCATGAACACTACAGTGGAAAATTTATCGTACAAAGTTAAAGATGTGTCTCTAGCAGAGTGGGGGCGTAAAGAAATTATTTTAGCAGAAGCTGAAATGCCAGGTTTGATGTCTTTAAGACATGAGTTTGGTAAAGATCAGCCATTGAAAGGAGCCAGAATTGCTGGTTGTTTGCATATGACTATTCAGACTGCTGTATTAATAGAAACATTAACTCATTTAGGTGCTGAGGTTTCTTGGTCTTCTTGTAATATTTTTTCTACACAAGATCACGCAGCAGCAGCAATTGCAGCAACAGGAGTTCCTGTTTACGCTTGGAAAGGAATGACTGAGGAAGAGTTTGAGTGGTGTATCGAAAAAACAATTCATGCTTTTGAAGGAGATAAGCCTTTAAATATGATTTTGGATGATGGTGGTGATTTAACAAATATGGTTTTTGATCACTTCCCAGAATTAGCGGAAGGAATTAAAGGACTGTCAGAAGAAACTACTACTGGCGTCTTGAGATTATACGAAAGAGAGAAAAAAGGAACTTTATATGTTCCCGCTATTAATATTAACGATTCGGTTACTAAGTCTAAATTCGACAACAAATACGGTTGTAGAGAGTCTTTAGTAGATGGTATTCGCCGTGCTACAGATGTAATGATTGCTGGTAAAGTAGCTGTTGTTGCTGGTTTTGGTGATGTAGGTAAAGGATCTGCTGAATCTTTAAGAGGAGCTGGAGCAAGAGTAATTGTTACAGAAATTGATCCTATTTGTGCTCTACAAGCTGCAATGGAAGGTTTTGAAGTTAAAAAGATGGAAGACGCTGTTAAAGAGGCTGATATTGTTGTTACTGCAACTGGTAATAAAGACATTATTATGGGTCGTCACTTTGAGGCTATGAAAGATAAAGCTATCGTTTGTAATATCGGTCACTTCGATAACGAAATTGATGTTTCTTGGTTAAACGATAACTGGGGTGAAACAAAAGATAATATTAAGCCACAAGTAGATAAGTACACTATCGATGGAAAAGATATTATTTTGTTGGCAGAAGGTAGATTAATCAACCTAGGTTGTGCTACTGGTCACCCATCATTCGTAATGTCTGCTTCGTTTACTAACCAAGTAATAGCTCAAATGGAGCTTTGGGATAATGCAGCTAGCTACGAAAACAAAGTATATACATTGCCTAAGCACTTAGACGAAAAAGTTGCAAGACTTCACCTTGCTAAGATTGGGGTTGAATTAGATGAGCTTAATGCTGATCAAGCAAGCTACATTGGAGTAGATGTAGTTGGTCCTTATAAGCCAGAGTATTACAGATACTAATTTTGTTTATTGAGAAAAATATCATAATCTTGTTATTCTTAACAAGATTATGATATGAAATTCTCATTAAATTTATTGCTTGCTACTTTTCTTTTATCGAATGTAGCTTTTTCACAATGCACTCCTAATTACGATTATTTTCCTTTATCAGGTAATTTTGGTTTGTCTCCCGACTCACTTCCTTCGGGAGCTATTTTCGAAGAATATAATCAAGATTTAACTTTTGTGCTTCCTTTAGATACTTTGTATGATTTGGGTGCTCCGTTTGGAGAAGTCAATATTGTCTTTGAAGATTATCATATAACATCTATTAGTTTGCCTGTTGGCCTTGACTGGGTGTGTAATAGCTCAGAAAACGATTGTCATTATGACCCAACTTCCTCTCAATATGGTTGTGTAAATATTAGTGGAGTTCCTTTGCAGCAAGGCCTTTTTGAAGTTGCTGTTACTGTAATTGCAACCCACGAACTTTCTAATATAGCAGGGACAGAGACAATTTCTTTTTCTCTTCCTTTATTTATTGAATCTGGTTCTTCTGAAAATAGTGGCTTTGCTATGAATAATTTTTCAGGATGTGTTCCTCTCATGGTAGATTTTGAAAATAACAACCCTGATATGGCTAGTTATTTTTGGGATTTCGGCAATGGTAATACTAGTAATTTAGAAAACCCTGGGCCTCAAGTCTTTACTGAGCCTGGCACCTATGTTGTGAACTATACCGCTTATGCAACCTCAGAATCTTCTTATACTTTGGAGTCTGTTTATATTAATGGATCAGAAAATTGGTACGATTTTGTTGATGACGGAACTTCTAATACTCCAGATCATTATTTTTATATACTTAATCAAAACGGTAACGTTGTTTATTCTTCCCTTGTTCAGGATAACGTCGATTTACCAGCTCAATTTAATAATGTTGGACTAATACTAGAAGATCAAACTTATTCTATTCAAGTGTGGGACGATGATACTTATTATGTATTTGGAGCAGAACTTGGAACAGATGATAATTTAGGAACTTTAGATTTTGATTTCAATTCGACCAATATTTCTGGAGATGGACTCTCTATAAGTTTTAACATTACAGAAGCTCCGCCAATAATTTTTGCACAGGTTTCTGATACTATATATGTGTATGACAATCCGATAAGCCCGGTTTTTGTATATGACGAATCTTCTCAAATGTTATCTCTAGACTCTGACTCTTTAAATGTAGTGTATCAATGGCATCAAAATCAAAATATAATGGGTGGCTATAATATGGTTTCTATGCAAGTTTCTGAAACAGGTAATTATATGATGAGTGCTGTAAACTCTAATGGATGTAGTGCTTTTTCTCTGGATACATTTTTAGTTGTTTGTGATAGTAATCTAGAGCCAGAAATAATTGTAGAAGGCTCTATGCTTTATATTGAAAATTCTTCGAACCTTGATTGCCAATGGTTTTTAGATGGTGAGGAAATTTTCGGAGAGATACAAAGTCAGATGATAGCAACTCAAAGTGGGGATTATTCGGTTGAGTTATTTGATCAGTGGGGTTGTGAGTACAAGTCTCAAGATGTTAGTATAGACCTTACTAGTTTAATTGACTTTGATAGTGCTAGTATTTCATTGTATCCTAATCCGGCTAGTTCCTATGTAGAGCTCAGTTTAGAGAACTTAAATTCTTCTAAGGTAATTTTAACTGTTTTTGATCTTCAGGGAAGAGAAGTCTCTAGTAATTCTTTTAATTCCGACAATTACCGCTTAGACATTTCTCAGATGAATAGAGGGACGTATTTGGTCGTAGTTCAGCTTGAATCAGTAAGAAAGACTATTCGTTTGTTGGTTCGCTAATTAAAAACGTTTAAATAAATTCCATCAAAGTTAGTTTGGTATTGTTTTAATGGGAGTAGGGCTGGACCATCAAATGGTGTGCCGTCTTCAATTAAGAACTTCGAGCTACAGCAGCTATCTACTAATAAAGTAGGACTAATTAAGTCATTCATATTTACTATTGCGCATGATTCGCTAGGATCGTATGAGCAAGTTCTTTCGAATGCTATGTATTGATTAATGTCTTTATGGAAAATTATGATGCCATTAACTCCGTATACATTACTGGTGTATATTCCGCTACCTACACCACCAATTTCAGAGGCTACAATAGAGAAGTTTACATAGGTTTCAGGGATATAATTGTCGTCATCTCCGCAGCTAATTATTGCAGATAAGACAATGATAAAATATAATTTGTTACTCATATTCAAATATAATATAATTTTGGGTGGGTCTATTTTTTATTAACTTTTGGTTTATTTTTTTTTTAATATGTATTGTATTTGTCTATATTTACAATCTTTAATTTGGAAAAAGAATTAGACAACCTAATTTATTATGAAACAAGTTTATTTATTGATAGTAGGGTTCTTACTCATGTCGACTGCGGCATTTGCTCAACCAGGATCTTTAAAAGGAAAAATTACCGATAAAAATACCGGTGAGCCAATTCCTTTTGCTAATGTAGTTGCAGAGAAAAACGGAAACCTAGTTTCTGGTGTCACAACTGACTTTGATGGTTTTTATACCATCAAGCCTCTTGACCCGGGGAACTATAATCTTAAAGTTTCTTTTGTTGGTTACGGACAGACAACCCTAGAAGGTATTGTTGTTTCTTCTAACAAAATATCTTTTAGAGATATTCAGTTGTCGGAAGGTATTTCAATCGATGAGGTTGTAATTAAGGATGAAAAACCGCTATTAGACCAAGATAATTTAGGTGGTAAAACAGTTACTGCCGAAGAAATAAAAGCATTGCCTACTAGAAGTGTTGCTTCTGTTGCCGCTACTGCTGCTGGTGTTTATCAGAGTGATGAAGGTTCTGGCGTAAACGTTAGAGGTTCTAGAGGAAATGCTACTGATTACTATGTGGATGGTATTAAGGTAAGGGGTTCTTTAGCTTTACCACAAAGTGCTATTGAGCAAATTACGGTAATGACTAGTGGTTTGTCTGCTGCTTATGGAGATGCTACCGGAGGAATTATTAGTGTAACATCAAGAGGGCCATCTAATCAATTATTTGGTGGTGCCGAAGTAGTTACTTCTCAACTGTTTGACGATTACAATTACAACCTATTAGGTTTCAGTCTTTCTGGTCCTATTTATAAAGAAATTAAAGAAGATGGATCTAAAGGAAGAGCTATCTTAGGTTACTTTATTGCTGGTGAAGCTAGAAATATTGCTGATAATAGCCCGTCTGCAATTGGTATCTGGAAAATTAAAGATGAAAGTTTACTGAACCTTCAAAACGATTTGTTTAGAGCGGTTCCTAATATCCAGAGTTCTAATGTTACTCTTTTAAATAATTCTGATTTTTTAAGAGCTGAGGATTTCGAAAATGTTCAAGCTAAAGACAATACAAATCAAATTGGCTATCGTTTTTCAGGTAAAATTGACTTTAAGCCAACTTTAAAAACAAACCTTTCTATTGGAGGTTCTGTTGATAATTCTGTTGGGAGAGTATATAGTTTCACTAACTCTCTTGTTAATTCTCAAAATAATCTAGAAGACGAGAGTAATACTTGGAGAACTTACGCAAGATTTACTCAACGATTTGGAGCTCAAGAAGGCGATGAAGAATCCGCATCTTCTATTAAAAACGCTTATTATACTCTTTCTGTTGACTACACGAAAACAGACTTTGAAAGAAGAAATCCTAATCATGGCGACGACTTATTCAAATATGGTCATGTTGGTACCTTTAACACTTACCAAGATAGATTCTCTATTTTTGGAACAGATACACTTACCGGAAGAACTGGACAGATACATGTAGGCTTTATTGATTCGTTAGTTACTTTTAATGGTGCTAACTCTTCTAATCCTGATTTAGCAGCATACACTCAACAATACTTCGACGCTTTTAGAGAAAACGAATTAGAAAGTACTGTTGGATTTTTTGGTGGTAATGGTGTGATTCGTACTTTTAATGATTTAGGAACTACAGGTCTTCTTAATGGTGATTCTCCAAGAAGTATTTATTCGCTTTACAATAACTGGGGAACTCCTTCAAATACTTATCAAAAAAGCCAGACCGAACAGTTTTCTATGAAAGCAACTGGTTCTGCTGATATACAAGATCACGCTATTCAGTTTGGTTTCGAATACGAAAAAAGAACAGATAGATTTTGGGCTTCTGCACCCGGAAGTTTTTGGGGTTTAGCTAGACAATTAGCCAATACTCATATTCAGGAGCTTGACTTAGCTAACCCTAACATAATAGAAAACGGAACTTTTGATGAAATCTGGTATAACAGATTGAATAATGAAGATGTTCAGAGTACTTTTGATCAAAATTTAAGAGAAAGATATAATATTGATGCTATCGAATTTATTGATATTGATTCTTACGATCCTAGTCAATTATCTATTGATTTGTTTAGTGCAGACGAATTATTAGAAAACGGATTAATTAATTACTCAGGTTACGATTACTTAGGAAACATATTAAGCTCACCAAGTCCTATTGAAGATTTCTTTACAGAAGGTGATGATCTTGATAACGATGGTAATGTTGATCGTTTCTATCGTAACATAAATGCATTTGAGCCAATTTATACTGCAGGTTATATTCAAGATAAATTTGCTTTTGATGACCTTATCTTTAATATTGGTGTTAGAATTGACAGATACGATGCTAACCAATCTGTGTTGGAAGATGAATATTCTTTATTTACAACATACAAAGCAGGGTCTAGCACTGATTTATTAAATAGTGACGCTTACAATCAGCCAGAATCAATTGGCGATGATTATGTTGTTTATGTGAATGATTTAGATAATCCTACAGAAGTAGTTGGTTATAGAAACGGTCTAGATTGGTACAATGTTGATGGGGAGATAATTAATGATCCTGTTAGTTTGGCACAAGCATCTACAACCGGACAGATTACTCCTTATTTAGTTAACTCTTCAGATAGTATTCCTGTCTTTAAAGATTTTACGCCTGAAACTATTTTTTCTCCAAGAATTTCTTTCTCATTCCCTATTTCTGATGAGGCTCAGTTCTTTGCTCACTATGATGTAGTAACTCAAAGACCTCCGGGAGGAAACAGAATAGAACCATTAGATTATTTATACATACAAGATAATGTTGGGGCATTAATTAACAACCCAAATTTGAGACCAGAAAAAACGGTTGATTTCGAATTAGGTTTTGCTCAAACACTAAACTTAAAATCTTCTCTTACGCTTTCTGCTTTTTATAGAGAAATGAGAGACATGATTCAGGTAGTAAGTGCTAATTATGCATATCCTGTTAATTACCTTACTTACGATAATATTGACTTTGGAACTGTAAAAGGAATGTCTGCTACTTTTGATTTAAGAAGAACAGGAAACATTACTCTTTCTGCAAATTATACTCTTCAATTTGCCGATGGTACTGGTTCTTCTGCAACTTCTGGTTTGTCATTAGTAAATACTGGGCAACCAAATTTAAGAACAACAACTCCTTTAGCATTTGATCAAAGACATGCTTTAAACCTAACGATGGATTATCGTTATGGTAGTGGAAAAGATTATAAAGGGCCTGTATGGTTTAATAAGCAAGTCTTCTCTAATTCAGGAGCTAACTTTGTGTTTATTGCTGGCTCTGGAACACCATTTACAAAACAATCTAACGTAACTCAAGATGCTGCATTTGGTATTAATAACCGTTCTGTACTAGACGGAAGCTTAAATGGTTCCAGGCTTCCTTGGAACGTTAGAATCAATTCTAGAATAAGTAAACGATTTACTCTAGAAGTTGGCGAATTAGACAACAAACGTGTTTTAGGTTTTAATGTTTATTTGTTGGTTCAAAACGTATTGAATACTAAAAATATTAGATCTGTATACCGTGCTACTGGTAATGCTGGTGATGATGGTTATTTGAGCGATTCTAACGCTCAGGCTGAGATTTCTTCTCAAAATGACCCGCAATCGTTTGTAGATCTATATGGTTATAAAGTAAATAATCCGGGTAACTATTCTCTTCCAAGAATAGCTAGATTGGGTTTAGAAATTAATTTTTAAGTCTAAATAAAATGATAGACATGAATAAGATTGTATTAATCGCACTACTAGGATTTTTCTCCTTTTCGCTTAGTGCAAAAGAGAATGTAGGAAATGAAAATTCTACAACTATTTCTAATTCTAGTTTAGCTCGTGTAGCCGCTGATTGTGTGCCTTCTCAAGCGAGAACAGATTTAAGCATCAACAATGTTAGGACTACCATAATGGGTGGTGGTGATATGTGGTGGAACCTTACAGATGCTAGATACGAAATTCCAAAAGATGGAAACAGGCATTCTATGTTTGCTGGTGCTCTTTGGATTGCTGGTATTGATGCTGGTGAGCAGCTAAAAGCTGCGGCTATGACTTACCGACAGACTGGTAACGATTTCTGGACAGGTCCTTTAGATGACTTGGCTGAGATTACTCCACAAACGTGTGATGATTACGATCAGCACTTTCAAATTACAAGAGAAGAAGTAGATCAGTTCATCGCTTGGTTTAATGATAAAGACGCTTTTCCAGAGTATTCTATTCCTTCTTCAATTACGGAATGGCCTGGAAATGGTGTAGATGGTGAAAACCAATTTTTAGCACCATATTTTGATGCTAACGAAGATGGAGAATACAATCCTGAAGATGGAGATTACCCAAGATATGATGTTAATGGTAATGCCGATTGTCTTAATGATGATTTGATTTATGGTGACCAAACACTTTGGTGGGTATTTAACGATAAAGGAAATATACACTCGGAAACTGGTGCTGACCCTATTGGTTTAGAAATTAGAGCCCAAGCTTTTGCTTTCGCTACTAATGATGAAATCAATAACATGACATTTTATAACTATACCATTATAAACAAAGCTACCATTCAGCTTAACGATGCTTATTTTGGTCAGTGGGTTGATCCTGATTTAGGAAACTATTTAGATGATTATGTTGGTTGTGATGTCGCAAGAGGTTTAGGCTATTGCTATAATGGTGATGCCGAAGATGAAGGAGCTTCTGGTTATGGTTTTAATCCTCCAGCTATTGGTGTCGATTTTTTCCAAGGCCCATTAGCAGATCCTAATGATGGTGTCGATAACGATAGAGATAGTATTATCGACGAGCCAGGTGAGCAGTCTATTATGTCTCGTTTTGTTTACTATAATAACGACTTTTCAGTAGTAGGTAATCCAGAAAATGGCCAGCATATTTATAATTACCTTACTGGTAAATGGAAAGACGGTTTAGATATTACATACGGAAGTGATGGTAGAGGTGGTTCTACTATTGCAGACTTTATGTTTCCTGGTGACACCGATCCTAACGGATGGGGAACCGATGGTCAAATTACTAGTACTGATTGGGATGATCCTCAAGGATGGACAGAAGAAACTGCTGGTAATGATCCTGCAGATAGAAGGTTTTTGCAATCTGCGGGTCCTTTTACATTAGAGCCAGGAGCTGTTAATAAAATTACAACTGGAGTTGTGTGGGCTAGAGCAACTGCTGGTGGTCCATTTGCATCTGTAGAATTAGTTCGTTTAGCGGATGATAAAGCTCAAGCTTTATTCGATAACTGCTTTAAAGTATTGAACGGTCCTGATGCACCAGATTTAGAAGTGGTAGAGCTAGACCAAGAGTTAGTATTTAACTTTAGTAACGGTTCTACATCTAACAACTTTTTAGAGCAATACATTGAATTAGATCCTTTAATTATTAGTCCTGAAGGCGAGACTTGGGATCCTTTCTTTAGATTTCAAGGGTACCAACTATACCAATTAATAGCTCCTTATGTGAGTGTTACTGATTTAGACAATCCTGATCTTGCAAGATTAGTATTCCAAAGTGATGTTGAAGATTCGGTTGCTAATTTGATCAATTATAATTTTGATGTTTCTATTGGTGCAAACGTTCCTTTATTGGAAGTTTCTGCTTCTAATAATGGTATTGCCCACTCTGTTTCTATTACAGAAGACGAATTTGCTAGTGGTAATCCTTTATTAACAAACCATCAGCAATATTACTTTATGGCTGTTGCTTATGGTCATAATGATTATAAAACTTATAACCCTGCTGATCCAAGCGCTTTAGATGGTCAGCAAAGACCTTATAAGTCGGGTAGAAAAAATATTAGAGTATATACTGGTATCCCTCACAAGCCTTTTACAACTCAATTAAATGCTGACATTGGTCAGGGTGTAGAAATAGCTAGAGTAGTTGGTGCTGGTAATGGTGGTGGCGAATTAAATCTAACTGCTGATACTGAATCTGAAATTATGTCTACTGGTTTTTCTGAAAACCCAGTTTATGAAGCGGGTTCAGGACCAATCGACGTGCAAGTAATTGATCCTTTTAACTTAACTCAGGCTGATTTTGCCTTGAAGTTTTATGGCGATTTATATAATGCTTCCACTTCTGACCCTAGGTCTATAGTTTTAGATCCTGTTGTTTCTCGTTGGGAATTAGTGAATTTAAATAATGGTGAAAGTTTTGTTTCTGATGCATCTATAGACTTAGATAATCAGCAATTATTTTCTTCCTTAGGTTTTGCTGTGCAGATCAATCAAAACAATCCTCCGGATTGGGATTATGAATTAAACGTTGCTGATTATGAAGACAATAATGGTTTTATTACTTCTTCTATAGTATTTGAAGACGAGTACAACCCTTGGTTAGGTGGTGTTAGAGATAGAGACGATGAAGATGGTGAGGTAACTGCAGCAAACACTTCCTTGTGGGGTCGTAACTGGATACATGCTGGATCTTACCAGTCTGATCCAGAAAATGTAAGTGTATTTGACGATTACTCTACTGACCCTGATGGCGTCTATGAGGATGTTGTTAATGGTACTTGGGCTCCTTATCGTTTTGTTTCTTACTATCTTGACGGACCTGGTTATGACGTGTCGCAAGCATATACTACAGTTCCTAACCAACAAAGTACAAACCGAATTAGAGATTTACAATCTGTAAAAATTGTTGTTACAGATGATCAATCTTTATGGTCAAGATGTATTGTTTTAGAGTCTCAGGATAATCCTTCCTATTCTGAAGGTGGCGTTGCTAAGATGGATTTAAGAGCATCCGAATCTGTTGCAAAAGACGGATCTCCTGATGGTAGTGGTAATGGTATGGGTTGGTTCCCTGGTTATGCTATTAATAAAGAGTCTGGTGAGCGTTTAAATATTATGTTCTCTGAAGATTCTTGGCTACAAGCCGACAATGGAAGAGATATGATATGGAATCCTAGCACAAGAGTTCAATCTACTATTCCACCTTGGGCAAATGGTAGTTATTACTTAGGAGGAAAACATTTCGTTTATGTACACTCTTCTAAATACGATCAATGTGCACAAGCACTTATTGATGTTGCTGGTTCTACAATTCAAAAACGTGATTTCTTTAAAGAAATGATGTGGGTTAGCGTTCCTTTGCTAAACGAAGGTTACGAATTATTATCTTCTGATGTAGAGATTAACATTGATGTTTCTAGAGAATATAGAAGCTTTGGTGATGTTGATCAGACTTCTACTACAGAATCGTTTACTGTTTCTAATGACAGAATTCCATTGAAAGATTATCTTCAAAATTACGATCAGTTGTTTGCTTATGAGATAGAATCTATCAGTGTTTCTGATTCGGTACTAATCGACAATGTTTGGAGACAAGCAAACTCTTTAGGAAATGTTTACTACACAAGTACTATTGCAGGTTCTAGTCAAACATCTCCTGTAACTGTTGATGTTACTTATAAGAAAGTTAATTATCCTAACTACAGATTTTCGACTGCTAATATTGCTCCAACAGAAGTAACTTCTGAAGAGACTATTGATTCGATTGTAGATATGATAAATATTGTGCCTAATCCTTATTATGCTTACTCCACTTACGAAGGAATTGAAAATGGAGGACAGCTTGATAATAGAGTTAGAATTACTAATTTACCAGCAGAATGTGTCATATCTGTTTATTCTTTAAATGGTTCTTTGGTGAATCGTTTGTTTAAAGATAGTGACGGTTCTGCTTCAATAGATTGGGATTTAAAGAATCAAAAAGGTATTCCTATTGCTAGTGGTGCATATATTATCAATGTGAATATACCTAGTTTGGGTAAAGAGAAGAATTTAAAATGGTTTGGTGTGATGCGTCCAATTGACCTTGACACTTTTTAATATTATATATTTAAATTAACATGAGACAATCACTAAAATGCTTAGCGGTTTTTCTAATTGGACTAGCCAGTGTGAGTAATCTTTCAGCAGGAAATCCTGATCGGGTTGGATCTGCTGGTGCTGATCAACTTTTAATTAACCCTTGGGTTAAATCATCTGGTTGGGGAGGAGCTAACTCTGCGTCTGTAATGGGCCTAGAATCATTGTATGGCAATGTTGCTGGTTTAGCTTTTGTAGATAAAACAGAACTGATATTTGCTAGAACTTCATGGGTTGCGGATATTCCGATTAATTCTTTTGGTTTTGCTCAGAGAATGAGTGAATCATCTGTTTTAGCATTAGCAATTACATCTATATCAATTGCTGATATTGACAGAACAACTGAGTTATTGCCTGATGGAGGAATTGGTACTTATACTATTTCTGCTACTAACCTTAACCTTGGATATGCTAAAACTTTTTCAAATAGTATTTATGGTGGTTTCGCTGTAAAAGCTATAGTGGAAGGAACTACAGATGTAACTGCAAGTGGAATCGCTTTAGATGCAGGTATACAATATGTAACTGGTAGCGAAAATCATGTTAAGTTTGGTATTGCTTTAAAAAATGTTGGTCCAACAATGGTTTTTAATGGTGATGGTTTATCTTTTAGAGGTATTGCTCCTGATGAAGAATATACTATGACGCTTAATCAGCGATCTGATAATTTCGAATTACCTTCTTTATTAAATATAGGTTTATCTTATGATTTGGCTCCAGTTTTGCCAGATGATCATAGGTTGACTACAGCTGTTACTTTTACCTCTAATTCTTTTAAGAACGACCAGTACAGATTAGGTTTGGAGTATTCTTTTAGAGAATTAGTAACTTTAAGAGGTGGATATAATTTAGAATCAGGTGCTGATGAAAACAGTACTGCTATCAGCGGACCATCGGCTGGTTTTTCGGTAAATCTTCCTTTAAGTGAGGGTACAGATTTCGGAGTAGATTACTCTTTCCGTCAGTCAGACTCATTTGGTTTATTACATTCCATAGGATTTAGAATAGACTTGTAAAACAAAAATATTATTCAATTATAAGAGAAGTCCTTTCTGAGGTCTTCTCTTTTGATTTTTAAACATTGAACTATGTCAGACGTAGTATATTATACAGAAGAAGGATTAGAGAAATTAAAATCCGAGTTATATAATCTTAAAACAGCAGAAAGGTCTAGCGTAGCTAAACAAATTTCTGAGGCTAGAGACAAGGGTGATTTATCAGAAAACGCCGAGTATGATGCTGCTAAGGAAGCGCAAGGGCTATTAGAAGCTAGAATAGCTAAGATGGAGAGTGAATTTGCTAAAGCCAGGGTTTTAGACGAATCACAGATTGACCATTCTAAAGTTCTAATCATGTCAGTTGTTACTATTAAAAACGTAGCTAACGGAACTAAAATGACTTATAATATTGTTCCAGAAAGCGAAGCAGATTTTAAGTCTAAAAAAATATCTGTTAGTTCTCCTATAGCTAAAGGCTTACTAGGCTTGAAAGTAGGCGGAATTGCCGAAATTCAAGTTCCTAACGGACTAATGAAGTTTGAGGTCATAGACATTAGTAGATAATATGGCAACCATCTTTTCTAAAATTGTAAATGGTGAAATACCCTGTTATAAAGTATATGAAGATGATGAATTTCTTGCTTTTCTAGATGCTTTCCCTGTTTCTAAAGGCCACGTTTTAGTTATTCCTAAGAAAGAAACCGATTACATTTTCGATATTGAAGATCAGTCTTATGCTCGTATGTGGCAGTTTGCTAAAAAGATTTCTAAAGCCTTAAAGCTATCTGTAAGCTGTGAACGAATTGGAATTTCTGTGATTGGCCTTGAAGTTGCTCACGCTCATATTCATTTATTACCTATAAATAGTTTGGAGGATATGAATTTTTCTAAACCCAAAATGAGCTTTTCCAAACAAGAGTTTGAAGAAATAGCTGATACAATAGCTTCAAATATTTAAGCTTTTCTTCCGGGGTTGTTTTTTACGAACGAATCCCATCCACTATAACTTTTTCCCGATGTTTCTGTTTTGCCATTTTGAAAGTAATGGCAGACTGCCGCAGCTAATCCATCACTTGCGTCTAAATGTTTTGGCATTTCTTTAACGTTTACTAGAGTTTTTAGCATGCTTGCTACCTGCTCTTTTGATGCAGTACCGCTTCCAGTAATAGCCATTTTAATCTTTTTAGGAGCGTATTCGAAAATAGGAATGTCTCTATATAGCCCTGCGGCCATTGCTACTCCTTGGGCTCTTCCTAGCTTTAGCATTGACTGAACGTTTTTGCCAAAAAATGGTGCTTCTAAAGACATTTCGTCTGGATGATACTCATCAATTAATTGGATAGTTCTTTCAAAAATTCTTTTAAGTTTATCAGCATGGCTATTTAGCTTATTAAGGTGTATTACACCCATGTTTATTAAGCTCATTTTATTCCCTTTTATAAGAATAAGACCATAACCCATTATGTTAGTTCCTGGGTCAATTCCTAAAATTATTCTGTCAGATTTCGGAGTCAATATTTTGTATTTTTGCTGTGCATGCAAAGTAGTAAAAAAATAGGCTTTTTAATTAAGCTCCTTATTATCTTATTGACATTCTGGTTTTTATATCAAAAAGTATTTGTCGATCAAACCTTCAATGATCTTTCTAAATGGTTTGTTGATACTTTAAAATCTAAAAGTCCAATTCCTTTATTTGGAGTGTTATTCCTTATGTTGCTTAATTGGTTTATAGAATCTCTTAAGTGGAAATATCTTATAAGTAAGCTCGAAAGTGTTTCTGTGTGGTTATCCGTTAAAGCAATTTTCTTAGGTATTACAGTTTCGATTTTTACTCCTAACAGAATTGGAGAGTTTGGCGGTCGTATTTTTTGCCTTACTAAAGCAGACAGAATTAAAGCCGTTATTTCAACCGTCTTAGGTAATTTGTCTCAGTTATTGGCAACCGTTCTTTTTGGTTCTTTAGCTTTGTGTTATTATTTGTTCGCATTTGATATTTTATCTGGTTTTGATTTTAGTTCTATTCGATGGTTTTTGTTAGTTTTCAATATTGTTTTGTTGTTTGCCTCGATTTTCATGTATTTAAATGCGTCTTATTTGACTGTCATTTTAAATAAAATTTCTTTTCTAAAGAAGTATATCGACTATCTTGAAGTGTTCTCCTATTACTCTAGGAAAGAGCTTTTGTATATTTTATTTTTTAGCGTATTAAGGTATTCCATCTTTACATTTCAATTTTATTTGTTGTTGCAATTTTTTGATGTAGAAATTTCATTTATTTTTTCTGCCACTATGAGTGCCCTCACTTTTTTAACTATGTCTATAATTCCGACAATTGCAATTACCGAATTATTTGCTAGAGGTTCTGTTGCAGTTTTATTTTTCGGATTGCTTTCCGATAATTTAATAGGCATTACCATGGCTGCCTCATCTCTTTGGGCTATAAATTTAGTTTTGCCAGCTATTATTGGAGTATTTTTTGTCTTTAACCTTAAATTTTTTAGGTCTTGATTTACTTACTTTCTTTAGGTTTTTTAATAGGTTATTTTGTTTTAGTTAAACGATTAGAGTTTGGTTGGGATAATATACCAAATCGAAAAGAAATTTCTAGTGTTAAAGTTTCTGTTATTGTAGCTTTCAGAAATGAAAAGGAAACTATTAAATCATTATGTGAGCAACTATTAAGTCAGAATACTAATAATATTGAGCTTGAAATTATTTTGGTTGACGATCATTCTGATGATGGAAGTTTTGAGATGCTAGAGTCTTTAAATGGAATAGTTTTATTGCGTTCTGAGGGACAAGGAAAGAAAGCAGCTATAAATTATGGTGTAAGAATTGCAAACGGCTCTATAATTTTATGTACTGATGCAGATTGTGTCTTAAAAACAGATTGGGTTTCTTCTATGGTTTCGTCATTTAATGATAAGGCTATCAAAATGGTAGTTGGCCCTGTGGTTTTAACTAATGATTTCGATTCCTTTTTTGGTCATTTACAGATTATGGAGTTTTCTAGTCTAATAGGTTCTGGAGCTGGAGCCATTGCTATTAATAGGCCTTTTATGTGTAATGGAGCAAACTTAGCTTTTCGTAAAGATGATTTCCAATCTACTAATTCTGAAATTGCTTCTGGAGACGATGTTTTTTTGATGCATGAAATAAAACGTAATAAAGGAAAAATTGTCTTTCTGAAGAATTCTTCTGCTATTGTATCTACTTCGGTAAAACATAACGTTTCTTCTTTTATTAATCAGCGATTACGCTGGTCTGCCAAAAGCACTTCTTATACTGATTTTGATGCTATTGTGATTAGCTTATTAGTTTTTGGTGCAAACCTTTCTATTTTGCTTTCTTTTTTTTTATTGGAATTTCGATTGGCATTTGTACTTTTTGCCATTAAATTTTTAGCCGATTTTTCATTTATTAAAAAGCTAGCACACTTTTTTGATATTAAAAGGTGGAGATTATATTTTTTATCTCTTCAATTGGTTTACCCTTTTTATATCGTTTATATTGCAATTGTTTCCCAGTTTAAAAACTATAGTTGGAAAGGTAGAATTTTAAAAAAATGAGTAGTTTAACTAATATTGCATTGCGAAAATTTAAGAAAGATAAGCTAGGGCTTTTCGGATTTTCTATTATTGCTATTACTTTTTTGATTTCTTTATTTGGGGTTTCTTTTTTTCCGGATTCTTCACCCAATGCTAATCAAATGAATATTGAGTTAGCCACTCTTTCTCCTAACGAGTCTGTTAAGATAATGCTCGTTCCTAATCTTGAGAAAACGTCTACTTTTTTCTATGATTTTTTTGTCGGTCAAGAGTCTTCTTTTACCGAAGTTCCTGTCTCTGATTTTAAATCTGAAGACGGACGCCATTATTACTTACCTCTTTATAATTCTGATCAGTGGATAGAAACGGATGGTAAGCACACAATTGAAGTCCGCACTTATTTGCTTGGTACTGATAGGTTCGGAAGAGATTATTTAAGTAGAATACTTTATGGTTCTAGAGTTTCTTTAGCGGTAGGTTTTATTTCTGTTATTATCTCTCTCATAATTGGAATAAGTTTAGGTTTAGTTTCTGGTTATTTTGGAGGAACTGTTGATGCTGTAGTTATGTGGTTGGTTAATGTAGTATGGTCTATTCCGACTTTGTTAATGGTTATCGCAATTTCTTTAGCTTTAGGAAAAGGATTCTGGCAAGTTTTTGTAGCGGTCGGACTAACTATGTGGGTCGAAGTAGCTCGTATCGTTAGAGGGAGTGTTATGTCTGTTAGAAAGGAAGAATATATCGAAGCTAGTAAAGTGCTTGGTTTTAACACTTTTCGAATACTAACCAAACACGTATTGCCAAATGTTATAGCTCCTGTTATTGTTATTTCGGCTGCAAATTTTGCTTCTGCTATTCTGATAGAAGCTGGCTTAAGTTTTTTAGGAATTGGGGCTCAGCCACCTATTCCATCTTGGGGAACTATGATAAAAGACCACTATTCTTATATTATAATGGGTAAAGGGTACTTGGCTATTTTCCCTGGTTTAGCCATCCTGTTTTTAGTGTTGTCTTTTATGTTGTTGGGTAATGCTATTCGTGATGCTTTCGATGTTAAAAGCTAAAAGACTAGAAGTCCTGTAATAAATATAGCCGATCCTGCAATCATTAAGATAAGTGTGTAAGGTAAAATTTCTTTGGCTTTTAATCCGGTTATTCCAAGTAGTGGCAATGCCCAGAATGGTTGCAGCATATTGGTTGTCTGGTCGCCATAGGCTAAGGCCATAATAGCTTTCCAATACGGAACACCTAGTTGAGTTGCCGCTTCAATAATGATTGGTCCTTGCACTGCCCATTGACCTCCGCCACTAGGAACAAAGATGTTTACAATACCAGCACTTATAAAAGTGAAAATAGGAAAGGTAGTGCTGTTCGATATCTGAACAAAGAAATCGGAAAAAACAGTAACCATTCCCGAGTATTTCATAAGTCCCATTATTCCGAAATAAAGAGGAAACTGAATTAATATGCCTGATGAGCCGTTTATTGCTTTGGCTACCCCATTTAAAAACTGATTAAAGTTTCTGTGAAAAACAATAGCTAATCCTAGTAAAAATAGATTGATGTAATTAGGGGTGATAAACGAAAGGCTTAACTGTTCTGGTAAAACCAAAGCTTTATATAAACAAAAGAGGATTATTATAGCTCCAAAGCCTATGCCTATATAGTTAGAATTATCTAGTTTTTCAGCTCCAATTAAATCCTGCTTTTCAGTATGTATTTCAGATGATTTTAATTCCATCTTTTGGCCTTTGCTTTTCTTGCCAAGAAAATACATTAGCATAGGAAGTACAATTAAAAGTACAAGGCTAACGCTTAAGTTCATAGAAGAAAAAATAGTAGCGTCCTGACTGATGACTCCTATTTTGTCTTGCATAAAATGTCCTTGCTCTGCAATTTTAATAGGAGCAGAGCCCGAGATTCCTCCGTGCCATACCATTAGTCCGGAATAGCCAGCAGCACCAATAATAGGGTAGTGTAATTTTATATTGTTTTTTGTAGCGTATTCGCCCACTTTTCGAGCTAGTATAGCTCCAAAAATTAGTCCTAAACCCCAATTGAATAAACTAACTAAAAGGGTTAGGATGGTAACCAATGCAGCGGCTTGAGCTGTATTAGTAAAAAGGGTCGACATTTTTTCAATGATCGTGTTTACTGTTTGGGAAAGTGCGACCACATGCCCTAAAACTAGCATTAGCATCATCTGAAATGCGAACACAAGAAGGTTTTTGTCCCACAAGCCTTTTTCCCAAAACAAAAGAAGAGAAGCTATTGGCTTCTCTTCCGTATTGGTGTTAAAAAAATAAGCTAGTATAAAAGTAAATACCGTTAAAATTACTGCAATAGTAAATGGAGCGGGTAAAAACTTTCTAAAAATTTTAGCTAGCCAATCAGACATTTAGAATGGTAAATCGTCTTCATCAGAGCCTGGTGTGCTCTCAAACGATTCGGTTGGCATTGGAGCATCAACTACAGCTGCAGCAGAACGATTTATTTTCCATGCGTCAATGTTGTGGTAGTATTTACCATTGTACTCTCTAGAAGAAAGGTTGAAAGCAACTTCAATTTCTGTTCCTGGCTGAAGGCCATCTAACATTACAATTTTGTCTTCTCCAAAAAGTTGAAAACAAACCTCAGGGTTGTACTGAGCGCCTGTGTCAATCACAAACGATTGTTTTTTCCATTCTTTTCCTGCTTTACTAGTTCCTGTTTCTAGGTCTAGTAATTTTACTAATTTTCCGCTTACTGCTAAACTCATAATCTATTTATTTTATCAATCAATAATGTTTTCCAGGCGCTTTCAATTTTGCCCTGGCTTAATAATTCTTTAGCACGATGATGAAGGCCTTCTCTTGCTTCTTCGTCTTCGCTGCTAAAATTCAAAATCTCGTTAATGGTATAATTATCTTTTCTATATTTCTCCACTTCTTCCAATGATGGTAGAGATTCTATGTTTCCTAACATTCCTAAATCGTTTCCGCTTAAAATGTAGCTGTTTCGTATTCTTTGTGGAATTTTATCAATTCCAATTCCTAAGTTTCTAATAGGCTTAACTACTTCGAATATAGACTCGTTAGTAGTCTTGCAGTACCAGTTTCCTCCCATTCGACCTACCAATTTAATCTTGTTAGGATCGATAGCACCATTCTCATCTAAAATGTCTTCACTGATATGAATCATTTTTATTTCGCAAATAACTAGATTTCCTGCTCCACCTTCTTCCCCTAATGAGATTACGTCGTTTACTACGCACTCCATCTGAACTGGCGATTCTTTCACTCTAAATGGAGCTACTGTTTCTGAAGCGATAGGAGTAAATCCTGCTTTGGTAAATTCGTTTACACCTTCTTCATATTCTGTGCTAGAAAGAGAAGTTTGCTGAACGATATCTTGAGAAACGACATTAATTACTACTTCTTTATTAAGTAATACGTTTTCTAAAGTATGCTTAGTAGTGTTGTTTCTAACTCTTCTTGCTGGAGAGAAAATAGCAATCGGAGGGTTTGCGCTAAAAACATTAAAAAAGCTAAACGGACTAAGGTTTGGAATTCCGTTTCCATCCAAGGTACTAGCTAAAGCAATAGGTCTTGGGCCTACCGAACTTAAAAGATAGGAGTGGAACTCTGCAACCGCTAGGTCTTTTGGTTTAATGTGTAGCATATTAATTGTCAAGTGCGTTATTTAACAAAAATAGTATTTTGACTGACATTCCACATCATTTTATTCTATTTAAAATATTTTTTTGAGATACTTTCTTGCTACATAAAAATATATATATTTGCAGACCTAAATTTGCGGATGTGATGGAATTGGTAGACATGCTAGACTTAGGATCTTGTGCCTCACGGCGTGGGGGTTCGACTCCCTTCATCCGCACGAAAAAGCAGCTCATTTGAGCTGCTTTTTTAATGCCTATATTTTAGTAGATAGTCTTAAATAATATTTACTTCTCTTTCTAGTTCAATGCCGTATTTTTCGGAAATGGATTGCAAGATTTTTTCCGATAAGTCCCAGATTTCTTTTCCTTTGGCATTTCCATAATTTACAAGAACTAGGGCTTGATTTTTGTGTACTCCAGCATCTCCGTTTTTATATCCTTTCCAGCCTGCTTGGTCAATAAGCCAACCTGCAGCTAATTTAGTTTGTGTTGCTGAAACAGGGTAGCCGACTATATTGGGAAATTGTTTTTTTAATGCTTGAAACTTTTCATTGTCGACAACTGGGTTTTTAAAGAAACTTCCGCTGTTTCCAATTTTTTTAGGATCTGGTAATTTCTGTTGACGAATTGCAATTACTGCATCGCTAATGTTCTTAAGATTTGGCTCAAGACCCATTGTTTTTAATTGCTCTTCAATTGCTCCATAAGAGGTATTAAAGCTATGTTTTTTCTGAAGTCGGAAGCTAACGGAAGTAATAACGTATTTATCTTTAAGCGGGCCTTTAAAGATAGAGTAGCGATATCCGAAGTCGCAATCCTCATTACTAAATATCTGTATGTCTTTCTTTTCAATAGAAACGGCTTCAAGCTCGTGAAAAATAGATTTCAACTCTACTCCGTATGCTCCAATATTTTGCATCGGTGCAGCACCTACACTTCCAGGGATTAGAGACATGTTTTCTGCTCCTCCTAAGTTATTGTCTATTGCCCATATTACAAAGTCGTGCCAAGATACTCCAGCACCTACTCTTACAAAGGCACAATCTTCATTTGTATTAAAAATTTCGATACCTTCGATTTCATTTTTTAAAACTGTCCCTTCAAAATCTTTGGTAAGTAAAATGTTGCTTCCTCCACCCAGTACTAATAATGGCTCTTTTAGCTCATTAAGTAAGGATGTTAATTGAGTAACAGATTGGAAGGCGGCAAAATGTTTTGCATTTGCTTCTATCCCAAAAGTATTAAACGCTTGAAGATTTTGGTTGTCTGAAATCATGTTTCCAAATTTAGAAAATACTTCTTGTTTATTGCATGCTCTATTTTATTATTTTCGCTTATGCCCAATAGGATAATAGTTTCTGTTACTAATGACTTAAGTACTGATCAGAGAGTTCATAAGGTTTGCACTAGCCTTCAAGCTTTTGGCTTTGATGTTTTACTTGTCGGATTCTTACAGGCAGATAGCAAGGTATTGGATAGAGAGTATGCTACTTCTCGATTTTCTATGTGGTTCGCTAAAGGTCCTTTCTTTTATGTAGAATTTAGCATAAGATTATTTTTCTTCCTTTTGTTTAATAAGTCCGACCACTTGCTTAGTAATGATTTAGATACGCTTTTGCCTAATTATTTAGCTTCAAAAATTAAAAGAAATAGTCTTGTTTTTGATAGCCACGAAATTTTTTCAGATTCTCCCGAATTAAATAATCGACCGAGAGTTCAGTGGTTTTGGAAACGCTTAGAATCCTTTTTAATACCTAGAGTAAAACATAGTTATACCGTTTGTCAGTCTTTGGCAGATCATTTTAATCAGACTTTAAGTGTTGATATGAAGGTGGTTCGAAATGTGCCTTATAAAACTAACTTTGACAGATTAAAGCATAACAATAAGACACTCATTTTTCAAGGCAATTATAATAAAGGAAGGGGTCTTGATTTAGCAATTCGTTGTTTAGCTTATTTGTCTGATTTTAATCTAATTATTGTTGGAGGGGGCTTTGAGTTTCTAAAAGATTTGAGCAGAGAAATAGGCGTTTTAGATAGGGTTGAATTTGTAGGTAAAGTTCCTTTCGAGCAACTAAGAGATTATACTAAAAAAGCTAGTATTGGCTTGTTGTTGGAAGAGCCTATAGGATTAAGTTTTTCTTATAGTTTGCCTAATAAGTTGTTCGATTACATTCACTCCGACTTAAAAATTATTGCAAGTCCGTTAAAGGAAGTCAAATCTGTAGTAGATAAATATAAGATAGGTGTTTTGTTGAATAATAGAAGTCCAAAGGATGTAGCTGCTCAGATAGAATTGCTTTATAGTACAGGCTTTAATAATTCTGATTACGAACTGGCAAAACAAGAATTAAATTGGCAAAAGGAAGAGGAGGTTTTAGCTTCTGTTTTTCTTCCTATTAAAAAATAAATTCTATTATTTTTTTAGCTTCATCTTCATTATTGTAAAGCTCTTTTATGTTGCTTCTTTTTTTGACATCTTTTTTAGTAAATGCCTTTTTCTGCAAATTATTTATCTGCTCTATCCATTGGGATTTGCTGTTGGCAATATGGCAGAAAGGAGAAAGTTCAGTGCCATGAAGCATTTTGTCGTTTACTAGGCAGTGTCTTCCTAAAAATAGTGACTTTAATAATTTCAATTTAATTCCGGTTTCTTGATGGGTAGACAGGATGTTTATGTGAGCGCTACAGATTAAGTCGTTGATTTGCTTGTCGCTTGGGTTTTCTACTAATTTTATTTTTTTGTTTTTCTCTATTTCTGCTTTTAGTTCTTTTGTAGGGTTTTTGCCTGCAATAACTAGTGGATAATCTATTCCGCTAAAAATATTATTTACAAAATATAGTGCTGCTTCTTGGTTCTCTAAAACGGATAGATTGCCATGGTATAGCGCAAAATTTCCTTTTCCTTCTTTAGTTTTCACTTCTTTTTCTTGGTGAAAGACCTGTATCAATTCGCTGTAATAGAATTGACTAAAATAGGTATTGTCTTTTTCTGTAATAGAAAATACGGAATCAATTGATTTTAAATTATTCTCGTAATTTTTTAATTTTAAGTATTCGGAGAAGAAAAAAAATTTCTTGAATATATTTTTTTCCTTTTGATAAAGAGCGTGGTAATAATTTTCTTCGATATTATGGTTTCGAAGAAATAATTTTCTGTTTACTAAGTCTTCATGGCTTGCTAAATAGGTTGTATGAATACCTTCAAAAAGAATTGGAAATTTGTTTTTTAAAAGCTTCTTTAAAAGAGCCTTACTATCTCTAGATTTTACTATGAAAGGAGTGAGAGAAAACCACTTTTTCCAGTTTTTATTTCGTTTATAATAATATACGCTTTGGCAATATTTTTCTAATTCTTTGCTTTTCTTTTTATCTTCACTAAAGCAATGTAGATGAATGTTGATTCCTTGCGCGTGTATGGCTTTGATCTTTTGAAAAATATCAATTATTCCTCCGTAATTGTCCGGATATGGAGTGTCTAAGGAGATTATGTTTATGGCTTTTTTTTTCACTTTTTTAATTTAGTGCGATTAGTTTTCCCTCTTCACATTTGATGATTTTGGCAGGGAATCTTTCTAGTAAAGTATGTTCGTGAGTTGCCATTAGTATAGCGCAACCTCCTTTGCATAGTTCGTGAAGTAATTCTAATATTCTATTTGTGGTGTCAGGGTCAAGGTTTCCTGTTGGTTCGTCCGCTAAAATTACTTTGGGATCATTTAGCAATGCTCTAGAAATACATACTCTTTGTTGTTCGCCTCCAGAAAGTTCGTGTGGCATTTTGTAAATATGGTCTTGCATATTTACCTTTTCTAACACCTCATTTATTCGATTGTTAATGTCTTCTTCAATCTTCCAGCCTGTGGCTTTTAATACAAAAGCTAAATTTTCATGAACAGATCTGTCTGGCAATAGCTGAAAATCTTGAAATACAATTCCAATTTTACGTCTTAGAAACGGAATTTTTTCCTTTTTTAAATTGAATAGTTGGTAGTCAGAAACATTTATTGTTCCGTTTTTAAGAGGAAGTTCTCCGTACAGCGTTTTTAATAAGCTGCTTTTTCCACTTCCTGTGTCTCCAATTAAATAGACAAATTCTGAAGCTTGAATATTAAATGTGACATCAGAAAGTATTAAATGTTCTTTTTGAAATATGTCGGCGTGATTAACTTCTATTTTAGACATGGTTGAATAGTTTTCTTCATTACAAATTTAATTTTTTTAAGGCGGTCAACAAGTCTTCTTTATGCACAACCATTCTGTTAATAACTTATTGAGCCTTGTTCTCTAGAAATTTCAATGTTTGATAAATTAGCTCATTATGAAAAAGTACATGAATTTAAAGTCTATATTTCTTTTTTTAAGCGCCTTTTTTACTGCTCAATTCTGTTATTCATCTGATTGTGACAAAGATATTGCAGATCAATTGTTCGAAAGTAAAAATTATTCTTTAGCACAATCTTATTATACATATTTATCAGAATGCCCTCTTGTTTCTACTCAGGAGATGGAGCAAGTTGATTTAAGAATTGCAATTTGTGCTATCGAATTGTTTAATGAAGATGCTGAATTTTTGTTATTAAGTTATATCGAAGATTTTAAGGATGGGTTTTATGTTAACGATGCTCAGTATCAGCTTTCTCGATTGTATTTTATTAAAAAGGATTATGAGAGGGTGTTGGCAAGAATGACACAGATTGATTTGTCTTTGTTGTCTAGCGATGAAAAGTTGATGTTTTACTTCCGTCAGGGTTATTCTAGCTTTGTTGCTAAAGACTACGAGCAATCTAAACTCTCCTTTTATGAAATACGAAGTGAGAATTTTAGGTTTAAAGAATTAGTAGGATATTATCCTGCTCATATTGCGTATGTCGAGGGTAATTATGCTACTGCTCTTAACGGATTCGAAAAGCTTAGTGAGGTAAAGTCTCTTGGTCAGATTAGTAAATATTATATTGCTCAAATTTATTATTTTCAGAAGAGATACGAAGAGCTTATTGATTATGCTCTGCCTTTAATTGATAGTGTAGATCATTCTCGAAATAATGAGTTGAATCGTTTAGTTTCTGATGCTTATTATTTCAAAAAAGATTACAGCTTAGCTATTGATTACATGAAAAAATACCAATCAAACTCTTCGCTTGATAGACTAGAGAAGTATCAGCTGGGTTATAGTTATGCTAAACTTAATGAGTACGAATCTGCGATCGAGTTTTTAGATGAAATTTTGGAAGAAGAAGATAGTCTGTCTCAATATGCGGCCTATCAGCTTGGTGAATGTTATCTTAAGTCTAATCAAATAAGTTTTGCAACTAACACCTTTAAGTATTGTTCTTCACTTTCTTTCAATTCTTTCTTAAAGGAAGACGCCTATTTTAATTATTTGAAGTTGTTGGTTCAAAATCCTTCTTCTTATAATGATGCAATTAATTCTATAAAAATATTTCTAGAAGATTATCCTAATAGCGCTAATACCGATGTTGTTAGAGATTTTTTGGTTAAAGCATACGCCACGACTAAAGATTATACCTCTACAATAACGTTTTTACAGTCTTTGCCTAGCCTTACTCTAGAGCAAGAATACACATTGCAAAGAGCGTCTTTCTTTGATGCCATAGAATTTTTTAACATCAAGGCTTACGATAAGGCTATAAAGCGTTTTGATCTAAGTCTGTCTTATCCTAATAATGAAGATTTAAGTTCTCTGGCTCATTTTTGGAAGTCAGAATCTTATTTTGGGTTATTCCAATACGATAAAGCAATATCCTCTTACCAAAGTTTTATATTTAGCTCTAGCTCAATTGACCTTGACGAATATGGAGATGGTCATTATGGTTTAGCTTACTCTTATTACCTAAACAATGATTATGTTAATTCTATTAAGTGGTTTAGGAAGTTTGTGGAAATGGATTCTTCTCAGGAAAAAATTAACGATGCCTACCTTCGTTTAGGCGATAGTTATTTCTTGTCTAAAAATTATAGAAGAGCTGTAGATTTTTATAAAATAGCGCAACAGAAAAATATTTTTGATGTGGATTATTCTATTTACCAGCAAGTGCTTTGTTATGGTCTAACTAATCAGAAGAAAGAAAAGAGGTCTATGCTCAATGTTCTTTATGGAGAGTATGCAGATTCTCCATACCATGATGATGCAATGTTTATGTTATCAGACATTTATCTTAATAGCAAGTCTGAGTTAGAAAAAGGAGTGAACTTACTAAGTCAATTAATAAATGATTATCCTTCAAGTGGTTTGGTTAAGTCTTCCATTCTTAAGCTGGGACTTCATTATTACAATGTCGATAATTTTAATTTGGCATTAGTTAATTTTAAGAAAGTTATCGAAATGTATCCTTCTACTTCCGAATCTAAAGAAGCTTTAGCCGCATTTAAAAATGTATCTATAGAGCAAGGAGATGTAAAACAATACTTAAGTTATGTTGACGGTCTTTCCGATGTTAGCGTTAGTATTGCGGCTCAAGATTCTATAACTTTTGATGGTGCGGAAACGCTCTTTTTTAAGCAAGATTTTCAAAAATCTATAAAGGCATTACAAGAGTATTTGTCAACTTTTGATTCTCCTATTTTTAAGAATTCTGCTACTTTCTATTTAGCGGAATCATTTTTCGAATTAGATGAGAAAGATAAGGCGATTGATGAGTATTTGAAAATTAATGAATGGAACGATTCTAGGTATAGTGAAAGGGTTTTAAATCAGATGTCTTTTATTGAGTTTAGCCAAGGCCAGTTTGGTATTGCAGCACTGCATTTTCAGGCTTTGCTTGAGATAGCTTCGTCTCAGGAGTTGATTCGATCGGCCAAAATTTCTTTGTTCTTGTGTCATAAAGAACTTAATGCGGAACAACAGTTGTTGTCTTCCGCTAGAGCTATGTTGGAAATAGATAAGTTAGATCAGCAGTTAATGCTTGATGCTAGATTGGTCTTGGCTAATAACGCTTTTAAATTGTCGGAGTTTTATGCGGCTAAAAAAGAATATCAAGAAATTGCTGTGCTCGACAACAACTCTTTTGGCGCTGAAGCTAAGTATCAGTTAGCAGCACTTTCCTTTATAGAGGAAGATTTTCAGGCTGTAGAGGCAGGTGTTTTTGAGCTTGCTGAGAGTTATTTTGACGATTACTTTATTGCAAAGGCTTTTATTCTTCTTTCTGATGTATATGTCAAGCAAGAAAATTATTTCCAAGCGAAAGCTACTTTGCAAAGTATTATTGATAATTATCAGGGTGAAGACTTGATAGAGCTTTCTTTTTCCAAGTTTAAGGATATAGAAGCAATAGAAAAATCAATTCAATCTCAAGATCAAGACAACGAATTAATAATAGACCTTCTCATTGATTTTGATGAGGAAGAAATAAATACAGAAGATGAAGAATAAGATTTTTGTTTTACTAATTTTTATAAGCTATTTTTCTTTTGCTCAAGAATCTGATCTTGGTGTTCAAGAAATTCAAGTAACTGAGTCTTTTATCCCTTCTGTTCCGATAGCAAATAAAATAATGGATTTACCTCAAAGTCAGGATACTTTTAATGTGGAAACTGAAGTGCAGTATTTCTTAAATTCTAAGCAATACCTTACCTCTTATAGTGTAGATACTATAAGTCCTGCCAAAATTAAGGGAGAGCCTTTGTCAAAATTGTATTCTACATATCTAAAATTAGGTTTGGGAAATAATGCCCTTCCCAATGCAGATTTTTTCTATAACTCGACTAGAAATAAGTCATTTAATTATGGAGTAAGATTGGGTTTTTGGCAGTCGTATATGAATGCTAAAAATGAGTTTTTAAACGATAAAGTTGCTGCGGATGCAAGGCAAACTAATTTTAACTTATTTGCTAAAAAAATGTTCGATTTCGGAAGCTTAAAGGCAAGTCTTAGTAGGGAAGGAAATAACTTGTTGGCTTATGGAACAACATCTATTGTTGATAAGGACTTGTTGAATCAGTACTGGGGTTATTCCAATTTTGATGTCAGCATAGAAAGTAATCAAAGACAGCATTTTAATTACTTTGCTAAACTTTTTGTTTCAGATGTAAATGAGCAAACAGAATCTAGTGTTGGTTTGCGTTCTCAAATTGAAAGTTCGTATAATAACATTGATTATTCTGTGGCTCTAAATATAGATTATGATTTTAATAATCTAAACGACAAAGTAGCCTTTTATGAAGACAAGACTAGAGAGGTAATTACTTCGGTTATTCCTGCTATTAAAAAACAGTTTAAAAATATTGAAGGTGTTTATGGTATTAATTATGTGATGATTAATAATCCCGACTCCTCTATTTCTTCATCAGCTGTTTATCCTAATGTCCGTTTGGATTATACATTCGTTAACGACATTGTCAGAACCTACTTGGGTGTTAATGGTGGTATTGAGCACAATTCTTATTGGAATTTGAGTAAAGACAATCCTTTTGTTTTAAATGCCTTGAACAATGGCAATAAGTCATTAGAGGTGAATAATAGTGATGTAAAGTACAATGCTTTTGTAGGAGTGGATTCTAAGCTTTCTTCTAAGCTTTTTTTTAGTTCTAAGTTGTCTTATGCTAAAGTCGATTATATTCCTTTTTATGAGCTTGATTTAAGTTCTACTTTTCAGAATAAATTTAAAGTAATTTACGATAATGGAACTCACTTAAATTTATTCTCTATGATAGACTATAAGATTTCTTCCTCAAAAGGAGTTAGCTTGTCTTTAAACTACCAGTCTTTCGATTTGGACACATTGAGTAGTTATAACTACAAACCTACTTTTAAAGTTAATCTTAAAGGATATTACAACATAGCAGATGCCATTATTGCAAGTGCGGAAGTTTTTGCTGAAATAGATAGAAGTGTTTCTTTGAATGGTGATAACGTGGTTCAAAGCCAAGAGTTAGGAGATATTGTTGATGTTAATTTATCTCTTGAATACAAGATAAACAATGTCTTTTCATCTTATTTGCTAGCTAATAATTTAGTTGGTGGTTATCAGGTTTGGCAAAACTATTCCGCCTTAAGTCCTCAAATTCAGATTGGTGTAACTTATCGTTACTAATTTATTCACTTTTTGTTAATAAGTAGCTGTTATTTAGCTGGTGTTAAAAGCCTCTTGTGAGTCTCTTTTTTTATATTTGTTGTAATCTAGTATTCAGTACTTAAATAAACTTATAAAATAATGAATGAAAACGCTAAAGATAATCCAGAATATGGCGCAAGCAATATTCAAGTATTAGAAGGATTAGAAGCCGTTAGGAAAAGACCTGCCATGTATATTGGTGATATTGGGGTAAAAGGTCTACACCACCTTGTTTATGAGGTTGTCGACAACTCAATTGATGAGGCCTTAGCTGGCCATTGTTCGGTAATTGATGTATTTATCAATAAAGACAATTCTATTACTGTTACCGATGATGGTAGAGGTATTCCTACAGATATTCACGAAAAAGAACAAAGATCTGCTTTGGAGGTTGTAATGACCGTTCTTCACGCTGGTGGTAAATTTGACAAAGATTCTTACAAAGTATCTGGTGGTTTGCACGGTGTTGGTGTCTCTTGTGTAAATGCATTATCAAAAGACTTAAAAGTAGAGGTATTTAGAAATGGTAAAGTTTTTCAACAAGAGTACAAAATAGGAGTTCCTTCTTATGATGTAAAAGAAGTTGGAACTACTGATAAGACTGGTACTACTGTTACATTTTTGCCGGATGATTCTATTTTCGTTGAAACTGTTTATCAATACGATATATTACAAAAGAGATTAAGAGAATTATCTTTCTTAAATAAGGGTATTCAACTTTCTTTAACAGATAATAGAGCTACAGACGAAGAGGGTAATCCTGTTTCAGATGTTTTCTTATCTGAAAGAGGGTTGTTGGAGTTTGTTGAAATGATTGATGAGAACAGAGAAAAATTGTTGGATGAAGTTATTTATATGGAAACCGAAAAGAATGGTATTCCTGTCGAAGTGGCTATGCATTACAATACTTCTTATTCTGAAAATTTATATTCTTACGTAAATAATATTAATACTTACGAGGGTGGTACTCACTTGGCTGGTTTTAGAAGAGCTTTAACTCGTACCTTGAAGAAATACGCCGACGAGTCGGGTATGTTGGATAAGGTTAAGTATGAGATTGCTGGTGATGACTTTAGAGAAGGTTTGACTGCTGTAATTTCTGTTAAGGTGATGGAACCTCAGTTTGAAGGCCAAACCAAAACAAAATTAGGTAATAAAGAAGTGTCAGGTGCTGTTGACCAGGCCGTAGGAGAAATGCTTAACAACTATTTGGAGGAAAACCCTGCAATGGCTAAGCAAATTGTACAAAAAGTATTGCTTGCAGCTCAAGCAAGAAATGCAGCTAGCAAAGCAAGGGAAATGGTTCAGAGAAAGAATGTTCTTTCTGGTTCTGGTTTACCTGGTAAGTTAGCCGATTGCTCTAATAAAGATCCTGATAAATGTGAGATATTCCTTGTAGAGGGAGATTCTGCAGGTGGAACAGCTAAGCAAGGTCGTGATCGATTTTTTCAAGCTATCCTTCCTTTAAGAGGTAAAATCTTAAATGTTGAAAAAGCAATGCAACATAAAGTTTTTGAAAATGAAGAAATCAAAAACTTATATACTGCATTAGGGGTAAGTATCGGAACTGAAGAAGATAGTTTAGAGCTAAACCTTACTAAATTAAGATATAAGAAAATTGTAATTATGACCGATGCAGATGTCGATGGGTCTCACATTGCAACATTAATTTTGACATTCTTCTTTAGATACATGAAATCTTTAGTAGAGAACGGATTTCTTTATATCGCTACGCCACCGCTTTATTTATTAAAGAAAGGTAAAGATCAAAGATACTGTTGGTCAGATGAGGAAAGAGATATCAATCTTAAGGAAATGACAGGTGCTACTATCCAAAGATATAAAGGTCTTGGTGAGATGAACGCTGAGCAGCTTTGGGATACAACTATGAACCCTGAGGTTAGAACGTTAAGAAAAATTACTATTGATAGCGCTGTCGAAGCTGACAGAGTGTTTTCAATGCTGATGGGGGATGAGGTTCCGCCAAGAAGAGAGTTTATTGAGCAGAATGCTAAATATGCTAAAATTGATATATAGCCCAACTTTCAATTACTAAATAAAAAAGGCCTTTCCATTTCTGGAAAGGCCTTTTTTATTATTATCCTTTTATATGTTCTATCTAATTATTGAAACCGTACCCATGCAGTTCTTGCAATTGGTAAAGTCATAATTTCTTCCCTCGAAGTCACTATAAGAAATATTATAGGTATAAGCCCCAGTAATTAGTTCGTTGCCAGTGTTTTGATGCTTGCCATCCCATTTGAATTCAGGATCAGTAGTTGAGAAGATAACAGCACCAAAGCGATCGAAAATGTCTAATTTAAATGATTGATCATTGATTGCATGAAAGTCAACTTCGAATACATCATTCCAACCATCCATGTCAGGGGTGAATGCGTTAGGTACATATAAGGTGTGTTCGTCTTTTATTGAAATTATCCCCATTGTTGTGTCAGAACATCCGTAAATATCTGTTACAATAAGTGATACATCATACTTTACTTGACCAAGATCAGTAAGGTTAGTTGTTAAATCCAGATTTAAAATATCTTGTGAGTTAGAAAAGTATCCATTACTTATTTCCCAAGACCAATCCATTACCATTCCTTGAGAGTTGTCGAAAAGATTAATTATTGGATAGTTGATAGTAACTGTGTCATCAATTGTTCTGTATTCAGAAACTATTTCTTCGTTCTGAGTAATTTCAAAAGAAATTTCGTTTGTACAATTGTTAATGTCTTCTGCAATTACAGAGTAAACTCCTTCTGATAAATTAGAAATATCTTCTTGTGTGGAGTAAAATGAATTCGGCCCAGTCCACTTATATACTATGTTATTATAGTTTTCTGAAAACGGAGGAGAATCAGGTCCACCCCAGCTAGCTATTTCTAGCGTTCCGTCATTGTTGTAGGTGCAGCTTTTGTGGCTATAGTTTGATACATCTAAAGAAATAGAATCTGGCTGAGTTAAATCAAAATCTTTAACGTTAGGACAGTTTTCAATGTCAGTAACCGTAAGTCTGTAAGTTCCTGCTTTAGCATCGTATAAGTCAGGATTGTTAGAGACAACATTGTTGTTTTGATCTGTCCATACATAGTTGTAAGGAAGTAGTCCTCCCGTTACACTTGTAGATACCCATGCGTCATCATTTCCATTGCATCTATTGTTAAATCCGTTGTAGTTAGATTCTGTTGTGTTAATGGATAATGCAGAGTTTTCTGGAACGTAAAAAGAGGTGTTGAACAAACATCCATTGTCATCTGTTATATTAACAGAGTAATTTCCGGTTGATAAGTCGTAAACCATATTTGTACCGTCGCCAGAAACAGGTCCATCTCCTGACCAAGCATAATTGTACGGCGCATTTCCACCTGAAGTAGAAATGTTTATTTGTCCATCGCTAAATCCGAAGCAACTAACTGGTGTTACCTGCTGACTAACTTCTATTGGTAGTGGAGGAAGAGATATAGTGTAAGGTCCGCCAAAAGTTTCACATCCAATACCATCTGTAATAGTAAGATTATAATCGCCTTCTCCAAGGTTGAAAATATCTTCGTTATTTGAAGAAAATCCATTGCTTGAATTCCATTGAATGGATAAAGGGTTTGTTCCGCCCGATGGTGAGATGTCTATACTTCCTACGTTTTCTCCAGGACAAACATTGTCGTCAATAACCGGATTGATAGCGATAGCAGAAGAAACGTTTACTGTTACTTGTGATGTTACATTATCCGGACATTCTTGAGCTACCACCGTGTAGGTTGTAGTTGTGGTTGGATTAACCGTTACATATACTCCAGTACCTTGAGAGACACCCAGGTCATCGAACCACTCTACGTTTGTTCCTGTTATTCCTGAAGGAACAAATCTAAATGCTGCATCGTTTCCAGTAAGTTGAGTATTATTCCAACCTGGAGCCATAACAAATTGAGACTCATCTTCATTAACTATTCCCAGTACAGACTCCCCATTGTTCCAGTTGGTACAAGACGGCATATCTTCAACATGAATTTCGATTGAGTTAGTAGTTTCGAATATTTTAATTTGACCGTTAAAGACCATTGTTCCACAAGAAAAGTAACCGAAGTTTTCAAAGGAAACAACTAGTCTTCTGAATGGTGCAACACCAAGAACTTGATATTCTAAAGATCCGCCGTTGTTTGGGTTTAAATCCATCCAAGGGCCTAATATACTATTAGAAACAGTCCCTCCGCTTGGGATTGGAACTGTATTCCAAGGAGAGTAGCCATTGGCATCTGTTATATCAAAGCAAAGGTAATTATTGGTCGAAATAATTAATTGATCATAAACATTTCCATAATAGCAGAAATTGAAACCTATATCGACAACTCCAGAATAAGAATCGTCTGTTAGTGCAGGTATGTTCGTTCCTTCGTAAGGGTCACAGTTAATAGGGATTGTTTCTATGGTATAGTCGCTTGTTCCTACTGAGTTCGGCGTGTATGTTGCAGATAGGTCTACGGGAACAATCTCACAAATTGTGATGTCACTTCCGGCATCTATTTGGGCAAAACAATAGTATGCAGAAAGAATGAAGAGTAAGGTTAGAGGATGCTTCATATATTTAATATAATTTTCTCAAATTTACATTCATTTTAATTGAAAAAACAAATTGATAGAGTATAAAACTTACAGGTTCAAATTGTTTAAAATTAAAGTAGGTTAAATATACGATTTTTTTTGCTCTTTTAAAAATGACTTTATTACGATAATTTTAAGTTTTATTTCATTAAAAATTCTTTTGGAATTATTAAATTTGCCCATACTAAAAAAATAAACTAATTATTATGAAAATTACCGTTGTTGGAGCAGGTGCAGTAGGTGCTAGTTGTGCTGAATATATAGCAATTAAGAATTTTGCTTCTGAAGTAGTTCTGGTTGATATTAAAGAAAATTTTGCTGAAGGAAAAGCAATGGACTTAATGCAAACGTCGTCTTTAAATGGTTTTGATACTAAAATCACAGGAAGTACGAACGATTATTCTAAAACTGCTGGGAGTCAAATTGCAGTCATTACTAGTGGAATCCCTAGAAAACCAGGAATGACTAGAGAAGAATTAATCGGAATAAATGCTGGTATTGTTAAAACTGTTTCTGAGAATTTAATTAAGCATTCTCCAGACGTAATTTTAATTATTGTTAGTAATCCAATGGATACTATGACTTATTTAGCTCATAAAGTTACTGGCCTAGCTAAAAATAGAATCATTGGAATGGGTGGAGCGCTTGATAGTGCAAGATTTAAATACAGATTAAGCGAAGCTTTAGACTGTCCTTCTTCTGATATTTCGGCAATGGTTATTGGTGGTCATAGCGATAAAGGAATGGTTCCCTTAATAAGTTTAGCGTCTAGAAATAGCGTGCGTGTTTCTGAGTTTCTTTCTGAGGAAAGATTAGATCAGGTTAAGCAAGACACCAAAGTTGGTGGGGCTACATTAACCGGTATGTTAGGTACTTCTGCTTGGTATGCTCCTGGAGCTGCTGTTTCTGCTTTAGTTCAGTCAATTGCTTGCGACCAACACAAAATGTTCCCTTGTTCTGTAATGTTAGATGGGGAATATGGTTTGAGTGACTTGACAATTGGTGTTCCGGTTATTCTTGGTAAAAACGGAATAGAAAGAATTGTTGAAATTGAGATGACTGAAGATGAGAAAAATCAATTACATTCTTCTGCGGAAGGCGTAAAAGCTACTAATCTTTCTTTAAAAGAAATGGGATTGATTTAGAAATTATAAGATACATTCAATAAAAAAGGGCAGCAAATTTGCTATCCTTTTTTATTGAATAATAATTTTTTCAGTTCGAGCGTCTTTATTCTGAATAATTCTTAAGAAATAGGTGCCTTTTGCAAGCAATGAAATATCTATCGATCTAGAGTTTGTCACTTTCTTTTCATATACTTTTTGACCAATTAGGCTGAAAATTTCTATTTCAGTATCTTTATTTGTTTTGATATAAAGTAATCCTTGGTTTGGATTAGGAAAAAATTCAAATTCTATTTTGTCTGAGGAGATAATAAATGAACCGTTTGATACGTCATTGTTTTCAAAATATACCAAGCCACCGCTTTCGTTTCCTAAAAATAAATCTCTTTTATTGTCTCCATTGAAATCCTCAAACACAACACTTGTTTTTATTCCGTCTTTAATGTTTTGAAAGTTTGTTGTGGTTAATGTGAATGATTCATTTAGATCATTAATATTTTCATATTGATATATGTAGCCACTTTCGCTCGCAACTAACATTTTGATGTCGTCATTTTCTTTGTAAACAAATGGTTTGCTAAAGCCATAGGTTCCTTCTTCATTAGAAACATTAATGTTGCCAAGGTTATCTTCTAAAGTATTGAAAATAGGGCTGGTGCTGTTTCCGGTGTTTAGAGCTACAGAAATTGTCCCATTTAGTTTTCCAATTACCAAATCAAGAAGGTTGTCTTGGTTTATGTCGAATAAAAATGGAGCTCCAAATTGGCCAATATCAATATCAAAGTAGTTTACTGTTTCTAGTTCAAATTGCGCATCATTTCCGCTTGCTGCAGTATTTTTAAAATAGTGCAATTTTCCGTTGGCATCTCCTACAATTAGGTCGTTGTCTCCGTCGCCGTCTAAGTCTCCTATAGTTGGGATAAGTCCGCTAACTGTTAGATTTAGAGATATATTTAGTGCAATGTCAGAAATGCCTGCAAAATCTCTATCGATTAATTCGAAAGCTGCTTGCTGGTTTGTGCCAACATTTTTAAATAGCGCTAACTGACTTAGTTGATTTCCATTGTCGAAGTAGCCAAAGTTTCCTACTAGCAAGTCTTTCAGTCCATCATTATTGTAATCAATTACACAAGGGTATGCTCCTGATCCTAAGTCAATTGTGTTGTCTTGCAAGAAATTATTTTGGGTGAATTCGAATAAAGGAGCATTGTCTTCGCCTGTATTTGTAAATAATTTTATGCTTTCAAAATTTTCTGAATTGTTAGCAATGTTTGGGGATACTATAAGGTCTCTTTTAGAGTCTTTATTGATGTCTATATAGTACATGGCTGGAAATGAATTTATTTCTCCGCTGATATTGGTTCCTAAGCCAATAGGAAATTGCTGATTGGCTTCAATCATGTCTGCTTCTTGATCAGTTCCTCCGTTAGTTAATAGATTAATATTATTAAATGATACATCGCCTAAAAGTATGTCTTTGTCGTTGTCTCCATCTATGTCTAAAGCTAGCAACGAAGATCCGCTATGTGAGCTTGTTCTGCTTTCAATTGATGGTGCTATAGTCTGATCGTTACAGTTATTTAGATCGTAGCTATTTAAGCCTTCGAAAAAATTTCCCCAGCAATCGGTATTTAGTTCAAACGCAAGGCTATCACAATTTCCATACATTTCCATGCTTTGGTTTTGATGATATTCTATATTACCCCCACTTTGTTGGAATGTTAATATGTCTAAATCTCCGTCATTATCTACATCTATTATTGAAGGGATATCTACAAAAGAAATAAATATTGGACTTATAATAGAAGTATAATCGGAAACAATAGCTTCCGTACTTATTTCAAAACTTAAAGAGTCGTTGTTCGAAGTATTTAAATACACTCTTACAAACGACTGATTGTATGTAAATATGTCTTCTTTGTTATCGCAGTTGTAGTCTATTAGTAAAGCCCAGCTATTAAGTTCAGGAAAGTTTTTAATGTATTGTGGTGCGTAGTCGTAATTGGCAACTTCACCTTCCATTGAACATATAAATGGAAGTATTCTATCTCCTGTTCTATCAAAAACAAATAGGTCTTTTATTCCGTCAATGTTGATGTCAATTTCAGAAAACTGACATGAATTTAGTCCTCCAGTAAGTGGGTTTTCTATGATAGATCCGTTCTCAGAGAAAGTTATATTTGCTCTATTCAAAAACTGACTATATGTATTGTCGAACGAGAATAATAAAAGAATGAGGATAATTTGTTTCATATTTCTAACAAATTTAACAAATCTAATTTACAAAATTTGTCTCAATAAGATTATTATTTGCTTAAAAAGGCTACTAGTAGTGAAGTACTAAATATTTAAATTGCTATTTCAATTTTGAAATTCTATATTTGCCGATTCTAAATTAAATAATATTATGCAAAATAAAGGCTTTGTTTCGTTGTTCGCTATCCTGTTTTCGGTAGTTTGTTTGTATCAACTTTCTTTCACATGGAAAGTCAATAGTGTGGAAAAAGATGCTGTTGAGTATAGTGGAGGGGATGAGTTGAAAGAGAAAATCTACTTAGATTCTATTGGTTCACAAACTGTTTTTAGCTTTATTAGTAGCTATACATACGATGAGTGTAAGTCTAGAGAGCTAAACTTAGGTCTTGACTTAAAAGGTGGAATGAACGTTACTTTAGAAGTTTCTGTTGTTGATGTTATTAAGGCAATGTCTAATTTCAGTAAGGACGAAGATTTCAATAACGCTATTTCTATGGCTATTGAAAAGCAAAAGAATAGTCAGGATGACTTCGTAACTTTATTTAGCAATTCTTTTTCTGAAGTAAATCCAAATGCAAAATTAGCGGCTATATTTTATACTTCAGATTTAAAAGATAAAGTAAAAACATCATCTACTAACGAAGAAATTGTTAGTGTAATTCGTTTAGAAGTAGAAGATGCTATTCAGAGATCATTCAATATATTACGTTCTAGAATTGACCGTTTCGGAGTGTCACAGCCTAATATTCAAAGGTTAGATGGATCTGGAAGAATTTTAGTAGAACTTCCTGGTGTTAAGGATCCGGAAAGAGTTAGAAAACTTCTTCAAGGAACTGCTCAGTTAGAGTTCTGGGAGACCTACGAATATTCTCAAGTTATTCAATCAATCGATAACGTTAACACTTATTTAAGATCACAAGTCGAATTAACAGAAGAGGTTGTTGAAGAAGAGTCTGTAGTTAACGACTCGCTATCCATAACAGATTTGCTGAATGATGAAACTTTAGAGTCAGATACTTTATCACTTGATCAATTTGCAAAAGAAAATCCTTTTTATGCGGTTTTAAATCCAAACTTAAACGAATCAAGACAACCAAATCCTGGTCCTGTTTGTGGATTCGCTGCTACTAAAGATACTGCTCAGGTAAACACATATCTTAATTCTGAAGAGGTGTTGAATATTTTACCAAGAGATATTAAGTTTGCTTGGTCTGTTAAGCCATTCGATGCTAATGGAGATTTTGTTCAGCTAATTGCTCTTAAAATTACTACTAGAGATGGTAAGGCCGCTTTAGAGGGTGACGTTGTTACAGATGCAAGACAAGACTTTAGTCCTACAAACGGAACTCCTGAGGTTTCGATGACTATGAATCCTGAAGGAGCTAGGTTATGGAAAAGATTGACTTCTGAAAATATTGGAAGAAGTGTTGCTATTGTTTTAGATAACTTAGTTTATTCTTATCCAACCGTAAATTCTGAAATATCAGGACCATCACAAATTACTGGAGATTTCACTATTGAAGAAGCGAGTGACCTTGCAAACATTTTGAAATCAGGTAAGTTACCTGCTCCAGCAAGAATTATTGAAGAGGCTATTGTTGGTCCTTCTTTAGGAAAAGAAGCAATCGATGCTGGTTTCAGATCTTTTGTTTTTGCTCTTATACTTGTTTTAATATACATGATATTGTATTACAACTTTGCCGGTTTAGTTTCTAATGTTGCATTGTTAGCCAATTTATTCTTTGTCTTTGGAGTGTTATCTTCAATAGGTGCAGTTTTAACACTGCCTGGTATTGCAGGTATTGTTTTAACAATCGGTATGTCGGTTGATGCAAACGTTCTTATTTATGAAAGAATTCGTGAAGAGTTAGCTAATGGAAAAGGAATTAAGTTAGCTGTTGAAGATGGTTATAAACAGGCATATAGCTCTATAATTGATGCAAACGTAACAACTCTTCTAACGGGTATAATTTTATATTCTTTCGGAACAGGGCCTATTAAGGGGTTTGCAACAACCTTAGTTATCGGTATTTTAACTTCATTGTTCTCTGCAATCTTTATTACTAGACTTGTGTTAATATGGAGATTAGATAAAAAAGGAACTGCATCGTTTGATAATAAAGTTACTAAAGGAGCATTTAAAAACACTTCGATTAACTTTATCGGAAACAGAAAAATTTATTATGTAATTTCTTCTGTTGTTATCTTATTAGGAGTAGGTTCTTTATTCTCGAAAGGCTTAAACTATGGAGTTGATTTCAAAGGAGGAAGAACATTTGTTGTTCGTTTTGATGACAATGTAAATAACGATGATGTTAGAAGTTCTTTAGCGGAAGTATTTGTAGATGAGGATGGATTGAAGATGTCGCCTGAGGTTAAGACATTTGGAGATCTTAATCAAGTAAAAATTACAACTAAATACTTAATTGAAAGCACGGATATCAGTGCCGATCAAATAGTAGATGAGAAGTTAAGCGAAGGACTTTCTTCGTTCTCTAGCTTTGAGGTAATGAGTTCTCAAAAGGTAGGGCCAACTATTGCCGATGACATTAAAGACGCTGCCCTTTGGTCTGTCATTTTCTCTCTATTAGTAATTTTCTTATACATCTTATTAAGATTTAGAAAATGGCAGTTTAGTCTTGGTGCTGTTGCGGCAGTATTTCATGATGTTCTTATTGTTCTGTCTATTTTCTCTGTGTTCTATGGTATCTTACCATTCTCACTTGAGATTGACCAAGCCTTCATTGCTGCAATTTTAACTATTATAGGTTATTCTTTAAATGATACTGTTGTAGTATTTGATAGAATTAGAGAGCACTTAGGTTCTTTCAAGAAAAAGGAAATGAACACTTTAGTAAATGACGCTCTTAATAGTACTTTGAGTAGAACAGTAAATACATCGCTTACTACATTCTTTGTATTGTTAGTGATATTTCTATTTGGAGGTGAAGTGATTAGAGGCTTCATGTTCGCATTAATGGTTGGGGTTCTTGTAGGAACATATTCTTCATTATTTGTTGCTTCTCCAATTATGTTAGATACCTTAAAGAAGGTAGAGGAGAAAAAGTAATCTCTCGTCAAAATATTATTTATTTAGAAAGGTCTCGTAAGAGGCCTTTTTAAATGAGATTTTTTTAGTAGAATTGGATAATTTTTAATCTTTATATTTGCATTATGTCAACTATATTTCTTTTTATCGGAGGCCCTGAGATTTTCTTTGTAATTCTTATAGTGGTAATGCTTTTTGGTTCTAAAAAAATTCCTGAAATCGCTAGAGGTCTAGGAAAGGGAATGCGTGAGCTAAAAGATGCCTCTAACGAAATTAAAAGAGAAATTAAATCTAGCTCAGATGTAATTGAAAAAGAGGTTGATCAAATTAAAAAAGACATTACTAAATAATGGATTATCTTTTTTTGGCTCTTGGCTTTTTATTCCTTTTTTTAGGAGGCGAATTTCTTGTTAAAGCTTCTGTTTGGTTGGCTTTAAAATTCAATATTTCAAAATTAGTAATTGGAGTAACAGTAGTTTCTTTTGCAACTTCGGCTCCCGAGCTGCTTGTAAGTCTGGAGTCTGCAATGTCTGGACATTCACAAATAACTTTTGGTAACGTAATTGGCTCTAATATTGCCAATATTGGTTTGGTATTGGGCTTGACTTGTATTGTAGGTCCAATGAAAGTGGATAAAGAAAGTTTAAGCTTGAATTACCCTATGATGCTAATTTCTTCTTTAGCACTTTTTCTTGCGTTGTTCTTTTTTAATGGAATTAATTGGATCGTTGGTTCTGTTCTATTTTTGGCTCTGGTTTTATTTCTAATTGTTTCTGTTTCTAGGTCATCAGCAAGTGATCAAGAAGAGCTTGAAGTTGATGATTCATTAACTTTAACTAAATCTGTTTTTCTATTAGTATTAGGAGGAGTCGGTTTGTATTTTGGAGCTGACTTTTTTATTAAAGGTGCTGTAAGTATTGCTAAGTCTTTCAATATAGATGATCGTATCATTTCATTGAGTTTAGTTGCAATAGGAACAAGTATTCCAGAATTAGCAGCTTCCTTAATTGCTGCGTTCAAAAAGCAAAACGGAATTGCTTTAGGTAATTTAATTGGTTCTAATATTTTTAATATTCTTGCTGTTTTAGGTATAACTTCTTTCTTCGTGGAATTGAATTTAGAAGATAAAACGATTTTTTATACCGACCTTATTTGGATGATGGCCTTTGCTCTAATTATTTATCCTCTTCAAAAAATTGGCAAAAAAAATATGCTAGGACTTAGAGAAGGGATTGTAATCCTTGCAATGTACCTAGCATACTTATACTTTTTGTAAACTATTTACTAATCTACACTTTTTACAGTTTTAATAATTCTTGCTGCAATTTTGTAAGGATCTCCGTTTGAAGCAGGTCTTCTGTCTTCCAGCCATCCTTTCCAACCGTTTTCAACGGTCATAATGGGAATTCTAATAGAAGCGCCTCTGTCTGACACTCCGAAACTAAAGTCGTTTATTGAAGCTGTTTCGTGTAAGCCTGTAAGACGTTGGTTGTTAAACTCACCATATACAGAAATATGTTCTTTAGTCAATGGACGGAAAGCTTCACATATTCTTTCATATGTTTCTTTTGACCCACATTCTCTTAATAGACTATTTGAGAAGTTTGCATGCATTCCAGAACCGTTCCAGTCTCCTTTGATTGGCTTAGGATGATATTCGATATAGTAACCATAGCTTTCGGTTAATCTATCTAGTAAATACCTTGCAATCCATATTTCATCACCAGCTCTTTTTGCTCCTTCAGCAAATAATTGAAATTCCCATTGTCCACTAGCTACTTCTTGATTGATGCCTTCAAAGTTTAATCCAGCTTCAATGCAAAGATCCGCATGCTCTTCGACAAAGTCTCTTCCGTGAGTGTTTCTTCCTCCAACTGAGCAGTAGTACAGTCCCTGAGGCCCAGGGTAGCCTCCTAAAGGAAAGCCTAGTGGAAGCTGAGTGTTGGTGTCCATTATGAAATATTCTTGCTCAAAACCAAACCAGAAGTCATTATCATTGTCATCAATAGTTGCTCTAGCATTAGATTCGTGTGCTGTTCCATCCGAATTTAAAACTTCTGTCATAACCAAAAAACCATTTATCCTACTTGGGTCTGGATAGATAGCTACTGGCTTCAGAAGGCAGTCTGATGCGCTTCCTGATGCCTGTTTAGTTGAACTTCCATCAAAAGACCATACTGGACAATCTTCTAGTTTTCCGCTAAAGTTGTTTACTACTTTAGTTTTGCTTCTCATGTTTTGAGTCGGACTGTATCCGTCTAGCCAAATGTATTCTAATTTACTTTTACTCATTTTCTTTAGTGATAATGGTTAGTTATATTGATTGTCACAAAATTATTTTTTTGTGTTAAATTTACACTATCAATATTTAAAAATTATGAACAACTTTTTAAGAGTTTAAGTCTTGTTATTTTTAAATAAAATAAATCGTTATTTTAGCAAAAATTCTAATTGAATAAAATGAAACATTTACTTTCACTATTATTAGTTGTTTTTTTAATGAGTTCTTCAGCCATTGCTCAGAAAAAAACAAAGACATCAAAAGCTGATAAAGCTTTTCTTCTTCAGAACTACTTCGAGGCAGGACTGCTTTACAAGGCTAGTTATTCCAAAGAAAAAAATAGAGCTAAAAAAGCTGAATTAATTTTTTTACAAGCTGAGTGCGGTAGATTAATAGGAACTCCTATTTATTTAAAAAAAGCTGCCAGCCTGTATAAAAGAGCTATTAGAGCCAAATATCCACACCCTGACGTGTATTTGAGGTATGCTCAGGTTTTACAAAAACAACAATCTTTTTCGGATGCTATGGTGCAATTCGAAAAATATAAATCTTTTAAACCAAACGACGAACGAGCTACATTAGGGATTAACTCATGTGTCTTTGCATTAGATGCTATTGAAAATCCTACCCGTTACGAGATTACGCCTTTTCAGTATAATTCTCCACAATCTGATTACGCTCCAAGTTTTGGGTCTAGTAATTACGATGTTTTGTTTTTCACTTCATCTAGAGATGGTTCAGTTGGTAAAGGAACAGACGGATTTACTGGAGATTCTTATACCGACCTATATAGTGTTAAAAGAGACCGTAAAGGTAAATGGACAAGACCAGCTCCATTTCCTGAGCCAATGAATACTGAAAATCATGAAGCTGCAACTACTCTAACAAGAAGGGGTAACGAAATGTATTTTACTAGATGTAACGAAAGTGATAAAAATAAGCCAGTTCCTACTTGTGAAATATATTATTCTAAGAAGAAAGGTAAAGGTTGGATATCTCCTGTCTTGGTTCCACTTCCTTATGATAGTCTTAGTAGCTTCGGACATCCATCTATCTCTTCAAATGGAAAAGCATTGTACTTTTCATCTGATATGAAAGGTGGTAGTGGAGGAAAAGATATATGGTTGATAAAGAAAGAAAAAAGAGATGAATGGAGTGAGCCAATTAACCTTGGGTCAGAAATAAATAGTGAAGGGGATGAATTATTTCCTTTTATTCACGAAGACGGTTCATTGTATTTTTCTTCAAACGGTATTGTAGGAATGGGAGGTATGGATATCTTCAAAGCTGAGTTTGATGAAGAGAATAATCTTAGGTCTGTAGTAAATATGAAAAGTCCTATTAATTCTCCAAACGATGATTTCGGAATTATTTTTGAAGGTAAAAATGAAAGAGGATATTTGTCATCTAACAGGCTTGGAAGTAAGGGCGATGATATTTATCAATTCGTTCTTCCTTCAATAAATTTAGTTATTTCTGGTGTTGCGAACGATGAAGATTCTAAAAAAGCAATTGTTGGAGCTGTTGTTACTTTGATTGGTACCGACGGAACTACTTCTGAGACAATAACTGATAATGCAGGTTTTTACACATTTGGTAAAGATGTTATTAAAGCAGGAATAGCTTACGAAATTACAGTTTCTAAAGAAGGATACCTTACTAAGAACGCTACTCAAACAACTTTAGGTGTAACTAAAGACAAGGAGTTCCCTGTTAATATTTCTCTTGAGCCAACTCAAAAAGAAATCATTCTTCCTAAAATTGAATACGACTACAATAGTTCAGCATTAAGATCAGACTCTAAGCTATCTTTGAATAAATTGATAGTGGTTCTTAAAGAAAACCCTAACGTAGTAATTCAATTGCGATCACACACTGACAATAGAGCAGGCGAAGATTTCAATTTAAAACTTTCTCAGGAAAGAGCTCAAATTTGTGTAGATTATATGGTTTCTAAAGGAATCAATAAAAAACAATTGAAAGCTCTAGGGATGGGTGAATCAGAACCGTTCTTAATGGATGTTAAAAACGGTAGGTTAAAGCCTAACGATGTTTTAGACGAAACTTACATTAACAAGCTTAAAAGAAAGAAAGATATTGAGAAAGCACATCAATATAATAGAAGAACAGACTTTAAAGTAATGACTGATCTTTTTTATGATATTGAAACAAATAAAGTGAAGTCAAAAAGTAGAAAATAAATATTTTCTATAACACATAAGACTACCTAAGAGATTAGGTAGTCTTTTTTTATAAATATGGGAACAGATAGATACAATCAAAGAGGAGTTTCAGCAGACAAAGAAGATGTCCATGCTGCCATTAAAAATGTAGACAAAGGTTTATTTCCTAAAGCCTTTTGTAAAATTACGCCAGATTATTTAACTAACGATGAGGATTATTGTATTGTAATGCACGCTGATGGAGCAGGAACAAAGTCATCATTAGCTTACATGTACTGGAAAGAGACTGGAGACCTTTCTGTATGGAAAGGTATTGCTCAAGATGCTTTGGTGATGAATTTAGATGATTTACTATGCGTTGGAGCAGTTGATAAAATCCTTTTGTCGTCCACTATTGGAAGAAATAAAAATCTGATTAACGGAGATGTTATTTCTCAAATCATTAATGGTACAGAAGAGTTGATTTCTGAATTAAAAGAACACGGCGTTGAAATACATTCTACTGGAGGAGAAACAGCAGATGTAGGTGATTTAGTGCGTACAATTATTGTGGACTCTACGGTGGTTAGCAGGATGAAAAGATCCGATGTTATTTCTAATCACAATATTCAAGGTGGAGACGTGATTGTTGGTTTATCTTCTTACGGACAATCTACTTATGAATCTGAGTATAACGGTGGAATGGGAAGTAATGGACTTACCTCGGCCAGGCACGATGTTTTTACTAAGGAGTTAGGAAGTAAGTTTCCAGATAGTTTTGACCCTTCTGTTCCTGCTGAATTGGTTTATTCTGGTTCAAAGAAATTGACTGAAAAATTAAGTGGATTGGATATTGATATGGGTAAGCTCGTATTGTCTCCAACTCGTACTTACGCACCAATTATTAAAAAAGTATTAGAGTCTCATAGAGATAAAATACACGGAATGGTTCATTGTTCTGGAGGTGCACAAACTAAAGTATTACACTTTGTCGACAATGTTCATGTCATTAAAGATAATATGTTTGATGTTCCACCTTTATTCGAATTAATTCAATCTGAGTCTTCTACAGATTGGAAAGAGATGTATAAAGTTTTTAATATGGGACACAGAATGGAATTGTATGTGCCTCAAGAAATTGCAAATGATATAATTTCTATTTCAGAATCTTTTAATGTTGATGCAAAAATAATCGGGAGAGTAGAAGCTAATAATACTAAGAAACTGACTATTAAGAGTCAGTACGGAGAATTTATTTATTGATATGCTAGATAAACTAGAATCCATTAAAGTTCGTTTTGACGAAGTGTCTGAACTCCTTGTACAGCCAGATGTAATGTCTGACATGAAGCGTTATATTCAGCTCAATAAAGAATATAAAGATTTAGAGCCAATTATTTCAGCATACAAGCAATACAAGAACATACTTTCTAATATCGACTCCTCTAAAGAAATGCTGAAGGATGAGGAGATGAGGGAGATGGCAAAGTTAGAGCTCGATGAGCTTCAGCCCCAAGCATCAGAGATGGAAGAAGAAATTAAAGTTTTGTTAATTCCTAAAGATCCTGCCGATTCTAAGAATGCTGTGGTAGAAATTAGAGCTGGTGCTGGTGGTGATGAAGCAAGTATTTTTGCTGGAGATTTATATAGGTTGTATACTAATTACGCCTCTACAAAAGGATGGAAGACAGAATTAGTGGATGTTGCTGAAGGAACTTCAGGAGGATATAAAGAAATTATTTTTAATGTAAAAGGGGAGGATGTTTATGGTACTCTGAAGTTTGAATCTGGTGTACACCGCGTTCAGAGAGTGCCGCAAACCGAAACTCAAGGAAGAGTACATACATCAGCTGCTTCTGTAGTAATAATGCCAGAAGCAGAGGAGTTTGACGTAGAAATAAAAGATAGCGATATTAGAAAAGATACCTACTGTTCTTCAGGTCCTGGCGGTCAGTCTGTAAATACTACTTATTCTGCTGTAAGATTGACACATATCCCTACAGGTGTTGTTGCTCAATGTCAAGATCAGAAATCTCAACATAAGAATTACGATAAAGCCTTGAAAGTTTTAAGATCTAGGATTTATGAAATCGAACTTCAGAAAAGGTTAGAAGAGCTGTCAGGAAAACGTAAGTCAATGGTTGTTACTGGTGACAGATCTGCAAAAATTAGAACCTATAACTATCCTCAGGGTAGAGTTACCGATCATAGAATTGGACTTACTCAGTACAACCTTCAAAACGTTATGGATGGTGAAATAGCTAAATTTATAGAAGAACTTCAAATTGCTGAAAATGCTGAAAGGTTATTGGAAGGAACAACAAACGATAGTTAAATGACATCTAAAGAATTATTTCAACAAATTCAACAAAAAAAATCTTTCTTGTGCATTGGTTTGGATCCCGATATTGAAAAAATTCCAAAACATTTGTTAGAGCTAGAGGATCCTATTTTTGAGTTTAACAAGCAAATAATAGAGTCCACTAAAGATTTATGCGTTGCCTACAAGCCTAATATTGCATTCTATGAATCGATGGGTACAAAAGGCTGGGAAAGTCTTCGTAAGACATTAGAAATTATTCCAAAAGAAATATTTACCATAGCGGATGCTAAAAGAGGTGATATAGGAAATACATCCAATATGTATGCTAAAACCTTTTTTCAGACAATGAATTTTGATTCTGTTACCGTTGCTCCGTATATGGGTTCCGATTCAGTAAAGCCTTTTTTATCTTTTAATCAAAAATGGGTAATACTTCTAGCACTTACGTCTAATCAAGGAGGTTTGGATTTTCAATTATTTGAAAATAAAGACGGCGAAATGCTTTATCAAAAAGTATTAAAAGAGTCTCAATCTTGGGGAGAAAACCTAATGTATGTAGTAGGGGCAACTCGAGCAGATGCTTTAACTGACATACGTAAAATTGTACCTAATCACTTTTTATTAATTCCTGGAGTAGGTGCTCAAGGAGGAAGCCTGGAAGATGTCTGTAAGTTTGGTCTTAATCAAGAGTGTGGATTATTAATTAATTCTTCTAGAGGTATTATTTATGCTGGAGATAAAGAAGATTTTGCTCAACAATCCAGATTAAAAGCTTTAGAGCTTCAGTCTAAAATGGAATTAATTTTACAAAAGAATTTCGCTTAAATTTCAAAAGTAATAAAAGCATTTATTACTTTTGAAGAACCATGAAAGAAGAATTACTCCATTTTATATGGCAGTATAGACGTTTTAGCTATACGCCATTAACTCTCGTTAATAATTCTGAAATACAAATTTTAAAAGTTGGCCAAATAAATTCTAATTCTGGACCAGACTTTCTTAATTCTAAAATAAATTTAAATGGACTAATCTGGGTAGGATCCACGGAGATTCATCTTAAATCGTCGGATTGGAATAAGCACAAGCACAAGCACAAGCATCACTTAGATAAAAGCTATAATGGTGTTGTTTTGCATGTTGTTTGGGAAAATGATATTGCAATTTTCAATCAGCTCGGAGAAGAAATCCCTACACTTGTATTGGCTGACTATGTTGAGCCTGGCATTATTGATAAGATCGAAGCTTTAATGAGTAGTCAAAAATGGATTCCTTGTCAAAAATTATTTCCTAGTGTAGACCCGTTTATTTTAGTTCAATTTTTAGAGCGTATATTTATAGAAAGGCTGGAGCTAAAGTCGAAAAAAGTTGCTCAATTGTTGAATGATAATAGAAATAGTTGGGATGATGTTTTTTATCAACTTCTTTGTGAGTCATTCGGGCTAAAGGTTAATTCTACACCAATGATGCAGCTGTCAAAGTTGCTGCCTTTTAAGATTTTATTAAAGCATAAAGATAATATAACACAGCTAGAAGCGCTAATGTTTGGTGTGTCTGGGTTTTTAAAAGAGCCTCAAGATAAGTACAGCGCTATGCTTGCAAAGGAGTTCGATTTTCTCAAAAAAAAGTATCAATTAGTAGAAGTGGACCTGGCTAGCTGGAAGTTTTTAAGAATGCGACCTAATTCATTTCCAACTGTTAGAATTGCTCAATTGGCTGCTTTAATTTATGATAATGACCGTCTGTTTTCCAAATTATTAAACTTTGAGAATATAAAAGAGATAGAGAATGTTTTTTCTTCTACAGCTTCCGATTATTGGTCTAATCATTATAGCTTTAATAAAAGTTCTCTTTTTTCTTGTAAAAAGATTGGTAAGCAATTGGTGCATAACGTAATAATAAATTCTTTAGTTCCTTTGCTGGTTTTGTATTCCAAAGAGAAACAAGATTATAGCTATCAAGAAAGAGCTATTAGTCTTATGCATGCTTTAGCTCCAGAGAAAAATAGTTGTGTCACCCGCTTTAATAAGCTAGGCTTTAAGTCTAAAAACGCTGCTCAATCCCAATCTTTTCTTCATTTAAAAAAACACTATTGTGACAAAAAAAAATGTTTATCTTGCAATATTGGTAACCATTTAATGAATGAATGTTAAACGACTTAAAACATTTTTTTGAAAAGCAATTTTTCGGTGTCTGTGCCTGGTGGGCTAAGAAGCTAGGAGTTAGGCCTTCATTGGTTCGCTTGTTTTTCATTTATCTTTCTTTCATGAACTTCGGAATACCTTTGTTGTATTTAATAATGGTATTTGTTTTCCGTATTAGGAATCATTTTAAATATAGAAAACGCCCTAGCGTATTTGATATATGAATTCAAAAAAAATTTTAGGAGTCTGTGCATGGCTTTCTTATAAGTTCGATTTAGATGTTTCTGGAATAAGATTGTTGTTTATAATTGCTACAATTCTTGGCTTCGGTTCGCCAATAATAATCTATTTAGTTTTATATATTGTCAAGCCAAAACTTAATTAATGAGTAAGAAAATATTAATAACTGGAAGTAACGGATTGCTCGGTCAGAAGTTAGTTTCTCTATTAAAAAACGATCATCAACTTTTAGCCACATCTACTGGCCAAAATATAATTAACGACAAGTCCAATTATTCTTATTCCTCTTTAGATATTACAGATGCTAAATCTGTGGAATTACTTTTTCATTCTTTTAAACCAGATGTAGTAATTAATACTGCTGCCATGACCAATGTTGATGGTTGTGAAGATGAAAAAAATAAGTGTTTCGATATAAATGTAAAAGCTGTTCAAACACTTGCTGATTTATGCCAAGATTCTAATGCACATTTAATTCATATTTCTACTGATTTTATTTTTGATGGTCAGGATGGTCCTTACAAAGAAGATGATCTCGCTAATCCTTTAAGTTATTATGGAAAGTCTAAGTACGAATCTGAATTAGTTCTTGATGAATCAAAAGCAAATTGGACAATTCTTAGAACCATTATATTGTACGGAACAGCTGATAATTTAAAACGCAATAATATTGTTCTGTGGGGAAGGAAAGCATTGAAAGACGGACAATCTTTAAACATTATCGATGATCAGTTTCGTTCACCAACTTTAGCAGAAGATTTAGCTCAAGCTTGTCGATTAGCTTTAGAGAAAAATGCTTTCGGAATATTCAATGTATCGGGTAAAGATATAATGAGTATTTTTGAAATGGTAGAGAGAATGGCTGATTTTTATAAATGCGATAAGTCGAATATTAACAAAATTTCGTCTGACACATTAAATCAAAAAGCCAAACGCCCACCTAAAACCGGATTTGTTCTCGATAAGGCAATTAAGGAATTAGGTTACCAGCCTCACTCTTTTGAGCAAGGGTTACAAATTTTAGAAAATCAATTAATTAAAGAATAACACATATTTTAAAATGAAAAAATTCCTTACACTATTTTCAATGTTTTTTGTTTCGACTAGCGTATTTGCTGAAAGTATTATTTCTTTAAGTGATAAAATTAATGGCTTTTTTGTGCCTATTGTTTCAGTACTTGCTAAGGTAGTCTTTTGGGATCCTATTGCTGCATTAGGTTTCGATGTAGGAGCAGACATTCCTATTGTTGTTATATGGTTGGTATTTGGAGCTTTGTTTTTCACTTTTAAAATGGGCTTTATTAATATAAGAGGGTTTAAACATGCTATTGAATTGGTTCAAGGAAAATTTGATGATCCTCAAGATAAGGGAGAAGTATCTCACTTTCAAGCTTTGGCTACCGCATTGTCGGCAACGGTTGGTTTAGGTAATATTGCTGGAGTTGCTGTTGCAATAACAGTGGGTGGCCCTGGTGCTACTTTTTGGATGATTGTAGCTGGTTTGCTTGGTATGTCATCTAAGTTTGTGGAATGTACTCTAGGTGTTAAATATAGAATCGTTAATGAAAATGGTGAAATTTCGGGTGGTCCAATGTATTATCTAAAAAATGGTCTTGCTAAATATGGCTTTACTAATTTAGGAAAAGTATTGGCTGTCTTGTTTGCTATTTTGTGTATTGGCGGTTCGTTTGGAGGAGGTAATATGTTTCAGGCCAATCAGGCATTTGCACAATTGTCTGGTCAGTTTCCAGTTTTGGAAGGTAACGGTCCGATATTCGGAATAATACTAGCAATTCTTGTAGGTGTTGTAATTATTGGAGGTATTAAAAGTATTGCAAAAGTGACGGAGAAAATTGTTCCTTTCATGGCAGTTTTATATGTAGCTGCAGCCTTGGTAATTATTGCAATAAACTATGCGTTCATCGGAAAAGCATTCTCCATGATTATTGAAGGTGCTTTTGCTCCGTCTGCTGCTTTTGGTGGTTTTATAGGAGTGTTAATTCAAGGATTTAGAAGAGCTGCTTTTTCTAACGAAGCCGGAGTAGGTTCTGCTTCTATCGCTCACTCTGCTGCAAAAACTAATGAGCCTGTAAGCGAAGGAATTGTTTCTTTATTAGAGCCTTTTATTGATACTGTCGTTATTTGTACTATGACTGCCTTAGTCATAATTATTACTGGTTTTTCTGGAGTTCAAAATCTGGAAGGAGCTCAGCTTACTTCTCAAGCTTTTGGTAGTGTGATTTCTTGGTTTCCTTATGTTTTAGTAATCGCGATTTTCTTATTTGCTTTTTCTACTATGATTTCATGGTCTTATTACGGATTAAAGTCTTGGACATTTTTATTTGGTTCTTCTAAGAAATCTGAGCTAGTTTATAAGTTTATATTTCTAGTCTTTATTGTTATTGGTTCCTCTGTGAGTTTAGGAGCTGTTATCGATTTTTCTGATATGATGATTCTTGCAATGGCCTTTCCTAATATTTTAGGTTTATTGATCCTTTCAGGGGAAGTTAAATTAGATATGAAAACGTATTTTGAAAAAATAAAAACAGGAGCGATTAAAAGATTCAAGTAAATTCTGCCATCAAAAACTTCTTCACTTACAATAAAAGCCAGCGTTTCGGAATGTTATTCTTATGCTTAATTATTTTTATTATAGCAATTTATAAGTATGTTCAGTTCAATCAGAAGGAGGCCCACATTGATTTTTCTTCTTTTAAAGATCAAATAGCAAAGCTTGAAAAACAAATTGAGATTGAAAAGAAGTATGTTGTCAGTAAGAGAAACAAAATAAAATCTACTTCTTATACATACAAAAAGAGTTATCTAAAGATTTCTGTTGAGCTTAATTCTGCTGATACTACAATGCTGAAACAGATTTATGGTATTGGTTCTGTCTTGTCTAAGCGAATTGTCAGGTATAGAGATTTACTAGGGGGCTTTCATAGTAAAAATCAATTACTTGATGTATATGCAATGGATACTAATGTGTATGAAGATTTTAAACATCAAATTTCTGTCGATTTATCTTTAGTTCAAAAAATAGATATTAACTTTGTAAGCGCTAACGAATTATCGAAACATCCATTTATAAGTTATAAATTGGCTAATAGTATTGTGAATTATAGAAGTAATCATGGTGAGTTTTCTCACGATTATGAGCTAATGAATTTATATTTAATAGATACCGTTACTTTTAATATTTTGTTGCCTTATTTAGACTTTGATGATTGATCAAGAATTAAAAAATCAGATTAGAGTGATAGAAGATTTTCCTAAAAAAGGAATTTCTTACAAAGACATTACGCCATTATTTCAAAATGTAGAAATGTCTAAGAATATCATAGATTCTTTTGTCCAAAGATTGTCTGGTATTAATGTTGATGCGGTCGCGGGTGTTGAAAGTAGAGGCTTTATATTCGGAATGGTTTTAGCCAATAGACTAAACGTTCCATTTATTCCTATTCGTAAAAAGGGAAAACTTCCTTTTGATACAATTTCTCAGGATTATGACTTAGAATATGGTAAAGCAGCTATTGAGATTCATTCCGATGCGCTAAAAAAAGGCTGGAACGTAGTTGTTCATGACGATTTGTTGGCAACTGGTGGAACTGCCAATGCTGCAGCTAAACTGATAAATAAGTTAGATGCTAATGTTTGTGCATTTGCTTTTATAGTAGAATTGAGTTTTTTAAATGGAAATACATCATTGCTAAATCATAGTGATGCCATTATTTCTTTAACTAAATATAAATCATGAATTTCACAAAAAATGAAAATCAGCTTTTAATTGCTGATATGATACGCGTTTTTGGAGAGAGAGAAATTTCTCCCTTTTCTAGAAAATGGGACGATGAACAATTTTTTCCTGTCGATGTTTTTAAAAAACTAGGAGAAATGGGTTTGATGGGAGTTTTAGTTCCTGTTGAATACGGAGGTTCGGGTTTTTCATATGCTGAATACGTAACAGCAGTTCAAGAACTTTCTATTATTGACCCTTCAATAGGATTGTCAATGGCAGCTCACAATTCTTTATGTACTGGTCATATTCTACAATTTGGATCGGAAGAACAAAAGAAAAAATATTTACCAAAATTAGCTACGGCAGAATGGATTGGTGCTTGGGGATTAACAGAGCATAATACTGGTTCTGATTCTGGTGCTATGTCGACAGTTGCAAAAAAAGACGGCGACCATTGGGTCATAAACGGATCTAAAAACTTCATTACTCACGCTATAAGCGGAGACGTTGCAGTTGTTATGGTTAGAACGGGCGAAAAAGGGGATTCTAGAGGCATGTCAGCCTTTGTTGTCGAAAAAGGAACTCCTGGCTTCACTCATGGCAAAAAAGAAGACAAACTTGGGATGAGAGCTTCTGAGACTGCTGAACTTGTTTTTGATAACTGTAGAGTCTCTAATGATCAGCTCTTAGGAAATGAAGGAGAAGGATTTATTCAGGCTATGAAGGTATTGGATGGCGGAAGAATTTCTATTTCTGCCTTGTCTTTAGGTATTGCAATGGGTGCTTATCAAGCATCTTTAAAATATGCCAAAGAAAGAAGTCAATTCGGGAAGCCAATTGCCGAACACCAAGCTATCGCATTTAAGTTAGCTGATATGGCTACCACTATTGATGCTGCTGAATTATTAACTTATCAGGCTGTTAACGACAAGATTTCTGGTGGAAATGTGACACTTTCGGGTTCTAAGTCTAAGTATTATTCGTCAGAAGTTGCTGTTAAAGTGTCTTTGGATGCTGTCCAGATTCATGGAGGTTACGGTTATACTAAAGATTTTATTGTAGAAAGATTTTTAAGAGATTCTAAGCTGTGTACAATAGGGGAAGGAACCTCTGAAATTCAAAAAATTGTGATTGCTAAGCAAATTTTAAAGTAATAGTTGATTTTGTAACAGATATTTGTATATTTGCTGCCCATTTAATAAATGTAAATAATGATAATCATTCCAGTAAAAGACGGCGAATCAATTGATAGAGCTTTAAAAAGATTTAAAAAGAAATTTACGATGACTCAGACTATGAGACAGTTGAGAGATCGTAGAGACTTTACAAAAAAATCTGTAGAACTTAGAACTCAAAAGATAAGAGCTGCTTATAAAGAGAAATTACAAAGAGAAGAAGATTAAATTTCTTTTCTTTTCAAGATTTTAAGAGACTGTTAACCGCAATATTTTTATTATATTCGTAGTTATCCTGTCTCTTTTTTTTATGCCTATAATTCAATTTTTAAAATATCTAGAGCTTGAGAAAAGGTATTCTCCAAATACTGTTTCTTCCTATTCTGTAGACTTGAATCAATTTCAAGACTATCTCAAACTCACTTATGATACTGATGTAAAATCAGTCAATCATCAAATGCTTAGGTCTTGGGTTTTACATCTTACAAATTCTATACAGTCTAAATCTATTAATAGAAAGATTACATCTCTCAAGTCATTTTATAAGTACCTGTTTTTGATAGGAGAGATGAAAACCAATCCTTCTTTAAAGCTTAGTTATTCTAAGGTTGCTAAAAAAATTCCTGCTTTTATAGTAGAGGATCAGATTAATTCTTTGCTAGACAATTTTGTTTTCCAAGATAATTATGATGGAGTTTTAGATCGACTTATAATTGATTTGTTTTATTCTACAGGTATAAGAAGAAGCGAATTAATAAATATTAAGCTTTTTGATGTTGATTTATCAGCTAATAAGTTAAAAGTTTTAGGAAAACGAAACAAAGAGCGATTTGTTCCGTTAAATAAAGAATTAAAAAAATCGATAGAATCGTATTTGGAGCAAAGAAGTAATATTAGTAGTGTGATCGATAAATCTTTTTTCCTTCTTACAAAAAAAGGTAAGAAGTTATATCCATCCCTTGTTTACAGGAGGGTTAGAAAATATTTATTAATGACGTCCTCCAATAAAATTAATCCTCATGTGTTAAGGCATACGTTTGCCACGCACATGTTAAATAATGGGGCAGATTTGAATGCTATTAAAGAAATACTTGGTCACGCTAACTTAGCGGCTACTCAAATATATACTCATAATTCGATTAAAGAATTAAAATCAGTTTATAACAACGCTCATCCTAGAGCCTAAATCTAATTTATTATGAAAGTTAACATTCACTCTGTTCGTTTTACATCTGACAAAAAACTAATAAATTTTATTGAAAAAAAATTAGAAAAGTTAGCATTGTTCGAAAATCTAATAATTAGTGCTGACGTTTATTTAAAGCTAGAGCCTGGTGCTGAGCTAGAGAATAAGGTAGTAGAAATAAAGCTTTCCATGTCTAAGTTAGAAATATTCGCAAGTAAACAATGTAAGACATTTGAGGAGGCTGTTGACTCTTCTGCGGAGGCTTTAAGAAAGCAGTTATTACGAAATAAAGAGAAAAACAGGGTCTAATATTGTTAACATCTATCTGGTATTTAAAAAAAAACATAAAAAAATAACATTAGTTTTTGTACAAAACAAAAATTTAATACATTTGCAGTCCCTTTTTAAAGAGGGGCTGTTTTTTTATGTATTGAAATTGCCGCTATAGCTCAGTTGGCTAGAGCAGCTGATTTGTAATCAGCAGGTCGTG
>TARA_B110000003_G_scaffold148136_1_pt1 | contig 76075 bp, 56 predicted proteins | sample TARA_B110000003 | Tara Oceans TARA_B110000003 (sample SAMEA4396424) | marine metagenome | biome: Westerlies Biome; feature: [SRF] surface water layer (ENVO:00010504); material: water (ENVO:00002006), including particulate matter (ENVO:01000060) such as... | depth 5 m
CAATTCTAGCGGCAGCTCTCGCCGCAATCGTCCTAAGTCGTAAAACAACCTCCTCTTAAAACTCGCAATTCCCGGGCGTCCGAGCAAACGGGATGACGTCACGAATATTTTGCATCCCGGTGACATACATAAGGAGGCGTTCAAAACCAGCACCGAAGCCTGCGTGAGGAACAGTCCCATATTTCCTCAAATCGAGATACCATCCGTAATTTTCAAGGCTTAGGTCATTTGCTTCCATCTCAGCTCTCAGAAAATCATACCGCTCCTCGCGCTGGCTTCCACCAATGATTTCACCAACTCCAGGCACTAACACATCCATCGCTGTTACCGTTTTCCCATCGTCATTTGTCCGCATGTAAAAGGGCTTAATTGACTTTGGATAATTATAAACCGTGAGTGGCCCCTTGACGACTTCCTCACAAAGGTAACGTTCATGTTCCGATTGCAAATTAATCCCCCATTCAACCGGATAATCAAAGCTCTTACCCGATCCAATTAACTTCTCAACTGCTTCCGTATAGCTCATCCGCTCGAAGCCTCCTCCTACCAATCCCTCAAGCCGCAGGCGCAACCCCTTGTCCACAAATTTCGCAAAGATCTCCAAATCACCCTCGTTGTTATCCAAAACATCCTTTACTAGGAATTGAATGAAATCCTCCGCGAGGTCCATATCGCCCTCGAGATCACAAAAGGCCATCTCCGGCTCAATCATCCAAAACTCTGATGCATGGCGAGAGGTATTCGAATTTTCCGCGCGGAAGGTCGGCCCAAAGGTATAAACATTGGAAAGCGCACAGGCAAAGGTCTCCGCCTCTAATTGGCCGCTTACGGTCAAATAACTCTTTTTACCGAAAAAATCTTCCTCTGCCTTGCCAGCATCATTTGTTGTCACCTGAAACATCTCACCTGCCCCCTCGCAATCACTCGCGGTAATAACAGGCGTGTGAACATAGGTGAAATCCCGCTCATTAAAAAATCGATTCACCGCATAAGCCAATCGGCTCCGCATCCGGAAAGTCGCTCCATAGAGATTTGTCCTCGGACGCAGATGAGCAATAGAGCGCAAAAACTCAGGGGTGTGCCCCTTCTTCTGCAGAGGAAAATCATCCGGGACTCCGCCTATCAACTCAACCTCGGTCGCCCGAACTTCCCAGCTCTGTCCCTTCCCCGGGCTTTCCACCAATTCTCCAGCGACTCTTATGGAAGCCCCCGTATTCATTTTCCCAACTTCTTCCGATCCGGGAGTCCCTGAATCGATGATTACCTGAATTCCCTTTAAACAAGATCCATCATTTAGTTCCATGAAGGAAAAATCCTTTGAATCCCTTCGAGTCCGTACCCACCCCGCTAATTCCACCGAGTCCAGAGCCGTCACACTTTTCAAAAGATTCTTCACTGAAGTTCGCATGCAAAACTCCTACTGTCTCGGACGAAGCGAATCGATAGGAATTTACAGGAAAACTCACATCAGATCTAACCATCTTAATTCACGCCAACCCATTATGGAAAATCCATACGAGATTTTACTCATCCTTCATGAAAAAAGCCTCACCTTTCAGCGGAATAATCGTCAATTTCGCAAAAGAGTGTTTTTTACCTCGAAATAAAGGGTCTTCCCTCACACCAAGTCTAATCAATTGGAGTGAGCCGATGATTAACTCCGAAGAAAAAAGCCGCTGTCACTTCACAAAAAATCTTGCAATCGGCACCGCGAGCCCTAAAAAGCCGCTCCCATGGCCCGCAAAGCTTGCAAGTCCAAAACCAGATCGTCCGTCGCCAAGCGCTTTAAAGTGACTGGCACCGGTAAGATTTTGCGCCGCAAACAGGGCAAACGTCACATCCTCCAGAAGAAAAACCGGAAACGGAAAAGAATGCTGGGTAAAGCGACGCTTGTCTCCGACGCAGATATTACGAACGTGAAGAGGAATCTTCTCATGAAGTAAAGTCTTACCGTGCATACGTGCACGATGCCCCCGCCTGCAAAATGGGCGGCCTCTAGATAGCCAGCCTTCTCCGGAAGGACCACGAGCGAGTGAGACTATCAGAGTGAAATTAAAACCCAACGACCCGCTCATCCAAAAGAAACCATGCCAAGAGCAACTAACAGTCCGGCCAGTAGAAAACGCCGCAAGCGTATTCTTCTCCGCGCCAAAGGATTCCGAGGCTTCCGTTCCAAGCTTTATCGCTACGCGAAGGACGCCGTCTACAAAGCCCGTCAATACGAGTATCGTGACCGTAAGAAGCGTAAGGGACAATTCCGCCGCCTCTGGATTCAGCGTATTTCCGCTGCTGTCCGAAATGAAGGAATGACCTACTCTCGCTTCATCGAAGGTCTAAAGGCCGCTAACATTGAGCTCGATCGTAAAGTCCTTGCTGATCTCGCCGTCGTTGACGCTACCGCTTTCTCCGCAATCGTGGAGCAAGCCAAAGGTGCCCTCAAAAAGAAAGCCGCTTAACATCCGATTAGCTTTAGCTAAAAGAATTTCATGGTCGTATCTGCAAGGATACGGCCATTTTTTAATTGAGAGGGTGACCATTCCTATCGATAACCTGATTCAAGCAACCGTATTGATAGGATCGAAGACCAAAGCCATCATTGACCACCATCGTCCTTTCCCGTAATTCCCCCTCACCATGACTGAGCAAGCCGCCCAAATTCAAACCGACGCCCTCGCCGCAATCGACGCCGCCTCGAGCGAAGCTGCTCTCGAAGAAGCTCGCGTCAAATTCCTCGGTAAAAAATCCCCCCTCAACGCCCTTGCCGCTGAAATGCGCAACTTACCAAACGAAGACAAACCAAAATTAGGAGCCGCTCTAAACGCCGCCCGACAAGCCATTAGTATTGCTCTCGACACCAGTAAACAAAAACTCCAGGACGCGGCTGACGCCACCTCCGTCGAAGGTCTAGATGTCACTATGCCGCCCCGCGAGCTTCCAACTGGATCCCTTCACCCCCTGACTATCGTCAAGGACCGCGCTATTCAAATCCTCCGCCGCCTCGGCTTCGCTCTCGCAGATGGACCAGAGATCGAAACTGAATTCCACTGCTTCGATGCCCTCAATACTCCATTCGACCACCCCGCCAGAAACGACTCCGACACCTTTTATTTTGATTCAGGAAAACTCCTCCGCACACACACCTCCTCGGTGCAAGTCCGCACAATGGAAAAGCAGGCTCCGCCCATCAAAATAATCGCTCCTGGCTCCGCCTATCGCCGGGACGAAATCGACGCAACTCACCTCTCCGTCTTCAACCAACTTGAAGGCCTTTATGTTGATTCCGACGTTCGCCTCTCTGATCTTAAAGGCACTCTAGAATTCTTCTACCGCGCTATGTTTGGCGATAAAACCGAAGTTAGATTCCGTCCCCACTTTTTTCCCTTCACCGAACCTTCCTTCGAAATTGATGTGAAACTTCAGGTCAGAGGCGAAGAACCAAAATGGATCGAAGTCGCCGGTTGTGGCATGGTTGATCCCGCTGTTTTCAGCGCAATCAACGAAAGCCGAGGTGACGATGCCTTTGATCCTAGTAAGCTTACTGGGTACGCCTTTGGCATGGGCCTAGACCGCCTTGCTATGATTCAATATGGCATTAAGGACATTCGCTTGCTGATCGAGAACGATACTCGTTTTCTCAACCAATTTGCCTAACTAAGATTAGGCCTGCTTTTCGTTTACTTTACGACCAAACCCCTCAGAAGTTGACCAAAAAAAGGGGGCAAAGGCCAAAACCACGCCAACCATTGGAGTTTTGATAGAAGGCGGCCCAGCTTGTAAAAAGCAAAAAACTTCGTCTACTTTGCAAGTCGTTCTTTGCACGAGGGTATAAAGGTCGATTATTTGCATTCCTGAAAGGGTTTTGATAGGCTGTTTGCCCTAAACCTCAGACCCCATCCTCCCGCGCCATGAAGTCACTGATCATCTTCATTCTTATCACCCATTTCACTTGGGCCGCTACACCGGAGGAACATGCCACTCTCAAGGCCCTCCCGATCATCTTATCCAAATGTGCAGCCTGCCACGGCGAAGACCCGGATGATATCGACGGCGAACTTAATCTCCTCACTCGTGAAGGATTCCTCAGAGGAGGCGAATTTATCAAGGATCTCGTCGTCCCTGGTGATCCCGAAAAATCGTTTCTTATGACCGTCATCAAATGGGAGGATCCTGACTTTGAAATGCCTCCCAAGGAGAATGATCGCCTGACGCCCGACCAGATCCTTAACATTAAAACCTGGATTGAAAATGGTGCTCCTTGGCCTGATCAAGCGACCCAGAAAAAGATCCTCGCGGACGAAAAAAATAAGCGTGTAACCAGCGACGGTATCATGATCGAAACTTCCGGTGGCCTCGCGGACGATTGGACCTACCGGCGCTACAAGCCCGAATCTGTCTGGGCATTCCTTCCAATCAAAAAACCGATCCCTCCCATCGAGGGAGTAAATCCAATTGACGCTTTTGTTCACGCTAAAATCAAGACCACGAAATACAAACCAGCCCCACGAGCCGACCTTCGCACTCTCATCCGTCGAGTTTCCTATGACCTTATCGGCCTCCCACCAACTCCAGCCGAAGTCGCTGAATTCAGATCGGCCGCCAACCAGGATTTCGACAGAGCCTACCTCGCTTTAATTGAACGACTCCTTGCCTCACATCAACACGGGGAGCGGTGGGCTCAGCACTGGCTTGATGTCGCTCGCTACGCGGACACCGGAGGGCTTTCTAACGATTATGAGCGCTCAAATACATGGCGCTATCGCGACTACGTCATCCGCGCCTTTAACCAAGATAAACCTTACAACGAGTTCGTCATGGAACAAATCGCTGGGGATGAAATGGCCGACCAATCCCTTCGCAAACGCGTAGGTGATAGTGTCAAATATAGAGCTCTTCGCAGAAAAGGTCATTACTCGGCGAAAGAAGCCGAACAAATGATCGCTTCTTCCTTCCTTCGTATGGGGCCTTGGGATCCCGCCATGGTAAAAGCACCTGAAGCCCGTCAACAGTATATCGACGATGTCGTCAATGCGGTGGGACAAACTTTCCTTTCTACCACGATGCGCTGCTTCAAGTGTCATGATCACAAATTCGACCCCCTTCCAACCAAAGACTACTATCGTATCTATTCCATTTTCGAAGGAACCCAACTCGCCGAACGCTATGTTTCATGGCAGGAGAATGATAACCAGATTGGTTTTGAAGAGGAAAAGAAACAGGTTGAGGTCCTCCATAATTTTGCTGACTCTGAGGCAAAACGCCTCCAGCAAAAAGTAGAGATAAGCGCCGAAGAATGGTATACCGATCACAACTTGCCCTACAAGAATCTCAAAGACCGAAAAAACGATCCAGTCGACCAAAAACCCCCCCGCCACGTCGGTCTCAACGAAACAGAAAAAGGACAACTAAAAGTCCGTGAACAGGACGAATGGATCTGGAATCGACGGCGCGAGCGATTCCTCCCTTTGGTACAGTCGGTCTATAACGGACCAGTCCCGAATTTTCTCAATGCCCGGAAACTTCGGATGCCCGGAAAAGTCGATTCAAAATGGAGGCCCAACTCCCATGTTCTCACCGGAGGCTCCCTCGAGGCGCCGGGCGAAAAAATTACCCCAGGCGTTCTTTCTGCTCTAGGTATTCCTGTCAACGGAAGCTCGAAAGACGACCCTTTTGCCACTCCAGAGAACCTAGATGGGCGCCGCCTCGCACTCGCTAAATGGATGACTCACCCCAAGAATCCACTCACCGCTCGTTCTATCGTCAACAGGATTTGGCAGTATCATTTTGATAAACCCATTGCTGGAAATCCCAACAATTTTGGAGTAAAGGGATCTCCTCCTACTCACCCCAAACTTATCGACTGGCTCGCTGCCGATTTCGTAGAAAATGGCTGGAGTATCAAACGCCTTCATCGCCTCATTCTCACCTCACAAACCTACCAGCAATCAGGACGCCATCCTCAACAATACAAGCTCGCTCACGAAGACCCCCACAACCATCTCTTCGCTTTCTTTCCGAACCGTCGGCTCACCGCCGAGGAACTTCGCGACTCAATGCTTCAAATCACCGGGGAACTCAACCCACTAGCCGGGGGCCTTCCCATTCGTCCTGAAATGAATATGGAGGTCGCCCTGCAACCACGCATGATTCAATTCTCAATCGCCCCAACTTATTTGCCAAATAAAACCCCGGAACATCGAAATCGGCGCTCTATATATATTTACCGGATACGTGGGCTCGCCGACCCCTTCCTTGAGACATTTAACCAACCAAACCCAAACGACTCTTGTGAGATTCGGGACTCCGCCTCCGTCTCCCCACAAGCCTTCACCCTGATGAACAGCGATCTCCTCACAGACCGATCTATTGCACTAGCTCTTCGCCTAGAAAAGGAAATGGAGACGCTCCCCGAACAAATCCAACGAGCTTTCCAGCTCGTCTTCAATCGAAACGCCAGCAAAGAGGAAGAAGCTAAGCTTAATCCCTATGTCAGGGAGATGCGCGCCTATCACAAAGAACACACCCCGAAACCCCGAAAATACCCCACCAAAATCACTCGCTCGCTTGTTGAGGAATTCTCTGGGCAGGCTTTTGATTATCAGGAAATCCTTCCAGTGTTCAACAACTACAAACGCGACGCACAGGCCTCCGACGTCAGCCCGAAAATACGGGCACTTGCCGACCTCTGCCTCATTCTCTTCAATTCTCACGAATTCGTTCACAGTTACTAAGAATGGTATTGGCCAATTGATCTTCTTATGAAATCCCCGCTCTGTTCCCGACCCTTGTCCGATGCACATTCCCGTCGTGAATTTCTCTACGGCCTCGGATCATCAATGGGCTCCGTTGCCTTTTCATCCCTTCTCGCCGAAGAGATAACTGCCAACCCCATGGCCCCCAAGAAACCTATGACTCCGGCCAAGGCCAAAAATGTCATCATGCTTTTCATGGAAGGAGGCCCCGGGCACATGGACACATTCGACCCCAAACCCAAGCTTACCCAACTCCACAAAACCGAATCTAAGAATGATCGTGGCCTCGCTGCTGGAAACTACCAATTCTACGTCGGCTCTCCTTTTAAATTTAAAAAAGCCGGGCAATCCGGAATGGATATGTGTGATCAATGGAAATACATGTCTGATCCTGAAGTGGCTGATGAACTCTGCAACTACCGTGGCTGCCAGGCCGAGTCTTTGAACCACCCCGAGGCTCTCTTCCACATGAACACCGGCAGCCGTCTTGGGGCTGACCCTAGCCTTGGCGCTTGGGCCACCTATGGCCTTGGATCAGAAAACCAAAACCTCCCAGGGTACGTCGTCATGACCGAGATGGCCCTGCCGCAAGGTGGTTCAAAAAACTGGTCCAACGGCTTTCTCCCAGCTCACTTTCAGGGAACAGCTCTCAGACCAAAAGGCTCGCCTCTTCTAAATCTAGAATCACAACCTTTCAAATCACGCGCTCACCAACGCGCCGCTTTGGATCAACTTGCCTTTCTTAATGATCAACACGCCAAGCGACATCCTGAGCACGCCGACCTTGCCGCGCGTATGGAATCGTACGAACTCGCCTATCGCATGCAGATGGAAGTTCCCGAAGTTGTCGACCTTGAAGAAGAACCTGAATACATCCGGGAAATGTACGGAATGGACAATAAGGTCACTCATGACTTTGGCCGCCAATGCCTCATGGCCCGGCGTCTCGTCGAGAAAGGCACACGCTTTGTGCAAATCTTTGCGGGAGGTTGGGACAGCCACGACTACCTTGAACGCGGTCATTCTTCGAGGATTTCCGCTGTCGACAAACCATGGGCCGCGCTCATTAAAGATTTAAAGCAACGGGGTATGCTCGACGACACGCTCGTCATTTGGAATGGCGAATTTGGCCGCACACCCGACAACAATATGCGAGGGGGCGTCTACTCTATTGGCCGCGGCCACAATGCTGACGCCATGACTATCATGATGGCTGGTGGAGGCATAAAAAAAGGTGCCGTCGTCGGAGCAACTGATGAGATCGGAGCCCAAGCAGTCGAACTGGCCCGCCCCATTCGAGACTTTCATGTCACCCTCCTTCACCTTCTTGGGCTGGACGACAACAAACTCACCTATTTCCATGCCGGCCGCTATAAACAGCTCTCCCAGTTCGGCGGAGCTATAATTAAGGAATTGATAAGCTAAATTCGTCAAAAAATCTGGGATTGAGACCCGCCCAATAGCCTTTGTCTAATCGACAAACTGTAAAAGCCATGGAATCACGGAAAATCCACTCCTTACCACTTGTCATTTCGCGGTTGAGCAATAGCCTATTAGCAGCACCCAACGGGTGCTTCAGTGAACCATGAGTGCTCCTTCCTGCTCCCTGTGTGCCTTCGTAAAATCCTCCATTGGCCGCAAAATCATCGTGGCAGTAACCGGACTTGCCCTCGTTTTATTTCTAGCCGGTCACCTTACAGGAAATTTGCTTATTTTTGCGGGGAGAGACGCCTTTAATGATTATGCTCAATTCCTCCACGAAGTTTTCCACGGCGCGGGGGTGTGGATTGCACGAGTTGGGCTCCTGGCCTGCTTTACCGCTCACCTTTGGTTCACAATTCTTCTCACGAAGGAAAATAAGTCTGCCCGCAAAAAGTATTCTCATCAGGCGACCGTCCAAGCTCCCAAGTCATCGCTGGTCATGATCTGGAGTGGCTTGACAATCTTAGCCTTCATAATTTTTCACCTCCTTCACTTCACCGTCAAGGCTGGCACAGACTACGCTTCATTAATGCAGGTTATGCCAGATGGTTCCGAGCGACACGACGCCTGGAAAATGGTCATAGTGGGTTTCAATAACCCCTTTGTCGTGATTTTCTATGTGATTGCCATGACCTTGCTTTGCTCGCACCTCAGCCACGGGGTCGCCTCAATTTTTCAAACCCTTGGCCTACGCACCAAAAAAACTGCGGGACCTATCACCCTACTCTCCAAGGCTTACGCCGCCGTCATCTACCTTGGCTTCATCGCCATCCCTCTCGCCATCCTTCTTTTCGGCTTCGGATGTGAAGCTTGTAAATAACCAAGACCGATTGTTTCACCTATGAGCTTAAATTCCAAAGTTCCCTCTGGCCCACTTGCCGACAAATGGAGTTCCCACAAAATGGACTCCAAGTTGATCAACCCCGCCAACAAGCGGAAATTCAAAATCATTGTAGTTGGCTCGGGCCTCGCGGGCGGCTCCGCTGCGGCGACTCTTTCCGAGCTTGGGTATAAAGTAGATTGTTTTTGCTACCAGGATAGCCCTCGCCGAGCTCACTCCATTGCAGCCCAAGGTGGTATCAACGCAGCCAAGAATTATCAAAATGATGGCGACTCAGTTCACCGGCTTTTTTATGATACAATCAAAGGTGGCGACTTCCGATCTCGCGAAGCAAACGTTCACCGGCTAGCTGAGGTTTCTACCGAGATTATCGACCAATGCGTTGCGCAGGGTGTTCCCTTCGCCCGCGAATACGGTGGACTCCTCGACAACCGTTCGTTCGGTGGAGCTCAGGTGAAGCGGACATTCTACGCCCGAGGCCAAACTGGCCAGCAACTCCTGATTGGCTGCTACCAAGCTCTCGAAAAAGAAATCAACAGTGGAGGTGTCACCATGCATCCTCGCACCGAGATGCTCGACCTTGTCGTCGTCGAAGGCCATGCGAAGGGTGTCGTAGTTCGCAATCTTTCCACTGGTGAAATCACCACTCATGCCGCAGACGCTGTCATTCTGGCAACTGGTGGCTACGGAAACGTCTTCTACCTCTCCACCAATGCCATGGGGTGTAATGTCATGGCCGCCTTCCGGGCCCATAAACGAGGAGCCTTCATGGCAAATCCATGTTACACCCAAATCCATCCTACCTGTATTCCTGTCAGCGGCGACTACCAATCAAAGCTTACCCTCATGTCAGAGTCACTTCGAAATGACGGTCGCATTTGGGTTCCTAATTCAGCGGAAGATGCCCAAGCCATCCGCGAAGGAAAAAAGACTGGTGCCGATATACCTGAGGATGACCGTGATTACTATCTAGAGCGGAAATATCCATCGTTTGGTAACCTCTGCCCGCGCGACATTGCTTCGCGGGCGGCCAAGGAATGCTGCGACGAGGGACGCGGTGTAGCTACCACTGGACTCGGCGTCTTCCTCGACTTTGAGGATGCTATCAAGCGCGACGGCGAAGACGCGATCCGAGCTCGCTATGGAAACCTCTTCCAAATGTATGAGAAAATCTCCGGCGATAACCCTTACAAGCAGCCGATGCAGATTTATCCCGCCGTCCACTACACCATGGGTGGCCTCTGGGTAGACTACAACCTCATGTCCAATCTCCCCGGCCTTCACGTTTTAGGCGAGGCCAACTTCTCCGATCATGGAGCGAACCGTCTAGGTGCTTCTGCTCTTATGCAAGGTCTCGCAGACGGTTACTTTGTCATCCCCTCTACGATCGCAGTCTACCTCGCCGAGCAAAAACCGGGTGCTGTCACCACAAGCCACCCCGAGTTCAAAAAGGTCGAGAACGACGTAAGAGATCGCCTGAAGTCCCTCATGGATATCAAAGGAACTAAATCAGTTGATTCCTTTCATCGCGAACTTGGTCTCCTCGTGTGGGACAAATGTGGGATGGCTCGAGATCGAGCCGGCCTTGAAGAGGCTCTAGAAAGAATCCCCGAAATTCGGAACGAATTTTGGACAAACGTTCGCATCCCCGGATCAGCTAATGGTCTCAACTCCGAACTCGAAAAAGCCGGTAGGGTGGCTGACTTCATCGATTTCGCTGAAGTTCTCTGCCACGACGCTCTAGCACGCGAAGAATCTTGCGGCGGCCATTTCCGCACTGAACACCAATTCACCGAAGCCGATGAGGAAGTCCAAGATGGCACCACCCAAACAGGGGAAGCCAAGCGTCACGACGATCATTACCAGTATGTTGCTGCTTGGGAGCACACCGAACCCGGCAAGCCGCCTAACCTGCACAAAGAAGAACTTATCTTCGAAGAAGTCAAACCCTCCATTCGCTCCTACAAGTAAATCATGCCACTCCTTAACCTCACTCTGAAAGTCTGGCGTCAGGAAAACGCCAAATCCGAAGGCCGCATCGAGACCTACGAAGCCAAAGAGATCCCCACTTCAGCTTCGTTCCTCGAGATGATCGACATTGTTAACGAACGCCTCATCCAAGATGGAGAGGAGCCTATTCACTTCGACCACGACTGCCGCGAAGGAATTTGTGGTATGTGCTCCATGACCATCAATGGCGTTCCCCATTCCAAGGAGCGCGGCATCACGACTTGCCAGCTTCACATGCGGAAGTTTAAAGACGGTGAAACCATCTGTATCGAGCCGTTCCGCGCGAATGCCTTCCCCGTTGTGAAGGATCTAGTGACTAACCGGAGCGCTTTCGACCGCATCATTGCTTCCGGTGGTTACATCAGCGTCCGTACTGGCTCGGCGCCAGATGCGCACGCCATTCAGATTCCTAAGGCTGATGCTGATGCGGCCTTTGACGCAGCAGCCTGCATCGGCTGCGGAGCATGTGTCGCCTCTTGTAAAAACGCCTCAGCTATGCTCTTCGTTTCTGCAAAGGCCTCGCACCTCAACCATCTCCCGCAGGGCCAGTCGGAGAAGGATCAACGCGTCCTTGGCATGGTTCGCCAAATGGACGAGGAAGGATTTGGAAATTGCACGAATCAATTCGAGTGCGAAGCGGTTTGCCCAAAGGAAATCAGCGCCAGTCACATCGCAAAGCTAAACCGCGACTACCTAGCCGCCAGCGCTCGCGAATCGGTATCATAGAGAGCTATTGGCATCTCGACCTGTTCTCAGAAATAAGCCGAACCGTCAAAAGGTGTGGTTTTCTGTGCCTAGAGTCATCCCTCTAAAAACGATTACTCATCTCCAGATCCGATTTAAAATGTCCGAAAATTGGTCAAACCGATTTCAGGAGATCGAACGATTATAATTTTAGAACATACCGTAATTGAAACACCTTTCACTCTTGGCTTTTTAAAAAAACGAAGCACGGTTTGTTCATGCTTCTTACGACATGGTCTGCTCCTTCATGGATCCTTTCTTTTGGACTCCGCATGAACGCAGCCTTAATTATTCTAACTTCCCTACTCGCAGGAGGTCTATCGAACGGTATGGGCCAAATCCAACTCCAATCCACCGCAACCATAACTCCTGATTCCAAGAAACTAGTCTTCGCTTGGGCCGGTGATATTTGGACCAGCTCCCCGCAGGGAGGCGAAGCGAGCCGGCTCACCTACCACCCCGCGCCAGACGACACGCCCAAGGTCTCTAGGGATGGAAAGTTTGTCTTTTTTAACTCCGATCGAACCGGCTCAGAACAGGTCTTCCGAATCCCCATTCAAGGTGGCACCGCAGAGCAAATCACCTTTCACTCGGAAGGAAGCTCTCTAGAGGATCTCCACCCAACCAAACCAGTAATTCTTGTCCGCGGATACCGCGATCACAACGGCCGGAGACCTTACCGTCTTATCGAAAAAAACCTCAACCCAAACAACGACGAAGAGATCATCTTCGATGCAAGTGCTAGATATGGCCGCTACTCCCCTGACGGGAAAAAACTCCTCATTGTTCGCGATGGAGCACCCACCTACCGAAAGGGATACGAAGGAGCCCAGGCTTCTCGACTTTGGCTTTACGACTTGACAGAGAAAACCTTCACCGAACCCGTCAAGGACAAGACTGGCTGCCGCTACCCAATCTGGGCGCCGGACGGAAAATCCTTTTACTATGTCACCAGCCGCTCGGGTGCACATAATATTTGGCACCACCAGTTCGACAATGAGAGTGATCGTCAAATTACGCAGTATTCGGACGACAGTGTCTTCGCCCCAGCCATCTCAGCTGACGGGAAAACCATCGTTTATCGCCACCTTCTCGATCTCCACACAATCACAACCCAAGGAAACTCCAACCCAGAGAAAATCAATCTGTATCACCGCACAACTCTTGAACATCCCAAGAGCGAGACCCTTACTTTTCGCTCCACTCGTGACGCCACGGTCACCCCGAGCGGTCTTGAATGGGCTTTTGAAGCAGGTGGTGAAATTTGGGCTATGGACACCATGCTCAAAGAACCCAATCAATTGACTAATTCTCCGGCTCTTGAATCTGACATCTACTTCGCCAAAAACGGAAAGTACATCTATTACAAAAAAGACAATGGCGTCATCGTCAACTACTGGCGCATGTCAAAAACCAATTCTAAAGAGTTCTGGTGGAATGCCGAATCATTCGATCATGAACCCATTACCAAGGGCCCCAAACCGAAATCTAGCTTCTCACTAAGCCCCAACGAAGAACAAATCGCTTACGTGGAATATCCTGGGACCCTTTTTCTTGCAAAACCCGATGGCTCGGAGGCCCGAAAGCTCATCGAGGGCTGGGACTCTCCTTCCTACGTCTGGTCACCCGATGGCAAACATATCGCATACGCTGTCGAAGACTATAACTACAATAGTGACATCTATATTATCGCTACCAATGGTGAAAGCGAGCCAATCAACGTCTCGCGACATCCTGACAGTGACTACTCACCTGTCTGGTCTCCGGATGGCAAGATCTTAGCTTTTGCCGGCCGTCGCCATTCCACTCAAACTGATTTATTCTTCGTTCACCTGAGACGTGAAACTCATTTTCGCAGCGATCGCGACGCAAAGATCGAATCGGCCCGTCGGGCCATGTCAAAGGATCCTCAATACAAAAAGGAAAAGAAGGACGAGACCACAGAAGCCGAAACGAAAAAGCCCCAAAAAGAAGATGAGGAAAAGAAAGATCCTATCGATTTTGAGGATTTACACAAAAGGATCCAACGGATTCCCCTCAACGGAATGAGCCTCTCCCGGCTTCATTGGATGCCTGATTCCAAAAACCTAACCTTCCAGAGTGGCGGCAGTATCCACCGCGTTGAAGTGAAATCCGGCGCCAAGCCCGCGGTTATGGCAAAAGCAAGCGGACCAATCATCCGCTACCAAGACAACGACAAAATCTATTTAGTCGCTAATGGTGTTCCGTCCTTCTTCACCAAAGGTCGTCTTTCCAGCTACTCTTTCACCATCCCAATGGATCGGGACCGAGCGCAGTATCAACGGATGGGCTTCAAAATAGCCTGGCGAGTTTTACGGGATCGTTTCTATGATGAAAGCCTCAATAATCGAGACTGGGATAAGATCAGAACAAAATACGAACTGGCGGCCGCAAACGCACCAACTGCGAACGAATACGCTCGTGTTATGGCTCTTCTTTTAGGCGAACTCAATGCCTCTCACATGGGTTTCTATCCCAACGACTTTCCAAAACAATGGAAGTTCGACGAAGCATGGCGCAGTTTCACCCCGCACCTTGGCGTGCGCCTCGACAAAAAAAATCAGGTAGCCTTCGTGCACCCAAACGGTCCGGCTGACCGACCCGGCAGCCGGCTTCACGTCGGTGACCGGATCTTAAAGGTTGATGACCAAGCAATCCGTTCTGATGTTTCACTCACCCGGACTCTCAACGGGCGACTTGATCGTGACATTCGCCTAAGTGTCAAAGGAGAGAACGATAAAGCACCACGTGAGGTAATCATCCGCCCGATTAGCTACTCACAAGCCCGAACGCTTGCCCAATCGGCCCACCTTGATCAACGAAATACCCGTGTGAAAAATGCCTCAAAGGACAAACTTGGCTACCTTCACGTTGCTCGCATGATGTGGGATGAATTCGAGAAATTTGAACACCATATTTACGAAAGAGGGGCAGGGAAAAACGGCCTTATTATCGATGTTCGCGATAACGGAGGCGGCTTTACCTGTGATCACCTTCTCACCGTATTAACCCAACCCCTGCACGCTTATACCGTGGGCCGTAACGGCGCGACCGGATACCCGCAAGATCGCCACGTATACGCAAGCTGGAACAAGCCTATCGTTGTAATTTGTAATCAGAATTCTTTTTCAAATGCCGAAATATTTTCCCACGCCATCAAGACTGTCGACCGGGGAAAAATCGTTGGAATCCCGACTGCTGGAGGTGTCATCTCTACTGGCTCCGCAACCATTCTCGAACTCGGTCGTATGCGCCTACCAGGCCGCGGCTGGTTCCTCCCTCATAATGGCGAAGACATGGAGCTCTATGGTGCAGTCCCGCATTTCATTGTCGACGTCACACCGGGCGACCTTAGCTCGGGCAAGGATCCTCAGTTAGACAAAGCCATTGAAGTTCTAAAAAAAGAAGTCAAAGAGCGTAGCCTGAAGTTGGCTCCACCAGTTTACAGGTCCAATCGCTAAGCATTATTGGGAAACAGGCCGAAGAAAATCCATTACCGGGATATTTCTGAGAAGCGTGAAAGTGATCAACGTTGCTAGAATCCACCAAAGAAACCAAAGTCGAAATCGAAAAACTCGCAATTTTTTGACCTCTGGAAATTTTTTACTCACTGCTGACACCAAAATCCAGACTCCACTCAAACCAAGGCTGCTTACAAAGAGGACATTATTTCTCATGGCTCCAAACCAGTCGCCATTGCTAAGATCAAGCGCCGCCCTCGTCGCACCACAACCAGGGCAAAAGAGTCCGGTCTTTTCGTGAAACAGACAGTTGGGCATTCTTTCACTCAGCCAAGGAGCGATCGCCAAAAGCATGATTGAAAGTGGAACCAACAATACCCAGCACGGCCACTTTCCTCTAACCCGTGGAGGACTCATCCGGCGCTAAATCTCCTGATAACTACTCCCATTACCTCCCAGCATCATGATAATCAGAGAGGCGATGCCTAGGTAACCACAAATTAATCCGGCAATCGCCATCCCTCGACCTTGTTGTGAGTTCCCCGGAGCATTCAGCTGATTCAAACTCAAGTGCCCACAAATTACCGCAGGAATTCCAAGAAAAAGTCCCCCGCAAAAACAAAAGAAGACTAGGGAAAGAATACCACAAATCATACTCGCAATGGCGAGACCGTTAGTGACTGGTAAAGAAGGCCCCGGGGTGTATGAGGCACCCTCGACTCCCTCAACGGGAGGGGAATATGGCGACTGGGGAACTTCGTCTACGAAGGAATCGTCGAGCGCAGGGGCTTTAATCTCGGCGGGGGGCGCATACGACGACTGGGGAACTTCGTCTACAAAGGAATCGTCGAGCGCAGGGGCTTTAATCTCGGCGGGGGGCGCATACGATGACTGGGAGATTTCGGGAGTTAGGCCTTCCGAATCCTGGCTCTGAGGATGATTCCCACTTGGAGCAAGGTGACGAATTTCTTGCAAAGGCTTCCAGGAATCCATTCCTTCGTTCCAAACCAAGTCTTGAGGACCAATTTCACCAGTTGCGATGCGGGCACTCAGAGTGACTTCATCGATCGGGCCAAACTGCTGACCTCCTTTTCCGTAAAACCATTCAATCATAGAACCGCTGGTAGATTACATTCCCATGATCTGGTAACCACCATCGACATAAAGCACTTGACCAGTGATTGACGATGCGCCCTCGCTTGCAAGGAAAACCCCGGTGGCACCCAATTCAGCGGTTGAACAAGAACGCTGCAAGGGAGCGTGCTCTTCATAATGCTTAATCATGGTGCCAAACCCGGAAATCCCACGCGCAGCCAATGTTTGGACCGGCCCAGCACTAATACAATTTACCCGAATTTTTTTCGGGCCTAGGTCGTAAGCTAGGTAGCGAGTCGAAGCTTCAAGGCTCGCCTTGGCAACCCCCATCACATTGTAGTTTGGAACAACCTTGGCTGCACCGTAATAACTCATCGCCACAATACTCCCGCCATTCGTCATCATCGGGGCAGCTCTCTGTGCCAAAGCTACCAATGAATAAGCGCTAATGTCGTGGGAAGTCTTAAAAGCGTCACGCGTGGTGGTGAGAAAATCTCCTTCGAGCGCCTCTTTCGGAGCAAACGCAACCGAGTGTAATACCAGGTCGATAGTGTCCGTGTGCTCCTGCACTCTCTTGAAAAACGCATCAAGTTCCTCATCGCTCGTGACGTCACAAGGATAGAGGGGAACATCGTCACCAAAAGTAGCAGCCAATTGCTCCACGTTATCTTTCAGGCGCTCACCCTGGTAATTAAAAATCAAATTTGCTCCGGCATCCGCCCATGCTTTAGCAATTGCCCAAGCTATGCTCCGCTTGTTTGCAACTCCAAATATAACTGCTGTCTTTCCACTCAATGGCTTGTCGCTCATACAGAGCACTTTCTCTCAAATCACTTGCAAAAGCAATGATTTTGAGACGCTAGGACGCGCTCTCGGTGTTAAAAGGCATTCGAAATTCCACTCTCAAAGGACCACCAGCCATCAACCATCATAAGTCGTCTCATCTTTGAACGAAAAACTAGAGCTATGGTCTAAAGACGCCCACTTAGGACCCTGCCGGTTTGATAAATGAATAATCCCATTCTAACTTGCGATAGGAACCATTAACACTAAGCATCCTACATCCTCTCAATTATATCCCGACCTGAAAGACCTTGATCTATCAGTCGGTAAATCCGCTATGCTCCACTTCGTTTCCATTTTCCTTTGCCTAATAGGCTCCTTGGCTTTTGGTTTCGAAAATTCACCCACACCTCAGAAGCGGCCTCCTCACGGAGAACACTGGGCCTTCAAGATGCCAGTCGCTAACGAAAATTCAATTGACCGATTGATCAATGCAAAGCTTACCAAAGTAAAGCTTGCGGCTGTTCCAAAGGCCCATCGCGAAGTTCTCATTCGCCGTACCTTCCACGTCATCAGTGGACTCTTACCAACCCCAAAAGAAAAAGCTCGGTGGATCGCCGATACTCGCGCTAATTGGCTCGCTCATCTCACTGAAGATCTTTTGGATCGTCCAAGCTTTGGCGAAAAATGGGGCCGTCATTGGCTGGACGTAGCTCGCTATGCCGACACCCGCGGTGCTGCCCTGCCAGACAACGAGGACTTTCCTTACGCTTTTACTTATCGAGACTGGGTCATTCGTGCCTTTAATAGATCCCTCCCCTACGATCAATTTCTCCATTACCAGCTTGCAGCCGACTTAATGGACCTTCCACGTGAGGAACTTGCCGCCTTGGGATTTCTGACCGTTGGCCGCGCCTATCAGGGGGGGCAAAACCACCTCGTCATCGCTGATCGGATCGATGTTGCCACCCGAAGCACAATGGGCCTCACCGTCGCCTGCGCACGCTGCCACGATCACAAAACCGACCCTATTCCTACCGCAGATTACTACGCCCTCTATGGCGTTTTTAATAGCTCTCTTGTTCCTAAAGAACTCCCAGTCATCGCCGAACCTTCTCAGGAACCCGGAGCAATTGCTTACCGCTCAGAATTAAAGAAAAAAGCCCTAGCGGTTCACCAACACGTTAAGAAATGCGTTCCCAGTTACAAAACACCCACAAATCACCTAAATTTTAATCTACCTTCAGGAACCAAATTAAACCAAACACAACGCGATCGATTCCGTAAACTTATTGGTATTGTAACCCGCTTTCAAGCCAACTCCCCCTTTGCAATTCCACGAGCCATGGTGCTCAGAGAAAAACCACACCCAGTCAACCCACGCATCCACGAACGGGGAAACCCCCGCACGCAAGGCGATTCTGTCCCTCGAGCCTTTCTTTCCATCTTCCGAAAAAAAGACGAATACTTCACCAAAGGGTCAGGCCGGCTTGAGTTTGCATATCGGCTCACCGACAACCGGAACCCCCTTACTTCACGCGTATGGGCAAATCGGGTCTGGATGCACCTCACCGGCGCACCCCTTGTTAGTTCGCCAGGCGACTTCGGACCACAAACCGAAAGACCCATTCAACTGGAACTTCTTGATTCCCTCGCTCTTTTTCTCACGAATAACGAGTGGTCCACCAAGGCGCTCATCAAACACATTATTACTTCGGAAACATTTCAAAGATCCAGCCAGACCACCCCACAACTTGGAGAGAAAGATCCCTCAAATATTTACTACGCGCGAGCTAACCGTCAACGAAAAGATCTGGAAGGCTGGCGCGACTCAGCCCTTCAGGTCAGTGGTCGCCTAGTTCGCAAAATGGGAGGTAAACCCTTCAATCTTGACCAGCCTCCGTATGAGGGGCGTCGGACTATTTACGCTAAGACACGACGCGGTTTCCTTCCCTCAATCATGCGGGCCTTCGATTTTCCGGGCTCCGAGGAAGCCCTAATGAAGCGCACGACCACCACGACTCCAACCCAAGCTCTCTACCTCATGAACAGCCCGTTTCTTCTGGGAGAAGCACGAGCCATTGCCAAGAAGACCTCCTCAATCAAGGCAATCTACCGAACCATCCTCCAACGTGATCCAACCACGATTGAAATTGATTCAGCCGAGGCATGGCTTGGCCGAGCCCAAAGCAGTCGCACCTCAGGAGCCTGGGATTACGGATACCTTCAAAAAGGTTCCCTTTTATTCAAACCCCTTCCTCACTTCGAAAAAAATCAATGGAGAGGAACGCAGGAACTTCCCGACCAAACCCTTGGCTGGCTCAATTGGACTTCAAACGGCGGACACCCCGAGACCGATAAACATGCCACTCTTAAATGGACCGCAATAGAAAGCGGGAAAGTCAATATCACGGGAAGCTTTCTCGCACCAAGTAATAAAGGGAATGGCCTCATCGCCCGCATTATGAAAGCAGACGGAGAAATTCTTGGCGAGTGGACCGTTAACCCAACCGAAGGCGTCCCTACCAAACTTAACGGGATCGAAGTAAAAGCAGGTGACGAATTATGGTTTGTCGCCGATAGTCGGGGCGAGGTCGCGTTTGATTCCTTTCGCTGGGCACCAAAAATATCCGATCTAAAAGGCCTCATCTCAGATGCTGAAAATGATTTCTCTGGTCCCGGCCTTGCACCCCTGGCTCAACTTGCACAAACGCTGCTTTTGAGCAACGAATTTTTCTATATCGATTGAACTATGGGTGGACATCATTCCTTCGGACACGGTGGCTTCGTCACTTCGCGGCGCGATTTTCTTCAGCGCTGCGGAATGGGCCTCGGTGCCCTCGCCGTCCCCACACTTGACGGCCAATCGATCAGCCCACTTGCGCCCCGCCAATCGCAGACCGAGGGAAAAGCAAAGGCCGTCATTCATCTCTTCATGAATGGAGGCCCATCTCAAGTTGACACTTTTGATCCCAAACCCGAGCTCACCAAATACCACAACAAAAAGATTCCCCTTGAGCTCAAAACCGAGCGCCCCACCGGCGTCGCTCTAGGCTCACCCTTTAAATTCAAAAAGCACGGGGAATCCGGCCTAGAAATCTCGGAACTTTTCCCGAATGTTGCCAAGTCGGCGGACGAACTTTGCGTCATCCGCTCAATGCATGCCGATGTCCCTAATCACGAACCGTCCTTACTCTTGATGAATTGTGGCGATTCACGACTATCACGCCCAAGCGTCGGTTCATGGGTGACTTATGGTCTAGGAACCGAAAACCAAAATCTCCCCGGATTTGTGACTATGTGCCCTGGTGGATACCCCATCTCCCGCACTCAAAACTGGCAATCCGGGTTCCTTCCCGCGGCTTACCAAGGAACCTACGTCGATCCCAAGACAACCGACCCTCGAAAACTCATTGATCATGTCACCCCAACCCACCTGTCCCGAAAGCGGCAACGCGATCAACTGGATTTCCTCCGCCACCTGAACGAAGAACACTCCAAGAAGCGGAACTCTGATTCCGATCTTGAGGCGCGCCTCGAGAGCTTCGAACTCGCCTATCGTATGCAACTTGAAGCAACCGATGCCTTCGACGTCAGCCTCGAACCGAAATACATCCGCGAACTTTATGGGGACACTTTGCAAGGGCGCCAAATGCTAATCACTCGCCGGCTGGTTGAACGCGGAGTTCGCTTCGTGCAAGTTTGGCATGGAGCGGGTCAACCATGGGACAATCACGATGACCTTGAAAAGAACCATCGCCGACTGGCTAAAGAATGTGATCAGGCTATTGGGGCTCTCTTAATTGATCTTAAACAACGTGGAATGCTCGACGAAACCCTCGTCCTCTGGGGGGGAGAATTTGGCCGAACTCCGGTCGTCGAAATGCCAAAGGAGGGAACGAATGCCGGCAAGATCAATGGACGCGACCACAATCACTATGGCTTCACGACCTGGATGGCAGGTGGCGGCGTCAAAGGGGGATATGTTCACGGCGCTACCGATGACTTCGGTTTTCAAGCCGTAAAAGACAGGGTCCATGTGCACGACCTCCACGCGACCATGCTCAACCAACTCGGCTTCAATCACGAAAAACTCACCTATCGTTACAGCGGCCGAGACTTCCGCCTAACCGACGTCCACGGAGAAATCATTCATGACTTACTTTCGTAGAATCATGAGATCATTTTTCTCACAAAGACAGCCATTATAACGCGATCGCCAAGATCCCTAACATCCCTTCACCTGAAATTTCCGCCACAGAAACCAGAGCGAAATCAATGCCTTAAGTATGAGCAAGATGGAATTTTAGGCAAATTTTTCTAAAAGTAGATCAATCAGTCCGCTTTTTTGTTGGAGTAGGCTACCCCCTTTACGCTTGAATCAGCCCAGTGACTCAGGAACGGCAGGATCAACTCGCAGATGGCTCTTATGAGTTCCTCGCAATTTTTTTGGAGGGCCTTCCATTCATCTTCCTTGGCACCCTCGTCAGCGGATTCCTCGGCACCTATTTGCCTCGTGGGGCCTTCGAGAAAATCCTCCCTAAGAATAACACTCTCGCTGTTCTGATAAGCGGACTTCTGGGTGCTGTTTTTCCAGTCTGCGAATGCGCCGTCGTGCCAGTGATCCGTCGGCTTGTGAAAAATGGGCTCCCGGTCTCCTGTGCACTCGCCTACATGCTAGCTGCTCCAATCTTTAATCCCGTCACAGCCATCAGCACCTACAAGGCATTCAACAATTCACCAGAGATCGCGATTTCGAGACTCGCCATGGGCTATATGATTGCGGTCTTCATTGCCTTAATTGTCGCACGCAAGGCTCACAGTTTTTTCCTCAAGACATCTGTCAAAACAGAGAATAGCGATGAACATCAACACCCGCGAAATCTCAACGCCGCACTCAATAATTCGCTGCGAGATCTCATGGATGTGGGACTCTACTTCTGCATCGGTGTTGTCCTAACCGCTATTTTAAAAACCACTGTCATCGACCCCACTGATGACTTCTGGAAGGAGCTCGCTAATAATTCGATCGTAGGATCGATTGGCATGATGTTCCTAGCTTTCGTGCTTTCACTCTGCTCAACTTCGGATGCCTTCATCGCCGCGAATTTTCACAACTTTAAATACGGACCCAAACTCGCCTTTATGGTCTTTGGCCCTATGATGGATGCCAAGTTAATCTTCCTCTACTCCACTGTTTTCAAGTGGAAGTTTATTCTCTTCCTCTTTATCGCCATCTTCATTTTGACTGGAGCATTGAGTATTCTCTTTGAGACAAAAATCCTTCCTGGTTGGATGTCTCAACAAACAGAAATCCCCTTGGCACCATGACTTCTCTAGACACCCGTCTCTTCGGATTCCTCGCCTGCCTCTGGGGTGGTCTCCTGATCTATTTTTATCATTCAACCCGAATCCGTGACTACCTTGATATCGGCTTCCACCACTTCATTATGATCGGTGGGATCGGCATGTTGATTCTCGGAATCTACTCGCTGATCAACCCAAAATCGAAATCCAATAGAACTGAAAACTCAAAGTCATGTTGCCATGACCATGGGGATCATGATGATAAGCAACATTCCCACGATCATAACGACTGCCATGACCACGGGGATCACTGCGATCATGATCACGAGGAGGGACATGGTCCCTTCATTACTATTTTGCTAACTCTTACCCCGCTTATCTTGGCGATGACATACACCCAAGATAAACTTTCCAATGGAGGAATGGCGAAAAAAGGACTTTATGAAAAACCGGCCCTCACCAGCGCCAACCTCCCTCCCTTCACCCGGCAGGACCTTGAAAAAAATGTCCCAAAAAACGAACATGGTGAATTCCAACTTCGGATGATCTCTGCTTACTACGCCGCTGGAGATCTCGAAATTCAGGGTATTTTCGAGGGGCTCCCGGTCGAACTTGAGGGAAGGATCGCACCCGAAAAAATCAATAATGCATCCGGTGATCGTCTCCGCATTTTCCGGTCCATCATTACCTGCTGCGCAGCCGACCTTCAAATCGTTGGCGTCTCTCTGGAATTCCCGGAAGAAACCAACCGTCCTCAAGTTGAAGACTGGGTGAAAGCCAGTGGCACGCTTACTTTTGAAACAGTAGATGACGATGTCCTCCCACTCCTTCAAATCCGAGAAGTCATTCCGGCTGAAGAGCCATATTCGGAATTCCGCCGCCGTCAATAAAGACCTATGCCCCTCAAAGCCCTTCGTAACGAGCTCCTCGGAACAGTCCTTGGATCCAGAGAAGCTGTGGATCTTCTCCTCACTTCGCTTCTAGCCAATGGGCATGCCTTGGTTACCGGCCCTCCGGGGATTGGGAAGACTACCCTTGTCCAAACTCTTGCAACTCTTTTCAGTGGAAGCTATCGCCGCATTCAATTCACCCCAGATTTACTTCCCTCTGACATTCTTGGCTACCAACTCTATCGACCTCAAAACGGAGACTTTGAATTTATCGCAGGCCCTATTTTTGCAAACTTTGTGTTGGCAGACGAAATCAACCGAGCTTCACCTCGCACCCAATCGTCCCTACTCGAAGCCATGAACGAGCAACAAGTCACCATCGATGGATCAACCCGTAAACTTGCTGATCCGTTTCTTGTCATTGCGACCCAAAACGATACCTCCTCAACCGGCACCTTTCCTCTTCCCGAACCCCAACTCGATCGATTTCTGCTCTCAATCCCAATGAGCCTTCCGGATGACCAAACACAATTAGAAATCTTACGCTTTCATGCGGGAGGAAAATCCACTCAAATTTTGGAGCCCGTCATTTCGTTAGAGCAACTAATTAAGCTCCAAGCCAAAACCTCGAAGATTTCCGTATCGGACACTTTGCAACGATACCTTCTTGCGCTTTGTCAAACAACCCGATCCATCATTGGTCAAGATCATTCCGTTTCGACTCGAGCCACCCTTGCCCTTCAAAAAGCAGCCCAAGCCGCTGCCTTTCTCGACAATCAAGAATCAATCCATCCGGATCACGTTCAGAAAATCTTTCCCCACGTTTTACGCCATCGCCTTCTCACCGAAGATGCTCCCGATCGCGATCACCTTCTTCAAGCAGTTCTAGAACAGACGCCTGTCCCTTGATTCAAGTATTGAGCACATTTTTAATTCAGCATAAACTGTAGTTAATGATCCGAACTATCCGCGTTGCTCGAACCGCATTCCTGCTCTCGTTTACGCTGATCGGTCTGACAATCGTAGGCGGCTTAATCTACCTTAATCAAGTTGGCTTTCCTGGTCGCTACGGTGATTGGTTAAAAAGTGAACTCGCCAACAAAGGAGTTCACCTCTCATTTAAAACTCTTCGCTTTGACTTCAAACAAGGATTGGTTGCAACAGACGTTTCATTCTACAGTGATGAAGGACACTTAGCTCCACTTCTTGAGGGTAGCAAAATGGCGCTAGATCTTGATAAAACGAAGGCACTTCGAGGGAAATTCAAACTCCACAGTCTAATGATTATCGACGGAATCGCCCATATTCCGATCGATCACGATGGGCGAAACGTAATCGCCCGAGACATTCATGGAAAAGTAAAGATAACCGAAAGTGGACGCATCATCATTGACGGCGCAAGCGGACTAATTGAAGGGCTACGGGTCAACCTTTCCTCCGATCTTCGTATCGCAAAAACTAAACCGAAAGATGATAAGCCCAAGCCCACGGAAACTCTTAAATCGAACCACATCCTCAAAAAAGTACTCGACGAATTGGCTCTCTGGACTTTTTCAGTTGAAGACCCACCGCAATTAGCATTCAAGGTCAAAGGAGACCTAGGTTTCCCTGAGCAGCTTCAAACCTCTTTTCGGCTAGATGCCGTTCAATTGAAACGAGGCCAATATAAAGTCAGAAAACTCCTCATGGCGGGCGATCTGCAGGCCCAAATTGTAACCCTCGATAAAATTTTACTGCAGGACGAAAGTGGTTCTGCCTCTGGCCAAGCTGATTGGTGCATTTCCAGCAATGACGGACGCTTTGATTTAAACTCCGATCTGCATGTCCAAGATTTTCTGAATAACTGTTTTGATGTGAAGGTTCTTAAAGATCTCACTATCAACGGGACTCCACCGATTTTAAAAATCAATGGTTCCTTTTCCTCTAGGGAGGACGATGGGTTTTTAGTCATCGCTAACGGCCACGGAGACATCAATGAATTCTCTTTCCTTGAAACCGCCTTCGACAAATTATCTTCCGATTTCTCATGGAAAGATGGTGACCTTTACCTTCGAGATCTAGAAATTATTCGCGAAGGCGATCATCTGAACGGCAATATCATGAGGCAAGGTGATGAGGTTCGGTTTGATTTGATGTCATCGCTCCCCTTAGAGGCCTTCAAGCCATTTATCAAAAAAGACGGCCCTCTTGAACAAGCGCTTGAGCATGTTACTCTTTCCGAAACCTCAACGATCGCTCTCGACGTAGTCGGCACTCTAAATTTAGGTGATCGCACCGATTGGTCCGCTACTGGAAAAGTCTTCCTAAACGACCTCACCTACAAAGGAACAAGATTCCATCACCTTGCTTCTAGTTATCAAATCGCATCTGATAAAGCTGAATTTTTTGAGGTCGAAGCACTTCTTAATGATGACCAAGAAAGTATCCGCCTTCGGCATAAGGGCGCCGCATCTGATTCTATTTATGTCGAACGGATACTCCATGACCCCGAAGAAAATCTTATTACGATCCAAAATCTTCGAGGTAAAGCATGGGCTACTCCGATTGTAAGGATATTTGCCCCAAAAACTGCCACACATATCGAGGAAACTTATCGCTTTCATAGCCCCCCGCGCCTTACCTTGGACGGGACCTTCGCTGAAAAAGAAGGAGAGAGCGATAAGAGTTCTTTTATCGTGAAAGTCAGGACCGAAGGGCAAACCGATTACCCCTTTCTTGGATCCAATCTTCCTCTTCAAAACCTAAAGGCAGATCTTACGGTTCGGGGAACCGGAATCACCGTGCAAAACCTCACTTGTAGCACCTTGAACGGAAGCATCGCAGGCTCAGTTTTTTGCGATGTCACTCCAGGGCAAAAAACAAAATATCGTGGCGCCGTAAAATGGGATGACCTTTCATTCCAGCAGCTTTCTCAGGTCTACAAATTTAAAGAAGAAGAGAAAGGAACTCTTACCGGAAGTATCGATTTCCGGGGTGACTCCGATGGATTAAGTGGCTTCAATGCAGAGGGGCTCCTCGCGATCAATCAGGGCAATCTAGTTTCACTTCCCATTCTCGGCCCTCTCTCCCCAATCATCTCTGGATTACTTGGCGATAAAAGAGTGGGATATGAGCGCGCCAAAGATGCTTCCGCAAACTTTAATGTAACTAACGGAGTTCTGACAACCAAAGACTTTATTGCCATCTCCACTAATGTCATTCTTACCGGAGAAGGCTGGATTGATCTACTCTCCGAAAAGCTAGATATGACTATACGAGTGAACGCTCGTGGCCTCTTAGGCTTCATCACCCTTCCCCTCCAACCCTTAAAAGGTATTTTCCAATTCCGGGGCACCGGGACTTATGAGAAACCAAAATGGCGGAGCTCCCCTTTTACGCGACCAGAAAAAGGGGGGAAAGACCCAATCTACCAGAAAAGCGGAAAAGCTCGGATTATTCGCGAATAAGCCGATCTATTCTCCGGAAGCTCCAAGTCTCTTTTGAGAGACGTCCGCAGATCGACCCACTTTCTGACTAAAGAGCCTTAAAAAGGCGATTCACTTCATCGGCAATCACCTTGATTCCGGACTCTACCGTCTCAGCATCCATCGTGTAACTCACTCGGATACACTCGCTCGTGTGTTTCCAATTTGAATCTCTCGGCAATCCAAAGAAAAAGTATTCGCTCGGAACGATCAAAACCCCACGACTTTTCAGGCGTTGGTAAAGTTCTTTTGCCGTGATGGGAAGACCCTCAAACCAAAGCCAAAGAAACAACGCCCCTTCACTTCGATGAATGAAATATGGAACGGAATCATCAAGCTCTCTCATAAAAAGATTCTGCGCCATCTTGGACCTTCTCTCATAGAACGGCTTCACTTCTTCTTTACTCAAACGCAAAATTTCTCCGCTTTCCACTAGTGGGCGCAGAATCTCTTGGCCGATATTCGCATTAGCCAAGCCAACAATCGAGGTCATCGACGACACCTGTCGGCAAATTTCCTTACCTGCCACGACGATCCCAGTGCGAGTTCCCGGCAAACCAATCTTGGAAAGACTCAATGTTAAAATCATTCCTTCATCCCAAACTGGTGTTACATCAGAAAAGATAACATTGGGAAAAGGAGCTCCGTATGCGTTGTCAATGATAAGTGGAATACTCTGCTCTCTTGCGATTTCTCTAAGTCTCTCAATCTCATCATCAGTCAGAACATTTCCTGAAGGGTTGGTCGGCCGAGAAACGCAAATCGCCGCAATATCATCACCGGGATTTACCGCATCGAAGTCGACCCTATACTTGAATTCATGTGGTCCTATTTTTTCAATACGCGCCGGAAGCGCTTCAAAAAATTCCGGGCCTACTGATTGATTTGCGTATCCAATATATTCCGGAACTAACGGCAGCAGAATTTTTTTTCGAGAACCATCACGGAATGTTCCGGCCAAAGCGTTGAATAAAAAGAAAAACGCAGTTTGACCTCCCATCGTAACCGCGAAATTCTCATGAGTGACTTCCCAACCAAATTCCTTTTGAAAGAGTTTGGCGAGAGCCTTTCGAAATAGCTCACTTCCCGCCGGAACGTCATAGTTTCCAATCATTTTTTCAAGCCCTCCGGGATCGCTCATGATCTCTTGCATTCGATGACGCCAAACGGCATCAATTTCTGGAATATGAGCCGGCTGACCACCACCCAACATCTTAACATTACCACCAGCAGCGAGTGCCTCACCCAAATCATCCATCAATTCTCCGATGCCGCTACCCTCGCAGAGATTTTCCCCAAATTTTGAAAGCCTCCAGGTCACAGCTCCATCATCCTTTCCTCAGCGTCATTTGTCACTGAAATCTCTCTACCTCGAAGAAAAAATAGTTACACTTAAGACGTAATGCCCTCTGAAATGTTAAAACCTGTCCTCATTGCACTGATTACAACTTCTCTCCACGGGTCCGAGTCTCTTTTTGTGGAAGCCGAAGCCTTCTCAGATCGCGGAGGATGGTCCGTTGACTCCCAGTTTATTCTTAATATGGGATCCGCCTACCTCATGGCGCACGGTCTAGGGACTCCGGTAGCCGATGCCACAACCGAAGTGACATTCCCTTCAACCGGCACATACCACCTCCATGTCCGAACTAAAGACTGGGTTGCCAAATGGAACGCCCCAGGCGCACCTGGGAAATTCGCCGTCAGTATTGGTGGAAAACGAGATGCCACCACTTTCGGAACTGAAGGAGCGGACTGGCAATGGCAACGCGGAGGCACATTTAAAATCACCTCAAGAAAAACAATTCTCAAGCTGATAGATCTCACCGGATTCAATGGAAGATGTGACGCTCTGTATTTCACCAAAGATGTCAAGGACATCCCCCCCACTAAGGGCCCGGACCTTTTTGAATTTCGTAGAAAAGCTCTCAAACTTCCCCCCATCCCGCCCACCAAAAACGATTACGACCTTGTCGTGATCGGAGGTGGTTACTCTGGACTTAGCGCAGCTATTTCGGCAGCCCGGCACGGATTGAAAGTCGCTCTCATTCACGATCGAGCCATTCTCGGCGGCAATGGATCATCAGAAGTTCAAGTCTGGGCGATGGGCGGGACCCAACTCGGAAGATTTCCCCACCTTGGCGAAATCGTGAACGAATTTTCTGACTTCTCCCGTGACTCACCAGGATTGATTCATGAGTTTGTCGATGACTTGAAAGAGAAGGTCGTTCGCTCCGAAGAAAATATTGACCTTTACCTCAATCACTTCGCCTTTCGCACTAATACCAAGGACAAGCTAATCGAATCCGTAGACGCTGTGGATACCACCACCGGAGCTTTCACCCGTATTGCAGGATCTCTCTTCTGCGATTCCACGGGGCATGGCACTATTGGGGCACAAGCTGGAGCCAAATTTATGATGGCTGAAAAAGGTCATATGGGAATGTCGAATATGTGGTCTGTAAAAGATACTGGCAAAAAAATCGAATGGCCAAAAACGCCGTGGGCGCTACCGCTCAGCAAGGGCGATTACCCCTCTCTTCATGGTTCGCGCGGACCTTATCAGAAATTCAAAAAAGCCGAATGGTTCTGGGAGGGCGGCTACGACAAACACCCGATCAATGACCTTGAGGAAATCCGCGACTGGAATCTTCGCGCAAACTTCGGAGCCTTTGCCCACATCAAAAAATCCGATAGTAGCGCTAAACTTATGTGGATGGCATTTGTTGGAGGTAACCGTGAATCTCGGCGAATCGAAGGAGATATCATCCTCACCGGAGATGATATCGCCGCAAAAAAAGAATTTCCCGATGCCAGTGTCCCCACCACTTGGTCTATCGATCTTCACTATCCAAAAAAGGAATTCCAAAAGGGGGTCGCAAAAGAGAACCCTTTTATTTCGATTGCAGTGCACGATCGTAAGGTTGACCGTAAGTCCGGCTACAACATTCCTTACCGTTGTTTCTACTCTAAGAATATTGACAACCTTTTCATGGCAGGTCGCTGTGTTTCGGTGGATCGCCGCGCCCTCGGCACCACCCGCGTCATGCGCACTTGTGGAATGATGGGCGAAGTGGTCGGAAAGGCCGCCTGGATTGCCACCAATCGTAAAACCTCTCCCCGTGGAGTTTACCAAAACTACCTTCCCCTCTTGATCGACCTAATTGAGAAGCCAGGCCGCGCCCGCAGGCAAAGCCTCAATGCCCCTCTGACCATCCCACCAATTCCCAAGGGCGGGCTCAGAGGCAGACCACAGAAACGGAACATCATCAACCTCAAGGGACTCGTTTTTGACGACGTTAAAGCAAAGCTCGAGGGATCGTGGAGAAAGGGCGATGGCCTTAGACCACATCACGGACTGGGTTACCAATATGCTCCCTATCCAGCATCAGCCACCTACAACATTCGGGTCAAAGATTCCGGAAATTACGAGGTGCGGGTTCATTGGCTCAATCACAATAACCGTACAACTGCAGCCGAGCTCGTCCTCACTCATGCTAAGGGAACTGAGACCATCATTCTTGATCAAACTAAAACGCCAGCCCAGAAAACTTACACTTCCCTTGGGTCCTTCGATTTTGTCGATGTCCTTCCTGCCATGTTCACGGTCACCTCAAAGGCTGCCGGCAATCTTCATATTGATGCCATTCAACTTCTCAAATCAAAATAAATAGACAAGATGCTAGAAGGGACAGAGCTCTGGGTTCGGCTCTACCGACTTCTGATTGTCTTGATAATTTCTTGGCTAATCTTTGAAAAGTCGGACCTTACCACATCCTACTCGGAAGAAAATTTCATCTTTCTCTTCCCCGAAGCAGTTCGTATTGAGAACGATGAAGTGTTTGATCAAGACGACCGCTCTTTTGGCTACTTCCTGACCACTTCACCACAGTGCAATCACCTTACAGGATATTCGGGCCCCACGAACCTTGCTCTGGCCCTCGATAAAACCGGAAAACTGGTCGAAGCTAAAATTATTGAATCTTCCGACACTCCAGATCATGTTCAATCCGTAGTCGACGATTCTAATTTTTGGAAAGCCCATCTCGGTCTTAGCCTTGGCTCTCCCGGTCACCCCAAAATTGACGCCGTCACGGGATCGACTCTCACCAGCGCCGCAATTTCAAGAAGTATCATCGAGCGCCTTGGCGGGCTCACCACTTCACGTCTTTTCCCCACCGAAATCCTGGCAGCCGAAATACCCGAAGCAGAAACCATCAAAAAGCATCCCGATTGGCCAGGTGTTCTATGCATTTACAACGAAGACCTAAAGATTGTTGGCTACGCACTTCGAACAGCCCCCTCACAAGAATACCTTCATGGATACCAAGGACCAACCGACATCCTGATAGTGCTTGATCGAGAGGCAAAGAAAGTGACCCGAATTCGTTTTCGCAAAAGTTACGATAACGAGGAATACTACCAAAGAATTCTCGAAAACCCGGACTGGCTTAACCTCTACAACGGGATGACCATCAAAGAGATACTTGCAATCGATCAAGTGAAAATCGAAGGGATTAGCGGAGCAACGCACACGTCGTGGGCAATCGCCGACAGTGTGGCTCGCCGTCTCGCAAGATTTGAATCAGATCGCGAATCTCCCCCCCGTGAAATTCCTTGGCGTAATATCGCCCTCGTCACTCTAACAATGGGCGCCACCCTCTTTTCTTTTACCAGCCTTCGAGGAAATCCTAGGGCCCGTGTTCTCTGGCAAATCATCGTTGTAGTCTTTCTAGGAATCATTCTCGGGGACCTTCTTTCCCAAGCCCTTCTCCTAGGCTGGGCAAGACATGGGCTTCCCTTTAGCGACTCTTGGGGTCTCCTCTTTCTCGCCGCCGCAGCCCTCCTGACTCCCTGGGCAACAGGACACGAACTCTACTGCCACCAGCTTTGCCCCCATGGCTTCTTGCAAAGATGGCTTGGAAAACTCCCAGTAAAGCCAATCAAGATCCCAGCAAAGCTACATAAACTTCTTTCCATGTTGCCTGCTCTCTTCCTCCTCATCTTGGTGGCTTCAACTATCATAGGAGCCTCGTGGAATCTGGCAGACTGGGAAGGCTTTGATGCTTGGCTCTGGCGTTCGGCCGGCTTCGCCACCATTACAGTCGCCGTTGTAGGGCTTGCCGCATCAATCTTCAGTCCATTGGCATACTGTAAATTTGGCTGCCCTACCGGAGCGCTCTTTAAATTTCTTAGAAAATCATCCGGAGCAAAACACTTGAACCTCCGAGATTTGGTCGCCGGACTTCTCTGCTTAGCCGCTTTCTTTTCCTAATCGATGGCAAAAAATCTATATGATGATCTCGACCTTCTCTACCGTGAGATTTGGGGACATTCTCTTCACCATGGTGCTTGGGTCACAGGTTATGAGTCGATTGAAGAAGCGAGGGAGAAACTTATCGATCTCGCTTTAAAGCAATTGGACCCAAAAGGAACGATCGCCGATATCGGGTGTGGTTACGGGATTCTCGCGCACAAAATTTTGGATCAATTCCATTGCGAAGTATTAGCAAATACGAACTCGGAGAGGCAAGCCTCGCAAATCACTCCTCGCTCCCGATTAACAATTCTTCAAGGAGATTGGCTTCAACAACAACTCGAGCCAAAATCACTTTCAGGGATTATTGCCGTCGAAAGCCTCTCGCACTTCGATTCCTTTGAGGACTTTCTTGAGCACACACTCCCCGCGCTAAAACCAGGTGGGCGAATCGTGATCTGCGATTGGTTCTCTGAGACAGGCTCTCGTTTTTTCCTCCGACACCTCGCAACAACCGGGAATCTTCCACCATGGCGTTCTGTCTTTTCACTTTCCTCCAACGCGAAAGATCTTCAAAAAGTCCATTCACAGGATCTTTCAAGAGAAGTTGCTCCGACTTGGTCGGCAATCTTTTGGAGGTCGATCCAGCTCCCTCTCCGAAAACCATATCTACTCGTTACCTTGTTGAAAAAAATCATAACGAGGCCTTTCCTCTTATTAGCATTTCCCTTAATTCGGCTAGCCTACCATACTCGTGACCTAGAATATCGGGTGATTACCTATGAAAAGTAGCTTATTCTTTACTCTCGCGGCTTCGCTCGAAATCTAGTATCTTTCCGAATGTCCATGAGAAAAGCAAAATACCCCCGCTCCATTATCCTCGCGGTTGCGCTTTATCTGGTCGCTGCCATCAGTGCCGCAGTGACACAGCAAAATTGGGAATTCCTCAAAGTTTACATTCCTTTCTTTATCATAGTCGCGAGTGTTGTAGCCCTAATGCATGCGCGCGTTAATTTCTCCAACTTTCTCCTCTGGTGCTTCGCTTTTTGGGGAGCAGTGCACTTTGCAGGTGGGCTAGTTCGGATACCAGATGGATGGAATTTTGATGGCGAAAACCAAGTCCTCTATTCATGGTGGGTAGCAGGACAATGGCTTAAATATGATCACTGCGTCCATACATTTGGCTTCGGAGCCTGCACCTGGCTCACATGGGAAGCTCTTCGAGCGAGCGTGCAGCAGCGCTTAGGTAGGAAGCTCTTTCCTTCCTTGGGTATGATAGCGCTTTGTATTTTTGCCGGAATGGGGCTTGGAGCTTTAAATGAAATTATTGAGTTCATCGCTGTTCTCATAATTCCAGAGACGAACGTTGGCGGATATGTCAACACCGGCTGGGACCTTGTGGCAAATCTCACAGGTTGCCTCTTTGCCGGGATCCTCATTCTCTTCCGCGGCTAAGAACTCCTTTGTTGTAATGACGCTTAAGGTCTCAGATGGGGATGGTAAACGGCTTGATGCCTTTCTTGCTTTAGCACTGCCGGAACTATCGCGCTCACGTATTCAAAGCTTGATCAAGGAAGGGCATATCCTCTTGAACTGCACCCAAGTAAAAGCTCGTGCTTCCGTAAGCTTAGGTGATTCAATCTCCATTCATGTTCCGGAAGCCACACCACATGAGCCAGAACCACAGAATATTCCACTCTCGGTTCTTTACGAAGATGACGAACTGATCGTAGTTAACAAGGCAGTCGGTATGGTAGTTCATCCTGCTGCCGGGAACAAAGACAGAACACTGGTAAATGCTTTGCTTCATCACTGCTCGGGTAAACTTGCGCAAGAAGGGGGAGATAACCGACCAGGCATTGTTCATCGCCTAGACAAGGACACATCCGGCTGCATCGTCGCCGCGAAAACTAATTCCGCACTCGAACATTTAACTCAACAATTTTCAGAGCGTACAACAATAAAACTCTACCTCTGCGTCGCACAATCAGAACCGAAGGTGGCCCATCAAACTGTTTCCAATAATATCGCACGCCACCCCGTTCACCGTCAGAGAATGGACGTCTGTAATCCGGGGACCGGAAAACCCGCAGTTACTGACCTTCATCGACTTCACACTGCGAAGGATGGGACGTCACTCATTCTTTGCGCATTGCATACTGGCAGGACGCATCAGATCCGGGTGCACAATCGTGTTCTTGGGCATCCCCTGCTTGGAGATCCCATTTACAGTAAACCAGTCCGCCAACCTTTTAGGGCCTCTAGGCTTATGCTTCATGCCTGGCGCTTGGGAATCACTCACCCCAAAACTGGCGAGTGGATCCAAAAAGAAGCTCCCATCCCAGAAGAATTCCGACCTTGGTGTGATGAGGTAACAGAATACCTTGAGCGAATTCGTTTGAGTAAAAACAGCAAGGAGTTTAATGCTCTTTGGTAGGCATTTTTCTCGTTTCAAATTTATCAAAGTCATCCTCTACCATTCATGACCTCAGGGCTGAAACGTCGCTATCTCCGAATTGTCCGGAAAACCTACCGCTTTCTGAGAAGTCCGGGGATTCGTCGACACATCTGGCTTCAGAGAACAATTTTACCAATGTTCGAAAGAGATCTTTGGCACCCTTGCCGCGACTCCGTGGCGAGTGGCCTAGCGATTGGTCTTTTTGCTTCCCAACTTCCGATCCCAGGTCAAATGCTTTTGGCTGGAATTTGGGCGGTCCCTTTTCGGGCTAATATCCCAATCGCCTTAGCCGCTTGCTGGGTCACCAATCCCATCACCCAGATCCCTATCGTCCTCTTTCAGGAAAATTTTGGCGACTTCCTTAGGGGATCTTTGCACATTCCTATCCCTCCCCTCCTTGAGAAGATTCAAATTCCACTCAGTATTTTCCCCGGAATGGAGGGAGAGTATCTCAACGGCGGAAGTTTTATTCTTGGGTTTCTTTCCTTGGGCATACTCCTTTTCATTCTAGCTTATCCGTTTGTCTACATTCTCTCGGCTTTAATGCCAAAGATTCTTCCTAAGACCCGGTATCAGAGAGCTAAAGCTAAAGTTATCGCACGCCAGCTCAAGGAACAACGCCGGCCTAGAAAGACCTAATCTTCAGACAAGTCCTCTGTCTCTTTATTAGATTCTTCCGGACGAAATGCCGAAAGAAAGAGTAAAACGGCTGCTACTGAAATACAGGAATCAGCAACATTAAAGGTTGGGAAGAAGCCCCGGCTCGCCGGAGCAATCTTCTCATATCCAGGTAATTTCACGCGAATAAAATCAACAACGTAACCCTTGGAGAGCCTTGTTACAAAGGACTTTTCCTTGTGCTTCTCTAGCCAAAACCCCTGGAATAACCGATCCGTCAAATTGCCTAGAACACCTGCAACCAAGAGTGCCGCAGCCAGTCTCGCGGGCCTATTAGCAAAGCCACCCTTTCTCCAAAAAACAAAAATAAGGACCAAGGCAAAAATTAAAACTATAAGGAAAACAAAAGGAGCCCACGAAGTCCCATTTCCCAACCCAAAGGCAGCCCCCTGGTTATGAATTCGCCACCACCAAAGAAAACCCTCAATTACTGCTACATGCTCATCGGGAGTATGGAAGTCATTCGATAGCGGCTCGCGAAACCGGATAACTACCCACCACTTCGTTACCTGATCGAGAAGGTAAAGAGGGAGGCTAAGAACAGCGAATATAATCGGAAAACGTCTCATACTGGGATCAATCTACAGTCAAATGATCGTGAAAAATCAAGCACCACGCATCAGGGAAATTTCAGCAAGACTAATAAACGAATTCACAAGATCTTCCGTGCTCGCTTCCTTCAATACAGCCACTGGCACGGCACGCTCGAGAGTAAACTTTCCAGAACGAGTCCGGCGGAGCGCACTTAAATGAGCTCCACACCCCAGATCCTGCCCAATATCATGAGCATAAGTTCGAACATAAAATCCCTTCGAACAATCGACCACAAAATCAACATTTGGCACATTAATTTTGGTGAGATCGTAATTCTTCACATAGACGGAACGTGGCTTCCGTTCGACCACTTGGCCTTTCCTTGCCAGTTTATATAATGGCACTCCATCTTTTTTTATGGCCGATACCATTGGAGGAATCTGCTCAAAGTCACCAGTATATTTATCAAAAGCAGCAGAGATCTGCTCGGCATTTAAGTCAGGAACCTCTTTCTCGACCTCAATTTTGCCTTCCTTGTCCTGAGTCGAAGTCGTCGCTCCAAGAGTGAGGGTTCCAGCGTAGGTTTTGTCCTCACTCATTAAAAGATCCTGGATCTTCGTAGCACGATTTATGACCAGCATAAGGAGGCCGGTAGCCATCGGATCAAGTGTCCCACAGTGGCCAATTTTTTTCATGTTGAGCTGGCGACGAGCGATCGCAACCACATCGTGAGAAGTCATTCCAGGTGCCTTGTCAATCAAGAGCACGCCACTTGGCAGATCGTTAGAATTTTGCATCAAATCAGTTCACTATGAGATTCCGGCCCGCTTTATCGACTCTCGAATTTCCAACAAAACTTTCTCTCGGGCATCCTCCAAGGGCCCCGCCATCCGAATTCCAGCTGCAAGCGAATGCCCACCACCACCAAAACATCCACAGATTTCGCTAGCATTCACACGTGAATCCTTTGAGCGCATCGAAACGCGCACTTTCCCACCTTCTAGATCTTCAAAGAAGACCGCAACCACTACCCCCTGAACTGAACGAATGATGTCAATCATTCCTTCGGTATCATCATCCACTAAACCCAATTCGATTTTAGTCTCTATCTTGAGATCCCACCAGACAAGCATTCCGTCTTGGCTCCGATCGAGGCTATTTAGAAGAACCCTCATCAGCTCAACTTTCCGGTAAGGTTGGTTATCGTAAGTCAATTGATTGATTTCTCCCACATTCAATCCCCGCCCTACCAAATCAGCGGCCATTTCATAAGTTCTTTGAGTAGTGCCGGGATATTGAAACGACCCAGTGTCTGTTGAAACAGCCACATAAATCGAGTCTCGTGAAACCTCTGAAATCGGGAGATTAAGCGCGATTAATAACTCGTAGATAATCTGACCAGTAGCCGGACTTTTTGAATCAATATAGTTCAAATCTCCATAAGCTGGATTGGAAATATGATGATCAATATTAATCAAAAGCTTTGCATTTTTTATCGCCTCGAGACTCCCCTCGCCAATCCGCGTATGAGCTGCCGTATCCAAAGAGAAGGCGACTTCGACATCCAAAACCCCGGCTTCTTTGGAAACCTCGACCTTCTCCGAACCTGGTAAAAATTTCAAACTTGAAGGACATCCATCATTATTTAGATAGCGCACTGATTTACCCAATTTCTCCAAAGCGTGGCCAAGTGCCAGAATCGATCCTATAGCATCTCCATCCGGACGAACGTGACTGACGACAACAAACGAATTATGATCTTCGATAGCCTTTCCGATTTCAACAAATGTGGTGTTCTCTGGCATGAGTGCAGGGCCGTAGGCTTTCCCACATTCCCCAATCGTTCAAGTATTGATCGAAATAATCGTAGTCCAAAATTTGAGGCTTCCCTTTAGAATAAGGCTGTTCCAAAGCCTTGGAATTTCGGGAAGAAGCCTTCGAAAAATCATGCTTATCATCCTAGAAGATTCGCTTGAAAGCCCGCCTTTCCTCGATGAGCGGAAATTACCCTCACTATGTAATAACGAAATCTTCTGCCAGGCTCAGTTGGCCTCAAACTTGCCCACCTCAAGCCTTTATTCTAGGCGGGACAATTGCCACAGCACTTCGCTCTATGAACATTTCTAGTAGATCTGAAATCTTACGCTTAAAATGTAGCTTGTGACAAGTAGCTTAGTCACTCACTCCGCGCAAAAAATCCCGCGAGTCAAATGAGACCCGCAGGATCAAAACAGTGAAACCCGTAAATTTTTCTGACCTATTATTCCGCCATCGCTGCCTTCACCTTCTCTTCGATCTCGGCATAAAGAGCCTCATCTTCTTTAAGCGCAGTCTTAGTTGCATCGCGTCCTTGGCCTAGCTGTGAACCATCATAGCTAAACCAACTTCCACGCTTCTGAATAATTTCGAATTCCTGAGCGAGATCTATCAAGGACCCAACCGAGGAGATTCCTTCATTATACATGATGTCGAATTCCGCATCTGTGAACGGAGGTGCGACCTTGTTCTTTACGATCTTTACTTTCGTACGACTTCCCTGAACGGTTCCGTCAGTCGCTTTAATTTGACCAATACGGCGAATATCAACTCGAATAGAAGCAAAGAACTTGAGTGCCCGTCCGCCCGGAGTCGTCTCGGGACTTCCAAACATAACGCCAATTTTCTCACGAATCTGGTTTGTGAAGATACAAGTCGTACGCGCTTTGGAAATAAAGCCAGTCAGCTTCCGCATTGCCGCACTCATAAGACGGGCTTGCGTTCCAACGGTCGAATCTCCAATTTCCCCAGAGAGTTCTTGTTTCGTTACCAGCGCCGCCACTGAATCTAGAACAACGACGTCGATAGCATTGGAGCGAACAAGAGTCTCAACAATTTGAAGCGCTTCCTCTCCAGAAGAAGGTTGCGAGACTAACAGGTCATCCAAATTCACGCCAAGACGACGAGCATACTGAGGATCAAGAGCGTGCTCAACATCGATAAAAGCCGCAAGACCTCCAGCCTTCTGGGCTTGGGCAATTGCGGTTAAAGTTAGCGTGGTCTTACCAGACGATTCTGGTCCAAAAATCTCAACGATCCGACCGCGTGGGAAACCACCCACCCCGAGGGCTCGATCAATGACGAGATTCCCAGTTGGAATGGCTTCCACATCCATTCGCCGATCATCCCCCAAGCGCATAATAGCAGCTTCACCAAAATCTTTTTGAATCTGGGTGATCGCAAGATCCAAGTTTTTCTTACGAGCGGCAACAAGCTTTTCATCTCCTTTTGCTACAGCAGTAGCGGGCACTTTCTCCTTCTTTTCGGACATATCTGTATTTTTAACGGTAGTAGAACTCATGACAATGTTAGGTGTAAATTAACTGGGGGGTAGTAAATCATATGAACAGTGTTCAAAAAAGCAAAAACTTCAAAAAATTTGGATTTTTGTATCATGTGAAGATTAAGCGCTTCTAATTAGAAAGGATCGCTAACCTCAGGGACGCCTCCTTCATTCCCCTATATTATTGATCGCTCTTTCCGTAATTCTGGAGCTACGAGATCAGCGAGGTCTGGAGAATCCTGAAAGAAGCTCAGACGATCAAAAAATCTCTAAAATTCCATAGGCTCTTGAGGTAGTTGAAATTAACCATCATCCCAAGAGGTCCATGAAAATTTTCAGAGGGAAGGTAACTTTCAACTTGCCTCAACTTGCGTATCTCTTATTCTTCTATGTGAACGTTTACTTTTGAAAGTTACGTTCACGCAGTAAATCCAAGTGAGGGTAAAGGTCCAAATCCTTTGCCCTCATTTACTTTAGTTCTCTTTCTAAGCAAGATCCATAACAAGGACCTTACTCCACCACTCCGTGAATCCAGAAATGAATTTATCGTGGGTTGAATCTCTCTCTTGGTAGGCATTATGACTCTCAATCGAGTCAAATTTTAGCGAAATCGCATAATCAAACGAATGATCGGTCACCGTCCGTTCTGCAGTTGCAGCTGGTTTTCCCCAATGGCCCGAGGCAACATTTGGGGACAGTAAAAGGGCTTCAATCCCCTTTTCAAAAAAAACGCAGTCTTTATCGTTTTGCCGATCCTCCTTCAGCCAGAAATAAACATGATGTTCCATACCCAAATTAATAGCGAAGTAGAGCACCGAGGACAAGCCAACTACCAACCTGCCTGAGGTTGATTTTCCCATCAAATTATGAGAGTTTCGTCGCGCGAGCGATCATCTCGCAACCACAATATCGCGCCATGGCAATCTCCCACTTGATACGGCATACGTTCATCACCCTCATCTTTAGCTATCTCGCTTTCTCTCCAGCGATCGCGCAGAGCAGGAAAGAAGAGCGAGCTTTTCAGGAAGCCGAACGATATTACGAAACTGGAATTAGGCAGTCCGACCACCTTCAAAAGCAGCGCTATACAACCTACGCGATTGAACTCTATACCAAGTATCTCCGATCTCATTCTGGATCCAAAAACGAATCAGCGGCCCGATTCCACCTTGGTTTTGCACGCCAAACTCTTGGGCAAATTGAAGAGGCCAAAAACACTTACCGTTTTTTGGTCGAACGTCATCGCAGAGGGCCTCATGTAGGACAAGCTTCTCGGCAAATAGCCTATCTCGCTATTGGTGAGGCAGATTGGGAAGAGGCTGCAAAATATTTTCAGATTGCCTCACAGAACCTTTCCGAAAAAAACCTACGCTTTAGCGCCATGACCAAGCAGGCCGAATGCCTCTTCAAACTGAATCGTCAAGCTGAAGCCACCGTCGCTCTTCGCCGTATCATCGACACCGAAAAACATCCTCATAAGGACTGGGCCAGCTTCATGCTCGCCTTCCAGTATTTCGAAAGAGACGATTTCAAAACTACTATTCAATTACTAAAAACACTCGTCACATCAGCACAACGCAGCCAATACCATTCTCAAGCTGTTTTCTACACCAGCCTAGCCTCGGCTGAACTGGCGCTAGAAGACACTAAGGAATCCCATCTACAGATGATCCTAGGCATGTCAAGCAACACCCCATCGCTCACGTCCGACCAGCGACGAAACCTTGCCATCAATAAAGCCCGCGCTCAGACATCACTGATGGGACTCTATTCGAAGAAAAAAGATTGGGACACTGTCATCATTCTTTATGAAAAAGGCGACTTTGGAGCCACTGGTAAACTTGAAGCCCGCCGTTGTGAGCGAGCCGGCCTAGCGTATCTCATCAAGCAAGATTACCGAAATGCACGGGCCTGCTACCGGAAGGTTGATCGAGCCCTTCCAAAAAGCCACAAAGCTTTCGAGGCCTCCTACAAGTGCCTCAAATGTGATTACAGCCTCAAAAATCCGGATTTCAGTGAGCGTGTAGACATTTTTTTTGAGCTCTACGCCCAAAAATATCCAGATCACGAATACCTTAATTCTGCCCGCTTTCTGCAAGCCGAAACTCTCTACGATCGCGAGGAATTGGAAGACGCAGCTCTGATTTTTGCCAATATCGACCGAAGCTCTCTTGATACTAAAATGCAACGTGAGCTCCTCTTTAAGCATGGATGGTGCCTGAGCGAATCTGGCCAGTTCGACGGAGCCAACAGGAGTTTTTCACGCTTTCTGGCCGAGTTCCCGGATGATCCTCGAGCCGCAGAGGTTCACAACAAACGAGCTGAGGCTCACCTCTCGCTTGGCGATTATACATCGGCTTTGAAGGATTTCGAAAACGCCCTTGCTCTCAACCCTGCACAAACCCATGCCGCTTTCGCTCTTCAAGGCAGCGCTCGCGTGCTTCGCCAAGAGAAAAAATTTGAGAGTATGATTGCCCGGTATCGCCGGATCTTAAGCGAGTTTCAAAATCTACCCGTCGACACCATCGCTAATTCTAACTACTGGGTTGGGTGGGGATATTTCAAGCTTGCAAAATATAACGAAGCACCTTCCTACCTTCGTAAGGCAAGAGAACTAGTCCCCGAATTTTATAATCAACCCGTGGGTGACCTCCTCATTTTGAGCTCCTTTAACTCCCGTAATAAGACGGCGCTGCACACAGTTCTTCAGGAAGTCTACGCTAGAACCCCAGCTAAAAAAGTCCCCCAAAACATACTCTCCTGGCTAGGCGTTCAGATGTTCCACGATGGCCAGACCGAAGAATCTGCCAACTACCTTGAAAAAGCCACTAATTGGGAAAACCCGAAAGCCACAGAACTCGGAGTTTGGAGGATTTTATCCAAGGCTCAAAACCGTTCAGACCGCTTTTCCGCGGCCCAGAAAACAAGCCTTCTTTTACTGGGGCAAAAACAAGAAGCCCGTTGGCAAGCAGATGCTTATCTTGATCTTGCCGAATCTCGTCTCGGACTCAGACTCTACGCTGAGGCTCTTGACGCCGTGGCTAAAGGCCTCGCTATCAATGCTCCCGGTCCTCATGTCGCCGGCCTTCATATCGTAGGCGGTGAAGTTGCCCTACTTCAAGGTCGCTGGCTAGGAGCTCTTGAAGAATTTCGCGTCGCCATCCCCACGGTTCCAGACGATCCCCTTTTACAACCTCGGGCACTTCACGGAGTATATCTGGCAGCCAAAAACTATGGCAACAAAAGCCTCGCTGACAAATATAAAGCGAAGCTGACATCTAGCTTCCCTAATTGGAAGCCAACCCTGAAAATTAGGTCAGAATAGCGTCCTAGTTATTTTTCTTAAGGTCTAAATCCCTCTGCTCAAGCAAACGTGAAATAAGCGGCTTCAGCGTCAATCCCTGGACCGCAATCGAAAAGATCACCACGAGGTAAGTCGCCATCAAGATTGCCTGTCTAGATTCCTCATCCAGACTCCCATCTTTCGGCAAAGCGAGTGCCAAAGCCACCGAGATTCCCCCTCGCAGGCCACCCCATGTCAGTATCCGGACAATTCCCGGTGAAAAAGTGCGAGCTCTCTTAAGCGCCTGAACTGGAAGAGAGACAGCGATCATCCGGGAGGCCAAGACCACCACAATTAGAACCAAGCCGGCAGAAAAAGCCTGGCCACTCCAAGTCAGCACGAAGATTTCTAATCCGATAAGAAGAAACAGAAGTGCATTTAAAATCTCGTCGACCAACTCCCAAAAAAGATCCAGATGATCGCGGGTCGTATCACTCATTGCCATCAAGCGACCATGATTGCCAATCATCAGACCTGCGACCACCATCGCCAACGGCCCACTCAAATGCCAGCTCGTTGCTAACTGATAACCCCCAGTCACAAGAGCCAAAGTGATCAGGATTTCAACCTGATAATTATCAATTGTCTTCAGCATCCAGTAGGCAACATAACCGATGACCCCACCCAGAAAAATCCCACCGCCCACCTCAACAAGAAACAACTTACCAACCGATATTACCGAGGCCTCAGCCTCGCCCGCAGCTAAGCCAACTAATACCAGATAGACAACAACCCCGACCCCATCGTTAAAAAGAGATTCACCAGTAATTTTGGTCTCGAGCGATTTAGGTGCCCCAACCTTCTTTAGAATCCCGAGAACCGCCACCGGATCAGTCGGCGAAATCAATGCTCCAAACACAAAGCACCAAAGAAAAGGAACATCGAGCCCAGCCCACGAAAAAACGAAATAGGACATCACTCCAACTAGAAAGGTAGACACCAACAATCCCGCACTTGCTAAAATTGCGACCACCCATTTTTGATCACGAAGATCGCCAAGATTAACATGCAAAGCTCCTGCAAAAAGCAGGAAGCTCAACATCACATTCATGACCGTCTCATTGAAGTCGATTCGTGTCACAAATTTATCTGCACTCTCCTTCATTGCATCCCCGCCAAAGAGTAAAAGTAGCATACTAAGAACTAAGCCAATCAAGAGGATCCCGATACTTGTGGGCAACTTAAAAAAGCGATGGTTGATATAGCCAAAAACAGCGGTAAGGGTCAGCAGGATAGCAGCAGTATCTAGAATATTCATATCAGGAATTTGGTTGAATGGAATTAAGATGGAATAAAATAAGGCTCCTCCATTTGTCTTCAAAATCTCGCTTTCTCCGGCTCAAAAAGAGACCTTCCCGATAGGCTCTCAATTTCAAATTTGAACGCTCCCCCTGTCTCTTAGACATTAGGCTTGCCGTCACCCGCAGAGGAAAAACAACATTGTGCTTATGCCACTTGGAACCATCACAGAAATAGAAATCAATTTGATCTTCTTTTTCCCGTTTCTTTAAACCGAACAACTCTTGAGTCGATTTTGACTCTAGAAAAGTAGTGGTTTTGCCGACTGCTGTGAGATAAGGCTGGCCCGTTGGAGTAGAGCACGAGCTCAGCATCAAAGGCAGCATTAACAAAACCATGAAATCGAGCCTAATCATTACAGATGTCTGAGATGACATTTCACCAAAGGACGCGCTTCTTTAGGAACCCATTCTTCCCAGTCTTCACCATTAGCAGCCGCTCTCAAGAGACTGCGCCCCGTCCTCTCAAGAAGCTTAGCGTCACCACAACCGATATCCCTAATCATCCCATTCTCAATAAAATGCTCATAGAGATTTTTCCATCCCTCGGGCGCACGAAAATTATCTGCAGTGACATATTCCCCGTCTTTACCATTCCGCCACGGATAAACCATAAGAGAGAGCTTGCTCTTAAATAAGCGCCCGAATGACTCCAAGATTCCTCCCTCCAACGAATCAGACCACTTCTCTTTAAACAACTCGTTCAAAAGCCCGATCGATAGAATCATACCAATGGGCTCTCTTGTAAACCTTCTAAGCAATGCAGCTACCCGGTGAAATTCCGGACAATTCGAAACCATAACAACCTTACCCATCGCTTGTAAGGCGTCAGCACGATCTAAAAATGATAACAAGTCGACTTCCCCATTACGTAGAAGATTACTGAGTGAAACCTCGCAGACTTCCTGGCACGGTTGAGCTTCCTGAGAAACCCCAGTTGGAGGGAAAACTTTGCCAGCTTGATTCAACATATCTAAATGTAAATTTGTAACTGGCAAAAAGCTTCCCCGCAGAACTAAAAGCGGAGTTTTGTAAAATGCTTCAGCGGCTTGCACAACTTCGCCGTTCGGCAGAAATACAGTAGCCGGAGACATTCCCTGCCTTACTAGCTCAAGTGCACAAATACGGTTATCGACCATCTTGAAGGGCTCCCCCTCAAATCTCAGCATATCGATTTCAATCCTACCCGGAGCGATAAATTCTGTGAGTGAGCTAACAAACTCTCTAAGATTCCCACCCTGATGATAAGCCGCATCAATAAAATTGACTCCTAAAATCCCAAGAGCCTCCATTTGATCAACATTCTCATCATCGAGAAGATTGACGTGAAGAACAATCGTCCCAGCTGGTCTGCCCGGCTGACCCTGAAAATGGATCGCTAACCATCCATGACACTCGGCAATGTCCTGATACCCCCTTGCTCTCACCGTATTCGCAAAAGCGAAAAAACGCGACTTCTTCCCCCTCGTTTCACTGAGACGCTTTTCAAGCAACTCATACTCATAATTAACCATGTCCACCACTCGCTCCTGAGATACATAGCGTTTACTCTTTCCATACAGCGCATCGCTGATTGTCATGTCATAAGCTGAGATTGACTTAGCAACCGTGCCAGCAGTCGCCGAAGCCCTAAAAAACCAATTGGCCACTTCCTGCCCCGCTCCAATCTCAGCAAAAGTACCGTAGATTGAAGAGTCGAGATTCATCTTCAGCGCCTTGTCTGCAGGCGTCTTAAAAGATTCAGTCATCCTCATTTTCTTTACTCAGATTTTGCAGCCAGCCTTCTCCTAAAACCTCAAGAATCTCAACCTGATCCTTGGAACGTGATCCAGTGGGGTAAGCAACTCTGACCATGCAGGGAACCAACAGCCCACCCTTCATCATAGCACGAAACTTTACATCCTGCTCTGAGCCCCTCTCAACGTAGCCAAGGAAGGAATGGATCGAACCCTTTAATTCCAACCCCAACGATCTCCACTTTTCATCATCAGAAAAATCATAATTATAATAGTCAGCAGGCTTAACAATAACCCTCATTAAAAATGGCTTGTCTGGCTTTTCCGCCCTCATTTGATCGGAAGTATAATCGCAATAACCAACCCAGCTTTCCCAATCAATCTGATAGCTTTCTTCCTCCCCATCAATAACTCGTTCAAGCGCAATAGGTGAGGTTAAAAAATTCGCTTTTTGTACCAACACCGTGACAACGTCTCCGCTATACTTCAGTTGCGTCAGATCCAATGAATCGAATCCCTCTACCTCATAATCCGCTTTTTCATAATAAAGATCGAGCAAAGGACCCACACGTTCAGAATTCCTAATATACTTTTTTAACTCATCAGGAGAACTGGCCGTAACGAAATTCCTGACAGCTTCTTCTATCTTAGCATTATCAAATTTCTCAAAATCATCCACATCTTTTGCGGCCATCTCTCCCTCTTCAATCTTTTTGGTGTTCCGATCTGCTTTCTCAATATCATCAAACCAAGAATCAGCTTGTTCACGATTAATTTGAGGATTGGTGGAACCAGCCAAAGAATTAGCTCCAGAATTTTTATAGTAAACAAGACTCAGGGCTAAAAGGACGAATGCCGATAACACCATACTCACAACCACCTTCCAAGACACGTTATTAGACGCTTCCTCTCTCTCCCAAGCCATTCCTCCCGCCTCCTCTCCCACATACTGACGGCGACGGCCCCTAAGACCGCTCTCTACCTTTCTAAGCTGCTCGGAAGTCATTTCCTGTGCCTCACCCACCCTCGCAAGAAGGTTATTACTATCGAAAGTCGATGAAGCCGCTTGATCCAAAACGCCCAGATTTTCGCTTTCGCTCGATTGCACCGCTGCATTACAAACCGGACAACGGCCTGTTTGCCCAACTTGGCTTTTCTTGATCCTAAAAAGACCGAAACACGTTGGGCATTGGAACGGAATCCATCGATTTGAAGAGGCAGGTTCACTCATTGCTATGATTAATTATTGTTCGGAGTCTCAAAATCTAACGGAGGCAATTCAAAACGCGGAGGCTTCGGCAAGCTCAACGCAGCCTCAAGCTCTCCCCGCACGCGGTCCTCTACAATCAAAACCTCGTCTTCTGAAATCCAAGCTTCGGCGCTATCATCTTTTATTCCTAGGGTTGGCGTCTCACTATTATATGGATCAAATCCAAGCAGCAGAGGCACCTTAGCCTTAATCGGAATAGAATTCATTGTATCACGCACTTGAGCTTGATTAGCTAGCGCCTCGATGTCGAGACCTCCACCGTGAATCGCACAAATCCCTATTTCTTCCCCCTTTTGGAGATACTCCTTATAACTGGTTGTAGGAAAGCTAATTTTACCCGTCACAGGGTCTACAAAAGATTCGTTACAATAACGAGTCGGACGCATTCCAGACACACGACAAATCGACACTTTCTCCACCGAATCCGGGGGTAAGATCTCCGGTCCCACGAACGCTGGTTGGGAAGCGTTCATCATATCTTCCCAAATCGGGTAAGCCAAATTCTTGGCAAAAGCAGTCTCGTGGATTGACTTGCGGTCTCCTTCATAGAACCCCACCCACACTGCACAAGTAATCCGACTATTATAGCCCACCATCCACGCATCTGTTAGACCATAAGGAGTTCCGCTCTTACCGCCACCCAGTAGCAGACTCGGCTTCAGTCTTTTTGAAGGCTCAGCAAGATTCCCTCTTCTTAAGACATCGTTAAGAACGCTATGAACTTGAAAGGCAACAGCATCCGAACAAACCTCCCGACTCTCCAGCACAGGTCCATTTCCATTCAGCGGATAAACCGTCTTACCATCGATATCCTGAATCTCCAAAATATAGTGCCTTGCAGTAATCCGGCTTCCTCCGCGCGGAAAGGCCGAGTAGGCGGAAACAACTTCAGGCATACTAACATTGTCGAAACCAACAATCATCCGGTTTAAAAGCTTATCCGAAGGAAGCTTAAATCCGAAATTTTCTGAAACCGCGTGCACATTTGAAAGACCAATTTCCTGGCCGAGTTCAACCGTTGCCGCAATTTTGGACATTGCGAGGGCTCGACGCGAGGTGATCTTCCCTTCATATCCCGGATTGGCAATTTCCATCCCCCACTCACCAGCGACTCCTTCTAGTCCGCCAACCTGGAGCTTACGAAGATCCATCTGCTCATCAGTTAACATGGTCGCTGGATGTTTCCCTCGTTCAAAACCAGTAGCATAAACGAAAGGGAAAAAGGCTGTCCCAAGTGGACGGCTACCATTCTCGATAAAATCATATTGTGAGTGCGCAAAATTACGCCCGCCTACATGAGCGATCACTTCACCATTCTCATGGTCCATCATTAATGTTGCACCTTGAAGATATTTCGGCGGTCCGTCCGACTTCTTATATTCCGAATATCTTGGATGCTTATATCCGCCCTGGTTTTCAACCTGTAAAAGTTGGCTCGCCATTTTTCGTTCAGCGGCCCATTGAACAGATGCGTCAATGGTAGTTCGAATCGTGTACCCTCCACGTGAAAGAGCCTCTTCCCCCACCAAATCCCGGGCTTGTTCAGCAACGATTTCATAAAGGAATGTTTTACCACGGCGAATCGGATTAGGATTCAAAACCACTGGATCAGAGATCATCTTATCACGATCTGAATTGGAAATCATGCCCTCCAAAGCCATCCGATTGATGACCATGTCGCGATTTTTTTTGTTCTCATTTAGATTATTGAGCGGCGAAATCCGCTGTGGATTCTTCAGACAGGCCACGATTGAAGCCGACTCTGAAATAGTAAGGTCCTCGGGTTCCTTGCCGAAGTATCCAAGCGAGGCGGAACGCACTCCGTAGAATCCTGAACCAAATGGCACGAGATTTAAATACATCTCGAGAATATCTTCCTTCGCCGCCTTCTTGCGGGCCGCTTGATCGTAGGGATATTCGGACTCCAATTTCCTCTGGAAATGCTCCTCGATTCTCAGCGCCACGAATGCCTCCACCACTTTTCGCTCATACCCCGTCCACTCACGACGCCTTTTTTCACCCAGCAGATCGAAGGATTTCCGCGCCAGCTGCATCGTAATCGTACCAGCACCCTGCGTAATTGAACCACTCTGGAAATTTAACCAAGCCGCACGTGCCACACCAACCCAATCAACCCCATCATGATCATAAAATCGTTGATCCTCTTGCGCTAGAACCGCGTCTACAAAGACCGGAGGGATTTCCTCCAGCGGAAGAGAAAAACGATTCTCTACAAACATCGTGCCAATCTCAACGCCCCCACGGTCATGGATAAAGCTCATCTCCTCCTTTTCTCCCACCCGCTCTAGGTTATACTCCATTGCAATCTCACGATAAGGATTCAGTTTCCTATCCCCATAGCGCGCCGCAAAACCAACTGCGATTAAGCACAACAGGCAAAAGAGCCAAAAACCCTTTCGCTTGAAAAACCCGCGCCTTGCCCTCTTGTTCCTAGTCCCATACATAATGTCTCGCGAAACCGTCGATTTAACTGGCCTCCAACATGCATTTCCTTACCCCCGATCCGCCACGGGGGCAATCACTGACTTGGGTCGGCTTATCCTTGCTAGAGTCAAAGAATCTGGCCCCATATCCTTTGCCGATTACATGGCGCAGTGCCTCTACCACCCAGAGTTAGGCTACTACGCCCGCCCGGGAAAGCCAACCGTCTCAAAAAAGGGTGATTTCATTACTAGCGTCTCTGTCGGGTCAGTCTTCGGAAAACTCCTCGCTCACCGGCTTTATAAGTTTTGGCGCGCTAATGGGTCACCCAAAACCTTCACAATTCTAGAACCCGGTGCTCACGATGGCACCCTTTGCCTCGATATCCTCGAAGCCATAAGTAAGCTCGCCCCCGAATTCAGGAGCGCGATCGACTACCTTGTTCATGAACCTCTCCCGATCCGCCGCAAATTACTTCAAGCCCAACTCCAAGGTAAAGCTTCCGTCATCGCTACGCCAAACGATTGCCATGCAAAAATCGGTGCCCTGATCGCTAACGAAATACTCGATGCCCTCCCGGTGCCTCTATATTTAAAATCAAATGATCAATGGCACGAAATACTGGTAACATCCAATGCTTGCTCGCTTGACTGGGACAGCCGGCCCGCCAAACCCGATCTCCCAAAAAAACTACCGGAAGGCTACGTCACCGAAGGGCCTCCCGAACTCTCTTCATTCATGACGCCACCCGCCAGAATGTTTGAAAACGCCCTATTTATTTGGATCGATTACGGTCTCGATGAAGAAGCACTTTATCACCCAGCCCGAACCGCCGGAACCCTTCGTTGCTACTATAAACACAAAACCTGCGCCCACCCCCTTGAGAATCCCGGGGAGCAGGATCTCACTGCAGACGTTAACTTCACCGCTGTTGAAAAATTCGCCTCCTCACTGGGTTTCCAAATCCACCCTGCCATGAACCAAAGCCGCTATTTAACCTACTGCGGAAAAGAGTGGCTTCTCTCTAACCCATCACCAAAGGAAATTAGTCAGTTCCAAACCCTAATTCATCCCACGCAATTTGGCGGCCGGTTCTACGCCCTTGAGATGACCAAAGGTAATGTTGATCCTGCACCCCTTATTTAAAGAAGCAAAAAACGGCGATTCACTCAGAACACGATCTTCAAAATCTTTGGGGAAATATTACTCCACCCCGAAAATGACTTCTAAACCGGGGAGGTCTGCCTTTAAGGCCTTTGCTCCTTCGGCTGTTGCCTTGGATTGCCAAAGGTAGATTTTTTGTAAATTACCCAGCTCTTTGAGCTTCATTAGTCCAGCATCGGTAACTTGAGTCCCATATAAATTCAACCACTCGAGCCCTTCCAGCTGTGCAACAGCATCAAGCACGGCGTCGCCAACCTGGGTCTGACTGAGATCGAGCTTTATAAGGTTTTTCATTTTAGGCAACTCGGCCGCCAAAGTCTCTTCCGTAATTGAAGCAGACCCAAGCTTGACGCTGGTGAGATACGCCGAAACCGAAGCCAATTTAAGAAAAGTCGTATCGTCCAGCTTTTCGCGCAGACTCACTGCCGTAAATTCAAGATCGTTGGAATCCTGAGATGTATAATTCAGGGAGGTTTTAAAAGCGGGATCCTGCTTCAAAGCGTCAAGGGCATTTTGGAGAGCCTCCCTTTTGGCAATTTTTTCCTGCTCGATCTTATCTTTAGCCGCTTGAGCTGCCTCTTCCATTCGCTTGCGATCCTCGGGGCTCAACAACTTTTCAGCCGCCTCGATGATCTCAGGCGGTGCTCCCATTTCTTCAAGGGTCTTGTCGACTAAAGTTTCACTACTCGGAATATTGTCAACCCACCAAGTGAGGAGTTTGACCTCATGCTCTTCCATCTGCTTCTTTTTAGGCGGGGGCATGTGCATATCGTCGTCCTCAGGAAGGACCATAACCTCGATCATATAGCTTTGCTTAGAATCCCCAGGAACGAGCGTGCGATACTCGTCACCATCCAAACTATCTCCCCCAATTAATAGATTCTCATAGGTGTCCATCCAAAGCCCACCCTTGCTCTTTCCAGCCTCCTCCGAGTGGCAATAGAGACACTTGTCATCCATGATTGGATAGACAACATCAGCAAACGCGAGACGATCCTTCGCCAGCTTTTTGACAGGTAAGGCAGGCTCTTCGACATTTTCATCCTCTTTACCAGCCCATTGCTTAAAAATTGGAACATTTTCTGTAAGACCTCCCCACGTATTTTCAACAGGGTCAGATCCGTGAGTGGCCAAACCTCCAAAGTGAGCCCCGTATCCCATAGCTCCACCTGCAAGGAGAAGAAGAATGCCATAAACCGGGCCGCGCGATCCACTCCGGCTCCCCCAAATTTTCGCTAAGAATGCAAAACCAAGCACTCCTACAAAACCGATCCCGACCCACATGTGCTTGAACATATCGTCCTCCCACTCCTCGGCTTTCCAGCCTTCAACACTCAGATCAAAAACACCAGTAACACAGGCGATTATGCCCGTCAGGAACGCTAGGAAAAGACCCACTGCCGTGCGTGGACGATATTTCCCAAAGGAAAACCAACTACAAACCTCCATCACCAGAGTGAGAAAGACGATTCCAATTGGGAGATGCAGGATTAGCGGATGATATTCACCGACATTCGAAACCCACCACTGCCCGGAATTCAAGACCTCTAACAGTGGGTCCTGTTCCACATAAAATGGGAGGTAAACCAGGCCTCCAATCACAGCAAGAACGAAGAATGTAAGAAAAATCGGGCCAACGGCACTGCCATCTTCGGCATCTTCAATTTCAAACTTTTCCGGTGAATTAGTTTCTTTGTCCATGATATTAGTTAATCTTGCTACGATTCACGTTCAAATAGTCTTTCGGCTCAGAGAACTTAATCAATCTTAGTAATAAATGATTACAACGCAAGTATAGCTCTCATAACTCATCAGAATCCGTTCCAAAAAACGTTGTATTTAGTAACGGCCTCCAGCCATTCTTTGGCATGAGCGAAATCCCCAAAATCTTTCATTCGCTTGAGCACGATGGCCCTTTCAAGAGCTGCCTCACCTGCAATAGACGATTCGATAAAATTGATGAGCCCTACATTATTAATAAGGTATTCCAGGGTCCCGAGTGCGTTTTTGAATTCGCTATTTGCCAAACCTGCCGAGAGAAGACGATAGAATCCTTCTCGGAAGAATCAAAAACCCGCCTCCGCAAGATGGCGGAAGAAAATCCTATTCTCCAGAAACGAAGCGAACGCTTCACAGACAGTGAGAATCATGAGGAATGGACCTCGGAGTGCGCCCATTGCGCGGCTCCAGCTTCAGAAATCGAGAACTTTACCACCGAATGCCTCAGCTTCGGAGCCTATATGGTCTACGACCCCTACCCAATTTTAGTCTGCGACTCATGCATCGAGAAAAATCAAAAACTGCTCTCTAAAGCCACCCAAGACCAATGGAATAAGTTTATCCTCGATAACTTCGAAGGGCCGCCTGCCGATGCCCTCAAACCAGACAAGGTTCCGGTTCTCGTCTAGGAATACCCACAGCATGCTCCCAACCGACCGCCCTGCTCTCTTTCTCGCGCCCATGCAGGACGTGACCGATCTACCTTTCCTGCGGACCATCGCGTCCTTTGGCGGGGCCGATCTCTATGTCACAGAGTATTTTAGGGTGCACATTCACTCCCAACTTGACCCTTACATCTTACGATCGATTACCGAAAACCCGACCGAGAGGCCCATCATTGCTCAACTAATCGGTCAGGATGCCACGGAATTAGCCCGCACCGTGTCCGACCTCAACCATTATCCAATCTCGGGAGTAGATCTTAACCTTGGCTGCCCAGCCCCCGTCGTTTATCGTAAGAATGCCGGCGGTGGACTGCTACGCCATCCGGATCAGATCCATGAAATATTGGGCCGCCTTCGTGAGGCCTGTGGGGCGACCCCATTTACCGTCAAAACCCGAGTAGGTTTTGAATCAGAGGAAGAATTCGATCAACTTCTTAGAATCTTCAAAAGCCACGCAATCGACCTTCTCACGATCCATGGGCGAACCGTGAAGGAACGATATCAAACACCAGTTCACGATGATCGCGTCGCACAGGCCGTTCGAACCCTCAACTGTCCAGTGATCGCCAATGGCAATGTCGTCAACAGCCAAACCGGGCTTAGTTATCTTAAATCAACCGGAGCCGCTGGGCTCATGATAGGCCGTGGCGCGATCCGTAATCCGTGGATTTTTGAGCAGATCCGTTGCGCGACATCGAAACAAGAAATCCCGCAGGTCACCGGGCGGATGATTCTCGAATACATCGCGAAACTTTACGATGAGACGGCACATGAAATTTCCGAATTCATAGAAGACCGGCACGTGCAAAAGATGAAAAAATATCTCGTCTACATCAGCCAAGGGCATCATGCCGACTTCGAACACCAAATCCGAAGAGTCAAAAACAAGACCGAATTCTTTGACACCTGCATTCGTTTCCTCGATCACGAAGATCATGCGCCAGACCTTCCCTCGGAAAACTCGCGACTTTTTTGCGGCTTCTCACAATTTCTCTGAATAACTTTCACGTTGACTTTGTCCGGTCTCCAATGAAATCTCTCGGTGCAATGGCCATGAATCAGGAAGTGCTCCATACCGAGAAGATTCTCGCAGACCGTAAAATTTTCTTTCTAGACCTCAAGGAAAATGCCCGAGGACGGGTGGTCAAAATCACTGAAGATGTGAGTGGAAATCGTGACACCATAATGGTGCCCGCTGAGATTCTCGGGGACTTCATCGAAGCTCTTACCGACATAAAAGAGACTGCCGATCAGCAAGACTAAGCCTCAGTAAAGGGCTTCGAATCGCTACCGCAACGGGAATACCCGCTCATTTTTTGTGAGATTTTGCGTGGAATAGTGCCCCAGCGAATAGCCTATATCATCCTATTAATTCTGGGCGATACCCGGAAATCATTGCGAGCGTCATCGACTAGGCAGGCCATTCTACCGCATGCCACCCTTTTCTAAATGGCTTACAGTCCTCCGACCCAGTCAGGAATTCACCCCCCAATTTTAATGTCGAGTTGCAAACGAGGAAAAGAAGCATCACTTTTTCACATGCGTCTGCTCTTTCTCCTTTTTCTTAGGATCCTTCCTCTGCGAGCCAATCAACCCAATATCCTCATGATTCTAGCCGATGACATGGGCTACGGAGATCTTGGCTGTTACGGGTCTCTACAAATCGAGACTCCATTTCTCGACAAACTCGCCACGGCAGGAATCCGCTGCACCGATGGCTACGTTTGTGCAAACGTCTGCGCCCCCTCCCGCGCAGGACTCCTCACCGGCCGCCACCCACAACGTTTCGGCTTTGAGCACAACTTAAACAAATCCTTCCCCACGCTACCTGAACGTCTTGGTATTCCGGTCGGACAAAAAACGATCGCCGACCATCTCAAGAAAGCGGGTTACCGCACCTCCCTGATAGGCAAATGGCACGTCGGCGATTCAGTCCCCGGGATGCTACCAAATGCTCGTGGTTTCGACTATTTTTTTGGAATGCACTCTGGGAGCCATGACTACTTTCCAAAGGCAGAGAAAAATAAGCTCTTCAGAAATAAAAGCCCGATCAAGAAAATTGAATATCCCTATTTGACCGATTGGTTTACCCACGAAGCGATCGGCCAAATGACTCTCGCCAAAAAACCCTTTTTTTGTTTCCTCTCACTCAACACGCCGCACACCCCCATGCAAGCGAAGGAGGAAGACCTTGCCAGATTTTCCCACTTAAAAGGCAAGCGCCGCCAAACCTACGCGGCGATGCAATGGTGCATGGACCTTAATATTGGAAAGATTCTCGCTCATCTCAAAACAACAAAACAAATCGAAAATACTCTCATCGTATTTTACTCCGACAACGGAGGGAGTGTCACCGCCTCACACGCTTGTAATGCACCCCTAAATGGAATGAAGGGATCATTCCTCGAAGGTGGAATTCGCGTCCCTTTCATCTTCTACTGGCCCAAGAGTCTGCCCTCGGGAAAGGTCTTCAAACATCCTTTCACATCGCTCGATCTTCTCCCTACTTTCGTAGCTGCAGCCGGAAAAACCCTTCCTCCCAGAATCACTAAGAAGGGCCGCAAAAGGACCATCAATTATGATGGCCAGAACTTACTTCCTTTCCTGCGCGGAGAAATCACCAAAGCTCCTCACGAAGCTCTTTTCTGGCGCATGACGATGCGTGGTGCTGCCATCCGTGAAGGAAACTGGAAACTTCTCGTCAACGTTCATACTCCCCCAGCTCTCTACAATCTGGCAGGAGACATCTCCGAACAGCGCAATCTCTACCAAAAAATGCCGGCAAAAGTTACGGATCTCTGGCAAAAACTAAATAAATGGCAAGAGTCTCTTGAAGACACCCCACACTGGCAAGAGGATCCCTACTGGCAGGGCTACAATCGTAAACTTTATTCTCACGATTACTGGCTTACCCAACCAGCCAAGAACCAAGAGTATCACGGTGTCCGTGAAGTTGGACGATAATCTTAGGAGCGATAAAAAGCTAACTTAGAACACAACCTTTATGCGTTTCCTCTTCATGCTTTCGGAAACCTCAAGTGTGTTTCGGAAATGCCCTCAACTATCGCTTCAGCCGAATCCGACGATATTCCATCTGCCCACGGTCTCCTTCTAATCCGATCGGGCCACTTTTTGGGAGCTTGAATTCTTCTTCAAGGACTTCGCCATTGCAGGTACAGCGCGCGATTCTCCCTTTCACCACGACAATAATTTCATTCCAATCACCCGGCTTATAACTTTTCAGATCTTTATAGGGCCCGGCAACCAAGTAATCACGACACTGCAACTGAGGACGGCGAATAAAGACCCCGCTGTCAGCGTTTGCATTAGCACGAAATTCGAGCTTCAGCGTGAAATCTCTGTCAAACTCCTCTACCGTCCAAAGCTGGGTGAAACTTCGGCCCTCCGGTGGAGTGGTTACGACAAGACGACCATGCTTTGCATGATAGCGACCCTCGCTGCTCGTCGCCATCCCATCGAAGTTTTCTATCTCAGCAAGAGTCTTCTTATTTCGGTATCCCCACCCACTTAAATCCTTTCCATTGAAAAGAAGTTTATATCCTTCCTCGCATTTGAAATTTTCCACGGGAACTTCAACAAGATCCATTAATTCAAGAACAGGACGTAGAGTCTTTTCCCACATTTTGTACCCTACCGCATTTGGATGTAGGAGATCGGGAAACTCCGCTTTTTTTGCATTCCCATTCTCATTGGCAAACATCGACCAAGTATCGATCAAGGTAACCTGTTTATCCCCCTTTACCACCTCAGCATAGAGAGCATTAATTTTTTTAATTTTCTCTGCCGAACGCATCTTTGATTCGTGACTCGGAAAAACATTGCAAAGAATGATCGGCAGCGCTTCGCTGGAAGCCTTCAACCTTTTGATGATAAGGGCCAAATTACCTGCGATCACTTCGGGGCTTGCACCTTCCTCGAGGTCATTTGTTCCCATTAGAAGCACCACGCCAGAAGGATTCAGTGCCAGAACATCTTCCGGCATCCGGTAAAGCATTCCCCGCGTGGTGTCTCCGCTAATTCCGCGGTTTGCAACTTTAGTTTCACCAAACGCCCAATTCAAATCATCACCCCAGCTCTGGGTAATGGAGTCCCCCAGAAATACCAGCGCTCCCTGCTTGGCCTCAACTTCTTTTGCCCAAGTCGTGCGCTTGTCTTTCCAGAGGTTACGGAACCATTCGTATCGCCGGACCGGGCCCTCGCCCGCAATTTCGGAATCCGGAGGAATCACTGCCACCGGCTCACGGGCGGTAAGCGAAGGGACAGTAAGAACAACAAATAAGAAAAGAAACCAACGCATGCCAAAGAAGATGTGAGAATTTTGGCGCTCTGACGAGAATGGATTACCACCGAATTATCGACGTCTTCCCCGGAAGCGATCACGCGGATCGTCTTCCTTTTCTTCCTCGTCTTTGTAACCCAGAATTCCGCCCTTTTTAAGATTGCGGACAAAGTCCTTCATGTCGGTTTTGAGTTGCTCGTCGGAAACCAAAGCTCCCAGCGCGCCTTTCCGTTCATCAACTTTCTCGAGTGCTGCCGTTGCAGTATTGGCAGTGCGCTCAATAGAGGTTAATACGCGCGGCACATCTTCCAACGCCGGGCTCACCCGCTGGAGGACAGATTGCGCCGTCTGATTTGTCTCTCGGACCTCGTTGATCGCGAGATTGAAATCACCAATCGCGGGATCGAGTTTCTCGCCCAATTTCACGAATGATGCTGAAGCTTTTTCGAGATTCTCAAGCGTCCCATCGAACCGTTTGATATTTTCAGCGGCAAGAACCTCTCCGTTTATTTTGTCCATCATCTCTGAAAGCTTGGAGGCCACGCTTTTAACCTCATCAACTGATTCCCCAATTTTCAGAAGCGCTTTCTCCGCTTGCTCAATCACCTCCCGAGTACTTCCCGCAATCAACTCAGCCTCACTCTGGAGAAGATCCAAACCGCCTGGCCCAGCACCCATAACAGACTCTCCTTGTTCGATGAAATCATCAGTCCCCACCGAAGGTGGAGTAATTAAAATTTCTTTATCTCCCAAAAGACTCGCCTGACTGATTCTCATGAATGCCCCCTTTTCGATTCGGTGATCTTCATCAATCGCTAGGACAACTTGAATTTTTGAGCCATCAACAAGCTTGGGTTTTTCTGCCACTTCTCCGATCTTAGCACCTCGCAGACGCACCGCGCTCCCCTTAATAATTCCTGGAGCCTCCTTGAAGCTCACCTTTATTTCATAGCGCTTCTTAAATAGATCACCAATATTCCCAAAAAGGAGGATAATCGCTCCAAGCATCGCAAGCCCGAGAAATAGAAAGACCCCAACAAGCGTCTCAGTTTTTTTGGAATTAATCGCCATAACGTTACTATGCCTGTCCGAAGGCGAAATCACAAATCCGAATCCTGAGACCGCCCTTCAACGAAATTCACCAAGATAGGATCCTTACTATCCTTCAATTCGTCTGGAGTCCCTTCCCAGTAGACTAAACCATCCTTCATGAAGACCAAACGGTCTGCGATCCGGAACGCACTGCGCATTTCATGAGTGATGACGACATTCGTAATACCGTGCTCGTTTGCAAGGTCCTTAATCAATCGGTCAATCGAATCCCCTGTCACCGGGTCCAGTCCTGCATGAGGCTCATCGTAGAGCACACAACATGGCTCTTCTACCACCGCGCGGGCCAGAGCCACCCGCTTACGCATCCCACCCGAAAGGGCTGCAGGCATTTTATCCTCCTGACCCTCAAGGTGCACGATTTTCAGAGCCTCACTTACCCTGCGAGAAAGTTCATCGCGATCAAGAAGACCAGCCTCCTGCATCGGAAACGCAACATTCTCTGCAACCGTCATAGAGTCAAACAAAGCCCCACTTTGAAACATCATACTAATTTTCTTTCGAGCCCAACTTAGGTCCCGCTCCGATAGATCAGAAATAACCTTTCCTTCCAAAGTCACCGTTCCCTCATCTGGCTGAAGCAAGCCTACCATATGCTTCATCAAGACCGATTTTCCACCACCCGACCCACCGAGCAAAACCAAAACCTCCCCTCTCCTAATATCAAGATCCACCCCTCGGAGCACCACTTGGTCACCAAAGCTCTTCTTAATGCCCCGCATCTCGAGGAAAATCTCACCTTTCATAGGCCTCTTCTAAGCACTTGAATGAAGAATTGCACTCCGGGAAATTTCCGATTTGCTCCCAGAGATGAGTTCCCCGCAAAATCCCTACAACTTGATCGTGATCGGAGGCGGTGCAGCAGGCTTTTTTGGAGCTATTTCCGCGGCCCAAGGTGGGCTCCAAAACATCCTCATCCTAGAACGTGGACCAGAAATCCTCACCAAAGTCCGTATCTCTGGTGGTGGCCGGTGTAATGTCACCCATAACTGCTACGAACCCCGCGAACTCGTCGAAAACTATCCCCGTGGAATCAAAAATCTCATGGGCGCTTTCTATCGATTCCAACCAGCCGACACCATCACCTGGTTTGAAGGCCAAGGCGTTGAGCTCAAAGTCGAGGCCGACGGCCGCATGTTCCCCACTACCGATAAGTCTGAAACCATCATCAACGCCCTCACTTCCGCCGCCCGAGAAAATAGCGTGGTATGGCACACCCGCTGCGGAGTGAAAAAGGTTCGTAAGCGCAACGATCTCTTCGAACTTAAAACGACTGGCGGCGTAACCTACTTCACGAAGTCACTTCTCGTCGCCACTGGTGGGATTCGTAGTGAGCACGCCCGCATTCCAGCCGAAGACCTTGGCCACAAATTGAGCGATCCTGTTCCCTCACTCTTCACCTTCAAGATCGAAGACTATCGCCTTCATGGACTCCCCGGAGTCTCCGTACCCAACGCCTCGCTCCGAACCGGGAAAATCGAAATGCAAGGACCTCTCCTCATCACCCATTGGGGCCTCAGCGGTCCGGCCACTCTAAAGACCTCAGCCTGGGGAGCGCGTGAACTCTCAAAAAACGACTACCACTTCACTCTCGAAATCAATTGGACTGGAAGCGAAACCCCTGATTCCCTTGAGAGAAAATTCGACGAACAACGTCGTGAATACGGAAAACGAAAAGTCGCAAAACGCAGTATTATTGACGGTATTACCCACCGTCTCTGGCAGCGCCTAACCGAAACAGCGAGAATCACCGAGGCGACGACTTGGGCTAACCTCACCCGAGATCAATCCAACCGTCTAGCTCACGAATTAGCCGCTGCAAAATTCAAAGTCACTGGAAAAAGCCTTAATAAAGAGGAATTTGTGACCTGCGGCGGAGTGTCGCTCGATGACCTGAACTTGAAAACGATGGAAAGTAAATCTATTCCAAACCTCTACTTTTCCGGTGAGGTTCTCGATATCGATGGGGTAACCGGCGGCTTTAATTTTCAGTCCGCCTGGACCACCGGGCATATCGCAGGTCTCGCTATCAATGAACGCCTGCATTGCAATTCCAGCGGGATGGTCTAAATCATCGCCATGAGCGATTCGCACCCCTTTCTTAGCCAGGATTTCAAAATCAAATGGTCGACCCTGACTCCCGATCAGATTAAGGCCGACGTCACCAAAGCTGTTGAGACTGGCAAGGACAACATTGAGGCCGTCAAAACGATTACGCCTGACGAAGCTAACTTTGAAAACACTTTCGGCGCCCTTGAGTCTGCTACCGACGACCTAGACCGTTCCTGGGGCCGCGTGAACCATCTTGATTCCGTCGCCAACTCCGATGAACTCCGTGAGGCTCTCAACGAAATGCTTCCAATCGTCTCGGAATTCTCCTCATCTATCTCGCTTGATGACAGCCTTTGGAAAGTTCTGAAATCCTATTCAGAATCCGATGCTGTCACGACGCTCACTGAAATTCAACAACGCTTCGTTGAGGAAACCTGCAAGGATTTCAAAGCTGCCGGGGCCGATCTCGATCCCGACTCAAAAAAGCGCATGTTCGAAATCAATGCCGAGCTGGCCAAAGTCACTCAGAAGTTTGGTGAGAACGTTCTCGATTCCACGAATGCCTGGGAACTTTACGTTGATAGTGAAGACGAATTGGAGGGGCTCCCTGAATCCGCCAAAACCGGCGCAGCCGAGGATGCCAAGAGTAAAGGAAAAGAAGGTCAGTGGCGCTTCACCCAGCAATTCCCATCCATGTATCCTGTCATGCAGTATGCCGAAACCGCCGAACTACGTAAAAAGATTTGGGAAGGTAGCGGGACCATTGGTCACGGTGGTGATCACGACAACACCGAACAAATTTGGGAAATCCTAAAGCTCCGCCAGGAGAAAGCAGATCTCCTTGGGTTCAGTAATTTCGCCGACCATGTTCTTAATCGCCGCATGGCGAAATCCGGAACTGGCGCGCTTGAATTCACAGAAGACCTCCACTCAAAAATTAGCGAAAGCTTCAAGGAGGACATGAACGGCCTTGAAGCTTATTGGATAAAAAATACTGGAACGGAAAACGGACCAATGGAACCCTGGGATGTTGCTTTCTGGTCCGAGAAGCGCCGCAAGGAACTCTATGACTTTGATGACGAATCCCTGCGTCCCTACTTCCCAGTCGACCAAGTCATGGATGGACTATTTTCTCTGACATCCAGACTCTTCGGAATCAAGATTTCCACTTCCGAGGCTGAAACATGGCATCCTGAAGTAAAGTTCTACGAAATTCACGACACTGCATCAGGCGATCACCTCGGCTCGTTCTATGCCGATTGGCATCCCCGTGAATCAAAACGTGGAGGGGCATGGATGAACTTTCTTGAAACCGGAATTCCTAACCCACGCACTCCCCATCTCGGGCTCATCTGCGGGAACATGTCCAAGCCCACCGGAGACAAACCAGCCCTCCTCACTCACAACGAAGTAGAAACTGTCTTCCACGAGTTTGGTCACCTACTTCACCACCTCTTGTCCGATGTCAAAATTAAGTCACTCGCTGGAGTCAATGTCCCTTGGGACTTCGTAGAGCTACCATCCCAAATTATGGAAAACTTTTGCTGGGATCGTGAGTCTCTTGACTTCTTCGCCAAGCATTACGAAACCGGCGAAACGATTCCTGACGAACTCTTCGATAAGATGATCGCAGCCCGTAACTATATGTCGGCATCGGCCTTCATGCGGCAACTCTCGCTGGGGAAACTCGATCTCGAATTACATGTCCATCCAGAACGTTACTTCGACAAAAATCTCGACGAGGTAGATCTCGAAATCCTTGCGGACTACAAAGCTAAACTAGCCACTCAGGGCCCTTCAATGGCACGTCGCTTCAACCACCTTTTCTCGTCACCCGTTGGCTACGCTGCCGGCTACTATTCTTACAAATGGGCCGAGGTTCTCGATGCTGACGCCTTCACCCGTTTTCTTGAAGAAGGAGTTCTCAATCAAAAAACCGGCATGAGCTTTCGAAAGGAAATTCTTTCGCAAGGCAATTCACGTCCCGTCGACGAATCCTATCGGCGATTCATGGGCCGTGACCCTGAGCAAGCTGCTCTTCTCGAACGATCGGGACTCGCCTAGTTTTAAGTAGAAAGTATGAACCTTGAAAGAGACCCCGTTATCATCGAGTCGTCTCATTCCCCCCTCATTCTGTAATTTTCCGAGAGTTTATTTCAAGACATGCCCGATACTCTGACCGCCACTGCAAAAGCACTTAATCTCGACCGCTACGAAAAACATATTTTTCTCTGTGCGACGCCGACCGAAGCAAAATGCTGTGCTCACGACGAAGGAATGGCCTCCTGGCAATTTCTGAAAAAACGCCTTAATGAATTGAAACTATGTGGGCCCCAAGCCCTATTACACCGTAGCAAAGCTGACTGCTTGCGGATATGCGTTCAAGGGCCTATTGCTGTCATCTATCCTGAAGCTATTTGGTACCATTCCTGCACTCCTGAGAATCTCGAGCGCATCATCCAGGAACATCTTATTAGAGGGGCTCCAGTCGAGGACCTCCAAATCAAACCCTAGCAAAAACCCATCTTCGCTCTATGCGCTTGCCGCTCCTCACCGCTCCAGCTAAAACTTTTCAATGCCCGTTCACGTTGTCACCGGAACTGATGAAGGCCGCGTCTCCGAAGAGGCCGCGTCTCTTTTCGAGGAACTAAAGGCACCGGGTAGCGATGATTTTTCAAACGAAATCATTGAAGGGGTCGCTGATAACGCAGAAGACGCATTCCAAAAATGCTCGCAAACCATTGAGGCGCTGCAAACATTAGGGCTCTTTGCTGCTAATAAAGTCGTCTGGCTAAAGGCCGCTAATTTCTTTAGCACTGACCGCACCAGCGAAGCAGAACGCGCTGTCACCGGTGTCGAAAATCTGCTCGAAATTCTTCAAAACGAGCTGCCTGAGGGTGTTGATTTTCTCCTCAGCGCCACTGGAATCAATGGGGTTCGGCGGTTTGGAAAATGGGCTAAAAAAAATACAAGCTATCAAGCCTTCGATAAAATTGACGTCTCGAAAGAAGGCTGGGAAGAACAAGTTGCGCGAATTGTCAAACGAGTCGCTGGTGAGAAAGGCCTGAGCATTCAAGGAGAGGCTCTTGAGCTCTTCGTGCAACGAGCCGGAGCAGAAACCCGGCAGATCAGCAATGAAATCGAAAAAATCGACCTCTATCTTGGCGATGGTCGCCGAGAGGTGTCCGTCGATGATGTCACCCTCATGGTGTCAGTGAGCCACAAGGGCGTCATTTGGGAAATCTCCAGGGCAGTCGAAAAGAGAAATCCCAAACGGGCTATCGAACTCATTGATTCACTCATCGCAAAAAACGAGAATGCGGTCGGCCTGATCAAAGCCTCGATCATTCCGACTGTTCGGAATCTCTTTTTCGCTAAGCTGGTGTCAGCCTATGGTTCCGCTAATCGAGCTCCCGCGGGAATCCAAGCCGTTCTTCCAAAGAAAAAAGACGGCACCGTCAACACATGGGGTCTTAAAATGGCCGCGGCCGGCGCAAAGAATTTCACCCTCCCTCAACTTCAACAAGGCATGAACGACTGTCTTGATGCCGACAAAGCATTGGTGACTTCGGGGCAAGATCCGCGAATGGTCCTTCACAAGCTAGTTATCCGTCTTTGCGATGGGAAACGTGCTGCTTGATCAGATACACGACCATCTTTTCAAAAGGTAGCTTTATACCGTTTCGAGCCAGCCCCTTTTCGCCAAGATAGCTTATGATATTTCGCTATCCTTAAATAACTAAGGACCGCTAGGACAAATCTTCTCCTCTATGTTTCTTTAAGCTTTAGTTCTTCTAAGTATCGCTCACTTGACGAATTCCAAGGTTAAGTTGAGAGTTCCGCCACGAAACCGCGTATGAAAATGCTCATGAATTTCCGAACTCTCGCCCTCGGGACCATCCTCGCCGTATCCTCTTCCGCCATCGCCGATGTCACCGGGTGGCTCAACTGGCGTGGTCCTAATCAAAATGGTACCTCCAACGAATCCAATCTTCCCGACACTTGGGCACCGGGCTCTGATTCCCAGCTGTGGAAATATGATCTTAACGGCGCGGGTGCTCCCGTCATCGCTAACGGTAAACTGTTCATTTTTGGGTATGGCCAATTCGGCGACGACCCGGCCGAGGACGTCCAAGAGACCCTTCTTTGCCTCGACGCCACCACCGGAAAGAAAATTTGGGAGAAACGCTTTCCCGACTACATCTCTGACGTTGTCTATAATCGCTATGGTGTGGGCTCTCCTGTCATCGATGCTGAGACCGGCAACGTTTACCTTCAAACCTCAAACGGGCGCTGCGTTGCATTCACCCCTGAGGGTGAAGCGGTCTGGGAAATCTCACTCATCGAAAAGTTAGCCCGCCTCACCTTCCCGAATGGACGAACCGGATCTCCCGCCGTTTTTGAGAATCTCGTCATCTTCCACTGTGTAACCGCCAACTGGGGCACAACTGGCCCTGCCCGCGACCGATTTTATGCCTTTGATAAACTGTCTGGCGAACTCGTCTGGTATTCAACTCCTGGGGTTCGCCCAGTTGATAGCTCCTTTTCGATGCCCGTCTTTGGGCAACTCGGTGGCCAAGCTGTTTTCTATGCGGGAACCGGGTGTGGTAACGTCGTCTGCGTCAATGCCCGAACAGGTAAACCTGTTTGGCGATTTCAGCTTTCCCAAGGTGGCGTAAACTCACAGGTCCTCCTTCACGGAACCGACAAACTCATCGCCCTCCATGGAAAAGAAAATATCGATGCTACATCCAAAGGCCGCCTTGTATGCCTGAAAATCCCAACCGAGTATCCCAAGGAGCAGCTAGTTCTTGAACCAAAAGTAGAGATCTGGCGCAACGAAGATCACATTGGCTTCACAAGTTCCCCCATCCTCGTAAAGGATCGCGTTTACACCACTAACTTCACAGGTGAACTGATCGCCGTTGATGCTGAATCCGGAAAAACCCTTTGGCAGGATAAGCAGGCACCCGATCAAATCCACGCTTCCCCGATTTACGGAGATGGCAAAATTTATGCTCCTTGGTTCGAAGGTTCATTTGTGATCACCAAGCCCTCTGACAAAAAGGCTGAAATCCTCTCCCACGCCGACATCAAGTCATCCGATGGCTCCGGTGTAAAATGTCTTGCGGCTCCAACCATTCTCAATGGCAAAGTCTACCTTTCCACCCGTGACGGACTTTACTGCTTTGGTCTAAACAAAAAACTAACCAGCAAGAGTTCTCCTGAAACTAGGAAACCGGACGTCGGCCCTATCTCACAACTCCAAATTGTTCCTGCCGAGTTCGCGATTGCCCCAGGTCAAAAGCAGGAATTTCAAGTCTGGGGACTCGATAAGACCGGAAGCCGCGTCTCTATAATCACCGACGGATTGAACTGGCAGAAATTCATCCCACCCACTGCTAAGGTGAAAGCCAAGGTGGACGCCACTCTCGACACCAAGACCGGGACCATTTCGGCTGCTAGTAGTGCTATGATCTCTGCGGGAGCCCTTAAGGTTGATTACAAAGGAATGTCCGCCACAACCCGAGGCCGTGTTCATGCTGGATCAGGATACAGCGAAAATTTCGAAGCGGTTCCTCTTAAGATGGAATCGCCTGCTGGAGAAAAAGTCAACTTCCCACCCCTTGCGTGGCTGGGTGCTCGAATCAAGTGGTACATCCTTGAAAAAGATGACTCTAAGGTAATCGCCAATCGTCTCGATAATGTTCTCTTCCAACGGACTATGAACTTCTTTGGCGACCCCGAAATGAGCGACTATATTCTTTCCGCTGACGTGATGACCGACGGCAATCGCCGCATTAAGTCGACTGCGGGCCTTGTGAATCAAAGATACCTCATCACCCTCGTGGGCAACCAAAATATCCTTGAAGTCTCCTCGAATCACGAGCGTGTTAAATCATCGGTCAAATTCCCAATCAAAGCGAATACCTGGTATTCTCTAAAGACGCATGTTAAGTCAAACGCAGACGGCTCCGGCGAAGTCCGCGCCAAGGCTTGGTTAAGGGGCGAGAAAGAGCCGACAGAGTGGACAATCGAGGTCCCAGTCAAACGAGTGCACCCGAAAGGGTCAGCTGGCGTTTTCGCTTTCTCACCACAGGCCCAAAAGCGGGTCTTCCTTGACAACATCACGCTCAACGCCGCCAAATGAACGGTCGGCACCTCACTTTAAACTAAATCGGAAACATGAAAACCACCACCGCCCTCCTCCTTTCAGGACTCTCCATCGTTGCAACAGCCAAAGATTGGCCGATGTGGGGTAACGACCCGACCCGTAACATGGTCGGCGAGTCCAAAGAACTCCCCACTGAAATCAATCCCGGCGAACTAGATGACGACACCGAAGCTGCCCTTCTCGACAGCGCCAAGAATATTAAGTGGGCAGCCAAGCTAGGTTCTCAAGCTTACGGCAACACGGTAATCGCTGGAGGAAAAGTCTACATTGGGACCAATAACGAGTCTCCCCGTGACGAAGCGCAAAAAGGAGACCGCGGAGTTCTCATGGCTTTCGACGAAAAGGATGGTTCTTTCGAATGGCAGCTTATCATTCCCAAGTTAGGCGCGGGCAAGGTCAGCGACTGGGAATACGTCGGACTATGCTCCTCGCCCGCAGTCGAAGGCAACCGCATGTGGCTTGTCACGAACCGTGGCGAAGTCATCTGTCTCGACACCGAAGGAATGGCCAACGGAAACGATGGTCCTTTCAAGGACGAGGCTAAATACATGGCGGTCAAGGACGAGGTCGTGAAAGTTACTAAAGGGCACGCGGATATTATCTGGATTTACGATATGCGTGAGGAACTCGGAATCTTCCCTCACAATGTTTCCTCCTGTTCGCCCGTCGTCGTGGGTGACGTACTTTACACTGCCACATCAAATGGTGTTGATTGGTCCCACACTAATATTCCAGCGCCAAATTCTCCTGCTCTTGTTGGGCTCAACAAGAACACCGGAAAACTTCTGGGTGAGGAAGCCTCTGGCGTTTCCACACGTGTTCTTCATGCTAGCTGGTCCTCTCCCGCCTATGGTGAAATCGGAGGAAAAGATACTATCGTTTGGGGTGGCGGTGACGGATATACCTATGCGTTTGACCCTAAGCCTATCAAAGACGAGGAGGGCTTCGACGTTTTCAAAGAGCTCTGGCGTCATGACTGCAACCCGGTCGAATACCGGAAGAAAAATGACAAACCTATCAAATATGCAACCTACGCTGGTCCTAGCGAAATAATCGGAACGACCGTCATCTCAGATGGCCTCGTTTATTCTATCATTGGTCAGGATCCCGAACATGGCGATGGTGTAGGCCAAATCACCTGTATCGGCCCCGATGGGAAAGCGAAATGGACCTCTAAGGACACCGGACGCTCAATTTCCACTGTCAGTGTAGCTGGCGGATTGGTTTACGCTGCGGAATACGATGGCGACATCCACTGTTTCGACGCAAAAACTGGCAAACTATATTGGACCCACGAAACACAGTCACGTATCTGGGGATCTACTCTTGTCGCCGATGATAAGGTCTGGCTTGGAACAGAAGACGGAGAACTCCATATCCTTAAGGCGGGCAAGGAGCTCAAGTCGCTTGCTACTGTTGAATTTCCCGCTCCTATTTATAGCAGCGCAGTGGTTGCCAACGGCGTCGTCTACGTCGCGACCCAAACCCACCTCTACGCAATCGGCAAGTAACTCTTCCTGACTCGCAACTTTTCAAATGGGCTCCGTTAATTCGGAGCCCGTTTTTTATTATTCGCTATTCCACCTTTGACTCGATCGACGAACAGAAGTTTACTTGTAACATGAGGTTCATCTCCGCCTTTTTGGCAGTAGCACTGTCGTCGAACACAGCTGCCGAGATTCGAATCAACGAAGTGGCGGCCTCTAATGTCAGGTCATTTCCGAACGCAGCAGACTTTGAGGATTACCCCGACTGGATTGAAATTTCAAACACCTCTTCGAAGAAGGAATCTCTCAACGGTTACTATCTTACCGACGATCCAGAAAATCTCAAAAAATGGCCCTTCCCACCCAATTCCACAATCAATCCATTTGAGCACCTTGTCATTGTGGCTGACGGCTACGACAAACCAAAGGGCCAAGAATTTTCCCGCAGCTATGTTGGCGGAAAGAAATTCACAACCCAATTCCATCACACAAACTTTAAACTCTCATCAAGCGGCGAAGAAATCATTCTGAGCCATGACAAGCGTAAGAGAAGTGAAGTCTTCTCAAGAAATTCAAATTGGACCTACTTTGACAAAGCCTTTAACTGGGCACTAATTAATTGGCAGTCTCCAAACTATGATGATTCTTCATGGAAAACGGGGAGCGGGATTTTTGGCTATGGAGACCCCGAAACCCCTATCATTGAAACCCAGATCAGCTTTGGTCCAGATTCCGAGGCAAAGCCAATTACAACTTACTTTAGGCAAAAGTTCACTTTGCCATCTGATCTGGCGGGAGGACGGGTAACACCAATTAGCTTCTCCAGTAATTTCAATGATGCCATTGCTATTCATCTCAATGGAAAAGAAATTTTGCGCGACAATCTACCCGATGGACCAATCACAAAAAACACTCCTGCAGTTAATACAGTCACCCCGTTCACCAATACTCGCCGCCTTGAATTCTTAATATCTGCAGATCAACTCATTCCCGGGGAAAACGTTTGGGCAATCGAAGTGCACCAAGCAGACGCTACCAGCGACGACCTCTTCTTCGATTTTAATTATCTCATCGAGATAACGGATCAAAATAACCAAAACACGATTTCAATTGGCTCCAACTTTAGCGAAAATCAATGGTCCTACCTCGATGAAGGGATCGTAGCTGCGTCCAACTGGACTACTCCTGGATTTGATGACTTACCCTGGCAAACAGGGGAAGCGCCGTTCGGATATTTTTCCGAACATGAAAGAGTCAATCCCCCCCAAACTGAAACATCATTTGGCGAGGATCCTGAAAGGAAAATCCAAGGCACCTACTTCCGTAAAACCTTCACAGTAGAGGAAATCGAAAACGTCCGAGCGCTTATCCTAACTTACCTAGCTGATGATGGAGTAATTTTCTATTTGAATGGATCCGAAATCCACAAAGACAACTTTAACCCAACTCTCGATACCAGATTAAATCCCTCTCAGGAAATAACCATAGCTCCGGACTATCTCCGTAAGGGAATGAATACGATTGCGGCCTTTGTAACACTCGCGACTCCCACCTCACCAGCCCTCCGGTTTGACGCGTCACTCAAAATCGAATTGGGCTCCTCTCTAACATTAGTGGACCATATCACGTTCGGCCAACAGGTTGACGATGTTTCTTACGGAAGATCCATCATCAATCCTGCGGCCTGGATTTTCATGGCACAACCTACGCCCGGAAGGGCTAATAGCAGCTCCATTGTTTCAAAAATCCGGGAGACCAGCACCAGTCCAACATGCACCCCTGAAGGAGGGCTTTACGAACTACCTCTTACTCTAAGCATCACCTCAATTGATGGAGAAATCCGCTTTACCACAGATGGATCAAACCCCACTCCGACTTCAGCTCTTTACACAGAACCAATCAAACTGACTGATACGACAGTGGTGAGGGCACGAACTTTCGGTCTTGGGAAAGTGCCCAGCAAAATCATCACTCATACCTATTTTGTGGGAGAATCTTTCGAAAATGGTCTACCTATCATCTCCGTCACTGCCCCTGATAACACTTTGTTCGACCCTAAATTGGGGATCTACGGAAACCGAAATGCAAGCGGCGGCAACATCCATAAAGGAGTCGATGCTCCTGGTAATTTAGAATTTTTCCCAGCCGACGGAAGTAACGGATTCTCCATCAATGGTGGCTTTCGTCTTGGGGGCGAAAACAACTTCTTAGCTCACGCGCAGAAGGCCCTAAACTTTGCAATCCGCGGCCGTTACGGAGACGACGCACTGAACTACGATCTTTTCCCTGAATCAGGAGTTGGCACCTTCACCTCTCTCACACTCAGAGAAGGAGGAGATGATTGGGGAAAAGCGCATCTTACCGATGCTATCTGGAACGCAATTGTGGATGGTCGGATGGAAGTTGAGACAAACCGCTACCGACCCGCTGCCATGTTTATCAATGGAAACTACTGGGGTCTCTACAACATTCGAGACCGCTGGGATGAAAACTGGTTTTTTCAAGAATACGGGATAGACAATGGTGAATACGATCACATTCGCTTTGACCGCAGCGCACTGTTTCTTGAAAATGGTAAAAGTGACGATTGGCGAGAGCTTTTTAGGTTCCTGACCAAACCCCACCCATCAAAACAAGAAGCATGGGAAGTACTCGAATCTGAAATTGATATCGATAGCTTAGTCGACTTCACAATCTGCGAAACATTTGGTGGCAATACGAGCTGGCAAGGAAACCGTGAAGCATGGCAGGACAATCGAAGCAGGGGTAAATGGCGTTGGCTTCTTCCCGATATGGATCGCACTTTTGGCAATACTTCGACCTGGTCTAACGTGACCAGCTTTATCACAGGAGAAACCACTGTCAGCCAGATGCGTAAGTTTCCCAATTTTAGAAACCGGCTTGCCCAAAGATCGGCGGCTCATTTCACGTCAACCCTTTCCGCTAATAGAATCAAGAAACTGATCGACAAATTAGGTGCTACCGCCGCACCGGAAATCCCGCGCCAACTGAGCCGTTGGTCAAATCCTACCGAATCAAATTACACAGCCTCCCTTGAGAGAATGAAAAACTTCGTTGACCTCCAAGCAGCGCGATTTCTTGATGAAATTGGAAGTAATACAGTAGAGACACCACTTGCCAACCTCACTCTTGCCACCACTGGAGAAGGCAGCTTTCGATTCGCAGGAGTAGAACTCGAGGCTCAAACTTTTAAAGCCTTCGAAGACACGCCCACTGAAATAGAAGCTATCCCGGCGCCTGGGTTCAGATTTGAGCGCTGGACCGGCCTCGATGGAGGCGCAAAAACCATTTTAAAATTTATCGGAGACACAACTCTTACCGCCCACTTTTCTCCGGACTCATCGACTGAACTTAGCGGCGTATTATTAAGTGATCTTACCCTGAATCCTGAGAATTCTCCCTACATCATCACCGAGGACTTAATAGTCCCAATCGGAACCACTCTTTCAATCAAAGCTGGTGTCACGCTTCAATTTCAGTCTGGCATTAACCTCCGTGTTTCTGGAACTTTGAGGGTTGAAGGATCAGACGAGAAAAAAGTAGAATTTAAAGGGGACCGAGGCGCCATCTGGGGTGGCCTTTCATTCGAGAAAACGACTACCTCCTCCATCCTTAATCACCTTACCTTAAGAAACGCCTCCAGAGGAAAAAACCCTCTCATATATCCTTCCGCGATTTCCGGACTCGACGCCGATATCGAAATGAATTTTATCGATATTGGCGAATCACGAGGGCCGCTTTTCTTTCAGGGTGGTAATATAATCCTACGTGATTCTCTAATCGCCATTCCACTTACTGGGGATGGTCTTAATGTTAAACAAGGTCGCGCCGAAACCCTCCGCTGCACCTTTATCGGTAATCAATCCCCCGATACGGACGCCATCGATTACGATGGGGTTATTGATGGTGTAATCCGAGATTGTCGGATCTACGACTTCCAAGGTTTCAATAGCGATGGTATTGACATCGGCGAGGCATCCCTAAACTGCCTCATTGAGGGTAATTCGATTTTTTACAGCTCAGACAAAGGCGTTTCCGTAGGGCAGGGCTCTACCATAACTTTGAAGAATAATCTTATCGTGGGTTGCCCTCTCGGAATCGCAGTCAAAGATGCCGGTTCCTCCGTTTTGATTGATCAGAACACAATTGTTAATTGCGCAACAGGGGTCGCAGCATACGAAAAAAACTTTGGCTCTGGAGGGGGTAGAGCTGCTGTAACGAACTCCATTTTTTCGAATTGCGAACAAAATATTACAAAGGATACCTTTTCTTCAATCACGGTAGCTTACAGCTTAAGTGATACAACTCTGCTCTTGGGGCCTCAAAACCTTCTGGGAGACCCGATTTTCGCTGATACTGACGCCTTGAATTTCGAGCTCACCGCAGAGTCCCCCGCTCGCAATGCCGGAGATCCGCAACATCAGAGTGACCCTGATGGCACCCGAGCTGATATAGGTGCTCGCTATCGCTTCTCTCCAAATGACTACCCCTTCAACCAAACACCAACCATTGTCATCAACGAAGTCCTAGCAAATTCAGGCGATGCATCCGACTGGATCGAGCTCTACAACCGGACCAATGACCCCATTGAGATTGGAGGTTGGTATCTGAGCGATTCTAAATCGAATCTTATGAAATTTCGTATCCCCTCAGGCACAAGTATTCCGCCCAGCGGCTTCCTCACCTTCACCGAGGATCTTCACTTTGGTGAAGCTAGTAATGATCCAGGGCGATTTGAGAGCTTTGCTCTGAGTGACACCGGCGAGACAGTTTACCTCACTTCTGCCAATAGCGACCAGCTCTCCCATTATTACTTTAGAGAAGAATTTGGTCCTTCTCTTGAAGGTCAGACGATTGGCTTCCACTACAAACCCAGCAGCGATTCATACAATTTTGTGCCACTGGAAAACCCAACTCCGGGAGCGATCAATTCACTTCCCAGGTTGGGCCCAATTGTCATTTCAGAAATTATGTATCATGGCACGGTCGAGTATCTTGAACTCCTCAATGTAAGCTCCAAACCTATTCCGCTCCGCGATTGGAAAATCGAACAAGGGATCGAGATCCAAATCAGCTCTGACCTAGTGATAAACCCAAGCCAACGCATTATCCTCTCCGGAGACGCCGGCCTCTTCCGATCTCTCTACCGACCAGAAGAAGGGCTTGTGGTTCTAGAATGGGCCGACGGAAAACTCAACAATGGTGGAGAAACTGTGGAATTGGAGAGACCCGGCCCGCTAAATAAATGGGGAAACCCAACTTTCGTTCGCGTAGACCGAGTGAAGTATGACAACAAACAACCGTGGGATATTGACGCCGACGGCACCGGTCTCGCACTTCGTAAGGTCGATGAAAACTCCTACGGGAACGATTTCATCAATTGGCTCGCAAGCCCTCCATCGCCCGGACTCTTCGACACACTTGAATCCTTTGAAGAGTGGCAGACTTTTTGGAATCTAGCTCCTGGCGATGGCAATCCTGACCGAGATAGTCTTAATAATATTTTTGAATACGCTTTTGACCGGAATCCACTTGTTCGTGACTCCTCAGAACTTATCAGAATCCTTAGGAGTGGCGAAAATACTAGAGTGATCTATCCACTCGAGGCACGCCGACCCGATCTAGAGATTCAACTCGAATACTCAACAAATCTAGAGGAATGGAGTTCAGTTCAAACCGAGATTATCGAAAGCCAAAATCAGGCCGATATCACTGACCTTGATTCGGGATACTACCGCATCCGAATTCTAAAATTTCCCTAGTAGGCTATCTACTTTTTGAGCCCTTCCAAGGCTTCTGCAAAAGCCTTACCAATCTGGGCCATTATTTTGGCGGAACCCTTGTAGTGATAGTCAGCGTTGGTAATCCCTTTTAGTAATTCGCGATCCCGGACCGTGAAGAGCTTGCTCTCTATGATTTCAAGTTGCTCTGAGATCTCCTTTTTCGAAAGCCCACCCTCTTTAAGCTCCTTTTCTTTTGAACGAAGCTCTCCTCTCTTCTGATCAACCGCATCAAGTTCGGGATCCCAATACTTCTCGGTCAACACTGCGGTCACGTTCCCTCTAAACTCCGAAAGTGAAGCGGGAGCAGCCATCGAATCTCGAAAATACTGGTGGATGTTTTTATACCGCTGCTGCCTCGGCCCGTAAAGATCCGTCGGCCCGCCAGCTCCCATCACACCAATCACAAAAGGTAAATTAGGCGAGTTCAATCCACTCCGAACGTCACGGATGAAATGAGCCATCACCTCACTATATTGATCATACCCGCCTTTTTCCCCACGATCAGGATAGGTGCCGCTATCAACCATATCGTTCCAACCCTGAAACCAAACAAATCCGCTCAACTCATATCCATCCTTGGCATTGTAACCGGGATGAATCTTACCTGGATCTGCTAGAACCGATCTTACGTGCTGCATCATCATCCGGAAGTAACGTCCGACTTTAGCGTTTCGCTCAGCCTTCATTTCCGCAATGTCTTCCCCCTGTTTTTTAAGGGTCTCCAACTGTTTTTTATTGAACTCATAGGGTCCAGCACTAGGCGGGCGAAAATCTGTGTTGATCGACTTTCCACCCCAAGCTGTCTTGATGATTAAGATAGGCTCATTCACATATTTTCTAGTGTAAATTCCAAAGGTAAATTCAGGACCAATTTTACCACCGTCCTCGGTCGAAACACTCCGAGCTCCAAATCCCGAAGTCAGCTTACCAACTCCCGGGTGATCCTCTTCATTACCTGTTCGATAGGTGATCCAAACATCTTCAAGTTCAACCGGTTCTCCACTCTCCCCCCGCATTTCCTTCAAAATTGGAGCTGTCTTGGGGTCCATCCCGATGTGATCAAACGAGGAGAGCTTAGCATGCCCCTCCATGTTAGACTGCCCGGCAAGAATATAAACTTTTAAAGGATTTGCTGCGCTGAAAGATGCAAAAACCATCGTAAAGCAAGAAACTGAAATTAAGAATTTCATGCCTCAAAAATATACAAGACCCATATGAAACCAACCATTATTACAACCTTGATTCAGCGCAACGTGATGCGAGCATCAACCCCGACCAACTTATGAAAAAAGTTACACCTCTATTATTGTTGATCTCCCTCGCGTTCATATCGTGCAACCAGAACATGAAAGAAGCAAAGCCCGCCACACCACTTCCTCCAGGTGTCCAAAAAACCTACACCGGCTTAAAGCATAAACTCCTTCGCCCCGGCAAGATTGGCCCCACCCCAAATTCGTTAAGCACGGTTACAGTTCACTACGAAGGCAAAACCAAGGACGGAAAAATTTTCGACAGCTCCTACAAGCGTGGCAAGCCCGCAGAGTTCTCGCTCGATCAGGTGATTCAGGGATGGACCGAAGGGCTACAGCTCATGACCAAAGGGGAAAAAAGACGATTTTGGATTCCCGCGAATCTCGCGTATGGAGAAAACCCCAGAACCGGCCAACCTAGCGGCGAATTGACGTTTGAAATCGAACTTCTCGATTTTCATCAATAGTTTAGCGAGATAGCCTCCCTGAGACTCTTATTTTAAAAGAATCCTCCGATTCTTATCGATACCGCTATCGCATCTGACAATTATTTTCAAAAAAGACCGCATTTTCTTCAAGACGACCGGCCAAGTATTGTGTATTTCCTGTTTCGATGAAAACGGTTGCCATTCTTGCCACCCTCGATACCAAAGCCGATGAAGCCGGCTTCATGCGGTCCGAAATTGAATCCCTCGGAGGCCAAGCACTTCTGATTGATCTCTCTCTGGTTGGCGAGTCTGAACTCTCTGCCGACTTCACCAAACAAGATGTGATTTCTGCTGGTGGAGGAAACCTCGCAGAGCTCCTTGTCAAACCTAACCGGGAGCAATCGAATCCTTTCATCGTCGCTGGCGCCACCAAAATTGTAACAGAGCTTCAAGAATCCGGAAAAATCCACGCCGTGGTCTCCCTCGGTGGCACGCAAGGAACGTCGACCTGTGCTCCTATCCTCCAATCCCTTCCTTATGGCTTCCCAAAGGTCATGCTTTCCACTGCTGCTTCAGGAGACACCTCTCCCTTTGTTGGCATTAAGGACATTACCATGATGTTCGCTGTATCCGACATCCTCGGGCTCAATGTCTTTTCCCGCAAGATCCTCGCTAACGCCGC
>TARA_B110000003_G_scaffold42848_2_pt1 | contig 67758 bp, 58 predicted proteins | sample TARA_B110000003 | Tara Oceans TARA_B110000003 (sample SAMEA4396424) | marine metagenome | biome: Westerlies Biome; feature: [SRF] surface water layer (ENVO:00010504); material: water (ENVO:00002006), including particulate matter (ENVO:01000060) such as... | depth 5 m
GTTTTCAAATTCATATCATTTTTTTAGTGAATTTACTAAAAATAAAAAAGCCTCGAAAATTCGAGGCTTTTTAAAGAAATTATAAAAAAATTGATTATTCAATAATCAATTTTTTAGTGGCAATATTATTTCCTTCAGTAACTTTCATGATATACACCCCTGAGGCAATCTCAGAAACATTCATTGTTTTGGTCATTGAAGAAAAACGTTGACTAAATACTTTTCTGCCCAAGACATTAAAGATATTCACTGTTTTTGTGTCTGTACTAGATGTTGTTACCGTTAAGGTATTCCCTTGAACTGGATTTGGATAAGCGCTAAAGCCTTTGATTGAATTGTCTCCAAAACCTGCTGTTGTATTTGAATACGTTCCAATTGGAAAAGGAGTTGTTGCTGATGCATTATCTGATTCTCCAACAAAGGCATTAGCTCCACTGTAACTCCAATTTGTAGGAGTGAATGTAGTGCCTGCTGGACCAGTATTTGAATTTCTGTATGCCCAACCATCTAAATAATCCCAAACTTCGCTAGAACCATCAGTATCAACATCTCCAAATGTATCTATGATTTGACCATTTTCATACAGCTCTATTGAATCATCTCCGTTTATTGAAACCACTCCGTTTGTGTAAGTTGGAGCTATTCCAAAAAATGTAGTAAACTGACTAGACTCGGTTGCAAGATAAATATATGTTCCTGTAGTTACTGCATCAGCTGGGAAATTGTACTCCACATTACCTGAAGAGGACCCCTGACCATTAGTTATCGAACTAATTCCGTATAAACTCAAATCTGAAATATCTTGTAAAACATATAATTCTATTCCTTTAGGTGTACCTCCTGATAAAGGCCCATCATAGGCCCCAGTGATTACCATACTATTTGTAGCTGCCCCATATGCATTCCCATCAACAGCAATTAATTCTTCCGTTACACCAGTTGAAGAAACATTAATGTTTCCAGTGTAATTTCCAGCAGAAAGGCCTGCCGCTAGTCTTACGAAAACTTCTGTTGAAACCACAGTTCCAGCCTGATCTGGAGTAATAGTTACTGAACTGGCAAATCCTGTAGCTGTAGCCAAAGACACCTCGTAATTTGCCGGAGTTGTTATAGAAATATTATCTTGTAAAAATAAGCCCTCAACTGAAAAACTATCTTCTGGTGATGGACCACCTTCACTTATGATATAATTAAAATCCTCAAGGAATGCCGTAACAGTCATTTGTGGATCAGCAGGGCTTACAATACCTGTGACAGAGAGTATAACATCTGTGGCACCAGTTGATGAAGCGGTTATGTCCCCTGAGTAAGTATTAGATGATAAGCCAGAAATTAATCTAGTGTAAACTGTTGTTGCATCTACTGAACCAGCAGTCTGTGTGATATTTACTGAATTGGAAAACCCAGAACCAGTAGTTAGAGAGACTTCAAAATTTGTTGGCGCAGAAATAATAATATCTGAAGTCAGGCTAGCACCCGATACAGTGAAAGACCCTTCAGGAGATGGACCGTTGTTCTCATAATAATCTAAACTAGATATAGAACCAACAATTGAAATTGAAGGATCAGATGATGGAGTAGTCCAAGTAATATCATCAATGATTACTTGTTTTGCTGTAATATTAACAATTTCAATAATTACATCTCCTGAAATATTAATATTTGGTACTGAAAAAACTTGCTCGTCATAGTTATCAAAAGTAGTTGATGTACCTTTAGATACACCGTTTACAAACAACTCTACTTGTCTATCACCTCCACCTGTAAAACCTTTATAAAGTTTAACTGAGAAATTTCCAATACCACCTGATATGGTGCTTGATGTTATTTTACTACCACTAGAAACTCTTCTAAGCATTAAGGCTGGCAATGATATTCCTGAATTATTGTTATCATTGTTGGCATCTCTTGAAGCTACATATGACCAAGTAATCCCAGAATTCCCAACAAAACTTCCATCAGAATAGGAGCTTGTTGCCTCTGAATTCGAAAAATCTTCGATACCCTGACCAAAAGAAAGTCCAGATATAAATAGAATTAATAATAGCGTTAAAAAGTAATTTTTTTTCATATTGTATAGTTTGTATAATTTCTAATTTTATAAAGATATAAAATATCTACAGATATACTTATTAATAATAAATTAAAAAATCGTTAATAAAAAAAGCAGACTTAAAAAGTCTGCTTTTTTAAAAGATTAATTCAAAAGATAATTTTATAATCCCGCATTTCTCCAAGTCCATCCTGAGATGTCAACTGGTGTTGCAGTGTTTCCTGAGTTAAGCATGTATTTATTTGTTTCTCCAGAATATAATGTAGCGTCAGCTGTTGCACCATCAATTTGAACATTAGATAAAGCACCACTGTCTTTCATATCTAAATCAACATCATAGCCTACTAGGTGTAATCCTGTGATAGAACCTCCTGATTCTTTTTTAAACTGTAAGCCAGTACCACCTACAGTAGAAATTGCTGTAATATTTGTAAAAGTAGGATTTGCATTGTCTTTATCTCCTTCAAAAACAGTAGAAAATCCTGCTATGGAATGAGAAATGTAAGCGTTTGTTACAGAACCACTCCAACTTTCTGTCCAATCTACAGAGTCATCATCGTTATTTTCTAAATAAATGTTTGATACTGATACAGTACCTCCAAAAAACTCAACACCATCATCTGCACCATTAATTACAGCAACATTATCTACTTCTGTGGCAGAACCAACTGCATAAAAAGAGACTCCATTATATTGAGATTCTGAATTTATTTGAGCTCCAGTTCCCTTTATAACTAAGTAGTTAATATGACCTGAATCATCTGCATCATTTGAGCCTCCATATATAAAACCTCCTATTTCGGCTGTTGCATCAACCCCTGCTGAGGTAGAAGCGTCTCCACAGATTGTTAATCCACCCCAATCACCTGAGTTAGCTGCTGAAGATGATATCACAACAGGATTGTCAGCAGTTCCGTCTATTTCTATCTGCCCTCCTTTTAATACTGCGATATAAACACCTGTACCACCAGCTCTCGCTTCGATTTTAGTCCCTGCAGGTATAACTAATTTTCCACCATCTTGTACAATATATGAGGATATTAGATTGTAAGAAATTGAAGGATCTAAAGTTACTGTTCCAGAAACCGTTCCTTGAAGTGTATTACTTTCAAATGAAAGATCTGAATTTACCCAAGGGAAATCACTACGAGTAACAGTGCTTGGAATATTTGCGCCATTAATTGAATAAAAATAATCATCTAATGTATCAGGATTTGTTGGGTCTGTAATTGCAACTGCAGAAACGCCAGCCTCAAAAACGACATTATTTAAATCTCCACCATCTTTCATATCAAGCTCTACATCATAACCACTCAATGATAAACCAAAAATTGTTCCACCTGATTGTTTTTTAAATTGTAATCCTGTGCCACCTACAGAAGAGACTGCAGTAATGTTTGTAAATGTTGGGTTTGCATTGTCTTTATCTCCCTCAAAAACAGTAGAAAAACCTGCAATCGTATGAGATATAAAAGCATTTGTTACAGAGCCACTCCATCCTTCTGTCCAATCAACAGAATCGTCATCATTATTTTCTAGGTATAAGTTGCTAACTTCAACACTACCTCCAAAAAATTCTACTCCATCATCTGAACCATTAATTACAGCTATATTGTCTACTAAAGTACCGGAACCAACTGCATAAAACGAAATTCCATTGTATTGAGACTCTGGGTTAATTTGTGCACCTGTTCCTACAATTTGTAAATATCTTATAATTCCTGAGCTATCGCTGTCGTCTGATCCCCCATAAACAAATCCACCTACTTCTGCTATAGCATTTATACCAGCTGTTGTAGTCGCTTTTCCACATAGGGTTAAACCACCCCAATCTCCTGGATTTCCTGAAGTAGAAGACATAACTACTGGGTTCCCTGCATTTCCATTGACAGTAATTTCACCTCCTTGTAAAACAGCTATGTAAACCTCTGTCCCACCAGCATCTGCAATAATATTTGTTCCTGCAGGAATATCTAATTTAGCTCCATCTTCAATAATAAAAGCTCCTGAAAGATTGTATTGAATATTTGCATCTAAGGTAAAATCCTCTGCAAGGTTACCTTGCATGATCCCATTATTTAAATTTTCAATTACACTGTCTAAAGGAGGTGTAATTGCAACTGGATCATCACTATCACAATTAGTAAAAAAGGTGATTGTAAATGTAATACTAAAAAAAAATGATATTGCTTTCTTCATTTCTTAAAAATTAATTAATTGTTTATTTAACATTTCAAAGAACTCTAATAAACCTTTTATTTATTTTAAGTGAATGTTAAGTTTAAGCTATAAATCAGACAATAATAATCGCTTTTGTTACGAAAAAGTTAAGTTAGAATTTATAGCTTAGCCCTAAACTAAAGAGACTTCCTTTTTTATATGATTGTACTTTTTGATTAGAAACTTCTACTATATTATCATTGGCATCGAATACAGTAACTAATTGGGTCTGGTCTATGTTTGGGTTTAATAAGTTTTTACCGGTAAACCTTAATAAAAACTTATCGTTTAACTTTTTACTTATAACTAAATCTAATGAAACAAATCCTTTTTCAATTATTTCATCATTAAACAAAGTGGCACTATTTACAAAATCTTCAGGGCTTCCTAGCGCATATATTTTATCTGAAGAATAGTTTCCTGTTATTGATGCAATAAATTCTTTAGTTGCTCTACTATTATAACTTATAGATCCGTTTGCAATAAAATCTGAGGCGCCTTGTAAATTTGTATTTGTAATATTATTATATTGAAACAATTCCAATATATCTTGATTGAACCACATTTGAGTTAAGTTTGCATTGGCACTAAGAATACTTTTTTCATCATCATTTTCTATGATATTTATTCTACCTTCTAACTCAATACCAAAAACAGAGGCAGTTTCTCCAGTATTCTCATATTGGAAAATCCCTGCAGATCCTCGAGCCTGGGTTAAATTAATTGGATCTTGAATGTTTTTAAAAAATACTGTAGTTGAAAAAAGCTCCTCGCTTGAAGGGAAAAACTCCCACTTGGCATCCATATTAAAAACAGAAGATTTTTCTAAATTTGGATTTCCTTTGATGACTCTTCCTGTTGGAGAAACATATTCAAAAGGGGCAACTTCTTTAAATTCAGGGAGTGTTTGCGTAATACTTGAAGCAAAACGCAAAAAACTTTTTTCATTTAATTGATACTTTAAATTAAGACTTGGATATAGTTCATTATAATCTTTAGTGGTTGTTCCGATTCTTCCAACAAAATTTGCAACATCCCATATAATATTTATTTTATCTAATTCGTATCGAACCCCAATATTTCCAGAAAACTTTTTATTGAGTCCAAAATCTAAACTAGCATATCCTGCAAGGACAGTTAAATCTGCATTGTATACATCAGGTAGCTGCTCTCTTAAAATAAGTTCTGGTTGACCAGAAGCTGTATTGAAATTGTTAAATGTAAAAGTATTTGAAATAGCATCTATTGAAACAACTGAAAAATCTCTGGCACTTACACCAACAAATAATGACTTAAATGATCTTTCTTTGTATCTAAAATTTGCTCCAATATTTAATCTAAAAGGCCTTTTTTCGTCTTCATCTATTTTACCAAAAGAGAATGCATCTTCAATATATCCATTGATTTCATCGTCTTGAATCTTTTGACTTGTTTTTCTTTGTTGAAAATCACCAACATATGCATAAGTAAACGTTCCATTATCATCAATAACATTCCCTTCATTTCTAATTCTATTAGGTTCTTCTGCTAACACAAAATTATACCCTACTGCCCATCTAAGACTATTTTTTTCAGAAAGATTATGGGTTCCCATTAACTGGTTCACAAACATGGTTGTTTGCTTATAATTTTGGTCTCTTACAATGGCCCCATTTTCTTGTGGTTGTTGATCAAAAACATACCCATTCCCATATCTACCTTGCTCATAAACATTGTCAACTCCTTTGTTAACAAATAAAGTATTGTATGAAATTTTATGCTTGTCATTTAACTTTAAATCACCTCTTATATATCCTGTTGTATTGGTGTTAGTAGTAAAAGATTCTGTGGTAAAATCATTGTCTAAAATATTCGCTCTATAACTTTTAAAAATTCCTTCCTGATATTCAAAAGATTGGCCATGAGATGCTGTTGCTAGTATAGAAAAGTCTTTATCAAAAATTTTGAATTTGTAAGCTGCTGAAAGTGAACCATTAAAGTTAGTTGTATTATTGGCAGCTAACGGATCCCATCCTTGATAGGTAATTGCATCTGAAAGGATGTATTTTTTATTATGAAATCCAAAAGTAACGTCATCACTGATTACTGTTTTTTTGAAACCTCCTTTTAAATTTGTTACAGCACTGTTTAAGCCTGCATTTATTCCAATAGTAACTCCTTTTTTAGAATATTTTTTAGAAATAACATCGACGTTTCCAGAAGATTGATCTGCATAGCTAGATGTTGTATAAGTTTTACTGATACCAATGCTATTTATGAGGTTGTTAGAAAATAATGACAAATCAATATTTTTATTTTGAACATCATCAGAAGGAATTGGCAGTCCGTTCATTGAGGTAGATAAATATCGATCACCTAGCCCTCTGATATAAATATCTCCAGATTCTTCGCTTCTTGTAACACCAGAAATTTTAGTGGTCGCAGAAGCAGCATTAGAAACCCCTATTTTATTAAGTCTCTCAGCACCGATACTCTCTTTTATAGTTGTTGCTTTTCTTTGTTCTAGAAGCAAAGCACTTTCTTTTTGTTTACTAGTGCTTGCTTTTAACTTTACCTCTTCTAAAGATACCCCTTCAGCAGCTTCTAAAGCACTATTTACCCTTACTGTTTCTCCTGCAACAACTATTACAGGTACTTCTAATGTTTTATATCCTAAAAAATTAAATACTAAAATATAAGAACCCGAATCAACAGATAAACTAAAACTACCATCTAAATCTGTTTCTGTACCAATAGCTGTATCTTTTATAACAACACTAGCAAAAGATAAGGGTTCATTATTCATTTCTTTGTCCAATAATATTCCTGTAATGGTACCCTTTACTTGTGCCATTGTTATTTGACAAATTAGTAAAACTATTATAATTATAATTTTTTTCATTGAATGTAGTTTAGTTTTGATTTGTATTGCAAAATTGGTGCTGTTTTGTAAATTTAATGTTACACATACATTACACTTAGGTTGTAGCAATGTTAACGGAATGTTACGGAGTTAAATGATTGTTAAGTAATTGATTTATAGATTAGATTCGCTATTTTTGAAAAGAATTCATAAAAATAAAAAATGAATAATAGTGACGTTAAAATTCTTTTAGTAGATGATGAACCCGATATTTTAGAAATAGTAGGATATAATCTTAAAAACAAGGGGTACCAGGTTTATATGGCTAACAACGGAAATGAAGCTTTAAAAACAGCAAAAAAAGTTATCCCACATTTAATTTTGCTGGATATTATGATGCCAGAAATGGATGGTATTGAGACTTGTGAAAAAATTAGAACTGTTAAAAACTTAGAAAATACAATTATTGCTTTTTTAACAGCTAGAAGTGAAGATTACTCTCAAGTTGCAGGTTTTGACGCTGGTGCAGATGACTATATTACCAAACCAATTAAACCTAAAGTTTTAATAAGTAAAGTAAAATCACTTTTACGTAGATTAAAAAATGAAACTCAATCAGATGCTATTATTAAAGTTGGTAATATTGTCATAAATAGAGATGAATATGTTGTATTTAAGGGAAAGAAAAAAATATTTTTACCAAAAAAAGAATTTGAATTATTTTCTTTATTAACCTCTAAACCAGGAAAAGTTTTCAAACGAGAAACTATACTAGACAGAGTTTGGGGTAATGAAGTTGTTGTTGGAGGAAGAACCATAGATGTTCATGTTAGAAAATTAAGAGAAAAAATTGGTGATGCTCATTTTAAAACTGTAAAAGGAGTGGGGTATAAATTTGTCATAGATTTAATAGATAGTTAAATTTGTCTATCTATGAAACTAAAAAAGACATATTTTTTTTCTTTATTATCATCTATTTATTTAACCATTTCGGCTGCATTTATTGCCTTTTCCTTGTATATTTTTTTCTCTGAAAATGAGAAATTAATTGGGTTACTTATTTTTCTTCCTTTATTATTCATCGTATCCTTTTTTATAATCCAATATAGATCAGAGCGGTTTATGTATAATAGAATTAAGAAAATTTATGATGAAGTTTCTATTCTAAACGAGGGTGAATTTAGCAAAGCATTAGCAATAACAGATATAGATTCTCTATCTAAAAGTGTACAAGATTATCTACAGGGGAAAAGTGTTGAAATTAAAAATTTAATAGAAAGAGATTCTTATAGAAAAGATTTTTTGGGAAATGTCTCTCACGAATTAAAAACTCCTTTGTTTACAGTTCAAGGTTATATTCTAACATTAATTGAAGGAGCAATAGATGATAAGTTAATTAGAGGGAAATACTTAGGTAGAGCTAACAAAGGAGTAGAAAGACTCGTTGCCATTGTTAAAGATTTAGATATGATTGCTAAATTAGAAACTGAAGGTTTAAAAATGAATATACAAGTTTTTAATATTTTAGATGTAATCCAAAATGTTTTTGATCTATTTGAAATGAGAGCTAAAAAAAGAAATATCTCTTTACAATTTGATAAAGTATATGAGTTTCCTGTCTTCGTAAAAGGTGATTCAGAACGTATAGAACAAGTCCTAATAAACTTAATTGTAAACTCTATTAAATATGGGAAAATAAATGGGATAACAACTGTGGGGATTGAATCTTACAATGCCCAAAAATTTACTCTTAAAGTAATTGATAATGGTGAAGGCATTAAACAAGAAAATATTCCTCGTTTATTTGAGCGTTTTTATAGAGTTGACCAAAGTAGATCTAGAGAACAAGGTGGTTCTGGTCTTGGTCTATCCATTGTGAAACATATTCTTGAAGCTCATAATGAGACAATACTTGTTAAAAGTACCTATACAAAAGGATCCGAGTTCTCTTTTACCATAAAAAAGGCTACATAAATTTTTGATTCTAAAAAAAATTATTTTAAATCAAAACCAATATCTTTTCTATACTTCATCTTTTCAAAATTAATTTTCCCAATACTTTTGTACGATTTTTCAAGAGCTTCTTCTGTAGTTTCTCCAAATGAAGTAACAGCCATAACTCTACCACCATAAGAAACTACTTTATTCTCTTTAATAGTAGTCCCTGCATGAAAAACAATAGATTCAGTAACCTTTTCTAAGCCTGTTATTTCTTTGTTTTTTTCATATGCCTCAGGATAACCTCCTGAGACCAACATTACAGTTGCCGCTGTTTCTGATATTACCTTAAACGATTTTTCATGTAAATTTTGATTCGCAACACCTTCAAACAAATCAAACAAATCAGACTCTATTCTTGGTAAAACAACTTCTGTTTCAGGATCTCCCATTCTAACATTATACTCTACAACTGAAGGATTTCCGTTATTATTCATTAGTCCAATAAAAATAAAGCCTCTGTAGTCTATGCCATCTTTTTCTAAGCCTAAAATTGTAGGTTTCACAACTAATTCTTCAACTTTATCTAAAAAAGCTTGGTCTGCAAAAGGCACTGGAGATATTGCTCCCATTCCACCCGTATTTAGACCTGTGTCACCCTCACCTATTCTTTTGTAATCTTTTGCTGATGGTAATATCTTGTAGCTTAGCCCATCTGTAAGTACAAAAACGGATAATTCTATTCCTTTCAAAAACTCTTCAATTACAACAGTAGAAGATGCATCTCCAAACTTTTGGTTAGATACCATTTCTTCTAATTCTGCTTTTGCTTCGTCTAATGAATCTAAGATTAATACTCCTTTACCAGCAGCTAATCCGTCTGCTTTAAGCACATAAGGTGGGGTTAATATTTCCAAAAATAATTTACCTTCTTGTAAACTTTCTTTTGTAAATGACTTATATTTTGCAGTTGGAATTGCATGCCTTATCATGAACTCTTTAGAAAAATCTTTACTCCCCTCTAATAATGCACCGTCTTTTTTAGGGCCAATTACTGGAATTGATTTTAATTGATTATCAGAAAGAAAAAAATCATGAACTCCAGCTACTAATGGTGCTTCAGGTCCAACTATAACCATGTTAATCTGATGCCTAAGTACCCCCTCTTTTAAAGCTATAAAATCTGTAGGATTAATCTCAAGATTAGAAGCTATTTTTTGAGTTCCTGCATTTCCTGGTGCTACAAAAACTTGTGTTACTTTTTTACTTTGAATAAGTTTATGAGTGAATGCGTGTTCTCGTCCGCCAGCGCCTAAAATAAGTATGTTCATAAGAATGTTGTAATCTTTGATAAAGATAGTTTCTCTAATTGATTTATGATAGTTTAAAGCCCCATTTCATAAAATATTTTATAATTGATGAAAAATGAATAAAAAATAATCGTATTTTTTTAGAAGAACCTTGTTTTAATAAATGAATTATTTCTTCATTAGGATAATACAACTTTTTCTTTCCTAAAACATCAATTTTTCTACAAATATCTACATCTTCCATATATAAAAAATAGCGCTCATCAAAACCTTTTAAACTGATAAAATCATTAGTATTATATAAATGAAAACATCCAGTTATATATTCAGCAAAAAAAGGATTGTTTAAATTTTTATCTCTGTAAGTACCTTTATAAATAACAGCTTTAAAAAAAGGTTTTAAGGAAATAAATCTTCTCGCAAATAATTCTGCAAAAGATGGGTATCTACGACAAGAATATTGGTGTTTTTTATCAGGAAACAAAACCTTGGGGGCAATCATTGCTAAAGAATTGTCTTTTTGTAATTCAAGTATTAAATTTTGAATTACATTAAATTTAAAGTAGACATCAGGATTTAATATTAAATGATATGCAGAAAGATCCCTTATTTTATCAATAACTATATTGTGAGCTGATCCAAATCCAATATTTTCATCCACAGAGATATATTCAATATTTTCGTGAACAAAAACATATTCAAAAAATTTATCTGGGGTATTATCAATTAAAAAAAGTTTTTTTTTAAAAGGGACGTTTAAAAAAGAATTGATTGTTTTATCTAAATCAGTTATTCTTTCTTTAAATAAAACTATTGAACAAGTTATGACTATTTCATTTTTCATTTTCTATTAATATGCTTTTTCATCTTTTCTGATAAGATTTAAAGAAGTCTGAATGATTATTTTAATATCTAAGAAAAAAGACCAATTCTCAATATAAAAAATATCCAGCTTAACTCTATTTTCAATATCCGATTTCTTTATTACTTCTCCTCTGTAACCACTTATTTGAGCTAAACCAGTAATTCCTGGCTTTACTGAATGTCTGATTAGATAATTGTCAACTTGATGAATATATTTTTTTGTCTGAACATTGATGTGGGGCCTAGGACCTACTACGCTCATATCTCCTAATAATACGTTAAAAAATTGTGGTAATTCATCTAAACTAGTTTTTCTTAAAAAAATACCAACTTTTGTAACTCTTTTGTCATTTTTAGATGCTGAAATCTTATCTGATTCTAAATTATCTTTCATTGATCTTAGTTTGTAACAAATAAATTGTTTACCATTAAGGCCGTCTCTTTTTTGTTTAAAAAATAATGACCCTTTAGAGTCTATCCGAATAACTATCCATAAAAGTGGTAAAATCCAAGACAATAAAAAAAAGAGAACTAAAAAAGAAAAAACAATATCGAATATTCTTTTAAAAATATGGGTTTCAATTTGTTCAAATGGCAACGGTTTTGGTTTCAGTATAGGAGTAGTTCCAAGATACTCTAAAATAAAATTTTTACTATAAACTGCCTTGTTTTCTGGAATAATTCTTAATTCTAAGTTATTTATGGACGCAAAATTTCTAATTTTTGTAAATTGGATTTTACTTATTCTAGAGGATTCACAATAAACTTCATCGATTTTATTTTTTAGGATGTATTCAAACCCACTACTAATAGTACCAAGATATTTTTTTGATTTATTATGGTTTTCAGAAAAAAAACCAAAAAAACGATACCCAAGATCATCTTTTTCACCAAATATTTTTTCTACTTTATTAGCCACATTTAACTCTCCAAAAAGAACAATATTTTTGTAATTTTTCCCGTCTGATCTGTATTTCTTCAAAAGAAAAGAATAAAAGAATTTAAAAAAAACTACAAAGGATATTATTAATACAAATATTAATATTTGGTTATTGACAATTTGACCCTCCCTAAAAATACTGAAGAAACTTAAATAGGCTAAAGAAAAGATAAAAAACTGAGATATTAGTAGTGAAATTAATTTAGTAATATGAGTGTATCTGTATACATTATAAAATTGGGTATAATATGATATTATTAACCAAAATATATTTATATAAGTTAAAAAAGTAACATTTAAATATTCATTATCGGAGATAAAAAAAACAGTACAATTAATAATTAATAGATCAACTAAAATTATTATAGGCCTAATAAAAAAAGATTTCTTTCTATTTAAAAAGTTCATTATTTTTTTTATTAAATAATAGCAAAATTGTAATAAAAAAAACCATACCTCTTTGCCTCCACATGAATGATTCTGTCATAAAAACAACTAAAGTAAAAAAAATAAAACTTAACAAAAAGTGGTCTTTATAAAAAACAGCTTGTTTAGTTATTAATATTAAAATTGATATACCAATTAGTAAACCTACGATACCTAATTCAGCTAAGATTTGTATGTATTGGTTATGATAATTAAAATTTAAAAATCCAGGATAAAGGTTATATTCATTATACTTTTCATTTAGACTTTTTTGAGAATTATTTAGACCTAATCCTAAAAGATATTTTCTTTTTTCTAAAAAAACCTCATAAAAGGCCTTGATTTGAAAAACTCTCAAACCTGTTCCAGTCCACAAATAAACATGACCAAATTCTTTTTTTGTCAATACTTCAGTTATGTTCGTTTTATTGAATTCTGTTTCGAATCTCTTATGAAAATTTACTGAAGCAATTATAAAAATTAATAAAATAAGACCAATAAAAAAAAATTGTTTTATGTTGATTTTTTTTAATTCAAAATCTTTTAAAAATATTATTATTGACAATAAAAAGGTTATAGTTATTATCGTTTTTGAAGATAATAGAATTAAAAATAACCCTAAAAAAAATAAATAAAATATATCAACCCTAGATTTTATTTTTTTGTTTAAATAATATAAAATTGCAAAACTTATAAATACAGATAAGTAAATAGCACTCATATTACTTAGATTTTGGCTTAGTTGATGATAAAAAAGATAACTTATGTCTTTACTTTTAAAAGCTTTTATGACACCAATAAATAAACAATAAAAAGCATAAAAAACTAATGATTGTGAAAAAGTACTTAATACTTTTTCTTTTTTAAAATTTGTATCTGTTTTAATAGAGAATGCTATTGGAAGTACAAGAAAAGACAAAAATCTAGGAAGTACATTTTTAGTGTTTTCAATGTTATCTGTCCATAATAAAGAAGAAAAACACAACCCAAAGAATAATATTAATAAAATATTAATATTGTTGAATGAATATTTTTCAATTTTAAAAACTCGCAACAAAAAAGATCCAATAAAAAAAAGAATTATAGAGATACTGTTAACGGCATAACCTAATGGAAGGGTTATTAGAATTAATAAGACTAAAAACTCTACAATAGAATATGTTTTAATTTTTTGAAAGACATTCATGAAAGAAATTAAAATAGGTGTTATTTATTTTATCAATATTATACTCATTTTTTATTTTAAGCTTATTATTATCAACTTTAACACTTTCTTTCTCTTTAGTTTTATTTTTCAAATAAAAACTTACATCTTCTGGAGTGGAAAAATAATAACCATCCTCTTTAAGAACCGTCTTATTAAAAGTATTATTGTGTGCTATAATTAAATTTCCAGAACCCATTGCTTCTAATAAAGATGGATTTGTCCCACCCACTGAATGTCCATGAAAATAGAGATTACAATAATATCTTAAACAATTTAACTCCTCTAAATTATAAATACTGCCACAAAAAACAATATTTTTATAACGTTTATATTTAAGTTTTAGTCTTTTGCCGAAATTATTTTTTCTGTGGTCTCCAATCACTAAAAAAGGCATTTCAATTTTACTAATTACAACTCCATCCAAAATAGTTTCTATATTATTTTCTGGCTCTATTCTTGCCAATAGCATGTTGTAATTAAACTTCTCGAGGTTGTATTTTTTTAAAAAATTGATATCAATATCTAATACTAAATTACTACCATAGGATATAAATTTTGAATTTTTTTTATATTTATTATCAATATATTTTTTTATACCTTCAGAATCTGAAACAAGAAAATCACTGTATTTTACCCCTAGACTTTCCGCATATTTAAGGAATTTTCTTACAAAAAAAGTATACTTACTTCTTTTCCATTCTAAACCATCCATATTTGTTATAATTAATGGTTTTTTAGGAAAAAGTAGTGACCAAATAGAACTACTTGTGTATCCTAACTGTAAAATAATATCTAAATTTCTTTTTTTAGTATCTAAAATGCAATTTAAATCATAAATAAATTGTCCAATTGTACCCATTTGTTTCTCAGGATCATTACAGTGCACAATATGTACTCCTTTAAACGTTTTTTCTTGATAGGGATGATTTGATGAATTATAAACGTAAACTTCACAATTATTTTTTGCCAAATATACTGATAAATATTCCGCAAATTGCTCAAAACCACCGTAGTGATTAGGTATTCCTCTTGTCCCTATTATCGCAATTGAAAATGATTTTTTCATTTAATTTTTTCTATACTATGATAAAATAAAGCGTCAAAAATAAAAAATATACAGGCTAACTAATGTTATAACATTGCAATAATATTGTCAAATAAATAATGAATTGCTAATTACCCAACAACTTAATTTTAAACAAATTTTATTTGAATGTTTTGGGATTTAATAATAATTTTTAAATATAATACTAATTGCAGTATTATAGAAATTATAAAAAAAATTAAATTTATTTATTTTTTGTAGTGTAATATAAAAGAGCTCCTAAAATAAAAACGTAAGACTCACTAAGATTATACATTCCTGTTACTATTAATGTCGTAAATAAATAATGAACTGCTAATCCTCCAATTAAATTGGAAACAAGTTTTGTTTGAATATTTTGGGTTTTAATATTAACTTTTAGGTATAGTAGTAGCAATAGCATTAAGTATAAAATAACTCCTAAAATCCCTGATTTGAAAAAAATATTTACGTAACCATTATGCAAAATAGGAATATATCGTATATTATTACCCCCAAGTGGTGCTTCAAATTTTAAATCTACTAGCGACCCTAAACCTTTACCAATTAAAAAACTTGTATAAGAATCAATTTGATTGATAGCCATATTTGCTTCATAAGCCCTCCATTGATCCCATAATTTAGCATGATTCTTTGTGTCAATAGTTTTTGGAGGTGAAAAAATTTCAATGGGTGCAATTTTCATTTTATACAAAAAAGATTCAAAACCAGATTGATCTCTTTTTATATCTGCATTAAATAAATAAACATAAAAAAAACCAAAAAATAGCATAACTAAAGAGGCATACTTAATTCCTTTACTCGTTACTCTTAAATAACCAAAAGCAGCTAATAATAAAATTAGTACTGAGACTATCATCGTTCGTGATAGGTAAAGAGAAAAAGATATAATTAATATTGTTAAAATAATTCTTTTGTGAAAAAGGTTTTTTATCACATTTATCTCTTTAATTTTCCATGAGGTCAATAAAAGCATTATTGCAAATACTTCAATTTCGTTAGATGTCCCCCCAATTCTTCTCAAATTACTAACAGATGCTGTGCTAAAATCTACATTGAAAAGAATATAAACAATATGATAAACGGCAAAAAGAACAGAAATATAAATAATGATTTTAACTAAAAATTTAAAATTATTTATTTTTTTTGAAATTAAAAATCCTGCTAAAACAGCTATAATTGGTTTGGTTAAATAAGTGAAATCTTTAATCCAATCATATAATTTTATATCATTAAAAAAAGACGAAACTAATCCAATAATGACAATACAAATTAAAAAAGAAATAATATCAATAATTTTTTTTGAAACTTTAGCATAGTAAATCAAACAAGTCCCTAAGTACAAAAGATAATGTAATTCGAAAATTGAAATTGAAATTAAAAGAAATAAAATTATTCCTAAATATCCCCTATGTATATTTATTTTAAACAAACTTAAAATTATTTATTTCTCACTTTTTATGGCTTCTAGTAAAATTTTTGATGATTTCTCCCAACTATAATTTTCTTTAATATGATTATAAATTTCAACTAAATTTTCTTCATTCTTATTATTAAGAATTTCTTTTAACTTATGTTTCAATAAACTCATATTATTTATTTCTATATGATACGGCTCAAAAAAATTAAACTCATTTAAAGCCGTATTTCTAGAACATATAACAGGAATTTTTAATGCGGCAGCTTCTAAAGGAGGTATTCCAAAGCCTTCTGCAAAAGTGGGATATACAAATACTTCAGCAGCTTTGTAGAATTCTATTAAATCATCATCAGAAATTAAATCAAAAAAATATACTCTCCCCTTTAAGTCTTTGGATAATTTATCATATTCTTGATCAATAATTTTATTTTTCAGTGTTTTGTTTCCGATAAAAACTATCTTCAAATTTGAATCTTCTATTTCTGGCAAAATAGTCAATAAAGCTTGTTGATTCTTTCTAGGCTCTATTCTACTTACATATAATATGTAATTCTCTACTTTGAATTTTTTATAAATATAATCTATAGATTTCTTTTTATTATATTCTTTCAAAAAAACTCTACTTACACCATTAGGCGTTACGAATATCTTTTTTTTATTTGTTTTATAAACTTTTTGTATCCTCTGATTTGAATATTCTGAAACAGTGAGTAAGACATCTGATTTGTTAGCACTTAACTTGAATAAAAAATTTCTTTTTAAGCGATATGATAAAGAAAAATATTGAGGAAAATCATTAAATAAAATATCGTGTATTGTAACAATATACTTGCACGTTTTTAACCTGAAAAAAGGGATTACATATTGAAAATGAGCATAATTAAATTTGTAATCCGAAATTATTTTTGGAATTTCAAAAAACATTCTTAAAATTCTCCTAGATTGTTTGAAGTAGATGAATCTTACATTAGAATATTTCAAAAACTCTTTTTCTAACGATATATCTCTAAAACATCCTATATAAATTAAAATATCTGGGTTGTTTTTAGCAAATTCTTTGTAAAGTTCTTTTATGTATGTTTTAGTCCCTTGATATTCTTTATTTAGCAAATAACCATCAACGAATATTTTTAAATGTTTTTTTATATACATAATTTATTTTCAATGAAATATTAGCTAAAATACTACTTACTAAATTAAAATGTTTATTACTATATAATTTATAGCCTGTAATTAATTTAATTTCTCTTGACTCATTAAAACCAATAAAATGTATGTAAGTTATATCTGATAAAAAAATTATTTTTTTCCCAAACTTACTTATTCTTTTACATAAATCTACATCTTCCACATACATAAAGAAATTTTCATCAAAACCATTAACTAAATCCCAATTTTCTTTTTTTAACATCATAAAAGACCCTGAAACCCAATCTACTTCATATCTATTTCTTATAAAATTACCCGTTATAAATTCTTTTCTTCTATCATTTAAATTTGATAATTTTAATAAATCTAATGGTTTTGGAAATTTCCCAACAGAAGGGGTGTATTGTTTATTACCATCTAACATTTTAACTCCAATTATACCATTTTCTTTCTTTTTTGATTCTTCAATAACAGGTTTAATATCATTTAAAAGAATCGTGTCGTTATTTAACAAAAGTATATTTTCTCCAATGGCTTTGTTAACTCCAAGATTATTTGCTTTCCCAAATCCTAAATTATCTTTTTCTGCAAATAGTTTTATTTCTGAATAATTTGATTTGATAAACTCTTGACTTCCGTCTTTTGAGTTATTATCAACAATAATAATTTCATAAGAAATTGACGAACAATAAATTTTTATTGACTCTATACAATCTTTCAAGAAAAGTTTTCCATTATAATTTACTATAATTATAGAGAGTTCCATTTTACTTATTTATTTTATTAGAGGTTATGAAAAATCTAATGGTTCATTTCTTTCTATTAATACTTTTGAATTCTCGTCATCTAATAATCTAAAAAATTCAATTTTTGTTTGTTGAATATAAACAATATCATTCATAATTAACCCCTATAGCCAACTTTAATAATTGATTCTAAATAATTTAACTATATATAATCTTCTAATATCTCTCCCCACTTTTTTTGCAAATTATCTTTATAGAATTGAGAAGCTTTAAGCTGAGTGTTTACAATAAATTCTTCGTTTTTAAAAGATTTCTCTTCTAATATCTTAGTAGCCTCTTCAACACATTTGTTTTCATCAATTAAAAACCCATTAACTCTATTATCAATAATAGATTTTGGCCCAACATGTTTTGTTGAAATTGTAGCAACTCCACAATACATAGCTTCAATAACTACCATGCCAAACAATTCCTCCCAATTATTCTCTTTTGTTTTTTTTGAAAATAGAAGCTGAACATCACTTTTACAAAACAAATCAAATAATTCTCTTTTAGAATTAACATATCCTAGGTATTCAATATTTGAAAATATTCTTGTAGCTTCTTCAACAGATTTTCTTAAAGGGCCTTCACCAACAACCGTTAATGAAAATAGTTCCTTGTCTAAGCCTTTAATTAAAGTTAATAATTCTCTAACTCCTTTGTTCTCAATTAGCCTCCCCACATATATTAAATTGATTTTATTCGTATCTCTTTTGTTAATAATAAATTTATTGATAGGTATTGAATTATCAATTGAATGACTTACAACAACTATTGGGCACGTTAATTCATAATTTTCTTGAATATTTTTTGCTGAAGTATTTGTAACACAAAAAACTCCTTTGATGTGTATTTTTAAAAAATTAGACCAAGTCTTTTTAATAAATTTTGAGTTACTAAATTTCTTCTTAGGGAAAAAATTACCAGACCAGTCACCCCAAGAAGTAAAATAAAATAAATTATGTTTTTTTAAAAAAAAAATCAAAAGAGGTAAGTAAAAATCTAAAGGGGCTATTCCTAAAATAATAATTTTTCTTCTAGAAAAAATCATTCCAATAAAAAATAATACATTTTTAATTTGTTGAATAAAGAGTCGACTATCTAATCTTATCATACTTTTAATTAAATGTCTAAATAGTAAAAACTCTCGGTATTTAATTTCTAGGTTTTTAATAGAGGCATAACTCTCTAATGCAGTAAAATGTTCTTTTGTACTTCGCTCATGTAAAACATATATTAATTTTTTCATTGTATTAAGATAATCTTAAAAAATAATTTAAGTTTTAATATTCTTAATTTTTACTAAATAATTCATCACTAGTAAAAAAACAGTAAGTTCGGCAACAAATAGAGCCACTGCTGAACCAATAGCACCATAGCTTTCTGACAGCAACCAACATAGTAACAAATTTATTATTCCCCCAGTTATTGTAGCTCTATTAAACCATTTTTCTTTATTTAAATTAACTAAACCTACAATACCCAAAAGATAATTTAAACTTCCAAAAATAATTACAGGGAGTAAAACATAAAATACTTTTGAAAAAGTATTGTCAGTTATCCCTAAAAAGCTCACTAAGTAATTTTCAAATAGAATAAGTAATAAGATTAAACTCGATAAAGGTATAAGATAATACTTAGATAAATTAAAGAGTTTAGCAATAGCTTCTCTTGATTTCAATTTTGAAAATTTAAGACTCATATTAGGGAAAATAGCCTGAGATAAAGGGGCTATTAATGACTGTATTGCTTTTATAATTTTTTCTGCTGCAGAATAAATACCAACTTCAGTATTAGTGGATAAAAACCCTAATAAAACTACATTAAAGTTTTTATATATACTTAGAGATATAGAAGAGAAAAACATATGTCTATTATTAATTAACAAATTAGATATTTCTGAAACCTTTGGCACACTATAATTTAAATTGAATCTACTGTAAGCAATATAAATAGATAATAACCCTGCAAATGAAAAACTTAAAGCCTGAGAGGCTATTGCAATATTTATATCCTCAGGTTTTTTTACAAATATTACAATTAAAATAATTGCCGTCAATCTTATAATAATATTGACTATTGTTATAAATTTCATTTTTTCCATCCCTTGAAAAAACCAAACTGGAACAACAGTTTGTCCTATTAAAATTCCATATGATAAAAAAAACAGTTCTTTATTGACATATAAAACATCAATAGAAATGATTGCAATAGAGTAAATAACTAATACGATAATTAGTATCATTATTTTTATTACTTGAATACTATGAAAAATACTACTTACCTTATCTACATCATCTCTATGAATTGAAATTAACCTAACACCAGTAAAACCAAAGCCATAATCAGTAAGAATTACTAAATACATACTTATTGCAAAAGCAAATGAATATAAACCATAGTTGCTAATCCCTAAAACATTAATCAAATAAGGCATAATTAATAGCGCTAATGCAGTATTCCCAAATTGAAGTATCATTAGGGCACTAAAATTTTTAAAAACAACTGTTTTAGTCAGAGTTTTTATTTTATTTTTTAGTTGTTTGAAATACATTAATTAGCGATATTGTAAAAAAAAATCATAAATATAACAGTCATTATAATGTTTTATTTGTTTGAATAAAAAGATCTAAGCAAATTTGAAAATATTAGAAATAGAAACATAAATTAAACTCTACTAATAAAGCAATACGGTTTTTAACTATGATTCGATGTAAACTATTCATAATTGCTCAAAGCCTCTTTTTTATTAAAAAATTGCCCTTAAATTTTTGTATTTCTTATCTTTTTCTGAAAGTAGAATTTCACTTTCTTTGAGCATCCAATCTATATTTAAATCAGTATCATTGTATATAACTCCATCCTCGGCTAATTTATTATAGTAATTATCACATTTGTAGGAGAAAATTGTGTCATTCTCTAAAACAATAAAACCATGAGCAAATCCTCTAGGGATAAATAGCTGTTTTTTATTTTTCTCAGAAAGAATGATAGAAAAATATTTCCCAAAAGTTGAAGATTCTTTTCTCAAATCAACCGCTACATCTAAAACACTTCCTTTAATAACTCTTACAAGTTTGGATTGAGCAAATTTTCCTTTTTGAAAATGTAGCCCTCTCAAAACTCCTTTTTGAGACATGGATTGATTATCTTGAACAAATTGAGTATTAATTCCTGTGAGTTTTTCAAATTTTTTTTGATGGAAGCTTTCAAAAAAATATCCTCTGTTATCATCAAAAACTTTGGGTTCTATAATAAAACACCCCTCAAGTATTGTTTTTTTAATATTCATTAAATTTCTAGTAAGTTTTTACCATAACCGCTTTTAAGGAATGGTTTTGCTAAATTATGCAATTGTTTTTTTGAAATAAATCCACTTTTGTAAGCTGCCTGTTCTATAGAGCCAATTTTTAAGCCTTGTCTTTCCTCGATAACTTGAACAAATTGAGAGGCTTGATTTAGGGAATGAAAAGTTCCTGTATCCAACCATGCAGTTCCTCTATCTAGAACACTTACTTTTAATTTCCCCTTCTCTAAATAAACTTTGTTTACATCTGTAATTTCTAATTCACCTCTTGAACTTGGTTTAATATTCTTAGTAATCTCGACCACTGAGTTATCATAAAAATAAATCCCAGGAACAGCAAAATTTGATTTGGGTTCTGAAGGTTTTTCTTCTATTGAAATTGCCTGTCCTTCGTCATTAAACTCTATTACCCCATAGCGTTCTGGATCTTGAACATGGTATGCGTAAATTATCCCTCCATCTGGGTTATTATTTGCTCGTAAAAGTGATGATAACCCAGTCCCATAAAAAATATTATCTCCTAAGATTAATGCAACTTTATCCCCCCCTATAAAAGATTCTCCAATTATGAATGCTTCAGCTAAACCATTAGGGTGTTCTTGAACCGAATATTTAAAAGAACATCCGATTTTACTTCCATCGCCCAAAAGTTTTTTAAATAAAGGAATATCACTCGGAGTTGAGATAATTAAAATTTCTTTTATTCCTGCTGAAATTAATGTAGAAATAGGGTAATAAACCATAGGTTTGTCATAAACTGGCATTAATTGCTTACTTATGCTCAGAGTCAGTGGATGTAATCTTGTCCCTGAACCTCCTGCTAAAACGATTCCTTTCATATGATGAATTGTAATTTAGTCACTTAAATATAATTGATATGAAAATTAATAGGGAATCCATATCTATTGATATAGGGTTTTTTAAGCTGGATTATTTTTATATTTATTTAAATACCATTCAATTGTTTTTAATATCCCAGATTCAAAATTCTCATCAGCCTTCCAATTTAATTCATCCTCTAACTTGCTTGCGTCTATTGCATATCTATAATCATGCCCAGGCCTATCTGTAACAAAGGAAATTTGTTCTTTATATGAGATTTTTTTTGAATGTATTTGATCTAAAATTTCACATATTTTATTAGCTATATATAAATTATTGCGTTCATTATTACCCCCAATATTATAGGTTTCTCCAATTTTACCATTATTAAAAACTAACTCAATCCCTTTGCAATGATCTTCAACGTACAGCCAATCTCTAATATTAAGTCCATCTCCATAAATGGGAATATTCGCTCCAGAAATTGCTTTTCTTATAATAGTTGGTATTAACTTTTCGTCATGCTGTTTTGGACCGTAATTATTTGAACAATTTGTAGTAACAACATTCATACCATGGGTATGAAAATAACTTCTAACAATAAAATCTGATGATGCTTTTGACGCACTGTATGGACTATTTGGAGCATAAGGTGTTTTTTCTGTAAAAAGTCCACTTTCTCCAAGTGTACCATATACCTCATCGGTTGATATATGTAAAAATCGAGATTTTTCATGAGAGGGTTTAAATTGACATGAATCAATCATCCAATGATTTTTTGCTTGGTTTAACAAATTAAAGGTTCCAATTACATTGGTTTTAATAAAAGATTCAGGGTCTTTAATAGAATTATCGACATGAGATTCTGCAGCAAAATGGATTACTCCGTCAAAATTATATTTCTGAAAAAGTGACTTTACCAACTCCTCATCACAAATATCTCCTTTTACAAAAGAATATCTATCGTTATGTGAACACTCTGATAAGTTTTCTAAATTCCCAGCATAAGTGAGTAAATCAAGGTTAATGATATTTATATTTGGATTGTTTTTAAGAAAAAATAAAATAAAATTAGATCCAATAAAACCTGCACCTCCAGTAACTAAAATATGTTGCATTTAATCTTTTTTGTAATTTGTTAAATACTTATTCAACTCAAGTATTAGGATAAAAAATAATGTCATTAAAACAGACAATGCTGACATTATAAATACATAGTTTTTGGTGACTCCTTTTATTTCGTATCCAATTGATTGAAAGTTTGAAATAATATTAATTACTTCAGATTTTTGAGCAATTTCTTCAGATGTATTTTTTATCTCATTGTTTATTCTTCTATCTGTTTCAAACAATTCAATTTCTTTTGTTGTTTTTTGGGATCCACCTAGATCGATAGAAGTTCCTATCGAAGATTTTTTAGCCTCTTCTAACATAACACTCATGTATACTTGACGAAGAGAATCTACTTCAATTAAATTAACTCTAAGAAGAGAATCTGTTCTAAAATATTGTTCATTTTTTAATTTTTTTATCCGATCAAAATAATTATTATTAACTAAGGAGGCAATAATTACCTCATCTAATCCACTGAAAATATCATTTACAGTTGCTTCTACTTCAATAGTATGAATTGAATAATCATAATCAGTAAAACTTTCTTTAAATTGTTCAAAATCATAGCTCTTAACAGTTAATGTATCCACTGATAATATAAAGTTATTATACGAATTGATGATGTCATTATCTGTTATGATAGGAGTTATTTTGAATTTTTTTAAGGTAGCTGCTTCTGTGGTGTCTATCTGGAATATTGAAGCTAATAAGGATGTCTTTTTTTGTTTAACAAGATCATTATAATAATTAATATTATTGTAAAGTTGTTGTGTGCTATTAAAATTTGGCTGAACTAGTAAGTTAGATCCAAATGTATTTTCTTTAGATAGTTCTAGGTACAATCCTATCCCCCCACCAATTAAAGTAGCTATTAAAAATTTAATAAAATGAAATTTAACAAATAATAAGATTGAAATTATATAATGAAAAAAACCTTTAAAAAGACTTTCTATAAAATTAAAAAGTTTTTTAAACCCTTTTCCTATAATTAAAAATAAAGATCCTAAATCTACCTCTTCTTCTTTGTTGTTTTTATTTGTTGACATTTTATTAATTTTTTATTGTAAAAATGAGTTTTAACTGTTGAAAATTTGTTCTAATATTTTATGGGTAATCGCATATGTTGGAGTTACTCCAGACATCCCTAATCCTCCAGAGGCTAGAGTTGCGCCTGTTTCTAGTGGATTATCAGAAGCATAATAGGCATAACGTACTTTTACATCATCTGATATATTCCCTCTTATCCTAGAGGCAGCTTGAATTGCTTTTTGATAATGCGCTCCTTCCATTTCTAAACCAATAACATTCCATGTAGAATCATGAAAGAATTTTAAAAGATCCTTATTTTGAAGCGAAGTTCCTAAAACTGTGACCATAGTTCCATCAAATGATGTTACTCCATAACCTTCTAAATCTTCTTTAGATAATTCGTTTGTAAAAGGATAATTGTCTGCTGTCCCTTCAAAAATATGAGCAGAAGGAATCATAATATCTCCTTTTCTACCCTCCAAAATTCCAGCTTTCCCCATAATAGAGATAGATTTAATATTTAAATGAGTTGAGTTCCCTTTTTCTTTGTATGGCTTCAAAAGTTCATCCATTGTTTCATATGCTTGCTCTCCAAAAGCATAATCCATAACAATAATTAACGGATCTTCAACTTTTGGGTCTGATTTTTTAAATTGCGTTTTAATTAAATTTATTTTTTTACTGTCTATAATCTGAACATTAATATTTGCTCCAGAGGTATCTTTTATGAAAATCAATCCATTTTCAGAGGCAAATTCTTTAATTTTTTTCTGCAATGGTTTACTATCTTCATTACTTAACAACTCATATAATTCAAATTCTTTTTTTTGTTTGGCTATAATAGGTAACGATGAAGAAGCATAAATAGTATTTAAAACACTATGCATATTGGCACTTATTATATGGATTGGTCTTTTTAAAAGATCATGATCTTTTAAAACTTTTTTTATATTATTTGCCCAAATCTCACCATATATATGATGTCCTATACCTTCTCCTAATACAGAACTAAAGTTAACAGTTCTTTTTTGTTGATGACAACTTTCGTTAATCGCTAATTTTCCAAGCCAATAAATAAGTTGAAAGAAACGATCAGGGTTTTCAAGTGATGAAAATGAGTTGTAAGTTTCAGCTACTTCATCATAAGTTCTACCTAATATATTTGCTAAATGAACTTTAGCAATTTCTCTATCTTCATCAGAAATTTTTTTGTTGTGAAGAACAATTTTTTCTATGTTTTTCCACTCTCTTGTAACCCTGCCATCTATATTTAATAAAACACGTTCTTTAATTTTATGAGACTCTATGAATAAAAAAGTTAGATGTGTTAATATGTCATATATTTCAGATCTTCCTCTCGTGATCTCAATATTCATTTGATCTCTATCTATTCTATAACAATTTCTTCTTCTTTTTATTGGGATAATAACCTTAAAATGAGATTTACCATAGCCTTCATCAGCAGTTAAATTAATGTACTGACATTCTTCAATTCCTTCTGGTAATCGTTCGATAACATATATCAATCCATTTAACTCAACTCTTTCTTCTGCTATAGAACCGTATATCTCTGGCCTAAGTAATAACAGAGATTTCCTTAAGGTTTCACCAGAAATACCCATTGGCTTATAAAAACCTCTACTAAACAAATGACGCATAGAGATATATAATCTTTCAATAGCATTCGTAGATTCTTGTGCTCTTGTTCTTTCTTTATGTTTTGTCTGTAGCATAGTATTTTAAGCCTCAAATATAAGGAATTCGGAGGAGCTAGGAGCCTTTTAGTATTTTAGTATACTGTCCTTTATTTTTTAAAACTTTCATAGATTCTATAACTAAAAGATCTTTTTTTAATTTATTTTCAAAAACCCCTTGCTTATAATAATATCTTGTTAGAATTTTATTTTTAATTCTTTCAGATAAGAAATCTTCATTTTTTTCAATTTCATTTATTTTTTCTTGCTTTAAGTTTTCTTTTATTTTTTGATATTCAGTATAAACTACTTTATTGTTTTCAAGTGATTTAAACGCTTCTTTGAATACATACTCTTGTCTTGATAAAAAAGTAGTGTCTATCAGCCTAATGTAATTCAAAAAAAATTTAAATTCCTTGTTAGTGAAAGTGAAATCTATTGCTTGATCTATAATCGGATTATTATAAAAATAATATGTGGTGAAATTAAAAATTGCTCTTGATTGTAATAGCTGTTTAGTTACATCATTTATTTTTAAAAATCCTACAGAAATATCAGGTGTAATTCCGCCACCATCATAAACAACTCTCCCGTTTTTTGTTTTAAAAGAGTTTGCATTTCCCTCAGAGAACTTTGGTACTCTCCCATTTTTATCTCTGTTAGCATAATCTAATTCTTGAATACATCTTCCACTTGGTGTATAATATTTAGAAATTGTAAGTTTTAATTGTGTCCCATATGTAAGATCCCTAAATCTTTGAACCAATCCTTTTCCAAAAGATCTTTCACCTATTATCACAGCTCTATCATAATCTTGTAAAGCACCAGCTACTATCTCGGATGCTGAGGCCGACTTATTATTAACCAAAACAATTAATGGAATCGTTAGATCTATCGGATTATTCGATGCTCTGTAAATATTGCTCCATTTCTTAACCTTTGCTTTTGTAGATACGATTGTACTCCCTTTTGGTAAGAAAAAATTTGAAATATTAATAGCCTCCCCAAGAGAACCTCCTGGATTATCTCTTAAATCAAAAACTAATTTTTTCATGCCTCTAGACTTCAAGTCGTTAAAGGCCTTTTTAACTTCTGAGGAGGCTTTTTCGTTAAATCTAGTTAGTATGATATAACCTGTTTCTTTGTCTATAAAATCGTAAAAAGGCACGGGATTTATATCAACTTTCTCTGTAATAACTGTAACTGTTTTTTTCTTATTCTGCCTTAAAATCTCTAATTCTAAAGAAGTGTTAATCCCTACTTTCAACATTTGAGAAAGTTGATCTATTTCCATTTTTTTTAAAGATTGATTTCCTATTTTAGTAATAATATCTCCAGCTTTTAATTTTTTCCTGTCTGCTTCATATCCTTTGTAAATTTCATTCAATATAATCCCTCTATTATCATAAAAAACAGAAACTCCAATACCAGAATACTCTCCCTCTTTTTTAATTTTTGCTTCTTCAACTTCTTGTTCATCGTAATAATTTGTGTAAGGATCTAAGTCTTTTAAAGTGTTTTTTATAGCCTTATTTGTAAGTTCAGCAGGATTAATTTCATTTACATAATAGATATTCAATTCTTTGAATAAGGTTGTGTATATCTCTAGCTGCTTAGCAACCTCAAAAAAATCTGATTTAAATGAAAAGGAGAACATTAAAAATGCAGTAATAAAAACAGGTATGTAATATTTTTTTATTTTATTTTTAATCATCTTATTTTTGTCTTTCAATAAATAATGATATTAATTCTCTAACCCTTTCTTGTACTTCTATAAAAACTGGCTCTTTCTTGCCAAGAAAGGTAATCATTATAACATATGAAGAATTCAAAACTTCAGCAAATTCTTTTTTCTCGAGCCGATAGGCTTCCCTCAGTAACCTTTTGATTCTATTTCTATCAATCGCTTTTTTAAATTTTTTTTTTGGAACTGAAAAAGAGGCTCTAACTGAAAAAACAGATAAAGAGTCTATTTTAAGAAAAACTAACCTCAGGGGGAATTTTTTAATAGATTCGCCTTCATCAAAAAGCTTTCCAATAAGTTTTCGACTCTTTAATCTTTCTTTTTTACCTAATGTGTTTTTCATCAATACAAACTTACAGAAAACAGTTTTTTAAAATAAACATCTTAGCTATTATTTACAATTTAAAAAATACCGCTGATATTAAATTTTTCTTTTCATAGGACGGGTAAGGCAGGAAGGCCCACCCCCACCTTTTAAACTAATCTCATCACCTTTGTATGTAAAAACGAGACAGCCAGCATTTTCAAGTAATTTTTTTGTAATTGGATTTCCTTCTAACATTAAACAAATTCTAGGAGCTACAGCTAATACATTACAACCCATAGAATCAAATTCTTCTTCAGGAACTTCAATCAATTTAAATCCCCTAATTAATAGTTCTTCTCTAAAGGTTATAGGCATCAAATTTGAATATACAACGGCCAAATCTTTATCAATAGGGCTTAAAATAGACATCAAGTGAAATACATCTCCTTCCCCTTTATAATGAGGAAGTTCGACTTTAACAACTGACACCCCTTTGGGTGTCAATATTTTTTTTAGTTGTCGAATCCCATCCTCATTTGTTCTGTAAGATCTTCCTACCGCTAGTGTCTTTTCATCTAGCCAAGCAACATCACCTCCTTCTAAAGTTCCAGGAGATTTAATTTCTCCTAAAACTTTTATTTCATTTTTTTTATATAATTCTTTATGTGCTTTTGGTTCATATATCCTTCCTTTTTTACCCATATTACAAATAATCATTCCAAAATTAGTAGCTATTGAGGCATCTCTACAATAAATTGAATCAATTCCTGACTTATCATTTTCAGGGAAAAAGTGGTATTGAATATTTCTGCTAGTTAAAAATAAAATAAACTCTTCATATTCTTTAAGTGATATATCAAAATCTGGTTTTGAAAGATACTTTAGAGTCTCCCATTGTTCCTCTAGTTCTTTTTCTGATCTAAAAGCATTCTTGACAGGTTTTAAGTAAACTGATAATAGATTAGAATATTCAGAATGGCAGGTTTCTTTCATTTATGTTTAGATTTATTCCATTGCATTAAAGCATAAAAAGGAATTCCAAGCAATAATAATAAAAATCCATAAAAAACAACATTAGCAGTTGAGCCATAAATAGCCCACATAGAATAAATAAACCCTAAAACTCCAAGTGTAAACGTTTTAAAGATGCTGTTTTTATATATTTTTCTTTCAATAAGAATAATGATATAGGAAGCAGAGACAAATAAATATGGAACTAAACAGGCTAGAACTGTTAGATTAACCATAAAAGTAAATTGCGTCACTAAGCTCTCATGAAAATTCATAAGCATAACTAAAGAGCTTAAAAAGCTCCCTATAACTAATCCTAAAATTGGTGTCCCTTTTTTATTTTTTTTCTTAAAAACTCTAGGGAATATATTATCTTTAGCTGCCGACATAGGTATTTGAGCTGAGATTAAAATCCATCCATTCAATGCTCCCATTCCAGAAATAGCAGCTCCGGCAGCAACAAAATAGCCAGCATAAGTACCTCCAATTATTTCTCCTGCCTCAGCAAAAGGGGCGGGTGAATTCTGTAAAATATCTATTGGCAAAATTCCAAATAAAACGATAGTTCCTAAAATATAAATACAAGTAGTAATAATTGTACCAAACATCGTCGCTTTAGGAATTGTTTTTTTTGGATTTATAATATTTTCTGCCGGTATACTTGCAGATTCTATTCCTAAAAAAGCATACAAAGTCAAAGTAGCAACCAATGAAAAAGTAGTGAAATTACTTTCTTTTGTTAAATTAAATTCAGGGAAATTACTGAGGTTAAAAAAAAATATTCCAAATAGAATTATAAAAACAAGAGGAAGTAATTTTAAAATAGTTGTGATTACTTGAATTTTTCCAGATGTCTTAACTCCTTTTGAATTAATCCATGTAAAAAACCAAATCATAACTAATCCAATCCCTACCGCCAATAGTGAATTTGTTTCTAGAATAGGGAAAAAAAAACTTAAAGCTCCAACTATAGCTATAGCGATAGCTGCATTACTTATCCAAATCGAAATCCAATATCCCCAAGCAACTAAAAACCCAATAAAATCTCCAAAACCTTCTTTTGAATATATGTATGGCCCTCCGCTTTTATTTACAATAATCGTACTTAAATTACTAAATATCTTAGCTAGAATCAAAGCTCCTATAGCTGTGAAAACCCATCCTAATAAACTAATACTTCCATAAGCTGATAAAGAGGCAGGTAATATAAATATTCCAGCACCAATCATATTTCCAACTACCAATGATATAGTAGTAACCAAACCAATTTTTTTATTGTCAGAACTCATTTAATTTGTGTATTTTTAAGTGCAATTTTTCGAAAGATACAACATAATTAAACAACTAAAATGAGCTTCAAAATCAATCCTGATATTACAAAAGCAGAAACATTACCAGCTACTTTTTATAATAATCCTGATATTTTTGACACTATAAAAGAAAAAGTCTTTTTAAAATCATGGCAATGGATTGGTGATCAAAATTTAGTAAAATATCCTCATTCAGTTCATCCTTTCATATTATTAGATGATTTTTTAACTGAACCTATGTTGTTAACTAAAGATGCTGAGAATAATATCAGCTGTCTAACAAATGTCTGTACTCATAGAGGAAATATAGTGGCATTAAATTCCGGGAAATCAAAAAAATTAATCTGCTCTTATCATGGAAGAAGATTTAAATTGAACGGAGAATTTGATTTTATGCCAGAATTTAAAGATGCTAAAAATTTTCCAAGACCATGTGATAACTTACATTCGTTTCCAATTAAAAAATGGGGAAACTTTTTATTTGCAGGACTTAATCCCAGCTTTGATTTTAAAGAAATAATTAATGTCATGGAAGAGCGTATAGGTTTTTTACCTATAGATGATTTTAAACTAAACAAAACATTAAATAAAAACTTTACAGTAGAGGCAAACTGGGCATTATATTGTGATAATTATTTAGAAGGCTTTCATGTTCCTTTTGTTCATGAAAGTTTGGATGAGGTTTTAGATTATGGAAGCTATGAAACATTTATCTACAAACATTGTAATTTACAAATTGGATACTCTGAAGAGGCTGTAGATATCTTTAATTTCCCAAAAAATCATATTGACTTCGGAAAAAAAGTTGCAGCATACTACTATTGGATTTTCCCAAATATGATGTTTAACTTTTATCCATGGGGACTATCTATTAATATTGTTAAGCCCATTAGCATTTGCAAAACAGAAGTTTCCTTTATTAGCTATATATATGATTCTTCCAAACTAAATAAAGGAGCTGGAAGTAACCTTGAAAAAGTAGAAAAAGAAGATGAATTTGTAGTTCAGAATGTACAAAAAGGCATTCAATCCTCATTTTACAAAAATGGGCGTTTTTCCCCAACAAGAGAGAAAGGTGTTCACCACTTCCATCTATTACTTTCAAAATTTTTAAATCATTAAAAATAAATTTTAAATTTACTCAAATTTGACATCTATTCTTTAAATTTGAATGGATTTAAAATATATATCATGAAACCAGATTTATTTCAAGCACCTGATTATTATCAAATAGATGATCTACTTACCGAAGAACACAAATTGGTAAGAGAAGCCGCAAGAGATTGGGTAAAAAGAGATGTATCTCCTATTATTGAAGAATATGCTCAGAATGCAGAATTTCCATTACAGATTATCAAAGGATTAGCCAATATAGGAGCTTTTGGGCCTTACATACCAGAAAAGTATGGTGGTGCTGGTTTAGATCAGATTTCTTATGGATTAATTATGCAAGAAATAGAAAGAGGTGATTCTGGTATTAGGTCAACCGCCTCTGTTCAATCATCATTGGTTATGTATCCAATATGGAAGTATGGTAACGAAAAACAACGACAAAAATATTTAGCAAAATTAGCATCTGGTGAATGGATGGGGTGTTTTGGTTTAACTGAGCCTGATCATGGATCAAATCCTGGAGGAATGACTACTAACTTCAAAGATATGGGTGATCATTATCTTTTAAATGGTGCCAAAATGTGGATTTCTAATGCTCCTATAGCTCAAATTGCGGTTGTTTGGGCAAAAAGTGAGGAAGGGAGAATTCATGGCCTTATTGTTGAGCGTGATATGAAAGGATTTTCTTCCCCTGAAACACACAATAAATGGTCTTTGAGAGCTTCTTCAACTGGTGAATTAATCTTTGACAATGTAAAAATACCCAAAGAGAATTTATTACCAAATAAATCTGGATTGGGAGCTCCTTTAGGATGTCTCGATTCTGCACGTTACGGTATAGCATGGGGTGCCATAGGCGCTGCAATGGATTGTTATGATACAGCATTGCGTTATAGTAAAGAACGTATTCAATTTGAAAAACCAATAGGACAATTTCAATTGCAACAAAAAAAACTAGCTGAAATGATCACAGAAATTACCAAAGCACAATTATTAACTTGGCGTCTAGGAGTATTGCGTAATGAAGGAAAGGCAACCACTGCTCAAATTTCTATGGCTAAACGAAACAATGTAGATATGGCTTTAAAAATTGCTCGTGATGCTAGACAAATGTTAGGTGGTATGGGGATTAGTGGTGAATACTCTATCATGAGACATATGATGAATCTTGAAAGCGTTGTAACTTACGAGGGAACTCATGATATACACCTACTTATTACAGGATTAGATATTACCGGCTTGAATGCTTTTAAATAATAGTACAATTTACTTTTCTTATGCTATTTTCGCAAAATTAAAAAGCTTCAAGTAATAAAATATTGTAGGTATCGCTTACAATTGATCTCCTTCTTTTCATATTTAAAACAACTTTTTTGTTTTTAGGCTTTTCAGAATCGGAAGAACAAATCCGATAAAAAATAGATGTGTTTTTTGATTTTTTGTTTTTAGGTTTTCTACCTTGTAAAATACAATCGATATAAAATATCGATGAAAATAATGATTTAGCTATTTTTAGAAAAATATTATGATTTTAAAAGTATTCATTTGATATCTTTAACCTATATAAATTTACATTATTGGATTTAGACCGTTCATCAAACAAAATTGTTGTATACAATCAAATATCTCAAATACCTAAAATTATTTGGAATGAATTAAATTGTTCTAGCAATTTGTATTTTTCTTTAAAATACTTAAATGCTATAGAGAAAAATAATTCTCATTTGTCTTTTTTTTATATCGTAATAAAAAATACAGATGAAAAAGCTATTGCTTTTGCTAGTTTTCAAATCATCAATTTATACTTAAATACAATAGAAAATGATTTATCAAGTATCTTAAAAACATCAATCTCACTTGCAAAAAAATTTAAACTTATTAAAAAAGAAAAGCCCTTAAAAATAATTAATTGCGGGAACTCATTTGTAAGTGGAGAGCATGGTATTTTCATAAAAAAAGAGGAAGATAGAAGACTCCTCCTAAGAAAAATATCAAAAGAGATTTTTCGTTATTCTCAAGAAAATAATCAAGGAAATCCAATAGATATATTTATGATGAAAGATTTTTTAGCCCAATCTCTAACTGTTAGTAATGAACTTATTGATTTGGGTTATTATTCGTTAAATGTTGAGCCAAATATGAAGTTAAAAATTGAAAATCATTGGCGAAATTTTGAAAATTACTTAACATCTCTTAAAACAAAGTTTAGAGTAAAAGCAAAAAAGGCGTTGAAATTAAGTAGTACTCTTAAAATAAAAGAAATTACTGTTGAAAATTTTGATGAACATCTTATTGAAATGACAAAATTGTATAAAAAGGTTGCCTCCAAAGCTGAATTTAATTTAGGTGATTTTAATTTAGCAACCTATAAAAGTTTAAAAAAAAAATTAGGTGATGTTTATATATTAAAATCCTACTGGATAGAGGGTAAGATGGTAGGTTTTTTGTCTGGAATGATTAATAATAACTCACTAGATGCTCATTTTGTTGGAATAGATTATGAGCTTAATAAGCAATATGCCATTTATCAAAGAATGCTGTATGATTACATTGAGATTTCTATAAATAAAAAAATTGAAATTTTAAACTTTGGAAGAACTGCTAGTGAAATTAAAAGTTCTGTTGGGGCAATTCCAGAACATTTAACTGTTTATATTCGTCATAGAAAATCCATCAAAAATAAATTTTTAAAATTATTTTTGGTAAAAATTCAGCCATCAGTATTTAATCAAAAATTTCCTTTTAAAACACATAAAAATATTTAATGAAAACTATAAATGATTTAATTGATATTCTAACATTAAAACAAGAAAGCTCTCATACATTTAGTGGTATAAGTAAAACTATTGGAAATTCTAGAGTTTTTGGGGGTCAAGTATTAGCACAAGCATTACACGCTGCATATAAGACAATTCCAAATAATCGTTTTGTACACTCTCTTCATTCTTACTTTTTACTACCAGGAGATTTAAATATCCCTATTACTTTCAAGGTTACTGAGATGAGAAATGGAGGAAGTTTTTCTACAAGAAGAGTTACTGCAATCCAAAAAAATAATACAATTTTTATTCTAGCAGCTTCATTTCACAAAAAAGAGGATGGTCACGATCATCATGAATCCATAAAAACATCTATTAAACAACCCGAACAATTACTCAGTTGGAGTGACTTACTAAAACATTATGGTGATTTTATTCCTTCAAATATGAAAGATTTTCTGAGTATTGAAAGGCCCATAGATTTTAAACCAGTTCATATTGCTAACCCTCTAGAAAAAAAAGATTTACCAGCAGTTGAAGATATGTGGTTTAAATTAAAAGGGAATACATCAGATTTAAAATTAAGCCTAAAACATCAAATATTAACTTATATTTCAGATTATAATATTTTGAACGCGGCTTTGAAACCAAATGCAAGTAAAGCAAATATTGGAAATACTCAAATGGCTAGCTTAGATCACTCAATGTGGTTTTTTAGAGATTTTGATTTTGATGATTGGATGCTATTTTCTGTTGTTTCACCAAGCACCTCCGGAGCAAGAGGTTTGGCTACGGGAAATATTTTTACTAGAAATGGTAAATTAATTGCAACAGTTGCACAAGAAGGTTTATTAAGGCCTTTAAAAAACAAATAATTATGAATGACTTTATCTACATATTAAGTGTAAATGGATTGCTTTTTTTTATTAGTGTTATATTCTATATTTTTCCACCTAAAAAAATAAACTTCATCTATGGATATAGGACTCCCAGAACAATGCTAAATGAAGATATTTGGAACTACGCAAATAATTTATTTTGTGTCTCATTACTAAAATATTCCGGGATTGCCTTTTTGGCGATGATTCTCATGGTATTTGTAAATAAATCTTTAGTGAACCGATGGTTACCAATGGCTTTAATGGTTTTTACATTACTAATTACTATCGTTAGTATTGAAAAAAAATTAAATAAGGAATTTGATGAAAAAGGGGAAAAAAAATCTAAAAAACAGTAATTAATGAAAACGAAAAGTTTCTTCCTGGTGCAGATATTCCAGAGGCAAATTCTCTAAAATGTTGATCGAATAAGTTACTTATCATTCCTTGTATTTTCCAATTATTATTAAATGAGTAACTACTATTAATTCCGATTGTAAACCAACTAGGAGAACCAAAATATTTATCAATATCTTCTGTTGCATTTTCGTCTATTATAGGAGTTAAGTCATGATTATCAATCCCCTCAGTAAAATTAAAATCATAAATATTTTTTTTATTATTGAATTTAAAAATTGTTCCAATCTGGATTTTTTGGTTTTTATAATTTATATCAAACTGGCCAAACAATGGAGGTATAGATGACAAGGGTTCTTTAGTATCATAAGTTCTACCTTTTGTGTAAGTTACAAATCCATTTGATGTTATTTGTTCTGTTAATTTACCTTGATAGATTGCTGTATAACCATGTATAAAAGCATTGCCTCTATTTTGATTTGCAACCATATTTTCTAATTCACCATCATATAGTATTTGACCTGAGGATTCAAAATCTCCATCCATAGAAAAATTATCTCTTACAATGTAGTTTTTTAATAAAGTGAAGTAAGTATTAAAACTTATTCTAAATTTTCTGTCATTAAAATATTTTTGAACACCAATTTCACCACTATAAGCAAACTCAGGTTTTAAATATATATTTGGAACAGTAACATTCCCCGATTTTTCTCTTACTCTTCCGACATCATCAATATTTGGTGAACGAAACCCTGAAGCAATAACAGTATTTAATTGCCAATTTTTTGACGGCTTATAAACATATCCAATTGTTGAAGTAAATGCAGAATTATTCAGTCTAATATCTGTTTCTGGTAACTGTATGTGAGTCTGATCTACCCATGAAGCTTTTAAATTAGTTCGAGTAAAACGAACACCTGAACTTATGGTTGATTTGGGATTTAAATCATGTCTATATCCAAGATAAACCGCTGAGCTTTCATAACTACTCCCTCCATCTGGATATCGAGTTTGAACAGATAAATTGTCAGTAAATCCAATTATATCATTCTCTTCTATAACCAGTGTTCTCCCAAAAGCACCAGAAGAAACATTATTATACAAAAATTCAAAACCGTAAGTAAAAGATCTGTTTTCATTTTTTGTTATTGGAGCTATAAAATCCCCATTAAAACTAAAAACATCTACATTTTCTTTTCTATATGATCTTTCTAGACTTTCTAGCTTTCTTTGAATTCTAGATTCTTTAATGTTTTGATATGCTAATGTAAATGTTCCTTTGTCTAACCATGATTTTTTAGGATTTATATCTAATTGAGGAGAAATTAACACTCTTTGTTGTGGCCCATAATACCACTCAGCAAATTTTAAGGTCTCTCCAGATTTTTCATCTAATCTGTCAAATCTTGGAATATCTGAAGAAGTTGAATATTGAAAATTAAGTTTTAAATCTGTTTTATGTGATAAAGGAATAAAAAATTTCTGTAATAAATCTGTTTGGTTGTAACCTGTATTTCTTTGAATATTTTCATTTGAATTTTCAGTGGCTATTGAGGTATAAAAATCATTTGAATTTTGTGAATATTCAAAAACTTTCCCCCAATTATTAAAGCCATGTAGACGATTTTTACCCATTTTTAAGTCTCCATAATCACTATACGAAATACTCGTAAATGATGCCCATTTTTCTGTTCCTATTTCCACCGATATATTGTTTGAAATTTCATTATTAACTGAAGAAAATCGATTGAAAAAACTACTAGTAACTTTAGTGATTTTTGATATTTTGGGTATTTTAGTATAATAATGGATTACACCTCCTAAAGCATCTGACCCATATATTACTGATGACGGACCAAAAACAATTTCTGTTTTGTCTAGCTGATTTGGTGAAACAGTAATCGCATTTTGTAAATGGCCTTTTCTGTAGATAGCATTATTCATTCTAACTCCATCTATGACAAGTAAAACTCTGTTCGACTCCATTCCTCTTATGACTGGACTTCCTCCGCCCATTTGAGATTTTTGAACTTTAATTCCTGGAACAGCAGCTAATAAATCTGCCGATGTTTGCGGAGATAATTTTACAATATCTTTTGCATTTATAACAGTTACTCTTTCTGCCACTCTATTGGTTTTTGCATCACCTTTAAATACAGATAAAATTACTTCATCCAATTGTTCAGAATGCTTAGTTAAGTAAATAATTAAATTTTTATTATTTATCATTTCTTTCTTAGTGCTTTTTAAAGCATATGATATATGTGAAAAAAATAAAATATCTGGATTTTTCACTTGAGATACATCAACAATTCCTTCAGTATTTGTAGAAGAGTTAAAATATGATTTTTCAGTAAATACAGAAACATTATAAATAGGTTTCCCGGTTTCTTCATCTAAAACCATTACTTCTTGTCCATTAGACAAAATAGGTAACAAAAAAAGTATAAAATATCTTATGGTTTTCATTTACTGAATACTGTTTCTAAAACTGCTAGAGATTTAGGTATTTTAAATCCGTCTAGATGTAATTGAAAATATCTAATTAATATTTGTAATAACCTTTGCCTTTCAGTTTTTGAAAAGCTTATATCTCGAATCTCATCAAAATTTATGCCTAACAGCTTTTTGAACTGAATTAATTCAAATTCTCTAATAATATATTTGTCTTGAAGGTCTTCAGTGAAAATACCTTCCCTTAAATGAAACCCCTCTTTATGAGAATCTGACAAGTCTGGATAAAACCCTAAGAATTTTGTTAAATTCAATAAGAAAAGAAGGTGAAAATTTGAAATTTGATGATTTGAATCAAACCAAATAAAAGAAGTTTCCAAGTAATTATATAAAAAGGAATTATTCTCTTCTTCTCTAATTGCACTGGTTAGTATTTCAGATAAAAATAAAACAATAGACTGCTTGATAAATGAATTATGGATAGTATGATATAAATGAATCACTTTGGCTTCGTTAATTATTTGTAGGTTTCTTTTTTCTAAATGATTATAAATAATAGATAGCTGTAAAAGAGGTTGAAAATAAGCTGTTCTTAATTTGCCTTTTTTTGAATTTAATATTCCTTTTAAAAGGTAAGTAACCAATCCTGATTCCTTTGTGTATAGTTTTACTATCAAACTTGTGTCACTGTATTTAATAGCACTCATGACAATCGCCTTAGTGGTTATAATTCCCATTAATTAATGATTGCAATTTTTGTAATAGATGTTTCTGTTGCATCCTCATTTGATAAGAGAACTATATAAATCCCTGAAGCTACATTTTTCCCTGCAAGATTAGTTTTATTCCATACTACCTTTCCTCCCTGTAATTGTTGACCTTCTATTACGTTGGTTTCATAAACTAAATTCCCAGCTACATCTAAAATTTTCACATTGGTTCCTTTTGGTAAATTAATCCCATTTCTCCCATCTATGGTTACTGAGCTATGAAATCTTCGAACAGGGTTAGGATAGGCATAGACTTCCCCTAAACTATCTCCAAAAGGAGCAACATTACTATTGTAAGCTACAATTCCTTTGTCGGTTGCGAAAAATACTTTCCCGGTTTCTTTATCTACTGAAATTTTTACAATTCTATTTGATGGTAAAGGCGAATTTTCTTTACTAAAACTGGCCAGTGTGTTTTGACCATTGGGATTTGTATAGGTGACACCTCCATTATAAGTCCCAAACCATTTATTGTTTGCACCATCAACAGCAATAGAATTTATAACTTCATCTCCTAATAGTTTTTTAGCTATCCCATCCTCCTCGAAAATTATTGGTCGTGCGTCTATAACATCATCATCAAAAATACCTGATGCATTATTAAAAACAACCAATCCAGAAATAGTTCCAATCCAAATTCTATTTTCTGAATCTACAGCAAGACTCAATACTTTTAAATTAGGTAAACTCCCTTTAGTAGGTGTTTCTGATAATGTTCTAATTCTATTTCCATTTTCATTAAAAGCAACAACACCATCACCTCTAGTGCCAATCCAAACAGTATTAAACCTATCTACTATTATTTCGTAGAGGCCAAAAGAATTTTCGGGTTTCCCTGCACTGATATCAAATTGGGTCCAAGATCCATTTGAAAGTTTTTTTAACTCATTATTTCTTCCAAGATTAGCCAACCATAAATTCCCTTGAAAATCAAATACAGAACTAGAAACTCTAACAGTGGCATAATTTGGATTGGCTGCTTCAATGTCTTCTAGAGGACTATTTAAGTGATTGTAAAAATTAGTAACTTCATTGTTTTCAACTACAAATAAACCTCCAGTATTATAAGTGTTAATTTGAGATGTCCCTCCAAAACTACTAATAAATGCTTTATTTTGATTTGTTGGATCTAAAGTAACGTCAACCAATCCTGGAAAGGAGTTTTCAATTATATTTTCTTTTGTGATCCATTTTTCTCCGTCAAAATAGCTGTATCCTAAATTTGGTTGGATTGGAGCCATGTTTGTGGCATAACCTCCATAAACAGCCCATAGATTATTGTTTTTAGCCGTTATAGAAAAAACATCGTTAGATACAGGTCCTTCAGGATGGATTTCTAAAAAAACTGATGGTGCTGAAAATGATGATGCTAAAACACCAAATTGTTTCGTCGCTAAGAATAATTCATTGTTTTCAGCAAAAGCTGTATTTAATTTATAAGAAAAATTAATATCAGCAGTATTTTCAAGAATTTGAATTAATTCTAAATCAAAAACTAATACAGAATTGTTTAAAGATACTGATAGATTTGTAGAAGAACTTTTCAATCCATTAACATTTGAAAAGAAATCTTTAATAAAAACCAATTCATTAGACTCCTTTAATTCAAACAGTTGGGTATTTAATATTGTATAAAGTTTATTGTTGAAAACTGTAATATTTTTAAAATTATTATTTGATAAGGATATATGATCCCAATTATTAAAATCAATTAAATTGGGACTAGTTATTTCAGCATTAAAAATTCCTTCATCTGAGGCAGCATAAATTCGATTATTAAAAAAAGTTATTTCATTAATATTTACATCAGTTGAATTATTTCCTATAAAAAAAGTATCTCCAAACTCTAACTGATCAATGTCATATTCAACTATAGCGAAAGACGTTGATAAATAGAGTTTTTCTTCATGCTCAAAGATATCATTAATTCTTTTTTCACCTGATTGATTAAAATTTACAATATCTGTAGAGATTGTAATATTTCCATCAGAATCCACAACTTCTATTAAGCCGTTTTCATATCCGATTACTAATCTGTTTGTTTCAATACTGTAATGAATAGCTGAAGTAGTTTCACCTGACAAACCCTTAACTGAAGACAATTTTCGCATATCTTGATTTACAAAATCATAGGTAAATATTGCATTGTCAGATAAAGCATATAACATATCATCAACCTTAACAAAGTCTTTAACATTGTTGTATGAAAAAAAATCTTCCCAAGAATCAGTATAATCTACTTGAGCAGATACAAGAGAAGAAGAAAAAATGAAGAGTAATAGTAATCTTTTTATCATCTAATAAAATTGAACTCAAATATATTTATTTCTACTAACAATAACGATAAATCCATTACATTAGTACTAACAAACTTATAATAATGAATTTAGAAATTGAACGAAAGTTTTTTATAAGAAATACTGAATTTAAAAAGCTTAGCTTTCAAAAGAAGCATATTATTCAAGGATTTCTGAATTCTGATAAAAATAGAGTTGTAAGAGTTCGAGTAATAGATAATAAGGCTTTCATAACTATTAAAGGTATTTCCGATAAAACTGGTACAACTAGGTTCGAATGGGAAAAAGAAATTCTATTGCAAGATGCTAAAAATTTAATAGCTCTTTGTGAAGGAGACATTATTGAAAAAAACAGATATTATCACAAATTAGGAAATCATATTATTGAGATAGATGAATTCTTAGGGAAAAATGAAGGATTGCAGATTGCAGAAATAGAGCTAAAGGATAAAAATGAAGTTTTTTTAAAGCCAAGTTATCTTGGATTTGAAATTACAGGAGAAGAACAATATTATAATTCAAACTTAAGCAAAAGCCCATTTAAAAATTGGAAATAAAAAAACCTCGAACTTTGCAGTTCGAGGAAATTTAATAAATCTACCCCCTAAAATAAGATTTATTTACTTAAAATTAATTTTGTTTTGACACAAAATAAAATTCCAAGACTTTACAAATATAAATGTTAATTTATGATAAACAAAAAAAACTTGATAAAAAATTAATATATTCCATATAAGTACCCTTATAATTATATAAATAAAAATATTTTTCATCTTAAAAGAAAAAATAAATACTAAGAAAATGACTTAAACTTCCCAAAATAACAAATACATGAAAGATTGCGTGGTTGTATTCAAGTTTTTTGATTGAATATAGCAAAGCACCTATAGTATAAAAGACACCTCCTGCAAATAAAAATTGAAGTCCTTCTGATGAAAGAAAATTACTAATTGGTTTTATAACTAAAATAATTTGCCATCCCATCAATACATAAATTATCGTAGATATCTTGTCAAATCTTCCAGTATAAAAAAGTTTTAAAATAATTCCAATTAATGCACAAATCCATGTAAATCGAAAAATAAACCACCCTAATGTTCCTCCTAGGATAATTATTGTAAAAGGTGAATAAGTTCCTGCAATTAATATGTATATTGCAGCATGGTCAAAAATATTTAATTTCCTTCTTAGTCTGGAATCTTTCGCTGCATGATAGAATGTTGATGCCGAGTACAGTATAATTAAACTTAAACCATAAATAACTAGGCTTGCTGGCTTCCAAAATTCACTATAATTAAACGATTTTATAATCAAAAAAGGTAGCGCTACAATACTAAGCAAAAGTCCAAAAGCATGGGTTAAAATATTTAATCTCTCCTCACTTTTAGAATACACGTGGTTTAATTCCTTTTTCATTTATTCCCTCTAGTATCTTTCATATATAACTCATCAGAAGATAATTCATTATATATGATCCGAAACGTTTTTTCTTTAATTTTACTCAAATCTTTAGAATTTAAACCTTTAGTTTCTATAAATTGATGCTGACGAACTCTCAAAGTTCCTGTACCTCCTTTAAAAAAATCCCAAGAGAAAAATCTTTTGCAATCATAATAAGTCTGTGGCACTATTGGAATCTGGTGTTGAATAGCTAAACTAAATGCTCCGTTTTTAAAGGGTGCTAAAATTACATCTTCAGTTGGGACTAAACCCTCTGGAAAAATCCCTATACTAGTTCCATCATGTAATCTCTTTTTTGCTAGTTCATAAACTCTTTTTCTACTTATCGGATTACTTCTATCTACCATAATTACAGCTCTTTTATAAAAGAATCCAAAAATAGGAATCATAACTAATTCTTTTTTTCCTACAAAAACTATAGGATTTTTACTTAAAACTATTAAAACAAATGGATCTATAAAAGATGCATGATTGGGACAAAACATATAACTTTTATTTGTATCTAAAACTTCATCTATTTGTTTATCAATTCGAAAACCCATCCCATATACAATAACATAGCCCCAACCTCTTATTAATTTCCAAAAAGTTGGATAGTAGCTTTCTTTAGCTGTCAATACAATCAAAAAAGGAGACATACAAAGAATCGTAATAATCATCAAAAGATAAAACCACAATCTCCAAATCAATAAAAAGGGTATTTTTATATAGTTCATAGTTACGAATGTAGTAATATTCTTTTATTTGATTTGGTTTATATTGAAAACTGTATTTTTGCTTTAATTAAAAATTTAAAAAATGTCTAGAATATTAACAGGTGTGCAAAGTACAGGGACACCTCATTTAGGAAATCTTTTAGGAGCAATTCTACCTGCTATAGAAATGTCTAATCATCCCAAAAATGAGGCCTTTCTATTTATTGCGGACCTTCACTCTCTAACTCAAATAAAAAATGGTAATGAATTAAGAGAGAATACTTATAGCACAGCTGCAACTTGGTTAGCTTGTGGTATAGATATTAAAAAAACAGTGTTCTATAGGCAAAGTGATGTGCCAGAAGTTACTGAATTAACATGGTATCTAAGTTGTTTTTTTCCATATCAAAGACTAACATTAGCACATAGTTTCAAAGATAAAGCAGATCGTCTAATCGATGTGAATTCTGGGCTTTTCACATATCCGATGTTAATGGCTGCAGATATATTATTGTATGATGCTGAAATTGTTCCTGTTGGCAAGGATCAATTACAACATCTAGAAATATCTAGAGATGTAGCAAACCGATTTAATAATATTGTTGGTGAAACACTTATACCTCCAATGGCTAAAATTCAAGAAGAAAGTAAGTTAGTTCCGGGAACTGATGGAGAAAAAATGAGTAAATCTAGAAATAACATTATAAATATATTCTTAACCAATAAAAAACTAAGAAAACAAGTGATGTCTATAAAAACAGACAGCACCTCTCTTGAAGATGCTAAAAACCCGGATACAGATACTATTTTTGCCCTATATAAATTAATCGCCACTCCAAGTGAAATTGCTGAAATGAGAATAAAATATGAAGGAGGAAATTATGGCTATGGACATGCAAAACAAGAATTATATGAACTTATTATAGATAAGTTTGCCATCATAAGAGAACGTTATTCTTATTTTATGGAAAATAAAAAAGAAATTGACCAAGCTTTAGAAATTGGAGCACAAAAAGCAAGAATGGTAGCGTCAGAAGTTTTAAAAAGAGTACGATCCAAAGTTGGTTATTAAAAAAGGGGTTTTTAATATCTTTTAGAAGCTTTCTAAAACGCCCACTGACAAACAACACCTCCCATTAAGGCTATTGAAACAATCCAGTATCCTGCATTTATTGCTAAGTATTTAACAGATTTTCTCTCAAAAATTGCTTGTATTGCTGAAATGGGTAACACAAAAAATAACCCTACTAAAACTCCATGAATTGCTCCGTGCTTAAACGTTCTGAAACTGGCACCGTAGTTTGCCATAAAATCATTAAAATAGTTTAGTCTATCACCTGTTAATTCAGAAGCTCCTTCCATTAATGAAGAATAAACTCCTGTTTGATGAATCACTATAAATTGCAAGAAAAAAGCTATTGAGAAACTAAAAAGATAGGATAGAATAAATATTAAGGCCATGTTAGAGGCCTCCAAAGATTCTTCAGAATGTCCCAATAATTTCATCCAAGTATTTTGAAAAAGGAAAGGGCCATACCATATAAAGCCAACAAATAGAGGCACAAAAGCAGCAATTGCTATAGTTAAAAAATTAACATCCATTATACATGATTATTGTTTATAATCAAATATAATAAAAATAACTGTTTGATTTACAGATATATGAGTAAAATATTGCATTGAATAAAAATCATTTATTTTATTTAATTTTCAATGATTTTGCAATAGCTTCCAATTCAAAAAGAAACTCTCTTTTGTTTACAGAAGGTGCATAAGTAAATCCTTCAACAACCAACAGTCTATCGTTTTTCTTGTCAATTATAGCGTAATTGACAAAAGGTCCAGCCATAAAATCATTTTTAACCTCCCATTTACCTCTAGTTTCAAAAACACGATTCCCTTTAATTTCTCTCTTAATAGTTAAAGGGGTATATGCGGCTTCAGTAATCATGTACATACCGTCTCTAGACCCAGGAATATACTTTTCACCAATCGAATCTCTCATCGAAATAATATTATTGGCTCGTTTTGTTTGGTTATTTAACGGAAGAGCATAAACTAAAATATTATTATTCCCTGTTCCTCTGGCAATTCCACTTTGTAAATGTTGACGTAACCAAAGAAATTCTCCAGTATCATCAACTATTTTAAATTCTTCAGGTATAATTAATGAAATATTTAAGTTTTTGAGTGTTTTATACATAGAATCATTAACTCTTTTATTGGCAAAAAGACGTTGTAATACCCTAAGGTCAGAATCTTTGAAAGTCTGTATAATCTCTTTCATGTTAATTTTTAGAACCTCTAAAATTTCTTTTTTGTCTTTTGCAGAAACATATACTATTGTTTGTGGACTAGCATATTTATTATGTATTGTTGTAAAACTTTCTTTATCATTTAATTCAACTATAAGAATATTTCTATTACTTCGCATCATTGAAGTGAATCCATTAGGAGCCACATGGCCTACCGATAATGTTCTCTCTGGCTGAGGTAAACCTACCAATAATTCTCCAAATGAATCTCGAATTATTTCTCCAACCTCTCCTGACCATAAAGTACCCCCTGAGACCACTGTAACTTTATTAAAGGCTCCCACCGACCTTGGTAAGATGACTTTATTATCAAAACAAGAAATAAATAAGTAAGCTATAAATAGTATTGTGATAATTTTTTTCATTTTATTTAGCTTTTAAATATTTTGAGTTTTTCTCCTGGCTGAATACTATTTTCACTCCAAATATTGTTCCATTCTTTAATTTGATTCACAGAAACTTTTTTAAATTTTTGAGCTATCGTCCAAAGAGAATCTCCTTTTTTAACAACATATATTATCGGAGAATCTTTAGATTTATTTTTTAATACTGAGTTTTTTGATTGTTTTGGAATCCTAAGTCTTTTTGGATAAATACTTAAACGTTGTCCTATTTTTAAATAATTATTTTTAAGTCCATTCCAACGTTTAATATCGCTAACTCTTACGCCATATCTATAGGCTATTTTCCCTAAATAATCTCCACTTTTTACTCTGTAACGAATTCTGTTGTCCATTTCAAAATATTGTGGGAGAGGTTTTTCTCTTTTCGCATTATCAGTATCAACCAGATTATACAACTCTTTTTCATTTTTTAAAAAAATACCTACATGTTTCTTAGGGATTCTTATTGAATAATTTTTTTCTGCAATAAATGGAATTATATCCAATTTATAAGCAGGGTTTAAAAACTGTAATATCGATGTTTTAATACCTGTTTGTTCAGTAATTTGATCAAAACTCACTGTTTTTTTTATCTGAATCGTATCTGTTTCAAAATAATGGATCTTAGGCAAATTTCCTTTTAAATTATGCTCTTCTGCATATGTAAAGAGATACATTGTTGCATAAAAAGCAGGGACATATCCTGCTGTTTCTTTTGGTAAAAACGGTCTTATATTCCAATAATTTTTATACCCCCCTGAACGACGTATTGCTTTGGTTACATTTCCAGGTCCAGAATTATAAGCTGCTAATGCCAAATCCCAATCTCCAAAAATTCTATACAGATCATTTAAATAATTACATGCTGCAATAGTAGACTTTATTGGATCTTGTCTTTCATCTACATATGAACTTACTTTTAATTTATATTGTTTCCCTGTTGGATACATAAATTGCCATAGTCCGGTTGCACCAACCCTAGATTTTGCTTTAGGTTTAAGAGCAGATTCTACCAAAGCAAGATATTTCATCTCTAAAGGAATATCATACTGGTCTAGATACTTCTCAATCATTGGAAAATAATACGCCGCTCTTGCCATAAAGTTTGGGTAATATTTTGTGCGGCGTTTTAAATATGATTTGATAATTTTTTCTAAAGCAGGGTTAAATGCTAGATGAAAAGGTGTTCTTTCGTTAATTTTAGAGAGTCTGGTTTTTAATAATTGAGAATCTATGTTAACTTGAGCAACATTAATAGTATCTGTCCTAGGAAGATAATAGCTTCTAATTTTATCCATAAAAACAGAATTAATAGTAGTTTCTAATACTAAACTATCTATTAGACCAATCTCATCATCCGAAAATATATTCTGATTTTTACTAATTTTTACTGAATCTTTTGAAACAATAGTAAATTGATCTTTTACTTGTCCGAAAATGACTGTTGGAAGTATAAATAATACTAAAAAATAATATTTTTTCATTTATTAAAATTGTAGTTCTACACCAATTGGGCAATGATCTGAATGTTTTGCTTCAGGCAAGATAAAAGCTCTGGAAATATTTTCTTTTAGGGGTTCTGAAACCATATTATAATCTATTCTCCATCCTTTATTGTTAGCTCTTGAGTTTGCCCTATAACTCCACCAACTATAATTGTGTGGTTCTTTATTAATATGACGAAAGCTATCTATAAATCCATTATTAATAAAGTTGCCAATCCACACTCTTTCTTCAGGTAAAAATCCTGAAACTCCCTTCATTTTTGGATTGTGAATGTCTATAGCCTCATGACAAATATTATAATCTCCACAGATAACTAAATTCGAAATATCTTTCTTTAAATTATTAACATATTCCTGAATTTCTGCCATATAATTAAACTTAAAATCTAGCCTCGCAGCATTAGTACCTGATGGTAAATACATACTCATTACAGAAACTTTATCAAAATCTACTCGAAGATTTCTTCCTTCAAAATCCATAGTTTCAATCCCTGTTCCAAACTCAATATGGTTTGGTTTTTCTTTGCAAAAAATAGCTACTCCAGAATAGCCTTTCTTTTGTGCAGAAAACCAATATTGATAGAGATATCCTGCCGACTTTATAGCTTCAGCATCTACCTGATTTTGTTGTGCCTTGGTTTCTTGAATACAAATCACATCTGGATTTGCAGATTGCAACCATTCTAACATTCCTTTTTTTATGGCAGCTCTTATTCCATTGACGTTGTATGAGATAATTTTCATGATTTATTAATAATCTTAGATTTATTAAAAAAAAACCAAGTTAGTTGTTCTTTTTTACCTGATTGAGAATCTAAAGTTTTTACTTTAGGAGATAATATAAAAGCTACTCCTATATTAAGAATTATAGTATAAAAACTAGGCTCATATCCTAGTATTTTATAAATGAATGATCCTATTAAAAAAATTAACAAAGGAAAAATGAACCTTAAGTATTTAATATAATTCATTTTAACAATTTAAATATCCATCTCAGGAATTTCTCCATCAATAAACAAACTCCCTTCAGTAGCATTTTGAATCTCTTCAATACTAACTCCAGGTGCTCTTTCAATTAGATGAAATTGATTGTTTTTAATTTCTAAAACTGCTAAATTAGTTACTACTTTAGTAACACATCCAACTCCTGTTAGTGGTAAAGAACATCTTTGTAACAGCTTAGATTCCCCTCTTTTATTAGCATGCATCATGGCAACAATAATATTATCAGCAGATGCTACTAGGTCCATTGCCCCCCCCATACCTTTGACCATTTTTTCTGGAATTTTCCAGTTGGCTATATCTCCGTTTTCAGAAACTTCCATAGCTCCTAAAATAGTTAGATGAACGTGTTTACCACGAATCATGGAAAAACTAGTTGCTGAATCAAAGAAACTAGCCCCTGGCATTGTAGTAATTGTTTGTTTTCCTGCATTGATAATATCTGCATCCTCTTCCCCTTCTAATGGGAAAGGACCCATCCCTAAAACTCCGTTTTCACTCTGAAATTCTACTTCAATATCTTCTCTAACAAAGTTAGCAACCAGGGTAGGGATACCAATCCCTAGATTTACATAATACCCATTTTGCACTTCTTTTGCGATTCTTTTAGCTATTCCGTTTTTATCTAACATCACTAATTTATTGACCTTACAGTTCTTTGTTCAATTCTTTTTTCAAATTTATCTCCTTTAAAAATTCGCTGTACAAAAATTCCTGGAGTATGAATTTGATTAGGATCTAGTTTACCTAATGGAACAAATTCCTCTACTTCAGCTACAGTAACAGTTGCGGCTCCACACATTAATGGGTTGAAATTACGAGCTGTTCCTTTAAAAATTAAATTTCCTGCTGCATCTCCTTTCCAGGCTTTCACAAAAGCAAAATCTGCCTTATAAGCAGGTTCTAGAACATACATTTTCCCATTAAACTCCCTTGTTTCTTTTCCATTAGCAACCTCAGTACCATAACCTGCTGGGGTATAAAAAGCTGGAAAACCTGCTTGAGCAGCTCTACATTTTTCTGCTAAAGTCCCTTGTGGTGTTAATTCTACCTCTAATTCTCCAGATAACATTTGACGCTCAAATTCCTCATTTTCTCCAACATAAGATGAGATCATTTTTTTAATTTGTTTGTTTTGTAATAAGAGACCTAAACCAAAATCATCAACTCCTGCATTATTTGAAATACATGTTAAGTTTTTAATTCCCAATCGGACTAATTCTGCAATGGAGTTTTCTGGAATTCCACACAAACCAAAACCTCCTAGCATTAATGTCATTTCGCTTTTAACATCAATTAATGCTTCATTAACGCTATTTACTTTTTTATTAATCATTTTATCTGATTTATGAAATTCTATATTATTTTTAGTGGTCTTTTAATCTTAAAAATCTGTATCATCTTCTACAATTGAAGGGGTTTTTTTATTATTTTCTTTATTTGTATGTTCTTTGACACAATCGGTATCTATACCAACATATTCTGGCTTTTCAAAATCTTCTTGACTTATATTTAGTGTAGGATCAGAATATACTTTTTTCATATATAAAGCCCAAGTTGGTAATGACATTGTGGCTCCTTGACCTTCAGCAATATTTTCAAAATGTATAGCTCTATCTTCTCCTCCAGTCCAAACACCTGTCGCTAGATTTGGCACAACTCCCATAAACCATCCATCAGTATGATTTTGAGTTGTTCCTGTTTTTCCTGCAATTGGATTTGTGAATTCATAGGGAAATCCAGTTATAATATCTTTATAATAGTGCTCTGAAGTTCTTAATCTAACACCAGAACCTGCTGTAGTTACACCTTTAAGTAACTCCAAAACTAAATAAGCTGATTCTTCACTTAAAACTTCTTTAGTTTTTGGGGTAAAATCAGCTAAAACTGTTCCATTTTTATCTTCAATACGCATCAACATATTAGGCTCTACACGCAAGCCTTTATTTGCAAAAGTAGCATAAGCTCCTGTCATTTCAATGAGAGATAATTCTACCGATCCAAGGGCTATTGATGGAGCTTTTGGTATCCTGCTTTCTATTCCAGCAGATTTGGCTAATCGAACTACATTTGAAGGAGTAACCATATCTATTAATCTAGCTGAAATTACATTTATAGACTTTGCTAAAGCTTCTTTTAAAGTAATTTCACCTCCATACTTTTCGCCAGAATTTTTTGGAGTCCAAGCCTCAGGAATACCATACCTCCCCTTTGGAATTGTATAAGGTGTGTTAGGAAATTTTTCACAAGGGGATAAGCGTAATTGATTAATTGCAGTCGCGTAAACAAATGGTTTAAATGTTGATCCAACCTGTCTCTTTCCTTGCTCTACGTGATCATATTTAAAATATTTATGATTAATCCCACCGACCCAAGCTTTAATCTGTCCTGTTTGTGGTTCTATAGATAATAATCCTGATCTTAAAAATGACTTATAGTACTTAATAGAATCGAATGGTGATAAAATGGTATCTACTTCTTGTTTATTATTCCAAGAGAAAACTCTCATTTCTGTTCTTGTATTAAAAGCGGAATCTATTTTTCTATCTGAGTAACCATTTTTTTTCATCCTTCTGTAACGATCAGAATATTTGACAGCTCTGTTATAAATTGTTTCAATTTGTTCATCTTCCAAATCATAAAAGGGTGCTGTTTCATTAGAAGATTGTTCTTTAAAAAAATACCGTTGAAGAGTAGACATGTGTTCTTGAAGGGCTTCTTGTGCATATTTTTGCATCCTAGAATCTAAGGTCACAAAAATTTTCAAACCATCTCTATTTATATTATATAACTCTCCGTTTGGTTTTGGATTCTTTTTTACCCAACTTTTCATCACCTTCCTAAGATGTTCTCTAAAATAGGTTGCCAATCCATCATTATGGCTTTCCGGAGTAAAATTTATTTTTAATGGTAATTTTTGAAGTGAATCTTTTTCTTGTTCTGAAATAAATCGATTTCTAGCCAATTGCGCAAAAACAACATTTCGTCTTGAGAGTGATTTTCCTCTAGAAATCTCTCTATTAGGATTATACTGTCTTGGATTTTTTAGCATTGCTACTAGAATAGCTGATTCTTGCATGTCTAAATCCTTCGGTTCTTTGCCAAAATAAATTCTTGCAGCAGAGCGAATACCTATGGCATTAAATAAAAACTCTTGAGTATTTAAATACATAGCAATAATCTCGTCCTTAGTGTATTGTCTCTCTAATTTAATAGCTACTATCCACTCTTTAGCTTTTTGAGTAAGTCTTTTTATGGTATTACTTGAAGCCCTTTTAGTGAATAAATTTTTTGCTAATTGCTGTGTAATTGTACTTGCACCTCCACCTTTACCAAGTTTTACAACTGCTCTAGCAGTACCCCTAAAATCTATTCCAGAATGTTTGTAAAAGCGTTCATCTTCAGTTGAAATTAATGCATTTACAAGATTGATTGGCAAGTCTTTAAATCCAATTGGAGTTCTGTTTTTAAAAGCATACTTTCCTAAAGTTACTCCGTCGGAAGAAATTACTTCTGTAGCTAAATTTTTTTCCGGATTTTCTAATTCTTCAAATGTTGGGAGTTCTCCAAAAATCTCCCATGAAGCAAGTAAAAATAGTAGTAGAATCGATATAATAAATCCCGAAAAGAGTATCCAAAATAGTTTGACATATTTTTTTAGATTTGATTGCTTATTTTTCACCATTCTAGTTTACTTTTTCAATTCTTAGTCCAACATCAGTTACTCCTTTTAATTTTTTTATCCCATCAATACTTCCATTTTTTCTCATAGCCTGCCAAATCGATACTTTATACTTTCCAGATACAGGAAAAATACTGTTTTCTTTTAAAAATAATCTACTATGTTTTATTTCTGAAATTCCAGAACCTAAAAAATTTCCTTTTTTGTCTGCCATTTCATACTGAAGAGTGTCTACAATTTTCTTGCCATCTGGAAAAAAAAAGTGTGTAATTAAAAATAAATTACTGTATTGATATTCATTATTATTTCTAATATTAAGATAGAGGTTGTTCCTAGAAATTGTATCCGTAATTTGAAAATCAAAATTTATAGATTTATCTTGAAGCCAATTGTTATTGTCAAGAGAGGAATATTGATCAAAAACTCGATTTGAATCGCAAGAGGTTATAAAGAATAGTACCCCTAAAATAAGAATTAAGTTCTTACTATTTCTGATTGTTATTAGCATTTGGTTTTGGTTTTCTTCTTCTTTTGTTTTGTGATTTTCTATGATTATTACTTTTTGAATCGTTTAAATTATTTTTAGTGGTTGATGGAGTTAATTTATTAGACTTTTGTTTCTTTTTAGTCTGATTAGACTTAGCGTCTAGAGAAACTTTTTTTCTTCTATTATTTCTATTTCTTCTACGCTTTCTGGGAACATCAAAACGAGTTAAACTATCTTGACCAACTACATTTTCAAAATCAACAGTTACAACAGATTCTAACTCGGATTCTAATTCTTCTAAAGAAATTGAAACTTCGTTGTTTTTATTTAAGTCTATAATTTCTTGTACCTGTTGTAATGTTAACTTAAACCATTTGGATCTATTTTCTTTGTAGGTATACCATAGTAATTTTTTGAAGATATCCATTTTTACAAATTCAATATCTCCTTTTTCTGTTTTTAAAACCTTTTCCTGTTTAGGAAATGCATTTAAAGCTTCAAGGTATGTGTCTAATTCAAAATTTAAACAACATTTTAATTTTCCACATTGACCTGCTAGTTTTAAAGGATTCAAAGATAATTGTTGATATCGAGCAGCAGTAGTAGTTACTTTTCTAAAGTCTGTTAACCAGGTAGAGCAACAGAGTTCTCTCCCACAAGAACCTATGCCGCCTAAACGGGCTGCCTCTTGTCTTGCTCCAACTTGTTTCATTTCAACTCTTATAGAAAAGGCTCCCGCTAAATCTTTAATTAATTGTCTGAAATCTACCCTAGTATCTGCTGTATAATAAAAAGTTGCTTTATTACCATCACCTTGAAATTCAACATCAGAAAGCTTCATTTTTAAGCCTAATCTACCTAAAATCTCTCGTCCTCTTTTCTGTGTTTCCAACTCACGACTTCTTGCTTTCTCCCAAACTTCAATATCCCTTTGAGAAGCTTTTCTGTAAATTTTCTTTACCTCTTCGCTGTCAAAAGAGACCTTTCTTTTTTTCATTTGGACTTTTACCAATTCTCCTCCTAAAGAAATAATTCCAATATCATGCCCTGGAGAACCCTCAACAGCAACAACATCTCCCATGGAGATGGTTAATTTTTCTGTATTTTTAAAAAAGTGCTTACGTCCATTTTTAAAACGAACTTCATAGATATTGAATGGAGCTTCTCCATTTGGCAGTGTCATGTTGGACAACCAATCAAAAACTGATAATTTCTCACAGCCTCCTGTTGTACAACTTCCATTGCTCTTACATCCTTTTGGTTTACCGTCTTCACCAGTACCACAGCTTCCACATGCCATAATGTAATATATTTTGAGAAGTAAGTTGACTTCTTAAAGTTCTTATTTTATTTTTAACAAAATAGCCTGACTTAGCATCTCGAACTAAAATACATCAACATATTCAACAAATAATCTTAGTGAAAATGGTAAGCATGACTATCAATTAGTAAATATAAGCAATCTATAACAATCATTGAATTGTAAAAAGCATAAAAATAACTCCTTGTATTCTGTGAAACGAATCCCTTCTTTTTAACTCTTAAACTTCAACTTTTCAGACCTACCCTTTCTGAAGATTTTATTACTTGCATGACTCCCTTTTCTTAATTCTTTTTGTTTCAAAAAGGGTAAGTGAACAATCTCTTGACATTCTAATGAACAGGTATGCTCCATAATTTCAGAACAGGTTTCACATTGAATAAATAACAGATGGCATGCCTCATTTGCACAGTTTACATGTTTATCACAAGCAGTTCCACATTGATGACAATTAGCAATCACATCATCTGTAATTTTTTCAGCTCTTCTATGATCAAAAACAAAGTTTTTCCCGATAAATTTATTTTCAATTCCTTCTGAATTTACCTGACGAGTATATTCTATAATACCCCCTTCTAATTGGAAAACATTTTTAAATCCTTTGTGTTTATAATATGCAGAGGCTTTTTCACAACGAATACCTCCAGTACAATACATTAATAAATTTTTATCTTCTTTGGCATCTTTTAAATCTTCTTCTATAAGGTCTAACGAGTCTCTAAATGTATCTACATCAGGGGTAATAGCTCCTTCAAAATGACCTATTTCACTTTCGTAATGATTTCTCATATCTACACAAATCGTATTAGAATCTAATAACATTTTGTTAAATTCTTTGGCATCTACATGAACTCCCTTGTCAGTTACATCAAAAGTTTCATCATCCAAACCATCTGCAACAATCTTATTCCTAACTTTTACTTTTAATTTTAAAAACGATTTATTATGTTGCTCAATAGCAACATTTAATCGAATTCCTTTCAAAAAAGAAATCGTGTCTAATTGTTCTTTTAAATTTAAGAAATTTTCAGATGGAACAGAAAGTTGAGAATTAACTCCTTCAAAAGAAACATAAGTTCTACCCAAAACATCTAACTCATTCCATTCTTGAAATAACTTATCTCTAAATAACTGTGGGTTTTCTATCCTAGAATATTGATAAAAAGAAATCGTAATGCGGTCTTTACCGGCTTTATCTATTAATGCAGCGCGTTCTTTGGCGCTTAACTTATTGTACAGTTGCATGCTATACTATATTTGTTAAACAATTTATTTTTTATTTTTTTTCGACAATTGGTCAAAATTACTATATTTTTTTGGTTAATTTAAAAATTAAACATTTCCTTTATATTCGATAAATTTTAGACTTTTATTGACTTATTTACACAAATCATAGAAGCTGTTTATACAATTTTTAGCATCTTTGTAACCCCTAATTAGGGAATATTAAATATAAATTACTTTAATATGAAAATTGCTGTCATTGGTGCCACTGGGATGGTTGGAACTGTTATGTTAAAAGTCCTAGCAGAGCGAAATTTTAAAATCACTGAATTAATTCCTGTTGCATCTGAAAAATCTGTAGGAAAAGTAATTTCATATCGAAATAAAAAATACTCCATCGTAAGTTTACAAGATGCTGTAAATGCAAAACCAGACATTGCTTTATTTTCGGCTGGGGGAGACACCTCTTTGGAATGGGCCCCAAAATTTGCGGCTTTTGGAACAACTGTAATAGACAATTCATCTGTATGGAGAATGGATCCTAAAAAGAAACTCGTTGTCCCAGAAATTAATGGAGATGTTCTTACTAGAAGTGATAAAATTATTGCCAACCCAAATTGTTCAACTATTCAATTGGTTATGGCACTCTCTCCACTTCATTTAAAATATAAGATGAAGCGCGTGGTTATTTCTACCTATCAATCTGTTTCTGGAACTGGAGTGAAAGCAGTTCAACAGTTGGATAACGAAGAAGCTGGAGTAAAAGGTGAAATGGTATACCCTCATCCTATTGGAAGAAATGCATTACCTCATTGTGATGTTTTTTTAGAAAACGGCTACACCAAAGAAGAAATGAAATTGGTTAAAGAACCCAAGAAAATTTTACGTGATAATACTTTCTCTCTTACTGCAACAGCCGTTAGAATTCCAACATCGGGAGGGCATTCAGAAGCTGTAAATATTCAATTTATAAATGACTTTGAAATAAATGACGTTCGTAAATTATTGAGTGAAACCCCTGGAGTTATTGTACAAGATGATGTAAAAAATAACCTTTACCCAATGCCAATCACTGCATACCAAAAGGATGAGGTTTTTGTAGGTAGAATTAGACGAGATGAATCTCAAGAAAACTCATTAAATTTATGGATTGTTTCGGATAACCTTAGAAAAGGTGCTGCAACAAATGCCGTACAAATAGCAGAATATTTAGTAGAACATAAAATAATATAAATATGATGAGTGCATTTCATAAATTATCCATTAAAAATTACATTAATGAAACCGCAGATGCGGTTTCTCTTATTTTTGATATTCCTGAGAATTTAAAACCTAATTTTTCCTTCAAAGCAGGACAATATGTTACCCTAAAAACAATTATTAAGGGCAAAGAAATTCGCAGGTCTTACTCTATTTGTTCTGCTCCTGAAAGTGGAGAATTAAAAGTAGCTATAAAAAAAGTTGAGAATGGTGTTTTTTCTACTTATGCAATATCTCAACTAAAAATAGGTGACATACTAGAAGTTCGTGAGCCTGAAGGAAAATTCATTCTAGAATATTCAAGAAGTAGTAATTATATTGGGTTTGCAGCTGGGAGTGGTATCACACCTGTTTTGTCAATGATTAAATCAGTCTTACAACAAGAGCCCTCCTCTTCATTTACGTTAATTTATGGAAATAAGTCTTCAGATAAAACTATGTTCAAAGCTGAATTAGATGCCTTGTCTATTGAGTATGATAGGAGGTTTAATTTACAATATTTATTTAGCAGGCAGAATGAAGAAGGTTCATTATTTGGAAGAATTGACAAAGAACATACAAATTATTTTATCAAAAATATTTATAAAAACTGGTCCTTTAAAACCGCTTTTTTATGTGGTCCTGAAGAAATGATTCAAACTGTTTCAACTACTCTAAGAGAGAATCATTTCAAAGAATCTCAAATTTTATTTGAATTATTTACTGCTTCAATTGATGAAGAAAATAGTGCTCAAATAAAAGAGGGTCGAACAGAAGTTACCGTACTATTGGATGATGAAGAAATTCGTTTTACCATGAAACAATCAGACGATATTTTAGCCGCTGCTTTAAGAAATAATATTGATGCGCCTTACTCGTGTCAAGGTGGAGTTTGTTCTAGTTGTATAGGTAAAGTTACTCAAGGGACTGCAGTGATGGTTAAAAATAGTATTCTTACAGATGACGAAGTAAGTGATGGAATTATTTTAACCTGTCAAGCCCATCCCACCACCTCAAAAATCTCGATTGATTATGATGACGTCTAAATAAAGTATCTTTAGTATATGAACATCTACGACATTAAAAATGCTGTTTTATTTGGATTCTTTCTCTCTTTTATGATTGGACCGGTATTTTTTATGTTGATTCAAACAAGCATTGTAAAAGGAATTAGAGCAGCTATTGCTTTTAACTTAGGAGTTATTTTAGGAGATGTCGCTTTTATCTTCATTGCTTACTTTGGCAGTAGGCATTTACTAGAAAAAATTAAAGATGATCCTCGTTTATTTTTTATAGGTGGGTTTATTTTAATTATTTATGGTACCATAACTTATCTAGATAAAGATAGGAAAAAAGAAATTGGAGATTCTATAAACTTAACTCATAATATTAATTACTTTAAACTAATATTAAAAGGTTTTTTTTTAAACTTTATTAATATTGGTGTTTTGGCCTTTTGGTTGGGTTTAATTGTTGTGATAGGGCCAACTTTAGATATGAATCCAACACATATTTTTTATTATTTTGGAATTATTCTTGCTAGTTATTTTATAACAGACTTAGGGAAAATTTTTTTAGCTAAACAATTACAAAAAAAAATGACATCTCTAGTTGTTTATAGAATTAAACGATTTATGGGTGTTTTATTAATCGTTTTTGGAGTTGGTTTAATGTTAAAAGGTTTTCTCCCAAAAGAAAATAAGATTAACACCTTATTAGAAAAGGTAGATAAAAAATAAAAGCAAAATAAATATTTTACTTTTATTTTTTATCAGAAGCATTACTAATCAATCTTCTTTAGATTATTTTCTAAAATAATATCTGCCATTAATTTGGAGGGGTCTATTTCAACTGATTTAATTGCTTTTGTAACTTCAAACTTATAAATTGGGTGAGCCCAACCCCAATCTTTTAAAATAGTTGCTGATGTTGGTTTATTCCCTCTCATCATTTCTAAAGGAATATTAAAATTTTCCTGACTTCCGTCTACATACATAACCTTTATATCTATTGGCATTGGCATTTGACCAATTCTCTCTAAAATGATTGTTTGATTATTAATAGAGTTTATGGCATAGTCAATAGTATGGGTTGTCTGAGTCCATTCATTTAAATACCATCCTAAATGAATTCCTGATACTTTTTCCATAGTACGTTTTATATCATTAGGCGTTGGATGTTTAAAGCTAAAATCTTTGAAGTATTTTTTTAGACCTTTTTCAGTATTTTCTTTACCAATTATATATTCTAGTTGCGATAAAAAGATATTTCCTTTGGAATAGCTTCCTGTTCCATAAGCCCAGTTTGTATCATATCTATCTGAATGGGTAGCTAAGGACTCTTCATACCCTCTGTCAACAATCATCCTATAGCCTCTATATGAGCCTTCGTGAGGATTTTCTTTCCCTTCTTTTAAAATTTCATTTTCAGCTTTATTAGAAACATAGGATGTAAATCCTTCATCCATCCATGGGTGTAAACTTTCATTGGTCGCTAGTAAAAACTGAAACCAAGTATGAGCCATTTCATGAGCTGTGACTCCAAAAAGACTTCCAAATTTTCGTCTCCCTGTAATTAATGTAGACATCGCATACTCCATTCCTCCATCTCCACCTTGAATAACAGAATATTGTTTATAAGGGTATTTACCAATGTGCTTGCTAAAATAATTTAGTAATTCTGCTGTTTTAGGCTGTAAATCTTTCCAGTTTTTTAAATATTTTTCTTCTAAGTTTTTTTTGTATAGGAAATGTAAATCAACTCCATCAACTGACTGAATAATATCATGAATATACTCCGGGTCTGCAGCCCACATGAAATCATGTACCTTTGGTGCTTTGAAATTCCATGTTAATTTATCTCCTTCAGGTATATTTAACTTTTTAGAAAAATCTTCATATCCATGGCCAACTTCTTGTGGATTTTGTAAATAACCAGAACCTCCAACAATATAATTTTTATCAATATGAATAGTAATATCAAAATCTCCCCATACTCCATGAAATTCCCTAGCTATATATGGTGGAGTATGCCATCCTTCAAAATCATATTCAGCTAATTTAGGGTACCATTGAGCCATTGAAAGAGCTACTCCTTCTTTATTATTTCTTCCAGATCGTCTAATTTGTTTTGGTATTTGTGCATCATAAAGCATGTCAAAAGTTGCACTGCTCCCTGATTTAATTGGAGTATTTAATGTTACTTCTAAGATTGTACCAACTGTCTTAAATTCAACATTTTTAGCATTTTGTTTTAACGAAATCACGTTGATATAACCTATTTCTTCTGGTGTTAATTTACTTATTCTATCTTTAACTCTCCTATCTGGGTCTTTAATATTTCTAGAACGAATGTCCATTTGAGAATTTGGCTGAAAAGCATTAAAATAAAGATGGTAATATACATGTGTTAATTCATCTGGAGAATTATTAGTGTATACTAGTCTTTGTTTTCCTTTGTACTGAAATTTTTTTACATCAACATCAATGTCCATTTTATAATCAACATGCTGCTGCCAAGAGTTTTGTATAATAACTGTTTTTTTAGAAACAATTGATTTTGTCTGATTACAAGAACTTAGAAATACTATTGTAAATAGAATTGAAATTATTTTTTTCATCGATATCGTTGTTTACATTAACGGCCATTTACCATATAATCGGCCATTTTTAATGCATTGTATGCATTAACAACACGTCCAGAAACTGACAATTCTGAAAAAGGAACTTGATCTCCTTTAGGGTTTTCTCTTGATTGAGATCCTGGTTTTATAACTTCTAAGTCAATTAAAGTTCCTGAATTCATTAAGATATGTTTTACTTGACTAGCGGATAATTTTGGATAATAAGAGCGGATTAGTGCAGCGACTCCAGCAGTAGATGGTGCAGCCATAGAAGTCCCACTAAATTTCGCATATCCCCCCTCTGGAGTTGTTGAGTATATTTGAACTCCTGGAGCAAAAACATCTACATTAATTTTACCATAGTTAGAAAAAGATGCTGGTAATTTTTCATTATAGTTTGCACTCATTGCTCCTACAGTTAAAAAGTTGTCTGAAATTTCAGTTTTTAAATCTTTTGTATCGTTAGGAAATGTTTTTTCAACATCTATATTAGCCCCATCATTACCGGCAGCATTTACAATCAACACATCCTTAGATGCTGCATACAGTATCGCCTGATGAACCCAAGATAACTTTGGAGAATATCCTTTACCAAAACTAGTATTAATTACTTTTGCCCCATTATCTACAGCATATCTCAATCCTAAAGCTACGTCTTTATCATATTCATCTCCATCAGGGACAGCTCTAACAGCCATGATTTTTACATTAGTAGCAACTCCGTTCATCCCTATATTATTATTCCTAGAAGCACCAATAATTCCAGATACATGAGTCCCATGTGCCTCGTCTTTAATTGAATGACCTGTTTTCGCATCTCCATAAAACTTATCATCCATCGTATTAGGATTATCTCCTAAAACACTTCTATATTCTTTTTCTAAGACCTCTCCGCTTAACATTAATTTAGCATTTTCTACTAGTTTTGAAAGCTCTTGTTTTGCTTGGCCCAAAGAGGTTAATCCAAATCCATACATTTGTTTTGCTGCTTCAACTGCTCTTTTTAAAGCTTCATCTTCTGTAACAATATCCATAACATCATCTTTAGAGTAATCTGTTTTATCAAGATGTTTTGAAATCGAATTATCTGCATTCGTAACCATTGCTAACATTTGTCCATACCGAGCTTGGTTAGCTTTAGCGGCATCCACTTTTTCATCATAAAAAGCTTTCGCTTCTTTTAGAGTTTCCTCATCTGCAATAGAAGGATCTTTAATAATTCGTTGGTATTCTAGATGTTCTTTGTAAATAGAGCCTAAGAAATTCCACCCATTGATATCATCAATGTATCCATTTTTATCATCGTCAATCCCATTAGAAGCAATCTCTTTTGCGTTGATCCACGCAACATCTTTTAAATCTTCATGAAGTAAGTCCGTTCCAGAATCTACAACCCCAACAATAACTTCAACACCTCTTTTTCCTTTTAAAAAAGCATAGGCTTTATCTAAACTCATTCCTGGAATAGAATCTGTAGCTAAATCACTATGACTCCAAGAATTACTTTCTTCATCTGTTAAAGGCAATTTTTTTGTAACAGCAGAAACCAAATAAGTAGAAGGCTTTGGAACTGGAATAGTTGAAATAGATTTACAACTCCCTAATAAGAAAATAAAAATTGTACTATAAAAAATTGGTTTTAAAAAATTCATGGTTTTATTATTTTAATTAAATATATCTGTAAATTGATGTGTTTCTTTTAATCTAACTCCTTTATCTGTATGATGAACAGTGCATAGTTCTGTAGAAGCATCATGTTCTAAAAATAGATAATAATTTTGATTTGATGCTTCATTTAAAAATACTTTTTTTTCTTTTATGGTAATTAACGGCCTAATATCATAACCCATAACATAGGGCAAGGGAATATGTCCAATTGTTGGCAATAAATCTGCCATAAAGACAATTGTTTTACCTTGATAAGAAATTTTAGGTAACATTTGTTTTTCTGTATGACCATCCATTACTAAAACATCAAACCCTAGTTCTTGATATGGATTTTCTGAAATAAAATTTAATTGACCGCTTTCTTCTAATGGTAAAATATTTTCTTTTAAAAAAGAAGCTTTTTCTCTGGGATTTGGATTAATTGCCCAATCCCAATGCTGTTGATTACTCCAAAATTTTGCATTTTTAAAAGCAGGCTTAAACCCTGCTTTACTCTTGTCCCATTTAATAGAACCACCACAATGATCAAAGTGCAAATGAGTTAAAAAAACGTCAGTAATGTCATCTCTATGAAAACCGTACTTTGCTAAAGAACCATCCAAAGAAAACTCTCCAAATTGATAATAATAGCCGAAAAACTTATCAGATTGTTTATTGCCCATCCCAGTATCAATTAAAATTAATCGGTTGCCATTTTCTATTAAAAGAGAACGCATCCCCATTTCAATCATATTATTAGCATCTGCGGGGTTTGTTTTATGCCAAATGGTTTTTGGGACTACCCCAAACATAGCGCCACCATCTAACTTAAAATTTCCTGTTTGTATTGGATAAATTTTCATGGTAAACAAAGATGCAAAAAAACATCAATATCTATGAATAAAATAAAGTAAAACCTCCCTATTACTTTTAATGAAAAAATAAGCACCATTACCGATGCTTATTTCTGAGGTGTCGAGCGGATTCGAACCGCTGTAGATGGTGTTGCAGACCACTGCCTAGCCACTCGGCCACGACACCTTAATAAGAGTGCAAATTTACATCAATTATCTAGTATTCCAAGTTTTTTTAAACTTAACGTTCTTTTGTAAGAATAATCACAACTTCTTGAACATTTCCCCCAATTGGCGGATTTATTTTAGCAACGCTTACCGTGGCGATATTTATCATTTTTAATTCTAAGAAAAATCGATCTAAAATTCTTTTAGCAACTTCCTCTAATAGCTTAGATCTTACACCCATTTCTTCTTTAACAATATGATTCAAATGAACGTAATCTACAGTATCAATAAGTGCATCAGATATTGAAGATTTTGTTAAATCTACTTCAACTTCAATATCTACTCGATACCAAGAGCCAATCTTTGACTCTTCTTCTAGACAACCATGGTATGAATATAACTTGATATTGTTTACTTGAATTTTCCCCATAATTATATTTTTTCCCACATTTTTTGAGAATTTAACCTAAATGATCCTAAATATTTGAAATTACATTGATCTGGAGAAATGATTGAAAGAAAAGGTTCTGAATTTTTATTTCTGTAAAGATGATACTCTTCTCCAATAATCGGCTCAAAGTTAAATTTAGCATTGTATACTAAATCATTATATTCAAACTGATGCATCATGTCTTCATACTCCTTTTTTAACTCATCAAATTTACTTTTAAATTGTTTGTTTACCCTATCTACGCCGTCATTCCTCCATGAAGCAGTATCTAAAGGTTTAATTACTGGAGCACTAGCACTAGTCCCATAAGGTTTTAGAGAAGCATCATATTGCTGAGTCTTTTCATCAAAAACAACTAAGTCTGGTTTCTTGGGCATTTACATTTTTATTAAAGTGTAAAATTACTACAAATTAATAATTTTATTTCTTAAAGTAATCAAAATTATAATGACTTAGAAATCCGCATATTTTACTTAATTTCGTTATTTAATTATTAGTTGACAATCAATGTCTGAAGAAAAAAAATCGCTCAATTTTATTGAGCAAATAATTGAAGAAGATTTGGCAAATGGAATGCCAAAAGAAAATTTACGTTTTCGTTTTCCTCCTGAACCAAATGGATATTTACATATAGGTCATACAAAGGCTATTGGAATTAGTTTTGGTTTAGGTGAAAAATACAATGCTCCTGTAAACCTTCGTTTTGATGACACAAATCCTGCAAAAGAAGAGCAAGAATACGTAGATGCTATTAAAAATGACATTACATGGTTAGGCTATCAATGGGCAAACGAATTGTATTCTTCAGATTATTTTCAACAGCTTTACGATTGGGCACTTTTAATGATTAAAGATGGCAAAGCGTATGTAGATAGTCAATCATCAGAAAAGATGCGTGAGCAAAAAGGAACGCCAACAACACCAGGAATCAATAGCCCTTTCAGAAATAGATCTGTAAATGAAAATTTAGATCTATTTCAAAAAATGAAAGATGGAGAGTTTCAAGAAGGAGAACATATCTTACGAGCTAAAATAGACATGACTAGCCCAAATATGTTACTTCGAGACCCTATAATGTATCGAGTTTTATATAAAGTACATCATAGAACAGGAAATTATTGGAAAATCTACCCAATGTATGATTGGACTCATGGGGAGAGTGATTATATAGAGCAAATATCTCATTCTTTATGTTCGTTAGAGTTTAAACCACATAGAGATTTATACAATTGGTTTAAAGATCTTGTATATGAGTATGGTAAAGATCAATTTCCAAACCCTCCAAAACAACGTGAGTTTTCACGTTTAAATTTGAGTTATACTATTATGAGCAAGCGTAAATTAATGCGTTTGTTAGAAGATGGTGTGGTTTCTGGATGGGATGACCCAAGGATGCCAACCATATCAGGGTTAAGAAGACGTGGATATACACCTGCATCTATTAAAAGTTTTATTGAAACCGTTGGAGTTTCTAAACGAGAAAATATTATTGATGTAGCCTTGTTAGAATTTAAAATTCGTGAAGATTTAAATAAAACTGCCAAAAGAGTAATGGGCGTTTTAAACCCTGTAAAAGTTGTAATTACAAATTATCCTGAAGATAAAGAAGAGATTTTAGACGCTAGTTATAACGATTATGAGGAAGGTTTTGGTAGTAGAGAAGTCCCTTTTTCAAAAGAAATTTATATTGAAAAAGAAGACTTTAGAGAGGAAGCCAATAAAAAATTTTTTCGATTAAAATTAGGAAAAGAAGTTCGCTTAAAAAATGCATACATCATTAAAGCAGAAAGTTGTACAAAAGATGATGAAGGAAATATCGTAGAGATTCAATGTACCTATGATTCTTTAAGTAAATCTGGAAGTGGAACTAAAGAAAGTACAAGAAAGGTGAAAGGAACCTTACATTGGGTGTCTATAAAACATGCTATTAATGCAGAAGTAAGGTCTTATGATCGTTTGTTTTCTGACGAAGCTCCAGATGGACATAAAGATAAAGATTTTATGGAGTTCTTAAACCCAAATTCACTTGAAATTATCAATGCTTTTTTAGAACCTAGCCTTAAAAGAGTTAGCGTAGGAGAACGATTTCAATTTCAACGCTTAGGATATTTTAATGTGGATGATGATTCAGCATCAAATGCTTTAGTTTTTAATAAAACTGTCGGGCTAAGAGATAATTGGTCAGCTAAAAAATAAAAGAAATTTGAACTGAAACTCGAGTTGGTTTTATATGTAATAAAAAAAGGTGTTTGATTAAAAATCAAACACCTTTTTTATATCTAAATTGGAATCTATTATTACATTATTTAGCAATAAATTAAAATTGATACTTAAGTATAAATTCTAGAGATCCTCTTTCATCTACTATATACAAATCAGAATTTGTAGTATCATAAGCTGCTCCTAATTTTAGCTTATTTGCTACTTTAAGAAGTGTGTAAATTGATGTCATTTCTTCTAACCTATAATTCATTCCGATAATTACTTTTTCATGAATATCTAATGAGGCTCCAACATCATAACTATTTGGAGCACCTTCTACACTTCGCATCATGAACATCGGTGTTAACATTAGATTTTGATTAAGAGCAAAGTTAACTCCTGTTCCTATATAAAAATGAGAATTATCGATAGCAACACTTGGAGCATTTCCTTGTTTCTCATATCGTTTCCCTTTCAAAAAATTTGGAGTTGAAACTGTGATATAGAAATTCTCATTCTGTATGTGCATACCAGCCCCAACATGAGGGTTGAAGAAATCTTGATTCTCTAAAAATAGCGGATCATCTCCACCATTGTAGGCTCTTGTAAGGTCTATGTTGGTAAACCCTCCTCCAGCTTTTAATCCAAAATATAAATTGGTTTCTTCTGACATCTTAAGTTTGTATGAGATATCAAGAGCAATGTCTGTTTGTTTTAAGATAAAAACATTGTCATTAATTGCAGAAATCCCTATACCAAGATTCTTACCTACTCCTTTTGAGTAAGACATCGAGATTGTTCTAGGTGCATCGTCTATTCCTATAAATTGACTTCTATACACCAAATTTAATTCTGGACTATCATTTATTCCTGCGTAAGCTGGGTTAATGATATTCATATTGAAATTATACAAAGTAAAATTTGGATCTTGTTGTGCCTCGGCTTTATTACTTACTAAAAAAGTCAAGGTAAATGCTATAATTGTTATGATTGATTTTCTCATTTTGATTATTTTTTTAAATTGATAGGTCATTTAACTTTTTTGATTAATAATTAATATAAAGCCACCCTCTGACGAATGCGTTTCCATCTCCTAACTCTAACATAAAAATATATGGACCTACAGGAAGTTTATATCCACTTCTACCACTAGATAGCTGATTTGATTCTCCATTCCAGTCATTCTGATAACCTCGCTGATCAAAAACTAACTTTCCTGATCTATTGAAAACTTTTACATGATTATTTGGATACGCTAAAATCTTTTCTATAGTCCAAACATCATTGATTCCGTCTCCATTTGGAGAAAAACCGTATCTCGTTGTATTTCTAATCGCTGAGGCACAAGAGCTAAAATCAGCATCTTCGCTGTCAATAATACCATCCCCATCACAATCTTCATCTGGATTTGTAATATCCGCATACAACGTTGGTTGTATTAAGATATAGTTTCCACTGTCAGAACCACTAATAGTGTATCCTGTAGCACTAATCATAATCATAATCCCTGGATCAGGGCTTTCAAAAGTAAAGACTGGAGAACCTCCTAAGGTCACATCATCATTTGATACAACTCCTGAAAGAATTGCACTACCTGTTGTAGTAGCTACTGTTGTTGCATCATATACTTTATTATTACCAACCAATCCAGTAATAATTAAAGTAGCTGGTGTAATTTCAAATGTGCTCGTTACAAAACTAATCGTGTAATTTATATCTGCTGCACCTGATGGAGTGATCGAGTAGGTTCCTACATCTTCACCTACCGCTCTAGTGTTTGTTACTGGCGTATCTAAATTAGCTTCTGTATCTCCATTAACAAAACCTGTAACCATGTAGGTTAACATTGGATCATTATTTCCATATATTTTAGAAAGTCCTGAATCTGCAGTTACTAGTAAGGCGGCTTGTGTAATTTCAAAAGTACTGGTTACAAAACTGATACTGTAATTTATATCTGTTGCACCTGAGGGTGTAATTACATATTGTCCTACGTCTTCTCCGGCAGCTCTTGAAATACTTACTGGCGTATCTAAACTTGCTTCAGTATCTGATCCTATAAATCCTGTAATCATGTAGGTAAAAATTGGATCAGCTGTTCCATATACTTTAGAAAATCCTGAATCAGCAGTTACTGTTAAACCAGCTTGCGTAATTTCAAAAGTATTAGTTACAAAAACAATACTGTAGTTACTATCAGATGCACCTGATGGTGTAATCAAATAATTCCCTACATCCTCTCCGGCAGCTCTAGAAATCATTACTGATGTATCTAAATCTGCTTCTGTGTCTGA
>TARA_B110000003_G_scaffold268305_1_pt1 | contig 66706 bp, 56 predicted proteins | sample TARA_B110000003 | Tara Oceans TARA_B110000003 (sample SAMEA4396424) | marine metagenome | biome: Westerlies Biome; feature: [SRF] surface water layer (ENVO:00010504); material: water (ENVO:00002006), including particulate matter (ENVO:01000060) such as... | depth 5 m
TTCTAGTGATGGCCTTTCCTATTTCCGAGGTCGTGTTGGTATAGGATCTACTTCACCTTCTCAAAAATTACACGTTGTTGGTGGAGCAAGAATAACTTCTGTGCCATCAACTAATGGTAATGCTACTTCCGACAGGGTAGTTACTGTTGATGGAAGTGGTAACTTAAGATCGCTTCCTGCTAGTTCGTTTGGAAGTAGTGGCCCCTCTATTTCTCATGCTGGAAGGATAAATTCTGCTGGAACTATTCTTAGTGGTAGTGGTTTTACTGTAACCAAGATAGGTACTGGAGATTATCGAATTAATTTTAGTTCAGCAATGGCAAATGCCAATTATATCATTCAGCTAACGGTAGCTAGTCAGGCGGGGAGTAGAAACGATGCACCGATTATTACTTATGGAAACCAGGGTACTAGTAACTTTAGAGTATATATCGGAGACTCCGATAATGGTGAGTCTGATTTATTCCGCTTTGATTCAGAGTTTATGTTCACGGTAATTACTCAATAGTTTATATAAATATTTATCATTAAAAAAGCCCCTTATTTAAGGGGCTTTTTTAATGATGGATAAAACAGTTTTTTCTAAAAAGTGTAAGCTAGTCCTATACCGAATACTTCTTTAAATTGAGTAGCTGCTTCGCTAACGTCTGTTATTCCGTCTCCGTTATTGTCTTTATCAATCAGGATGTCGTGATCATATATTAAATGGGTAGATAATGAAGCAGATATAAACTTGTTTACTTTAAAAGCTAGCAACAACTCCCAGTTAACGTCCACATATAAAGGGCTTTCTAGGAAGTTAGCAAAAAGTTCTACTTTAGAGTTTACATTTATGTTCTTTACTATTTCTTTCTTGTAATAGGCTCTTATATAGCCTCCAAATTCTGTTCGGGTATTTTCACCTTCAATTTCGATGTTTCCTAGATCGTCTAGTTTTGCTGGCTGAACTCCAAAAGCTCCGCTGTTGCTAAGGTCTTGATTTCCTACTACCGTAATCTTAATAGTTGCAGGAGAGATATAGCAGCTAAAGCCGCTTTCTGTTTGGTAATCGAAACCGATAGACTCTAGTATATAAGCAGGAGCAAACAAGCCCGATATTTTGATGCTATCGTTGGGGTAGTTATATCCGTCGCTAAATTGTGTTTTGAAGTTGAATAAAGCAGCGTAACTCCATTTTTTGTTGGCTACATATCCGTACTTAGAGGTGAAGTCAATTTTATCATCTGTCTTTATCCAAGACTCGCTTTCTCCTTGTAGATTGATTCCGTAACCAATTTCAAGAAAATTTTCCCACAGGCTTTTTTCTCTTTTTCTGTTAGCATGTAGGCTAACTAAGGAGTTTGCGTTAATTGAGTTTTGACCCCCAGCGGACCAGTTGGTTAGGTTTAGTTGAGAGAAGTTGATGCGGCTAGTACCGCCAGACTCCCATTCGTTTGTGGTTTCTTGAGACCATAACAATTGGCTACAGCACAAGCTAATAAGTAGTAATTTTTTTTTCATAGTATTTAAGTTTATTTAAACTCAAAGCTATGAAAAAAGACGACTAATCTAAAAAATCGTGTTTATTTTTTTGACAATAGATGAAAGAAAGAACTATGATGCACAATAGTATGAATAATATAAATGCAGGAGGACGGAAAGGAGTAGCAAAAAAGAATGCTAACAAGGTGATTAAAATAATACAAGATCCTATAGTAACTCCTAATAGTATCACTCTTGCTCCTTTGTTATTTAAGAAAGAACCAAATAAAGTTATGTTAGTAAGAGCAAAAGATAACGCTATTAATATGAAATACATATGAGTAACTATAGTAGTAGGCTCAGCATCGTATTTTTTTGATATTTCATCGATGTAAAAATCGCTGAAAATCAATGCAGAAAAGCAAATTAATGATTGCAAGATTACAATTATTCTAAGTATGATTTTAGGGTTCATATAATGATTTGTATATCAGAAGTACAATAGTACGTATATTAGTTTGTTTTTTTGATAATATTATCATAAATTGTACATCACATTTAAAAAAAATGAAAAAAATTCATCTAATTATTAGTTTATGCTTGTTGGTTTCTTTTGCATTTGCTCAGAACTATCCGACTTTAGAAATCGGCCAAAAATGTCCTTCAATTGAGCTTAGCTTAACCAGTGTTGAAGAGGCTAAGTATCAGCTTAAAGATCATTTTTCTCAAAAAGGCTTGTTAGTTATTTTTACCTGCAATACTTGTCCTTTTGTTGTTAAGTGGGAAGACAGATACAAAATGGTAGAAAAGTGGTGTAAAACTAACGATGTTGACATGGTTTATGTTAATTCTAACGCCAAGAAAAGAGATAATGAAGATTCTTTTGAGGCTATGCAAAAACATTCCAAAAAAATGGACTATAAATTTCCTTACGTAATAGATAAGGCAAGTCGTTTAGCTAATTCGTTTGGAGCTAAAACAACACCACATATATTCTTGTTTAATTCCGAAAAAGTGTTGGTTTATAAAGGAGCTATTGATGATAATTATGATTCTGCTGACAAAGTAGAAAATTTTTATTTGAAAGACGCAATTTCTTCTTTATCACAAAGAAAAGAAATTGAAGTTTCTAAGACTAAAGCTGTTGGCTGTAGTATTAAAAGATTTGTTAATTAATTTAAGAAAATCGAATCTCTATATTTTAAAAAAGCGAATCAATGATTCGCTTTTTTTTATAGAATAATTTTTTGGTCTACTAGGTCTTGAAAGCTTAAACAGGCTTTTTCACTAAATGTTTTATAGCCTACAACATCGAAAATAAATAAGGCATGATCTCCGAGATCTTCGACAACCTTATTTTTTTTCAAAACAACAAGTCCGTTAATGTCTTTTAGTATTTGATGGTTTTTGTAGCTGCTTAACAAATCCTTTTTTCTAAGGTATTCTTCTTTGTTTGTTTTGAACCCTGAAGACTTACCTAGTTTTCTTACAACTTTACTGTTCTCTAAGCTTAGCAATTGTAAGACTACAGGTTCCGAGCTTTCTTTCAGATTCTGATAGCTTAAAGTATTGTAGTCAATCGCAATACTATACATCTTAGGCTGCATGCTTATGGCACTTACATAAGTGCAGATATTCATATTTAGCTTGTTGTCGCTATCGTAAGATACTAAGCTATAAACCGTTGGAGAAATTATATTCCAGGGTCGTTTCATTTTTATTGATTGAATTTTTTATCCATTACTTTAAAACGGTAGTCGAATATTGAATCGAGTTGTTTTTTTATAAATAAGAAGTTTGCAATATCTCCTAAGATACCAAATGGTGGTTTGTATGTGATGATATCAGTCATTAAAACACCACCATCTTTTTCTTCGAAAAAATGTTGGTGATGCCATAAAGCATAAGGGCCAACTCTTTGCTCGTCAATAAAGAAGTGCTTGTCTTTTACTTGTGTTATTTCGGTAACCCAATTCATTTTGATGCCTAACAACGGACTTACCACATAAGTAATAATCATTCCGGGATACATCTTTTCGGCTAATCCTTCAGAGGTAATATGAAATAGCATGTGATCAGGAGTAATCTCCTTTAGGTTGGCAGGAGAGGAGGCAAAATCCCAAATCGTATGTATATCCGTTTTTAAAAACTGTTCTTTCTTTAATTGAAAATGCGACATATATCTTTGTATAACTTATTGTTTGTAAATGTTATACAAAAGTACAAATTTATGTCAATGGTGTTTTCTTTTAAGCGACTAATTTATTTAATAATTAGCTTGTTAAATGATTGCCCTTTTTCTGAAACAATTTCTAAATAATACATTCCTAGTGGCAGAAGGTCTTTATCTAATTTAAAACTATTGTTATTTATAATTTGGCTTTTAACTTTTCTTCCATTAAGGTCGAAAAGGTTATAGCTTATAACTATGTTATTGCTATAAATTTGAGTGTAATTACTAAAAGGATTTGGCGCAATTGTTATGTTTGAAGAATATTCTTGAACAGATGCTGGCGCTCCTTCACATATAATTTGGCATTCTTCAAGATTGTCATATGATCCTTCTTGTCCGAATTGACCTACGTCAACACACATGTCAGCAACACATTCGTAGGAAGGAGATTCGTTATTTGACTGACACGATTTCTCACATTCTCCTAAACTATCGTAAGATCCTTCCTGTCCGAATTGACCTATGTCAATACACATGCCTGCGATGCATTCAAAAGAAGGTTCTCCTGCAACAGATTGACAATCTTCTATGCATTGTTCCTCCGATGAGTAAGATCCTTCTTGTCCGAATTCGGATATATCTACACAAGTACCAAAGAGGCATTCGTATGGTAATTGTTCTCCGCAACTTTCTTGGCATTCTTCAATAGTAGAATAGGATCCTTCTTGTCCGAACTGGCCAATGTCTACGCAAGCATCTAGCACACATTCGAAATCTAATTCTGTACTATTGCCACATTCTAATTGGCAATCTTCTATAGAAGAGTAGGTTCCTTCTTGTCCGAATAAAGACACATCTACACATGCTCCTGCTATACATCCTATGTTAAAACAATCGTCTACTGTCATAGTATCCGACCAGTTATCATCCTGCTCACATATTATATACTCGCAATCATTTATAAATAATTCAGAACCAACATCGTATGTTAATCCTGTGGAGTCTGTACATCCTAGCATACCTTCAGAAGTTTGGCCCGAAATAAGAGTCCATTCTTCGTTTTCAAACAAAAATGTTGCTTGAGCATGTGGTGCTAAAAAAGTTAGGGCAATAGATAGTGTAAGGATGAACTGTCTCATTTTTATAAAGTTTAAGTAATCTAATTTAGATAAAATAAATGACCTAGAAGCTATAATCTAAGTGCTTTAGATAGCCATTCTAGATTTTGGTGTAACCCCCTGATGACAAAATTCTTTTTTTAAGTATTTGAAATGCCCAGTTATAGCAATCATTCCAGCATTGTCGGTGCAGTAAGAGAAAGGGGGTATGTAGGTTTTTAAACTATGAGTATTTTCTAATTCTTTAAGAGAATTTCTTAAGCTAGAATTTGCTGATACCCCTCCAGCAATTGCAATTTGTGATATTCCTGTTTGCTCGCTTGCTTTAACTATTTTTTCTATTAAAATAGTCACTATAGAGTGTTGAATAGAAGCGCATAAGTCGTTAAGGTTTTCTTCTATGAATTTGGGGTTCAGTTTTTGCTGTTTTTGAATAGTGTATAGTATACTTGTTTTTAAACCACTAAAGCTAAAATCCAGTTCTTTTACCTTAGGTTTTCCGAAGGTGAAAGCAGTTTTATTTCCTTCTTTTGCGTATTTGTCTATTAATGGTCCTCCAGGATAAGGCAGTCCTAATATTTTAGCTGATTTGTCAAAGGCTTCGCCAGCAGCGTCGTCTATTGTTTCGCCTAATAGTTCAAAACTCAGATAATCGTTTACTTTTACTATTTGTGTGTGGCCACCCGAAACGGTTAGGCATAAAAAAGGAAAGTCAGGGGAGTGGTTTTCATTTGTTTTCTCTTTAATGAAATGAGCAAGAATATGTCCTTGCATATGATTCACTTCAATGATAGGAATGTTTTGTGCTAATGCAAATGATTTTGCGAAAGAAACCCCAACTAAAAGAGATCCTAGAAGTCCTGGTCCTCTTGTAAATGCTACAGCATCAATATCTTCTTTTTTTATTCCAGCATCTTTAATGGCTTTGTCAACAACAGGGATAATATTTTGTTGATGGGCTCTAGATGCTAGTTCTGGAACAACTCCTCCATATTTTTGATGTACATCTTGGTTTGCTATAATATTGGAAAGAATGTAACCATCTTGTATAATAGACGCACTTGTGTCGTCACAAGAAGATTCGATTCCTAATATGGTAATAGACTTATTTTCCATCTAACTTGAACAGTGTATGGCCCATTTTATCTCTTTTAGTTTTAAGATAAAAATCGTTGTGTTGATTAGATTCGATTTCGATAGATATATTTTCGACTACTTCAATGCCATAGCCAATTAGTCCTGTTCTTTTTTGAGGATTATTACTCATCAACTTGATTTTCTTTAGTCCTAAGTGTCTTATAATTTGAGCACCTACGCCATAGTCTCTTGAGTCAGCTTTAAAGCCAAGTTCCTCATTTGCCTGAACGGTATCTCTACCTTGCTCTTGTAGTTTGTATGCTTTTAATTTGTTGAGTAGACCAATTCCTCTTCCTTCCTGATTCATGTAAACAATAACTCCTTTTCCTTCTTTTTCAACCATTTTCATGGCTGCATCGAGTTGATGGCCACAATCGCATCTGCATGACCCGAATATGTCTCCTGTAATACAAGAAGAGTGAACTCTAACCATAACTGATTCGTCTTCTGTCCATTCCCCTTTAACTAGAGCAAGGTGAAGTTGATCGTTTGTTAACTGACGAAAAGCGTGTAATTCGAAATCGCCATTTAAGGTTGGCAGTTTTACATCTACTTCTTTTTTAATTAAAGATTCGTTTTGAAGTCGGTATTCAATCAAATCTTTAATGGTAACTATTTTAAGTTGGTGCTTTTTAGCTATTTCGATAAGCTCTGGCATTCTAGCCATTGTTCCGTTATCGTTCATGATTTCAACAATAACGCCAGCAGGGTATAAACCTGCTAATCTTGCTAGGTCAATGGCAGCTTCTGTATGGCCAGCTCTTCTCAAGACCCCACCTTTTCTAGCTTTTAACGGAAATATATGTCCGGGTTTACCCAGTATTTCGGGGTTTGTGTTAGGGTCAACTAAGGCTTTTATAGTTTTAGATCTGTCACTAGCAGAGATGCCTGTAGTACATCCGTTTCCGATTAAGTCTACTGAAACTGTAAAAGGAGTTTCGTATTCTGCTGTGTTTTTACCCACCATTAGTTCAAGGCCGAGTTCTTCGCATCGGTCTTCGATTATAGGTGCGCAAATAAGCCCTCTTCCGTGTATAGCCATGAAATTTATCATTTCTGGCGTAACCATATCGGCTGCAGCTAAAAAATCACCTTCATTCTCTCTGTCTTCGTCATCGACAACAATGATAATTTTTCCTAATTTAATATCTTCAATAGCTTCTTCTATAGTATTCAGCATCATGCAAATTTTGGTGCAAAGATAAGCTATTCCAGAAATTTATTTGATTAAAATATTAATCAAATTTTCTTGTCCAGACAGCTGTTCTTCCGAATATTGGAAAACCTACATATCCTCTTAAGTCAAGAGTGTTTTCTCCTTTTAATGTAATGGTTCCGCTATATGTTTTTCCACTTTTAGGATCGTATATTTCTCCATTGCTCCATGTTTTCTCTTCATCTAATTTGAAGTTATTCATGATTTCCATTCCCATTCTAGGTCTTGATTGTAAGTCTTTTTCTGGGTTTAGGTTGTCAACCTTAGGGCTTCCGTTTTCATCGTTAGGATTTTCCATCCATGTGATTTTACCACTGTAAGTGTCTCCAGACTTATAAATTTCTACTACACCATCTTTTTCTTGGTTATACCAACTTCCAATAATAGCGTCTGAATCTGATTGTTGTGCTAATGCCAATAAGCCCATAAATAGAGCTAATACAGTTAGGTTAATTTGTTTCATAATAGTAATGTTTGTTTTTACAATATTAACGTTTTTTTGGAACTAATGGCCATAAAAAAAAGCTGCCCGAGTACTTCTACTCGGGCAGCCCCTTAAAGCCATGAAAAAACTTACTTCCCTCTCCCTAATGGGAATTACAAATTTAGATAATTATTTCTTAATATGGGGTCTTTTTACTTAAAAAAATCAATATTTTTTATAAGTGACTGATATCAAATTCATTAGAGTTTCTGATGTATATCAGGATTCTTGCTTCAGCGTATGCTTCACCTGTTTTGTCGTAAGCCTTAACATTATGGTAAACTTCGTATTTGTAATTATCCTTCAAATGATCGATTGCATTTTGAATGTCAGTGTCTTCAATTTTGAAATTAATGAACAGGTCTGACTTGGCGGGTTTTAAATAATTTATATCAGCACTTTTAATCCACACCTCCATAGGGAAGTTTAGTCTAGAAAAAGCTTGCCAATACATTATAGCAAAGAAAGGGTCGAAAGCACAAAAGATGGTTCCTCCAAAAATAGACTTCTGGATATTTCTATTCATCCAAGAATACTTAATTACTATTTCTAAATTAGAAAATGCATTATTTACTTTTTTAATTATAATCCGATTAAAAAATAAAGGCGGAAAAAGATTTAAGAAAAACGCAATGGTTTTAGCAGAGTATTTTTTTTTGACTGGTTTAATTTTTTTCATACTAAATGCAAAATTAATAAGTTCAACCAATTGTTTTAATAAATTTGTGTTAAATAAATTATTATTAATGTCTCGACCTCTCATTCTTGTCACTAACGATGACGGTGTAAATTCTAAAGGAATTTTAGCACTTATTGAAATTGCCCAAACTTTTGGAGATGTATTTGTAGTTGCTCCTGATGGGCCTCAGTCTGGCAAAAGCCACGCCATTACTTTAGAAAAACCTTTTGGAAAAAACTTTTTATTAAAGACAGATTCCTTAACTAAATATTCTTGTACCGGAACTCCTGTCGATTGTGTGAAAATGGGCTTAAATATGTTAATGGATAAAAAGCCTGATATTATTCTTTCTGGGATTAATCATGGTTCTAACTCGTCTATAAATGTTATATATTCTGGAACTATGGCCGCAGCAATAGAGGGTTATATGCACGGAATTCCTTCTATAGGGTTTTCATTGCTAGATCATAGCGAAGATGCAGATTTTAGTGCCTGTAAGCAGCTTTTGGCCAAGATAGTTGCTATGGTGCTTCAAAAGAAAGAGACTTTATGTTTAAATGTTAATATTCCTAAATTGCCAGCTTCTCAGATTAAAGGATATAAGTTTTGCCGACAATCAAATTCTAATTGGCAGGAAAAGTTTGTTCCTGCTGACGATAATAGCGATTACTATTGGATGAAAGGATCTTTTGTTAACCACGATAATAGTCCAGATACTGATGAGTGGGCTTTGGATAACGGATATGTTTCTATTGTTCCTGTTCAGTTCGATTTTACATCATACAAAACCTTAGAAACTTTAAAAAATATAGAATTATGATTCGAAGTAAGTTGTTTTGGAGAGGTGCTATACTAGGTCTTATTATACCTCTATTATCGTTCACCGTTTATGCTATTATAATTCTTGAAAGCGATGTTTATTCTACTTTTATACAGTTGCAAGTGCTGGGAGTTCATACCCATGTAATCAGTCTTTGCACTTTGTTTAATCTTGCACCCTTTTTTCTTTTTTTAAGAATGAATAGGTACGAACCATCTCAAGGTATTTTATTCTCTACCTTTATTGTTGTAATAGCTGTTTACTTAATTAACTTTTTATTTTGAAAAAATATTATTTCATAAGCGGCGAAGCTTCAGGAGATTTACATGCTTCCAAGTTAATATCTCATTTGAAAGAGTTAGATGTTAATTCTTCTTTTAGAGGCTTTGGAGGTGATAAGATGGCCGATGCTGGCTTGCATTTAGTAAAGCACTATAAAGATTTAGCCTTTATGGGTTTTTATGAAGTGATAAAAAACATAAATACTATACGTAAAAATTTTACTTTAGTTAAAAACGATATTTTAGAATATTGTCCTGATGTGATTGTTTTGATTGATTATCCTGGTTTTAATATGGAAATGGCAAAGTTTGCTAAAAAACATTACATAAAAGTGGTTTACTACATCACTCCTCAGGTTTGGGCTTGGAAAAAGTCTAGAGTTAAAAGCTTGAAAAAATATGTTGATTTACTTATTCCTATTCTTCCTTTCGAAAAAGAATTTTTTGATAAGTGTGGTTTGCAGTCTTCTTTTTATGGCCATCCTTTGATGGATGAGTTATTACACAAGAAAGAAAAAAAATTAGAATTTGAAAAGCCTGTTATTGCTTTACTTCCTGGAAGTAGAAAACAAGAGATAAGAAAAATGTTGCCTATCATGCTTGAAGTATGTAAGGAATTTGATGAATACCAGTTTGTAATTGCTGGAGCTCCGTCTATAGATTTAGATTTTTATAGGTCGTTAAGTGGTAATTCTATATTACCTATTTCAAATAATAAAACTTACGAAGTATTGCAAGGTGCCAAAGCTGCATTAGTTACCTCTGGTACAGCTACTTTAGAAGCTGCTATCTTAATGGTTCCTCAGGTGGTGTGTTATAAAACTTCTTTCTTTTCTTACTTTTTTGCTAAATTGCTAGTTAAAGTTAAGTACATATCGTTGGTAAATCTTATTGCGGACAAAAAAGTGGTGAGCGAATTGATTCAGAACGACTGTAACAAAGATCGATTGACTGAGGAGTTAAAGACGATTCTTAAAAAGGAAAATAAAAATAATGTTCAAGAGCAATATCAAGATATAATAAATCAATTGGGAGATGAAAACTCTTGTTTTAAAGTAGCTCAAGCTATCCTTAAAGTTTAAATTTTTTACTTACATAAAGCCGTGAAAATTAATTGGAAATCTGTTCCGTTGTTGCAGTTTGTATTGCCTTTTATTTTGGGTGTAACACTCTATGAGTCTACATTGTTTTTTAGTAATTTTTTATTTTTTTCTTCTTTTTTAAATTTATTAGTTCTTCTTTTTAGCATATCAAAAAAATCGTATGGGATTCGATGGGTTTATGGTTTTGCTCTTGTTTTATTGGTCTTTCAGTTGGCCATTGTTTTAAGTCATTTTTCTTTTAGTGAAAATAGAAGTGATTATTTCCTGAATTTTGCAAATGAGAACTCTGTTTATTTAGTTGATATTATTGATTATCCTCAAGAGAAAGAAAATAGCTTTCAAATTTTAGCTCAAGTAAAATCTGTAGATGAGATTAAAACTAGTGGAAGGCTATTGATTTATTGCAAGAAAGAGAATAGTAATCCGATTTCTAGAGGAGATGTTTTGTTGTTAAAAAAGTTTCCCTTAGAATTTGATTCTCCAAAAAATCCTAATCAGTTTAATTATAAAGATTTTTTAAAAAGTAAGAATATTGGCCATTATTTATTTTTAAACGAAACGGATTATGAAATAGTAGATCATAGAGAGTTAAATTTTTTCTTAAAAAAGGTTCGAAATTTAAGAACAGAGCTTTTGTTGCGCTTGAAAAATACCCAATTAACAGAAGATGAGTACGGTTTTGCAAGTGCTATTCTGTTGGGGGATAGGTCCGAATTGTCTTATCAGATGAAGTCGGATTTTAGCGCTACGGGGAGTATGCATTTTTTAGCGGTTTCCGGTTTGCATGTTGGAATAATTTATTTGTTTTTAGCTTTTCTATTTCCGTTTAGTCAAGATAAAAGACTGGCTTTTTTGAGTTTGCTTACAATATTAATACTTCTTTGGACTTATGCACTATTGTGTGGAATGTCAATTTCGGTTGTTAGAGCTGTTTTAATGTTGTCGTTTGTTTCTGTTGCCAAGTATTTAGATAAAAACTCAAACATTATAAATACTATTTTACTTTCCGCTTTTATTCTCTTGATGGTTTATCCTTATAATTTGTTTGATGTTGGCTTTCAGCTTTCGTATGTTGCTGTAATAGGAATTGTTCTTTTATATCCTAAATTATTTGCATTGATGGAGCCTCGTTTTGTTTTTACAAGATCGATTTGGAAAGTGGTTTGTTTATCTTTGTCAGCTCAGATTGCAACTGTCGGACTTTCCATTTATTATTTTCATCAATTTCCTAATTATTTTCTTCTGTCCAATCTTTTATTATTCCCATTAGTTCCAATTGTTCTTTTTTCTGGAATATTATTTTTTGTCTTTAGTTGGTTGCCTTTTGTAAATGACATTCTTTTTTATGTTTTGCAGTTAAGCATACGATCGTTTAATAGGGTGGTGGTTGAGATTGAAACGCTTCCTTTTTCCTTGTCCGATTTTCTGTATTTTGAAAAAGTAGAATTACTATTGATTTATATAATGGTGTTTCTTTTAGTACTCTTTTTGTATTTCAGGCGCTTTCTTATTGTAAATATTGCTTTATTATTTTTGATAGTTTTTCAGATAACTAGCCATAGTTCCGATAATAGCCAAATTGTATTTTACTCCATTAAAGGCCACAGCGCAATATTGTTTTATGAAGAGAATAAAAGTGTATTAATAGGGGATACTGTTTTGTTAAAAGACAATAAAAAAATGGATTTTAATTTGGATGGTAGTCTGTCTAAATTGTCGGTTAAAAAATTAACAATTCTTACTTTAAATGATAAGTTTGAGAATAATATTTTTTGGAAAGATGAATGTCATTTTCAATTCTTAAAAAAGAAAGGATTGATTGTAAATGACAGTTTTGAGGTCTTAAAATCTGATTCCATAATACCTATTGATTATTGTGTTATATCAAAAAATATAGATATAGCTAAGTTATCAGGATCTTATGATATAACATTAGTGATTTTAGATGCAGCTTTGCCAACTTACATTTCTAAAAAACTTGAAAAAAAATGCCAAGAATTAGAATTGAATTACCACAATCTTAAAAAGTCCTCATTAGTTAATCTTCTCTAGATTTTACTTTCGGTAATTGCCATTATTTCATTTTCAATAGCTTGGGCTTGTGAAACAATTTTATTTCCTTTTTCAATAATTCTATTAACGAATTCTTTGTCCTGACAGTCGCCGCAATTAATTTTGACATTTAGGAATGCTCCTCTAACCGCTGTTGTAGCACATAGTGCACCAACTGCAGCGTCTGTTATTGAGTTCGGATTTCCTATCTCAGCCATAGCCTTCATAACCTCCATAGATTGAAATGCAGTTTCCATTACTTTAAATGGTGTTTCAATAGCGTGTTTGGTAGCGCTCTGAATAGCTTCATTTCTTAAGTCAATATCTTCCTGACTTTCTTTTGGTAGACGAAATGCTTCCATTATTTTGTTGAATGCATTAGTGTCTTCATCAACTAAACTTAGTAATTGGTTTTGGTATTCCATTCCTTTTTGTGCCCATACAGAGAATTCTTCCCATCTAGAATCCCATCCTCTTTTGTGTGCAGAAAGGTTTGCGACCATTGTTCCTAATGCTGCACCCATTGCGCCACAATATGCCGATATTGATCCGCCACCCGGAGCTGGGCTTTCGCTTGATGTTTCGTTAGTAAATTGGCTTAGGTTTAGGTCAACTAATTTGTTTTGACCTTCCTCTAGCATGTATTCGATGATTCTTTGTTTAGGATCGAAAGGAGCTAATTCGTCTAGTCCAAGTGATTTAATAGCGATCTTGATTATTTCGTTTTCTGAAATCCCTGTTGATCGTTCTTGTTTGTTAAGAAAGAATTTACCAGCGTCAATTAAAACTTTTTTGGGAACTAATCCGATAAGTTCAGAGCCTGTTACTCTAAGGCCCCTAGCCAATGATCTCTCGCAAGTTTTATCAAATACATCGTGAAGTGTGCTTACATTTATATTTGTAAGGTTATAGGAAATTTGTGCTACACCATATTCTTCAATATACCAGCCAATTCCTTTAACGTGTTTAAACATTCCTTGTTCACGTAACGGATTTCCGTCTTTGTCGTTTAGTATTTTTCCGCTTATAGAATTCCCTTCTCTTTTTAGTCTACCTGCTTCTCTAATATCAAATGCTACGGCGTTTGCTCTTCTTGTTGAGGTTGTGTTTAGGTTGATGTTGTAGGCTACCAAGAAGTCTCTTGCTGAAATTGCAGTAGCTCCAGATTTTGCAACAGAATCAGTAAATTTTGCTGGTCCGAAATCGGGTTTCCAGTTTGGGTCAATTAGTTTTTTACTTAATCCTTCGTATTCTCCAGAACGGCAATTTGCAAGATTTTGTCTTTCTTTATTTTTGGCAGCAGCTTCGTATAAATAAACAGGAACATCTAATTCGTTACCTACTTTTTCTCCTAGCTTTTTTGCCCATTCTGCAGTCTCTTCCATCGAGATGTTAGCAATTGGCACTAGGGGACAAACGTCTGTTGCACCCATCCTTGGATGCTCTCCAGAGTGAGCGCTCATGTCAATTAAGTCTTTTGCTTTTTTAATCAATAAAAATGCAGCCTCTATTACTTTTTGAGGTTCACCTACAAATGTGATTACGGTTCTGTTGGTTGCTTTTCCGGGATCAACGTTTAAGAGTTTTACACCCTCAACGGTTTCAACTATTCTAGCGATTTCGTTTATTTTCTCATTATTTCTTCCTTCAGAAATATTAGGAACACATTCTATTAATTGCTTATTCATTGTTAGGGTTTAAAATTTTACCGTTTAAAATTATGTTTTCTATGTTGTTTTCTCCGAAAGAGTACTGCATGAATCCGTAGGATGGCATAGGTTTGGTTATAAATAAGTTTGCTTTCTTGCCTATTGCAATACTTCCTAGTTTGTCGCTTATTCCCATAGCGTATGCCGAATTTATGGTGGAGGCATTTATGGCCTCTTCGGGAGTTAAATTCATCTTTATACAGGCAAGCGAGGTTACTAGATTCATGTTCCAGTTCGGACTTGATCCTGGGTTGTAGTCAGAAGCTAGAGCTAGAGGCAATCCTTTGTTAATTAGTTTTCTTGCTGGACCGTAAGGGATACCTAAAAAGAAGGAGCAGGATGGTAAAAAGGTAGCCATGCAAGAAGAGCCTTGTAAACTTTCCATATCCTGATCTGACATGATTTCTAAATGATCAACAGAAAGAGCGCCGTTTTCTACACTAGCTTTTACACCGCCTAAAGAGGTGAACTGATTAACGTGTGTTTTTGCTTGTAATCCGTGTTTTTTTCCTGCAATAAGCAGTCTGTTGAGGTCAGAAACTGAAAAGTATCCTTCTTCACAAAAAATATCTATATAGTCTGCTAATCCTTCTTGCTCAACAATTGGTAGTAGTTTATCAATAATTAAATCGAGATATTCATCTTTTCGACCTTTAAATTCTAGTGGTAATGCGTGAGCTGCAAGAAGCGTAGCTTTGATTGTTACGGGACTAGAGTTTTTAAGTTCCTTAATTACTCGAAGTATTTTTAGTTCTGATTCAAGGGTCAGACCATATCCGCTTTTAATTTCTATAGCGCCTGTTCCCGATTGTATTACTTTTTTAAGTCTGTCTTTTGCTTGGTTTAATAAATCTTCAAAAGACGTTTCTTGTAGTTTTTTTGCAGAATTAAGAATTCCACCACCATTATCAGCAATTTCTTTGTAAGAAGTTCCTTTTATTCTTTCAATCCATTCGTCCTCTCTAGTACTTGCATGCACTAAATGGGTATGGCTATCGCAGTAGCTTGGAAAGACCATTCCGTCTTCAGCATCAATTATCTGAGTGTTGTTCCAGTCGTCGATGCCATTCCATTGTTCCATCGTTCCAAAATTGGAAATAAGTCCGTTTTCAATTTCTATGAAAGCATCCTCCAGGTAGTTGATGGTTTTCATGTCCGATCCTGCGACCCACTTTCTAGTAGTTTCCTCGGTTTGGACTAATTTGTTTATATTTTTTATTACTAGCTTCATTTGTGTAAAAATTCAAAGCTAAAATACAAAAATAGCCCACTATTATCTCCCTTTAAATTACTTATATTTGTGGGTAATATGAATACATTAGGACACTTATATCGCTTAACCACTTTTGGAGAATCTCATGGAGTATCAATTGGTGGTATTATTGATGGTTGCCCAGCAGGTGTAAAGATAGATTTTGATTTTATTCAAGCGGAGTTAGATCGAAGAAAGCCTGGCCAATCTTCCATTACCACACAAAGGAACGAGTGGGATAAAGTAGAGTTTTTGTCAGGAATTTTTGAGGGAAAAACAACGGGAAGTTCTATCGGATTTATTATTCAAAATAAAGATCAAAAATCAAACGACTACAACCATCTGAAAGATACTTTTCGACCCTCGCATGGCGACTTCACCTACGATAAAAAATACGGAATTAGAGATTATAGAGGAGGAGGTAGGTATTCTGCGAGAGAGACTGCTAACTGGATTGTTGGAGGGGCTATTGCAAAGCAGATATTGAAAGATGTAAGAATTACTGCTTACGTTTCTTCAGTAGGCAGTGTTGATTGCAATAAAGATTATAACATGCTTGATTTGGGTGTTGTGGAACAAAATATAGTTAGATGCCCAGACCCAATAGTCGCTAAATCAATGATTGATTACATAGAAAAAGTGAAGAGTGAAGGCGATTCTGTTGGAGGGATTGTTAGTTGTGTTGTCCAAAATATGGAAGTAGGGCTTGGAGAGCCAATTTTTGATAAGCTAAGCTCTCGATTAGCTAAATATATGATGACTATTAATGCTTCAAAAGGTTTCGAAATTGGAAACGGATTTGAAGCTAGTCGTTTAAAAGGCTCTCAAAATAATGATGTACTTGAATCGGGGAATAAAACAGTCTCTAATCGATCTGGGGGAATACAAGCAGGCATTAGTAATGGAATGGACTTGTTTTTTAGAGTTGGGTTTAAGCCTGCTTCTACGCTTATGAAGGACCAAGATTCGTTTGATAATAAAGGAAATAAAGTAGTGGTAGAAGGCAAGGGTCGTCATGATCCGTGTGTTGTTCCTAGAGCAGTGCCTGTAGTTGAGGCTATGGCTGCAATGGCTTTGGTGGATGCTCATTTTTTATCAAAAAATTCAAAAATATAAAACATGAAAAATTTAGCGTTACACTGGAAAATCATCATTGGAATGGTCTTGGGAGTTGTTTATGGTCTATTGGCATCTCATTTCGGACTTATTGAGTTTACCAATGATTGGATTAAGCCTTGGGGTAAAATCTTTATTAGTCTTCTAAAATTAATAGCTGTTCCTCTGGTTTTAGCTTCTTTAATTAAAGGAATTAGTAGTCTTAGTGATGTTTCTAAATTGTCTAGAATAGGAACGAAGACGATTTGCATTTACCTTATTTCCACGGTTATTGCAGTCAGTTTCGGACTTATATTAGTTAATGTAGTTAAGCCTGGGTCTACTTTTTCTCCAGAAAAAAGATTAGAACTTAAAGAGCAGTATGCTTCTGATGCTAACGCAAAGATTTTATCTGCTAATAAAGTGGAAAAAAGCGGTCCCTTGCAATTTGTTGTAGATATGGTTCCTGAAAATATTATTTCAGCTACTTCAAGTAATAAAAATATGCTTCAGGTTATATTCTTTGCTATACTTTTTGGTGTTTCGATGGTAATGTTGCCTAAAGAAAATACTAAGTATGTAAAAGGATTTTTTGATGGAATAAATGATGTGATACTAAAAATAGTAGATATAATTATGCTGTCTGCCCCTTATGGTGTCTTTGCTTTGTTGGGTGGTTTGGTGGTTGATTTTGGTGGTTCTCTTGATTTGTTTCAGGCTTTAGGGGTTTATTCGTTAACTGTAATTGTTGGCTTGCTAATGATGATTCTTTTAGTGTATCCATTGTTTTTAAAAATATTCACCAAATTAAAATATATAGATTTCTTTAAGGGAATAGCTCCTGCTCAAATGCTGGCTTTTTCTACTAGTTCTAGCGCTGCTACTTTGCCTGTTACTATGGAAAGGTGTGAAGAGCATTTAGGTGTTTCTAAAGATGTTTCATCTTTTGTTTTGCCATTAGGCGCTACTATTAATATGGACGGAACCTCTTTGTATCAGGCGGTGGCTGCAGTTTTTATTGCTCAAGCTTTTGGTTATGACCTTGATTTAAGTCAGCAATTGACAATCGTTCTGACAGCTACTTTAGCTTCGATAGGTGCTGCTGCAGTTCCTGGTGCTGGGATGGTTATGCTAGTAATTGTTTTAAGTTCAATAGGAATTGATCCTGAAGGAATTGCATTGATATTTGCAGTAGATAGGATATTAGACATGTTGAGAACTGTAGTAAATGTTACTGGTGATGCGACTGTTGCTGCTGTTGTTGCTGCTAGTGAAGGCGAATTAAAAGAAGTGAACCCTAAAGATTTAATGAGTTGATGAGAGTAATTCTAATAATATTGATTTTTAGTTCTGCTTGTTTTTCACAGCATAACTGTGATCTGGAAATAGATCCTAAAGCAAAAAAATTATATAAGAAAGCTTTGAGTTCTGCTAACTCAAGAATTTACCCTAAGGCTACGGGCTTATTGAATCAGGCTTTAGAGTTGCAAGAAAACTATGTGGATGCTTATTATTTATATGCCAATATTAAAATTGAGCAAAATGATAATGTAAAAGCTAGAGAGTACTTCGAAAAAGTAATTTCTATCTGCGGCAATTATTCTCCTGAAGTTTATTGGTTGATTGCTAATATTGCATTTAATGACAAAGATTTTGAAGCCTCTGTTGTTTATTTTAAGAGTTACCTAACTTTTTTAAGTATTGATGAGGATAATAGACTTTTGGCTCAGCAAAAATTGGCTAAGTCTGAGTTTTTGATTGATGCTTATAATAGTCCTGTTCCTTTTAGTCCTGAAGTTGTGGCAGGTATCAGTACTAAAGATGATGAGTATTTATCTATTTTCTCTCCTGACAATGAGCTAGCGTTTTTTGTGAGAAGAGGGGTTAGGTTAGATAGGGGTATGCAAAGAGAAGAAACGGTAGAGGAGTTTGTGTTTTCTCAAGCTGATTCCTCTGGTCGATTTAATCAAGGAGGATTAATGCCTAGTCCTTTTAATCTTCAGAAAAATCAGGGAAGCGCATCGGTTTCTTTAAAAAACGATCAGATGTATCTTTCTGTTTGTGAATTTTATGATGGTTACAATAATTGTGATTTATTCTATTCTGAAATAAAAAAAGGATTGTGGACTGATTTAAAGAGGTTGAGCTATCCTATTAACACTCCAAGTTCTTGGGAGTCTCAGCCGTCAGTATCTTCAGATGGGAATACTTTAATTTTTACTTCTGCAAGAAAAGGAGGGGTTGGAAAAACAGACTTATATAGTGTTATTAAAGATGATGATGGAAATTGGACTCAGTTGAAGTCGCTATCTGTAAATACTATTGGTTCGGAAAAATCTCCTTTTTTACACCCTGATGGCCAGACATTATATTTTTCTTCGGATACGCACCCTGGTTTGGGTGGTTCTGATATTTTCTTTTGTAAGAAAGACTCTCTGGGGAACTGGTCTTCCCCTAAAAACATAGGCTTCCCTATTAATAGCGAAAAAGATGACATTGGCTTTTTTGTTAGTACAGACGGAAAGACGGCTTATTTCTCATCAAACAAGTTAAGTGGTAAAGGAGGTTGGGATTTGTATTCTTTCCCTCTCTATAGAGCTGCTAGGCCTAGTAGGGTGTTGTTAGTGAAGGGAGAGGTTGTTGATGAAAACGGAGATCCGATTAAGAATGCTTACGTTGAGATAAAAAGCTTAGAGTCTAACAAGATTGAAAAGATAGAGATTGATCAAAGGTATGGAAAGTATGTTGGATTAGTTACTTTGTCGGACTACGAAGATGTTTTAATTACTGTAAAAGGAAAAGATTATGCTTTTAACTCTCGGTATATTAGCGCCGACGATAAGGCTTTCGAAAGTCCTAGTAATCTAGATTTTAATGTTTCTAAAATGGAAAAGGGTAAGGCTTTTAAGATTAATAACATTTATTTTCCTAGAGATTCTTTTAGTTTAAGCCAGCGAGCAAAATATGTTTTGGATTCGTTTTCTGAATTTTTAAAAGAAAATACATCGGTTAAAATTGCAATATACGGACATACTGATAGTGATGGAGATGAGCTTCTAAATTTGAATCTATCTTCTAAGAGAGCGAAGCAGGTTCACAATTACATTATTTCTAAGGGTGTTGGTTCTGATAGGTTGAGCTATAGAGGGTACGGAGAAAAGAATCCTTTAATGTCTAACGAGACTGAAAAAGGAAAGTCTACTAATAGAAGAACGGAATTCTTTATAGTTGATAAGTAGTGTTTGCGAAAAAAAAAATCATAAAAAAACCCAGCAAAATTTGCTGGGTTTTTTTTGTATATGATATAGAGACTATCTTCTTTTCTCTTTAATTCTTGCTTTCTTACCAGTAAGTTCTCTAAGGTAATAAATACGAGCTCTTCTTACTGCACCAGCTTTATTGATTTCAATTTTCTCAACAGCAGGAGATCCCAAAGGAAAAACTCTTTCTACACCAATACTGCTGGACATTTTTCTAACAGTAAAAGTTTCAATTGCTTTTCTTCCTTTTCTCTGGATAACAACACCTTTAAATAACTGTGTTCTTTCCTTACTTCCTTCTGTAATTTTGTAGTGAACAGTAATGGTATCACCTGCACTAAAGTCAGGAAAATCGTTTCTATTTACTAATTCGTTTTCTACGTATGTTATCTGTTCCATCAGAGTGAATTTTTTGTTTATTTCCTTTAAAAAAGGTTTGCAATATTACGATATAATTTTAAAATAAGTTGCTTTTTATATAAAAAACACGATAAAAAATTAAAGAAGGTCAGGTCTTCTGTTTTTGGTTCTTTCAATTGCTTGATCTTCTCGCCATTGTTCTATGTTTTTTAAGTGGCCACTCAATAAGATTTCAGGTACTTGCCAGCCGTTAAAGTTTGCGGGTCTTGTGTAGACTGGTGGAGCAAGTAAATTGTCTTGAAATGAGTCGGTTAGAGCAGATGTTTCATCTGAGATTACTCCAGGTATAAGGCGAATAATACTGTCGCAAAGAATTGCAGCTGCTAATTCTCCTCCTGTTAATACAAAGTCGCCAACTGAGATTTCTTGGGTAATGAAGTGATCTCTAATTCGCTGATCTACTCCTTTGTAGTGACCGCACAGAATAATTATATTTTTAAATGTAGATAGTTGGTTGCAGGTTCCTTGTTTTAGTGTTTGGCCGTCTGGTGTTAAATAGATGATAGAGTCGTAATCTCTTTCTTTTTTTAATTTCTCAATACAGTCTGCGATTGGTTGTATGGTCATTACCATTCCTGCTCCACCTCCAAATTGATAATCGTCTACTTTTCGGTGTTTGTCGTTTGAGTAGGAGCGTATGTCGTGAAGTACTATTTCGACTATTTTTTTGTCTTTTGCTCTTTGTAAAATAGAGTGGTCAAAAGGGCTTTTTAAAAGCTCAGGATGAATGGTTAGGATGTCAATTCTCATTGGTCAAAAGTACGAATTAATTGCTTATTAATATGCTTGATGTTGCTGAAAAACATGACTGACAAAATGTCAATAGATAAGTATAGGTATATGTAAATCAGTAGTTTGTGATGTTTTTATGAATTAATAGTTTATATGTAGTTGAAAATTAATAATTTTAGGTTTGTGATTACGTTGAAGTTAAAATTTAATCTTTATGTTAGTTAGTACTGCTTAAATGTTGTGGGTAACTAATGAGTCTTTATTTTGTTAATAATTAGCTTATTAAAAAAAAGGTTTTTTAACTCATAATTTATTTTTATGTCAACTGGATGAGATTTTATTTGAATGAAATATTTATTAATCGTGTCTCAGAGTTGTTGGTTTAATGAAAAAAATAGTTGTTGTAACTGCCGATATTACATAAGTCATTGACTTAATGTTTTGAAGAAAATTTAATGTATGTGTGTAGTGGTAAAAGAAAACCGCTTTCACTTTTACAATGTAAGCGGTTTTTTGTGCCCAGAATGAGACTCGAACTCATACACTCGTTAGAGCACAGCCCCCTCAAGGCTGCGTGTCTACCAATTTCACCACCTGGGCATAAAAAAGAAAAAACCCGAATAAATCGGGTTTTTGAAATGTGACCTGGCTGGGGCTCGAACCCAGGACCCTCTCCTTAAAAGGGAGATGCTCTACCAACTGAGCTACCAGGTCATCCGCTTAAAGCGGTGCAAATATAATTGCATTATTTTATTTTACAACATTAGCAGCTATTTTTTTTTCTAAAATATATAAATGATTTACACTAGATGGTTTTACACTTTTCAAAGGGAGCGTTGCTATCAAATAATTTTCTATATGTTTTTAATGTCATGTGTTTTTTAGCCCCTAAATTGTCTATAATGTGTAACATTTTAGGATTAAAATCGCCAATCCAAGTGATAATCAGTTTCTTGTAGTTTGTGCTTTTTGTTTCGAATTGTTTTTTTATTGCCATTATTAAAGCGCCTTCCAATCCCTTTTTTTGATGATCTGGGCTAACTCCAAAAGCTAATCCAAATACGTTTTCACATTTCTTAGTCCATTTGTAATAAAGGAATTTAAGTTTTCCAAATAGATTTAAATTTCCGTTTATGTGTTTAAATATTTCGTTTAGTTCAGGAAGAGCTATGAAAAAAGCTACTGGCTCATTGTTGTGGTATGCAAACCATATTAAATGTTCGTCCATCACTGGCTTCATGCTTCTCATTATGGCTCTTGCTTGAGAGGCAGCCATTCCTTTGAAATTATTGTGTGATGTCCATGCTTTATTATATACTGTTCTGAAGTCTTCGGCATATTCAAACATCTTATTGCTTTCTAGGTGTCTGAATGTATATGATTCATTTTTTAAAATCCTTTCAGATCTATCTTTATATTTTTGATTTATTTCTTGATTTATTTCTCGTGAGTAAACGTACTGTTCAAAATATGTTTTAAAGCCATAATCTTCAAAAAATTGCTGATAATATTTTGGTTGATAAGCATTTCCGTAGATTGGAGCATTATCAAAGCCATCTACTAGCAATCCCCAATACTTATCTTTTTCTCCAAAATTTATGGGGCCATCCATGGCTTCCATTCCCTTTGATTCTAACCAAGCTTTAGCTGTGTCAAACATTTTTATTGCTCCTTGGTCATTTTCTTGACACTCAAAAAAACCTATTCCTCCTGTTGCTTGATTTTCTGTTTTAGCAATTTTATGATTTATGAATGCTGCTATCCTTCCTATATTTTTGCCAGATTCATCTTTTAAAATCCATCTTATAGCTTCTCCATGTCTGAAGTATTTGTTTTTCTCCTTATCAAATACCTTTTCAACTTCTTGTTTGATGTGAGGTATCCAGTTTTTATCGTTTTTATATATGCTAAATGGAATTTTGTGAAATTCATTTATCAATTTTCTATTGTTTACTTCTAAAATTGTCATTTATATTCCCGATATTTGTTGCAGCAAAGAAAGTTGAAATTTAGATGAAAAACAAAGTCATTGTAATAACTGGTTCCTCTTCGGGTATTGGCGAAGCTTGTGCAAGAATGTTTGCTTCTCAAGGTTCTAAAGTTGTTTTGGCTGCCAGAAATGAAAAACGATTACTTCAAATTACTCAAGAACTTCTAGATGATGGTTCTGAAGCTATTTCAGTTGTTACCGATGTAAGCGTAGAGGAAGACTGCAAAAATCTTATCGATAAAACAATTAATCATTTCGGAAAAATTGATGTTTTGATTAATAATGCAGGCATTTCTATGCGAGCAATTCTAAATGAATTGGATACTTCTGTAATTCGTAAAGTAATGGATATTAACTTTTTTGGAACGGTATATTGCACAAAGTATGCCTTGCCTTATGTTTTGAAAGAGCAAGGTTCTGTAGTGGGTGTTTCTTCTATTGCAGGATATAAAGGACTACCAGGAAGGTGTGCTTACTCTGCTTCCAAATTTGCTATGCAAGGTTTCTTAGAATCCTTAAGGGTTGAAAACTTAAAAAATAAATTACATGTTTTGATAGCATGCCCTGGTTTCACTTCATCTAATATTCGTAACACGGCTTTAGATAAAGACGGTTTAGTTCAGTCTGAAAGTCCAAGAGACGAACAACAAATGATGGGTCCAGACCAAGTTGCAAAGCATATATATCAATCGGTTAAAAAACGTCAAAATTCGCTTGTGCTTACCATGAATGGAAAACTTACTGTATTTTTGAATAAACTTTTTCCTAAATTAGTGGATAGACTTGTTTTTAACCATTTAAATAAAGAACCAAATTCACCATTTTAAAACCATAAAACACACATGAGAATATTTTTAGTAGGTTATATGGGTAGCGGAAAAAGTACCCTTGGAAAAAAGCTTGCACACAACTTAGAGTTAGAGTTTATTGATCTTGATAGTAATATTGAAACTGAAGAAGGAAGAACAATCCCTCAGATTTTTGAAGAAGACGGCGAAGATTATTTTAGAAAATTAGAAAGAGTTTACTTACATCGTATTATTGATAACGATAATATCGTTATTTCTACTGGAGGTGGTACGCCATGTTATTTTGATAATATGGAGCAAATGAACGATTACGGCAAAACGGTTTATATTAATATGCATCCTAAAGCATTAATCCCTAGATTACAATCGTCTAGTCAACTTCGTCCGTTGTTAAATGGATTAGAAGGAGTGGAGCTTTTGGATTATATTTATAAAACTCTTCGCGAAAGAGAAATTTATTATAATAAATCTCAGTTTGTTGTTCCTGGATATAATTTGAATGCTAAAAAATTAGTAGAGGCTCTTTCAGAATAAAAGTAATTAATCCTTAACATTATAATTATTTTGAAATTTCATTATATAAATTACAAGCCCTTAAAAATCAATGATTTAATTAAAATTATTGATAATAATCTCTCTTTGTGTTTGTCTGAAGACGCTAAACACAAAGTTGTAGAGTGTAGAAATTATCTTGACATAAAGGCTTTAGAAAGCGATGTGCCTATTTATGGTGTTAATACTGGCTTTGGTTCTTTGTGTGATCAAAGAATTCCGAATGAAGATCTAGAAGAGCTTCAAAAGCGCTTAGTAATGTCTCATGCTTGCGGGCTAGGCGATGAAGTTCCGTCTGACATTGTAAAGATGATGATTCTTTTAAAAATCCAATCTCTTTCTTATGGCTATTCTGGGATCCAGCTTCAGACGATAGAGCGTCTTATAGAGTTTTACAATAACGATATTATTCCGGTTGTTTATCAACAAGGTTCATTGGGAGCATCAGGTGATTTAGCTCCTTTGGCTCACCTCTCATTGCCTCTTCTAGGAATGGGTGAGGTTTATTATAAGGATCAAAAAATGGATTCAAAAAAGCTTCTTGCTTTAATGAATTGGGATCCTATTACCCTTAAATCTAAAGAAGGTTTAGCCTTGTTAAACGGAACTCAGATGATGAGTGCATACGCTCTTTGGTGTTTGATTAAGTCGTTTAAATACTGTTATTTATCAGATATGATAGCAGCTGTCTCAATAGATGCTTTTGATGGGAGAATAGAACCTTTTCATCCTAAGGTTCATGAATTAAGACCACATAAAGGACAGATTTTAACAGCTCAGTTTATAAGAGAATTTCTTAGTGATAGTGAAATTATTAAATCTAAAAAGGTTCATGTTCAAGACCCTTATTCATTTAGATGTATTCCTCAGGTTCATGGAGCTTCTAAGGATGCAATTTTATATGCTCATCAGGTAATAATGACAGAGATTAATTCTGTTACCGATAATCCTAATATTTTTAGTGACGAAGATTTAATTATCTCAGCTGGAAATTTTCATGGTCAAACATTAGCCTTGGCAATGGATCATATGGCAATTGCAATTGCTGAATTGGGAAGTATTTCTGAACGAAGAACTTTTCAGCTTATTTCTGGTCAAAGAGAATTGCCTGCTTATTTAGTTTCAAATCCTGGTTTAAACTCCGGATTTATGATTCCTCAATATACGGCTGCTAGTATTGTTAGTCAGAACAAGCAGTTGTGTACTCCTTCTTCAGTAGATAGCATTGTTTCTTCCAACGGACAAGAAGATCATGTAAGTATGGGTGCAAATGGAGCCACCAAGCTATTTAAGGTGGTAGAGAATTTAGAAAAGGTATTGGCAATTGAGTTAATGACCGCTTCTCAAGCTTTATCTTTCAGATCCTTGAAGTCATCTACTTTTTTAAACGAAATGCTAGATCAATTTAGAGAGTCGGTTCCTGTTCAAGAAAACGATTCTGTAATGCATTTAATGATGAATGATTCTATATCTTTTATTCAGCACCTTACTATCGATGAAGATTTAATGCTTTTTAATATTTACGACAGATAATAATAGCTTTTTTATTGTCTTTTAGTGTGGTTGCGAAAAGGTAGATATCTCCTCCGTCTTTAAGTTTAAGTTTTTTTCTTATTTCATCGGTGGAATAAGGAAAGTTTCTTTTACTAATATTGGCTTTCTTATCAAGAATATATTTCGAAACTTCTTTAGAATTGTAATTTGTTGTAGCTACTATTTCGAATCGTCTACCCGGAAAATTTTCTATCGGTTCTTCAGAAGTATATAGATGGCTATTTCTGTTTAGTTTAAACAGGTCAAAGCGTGTTCCAACACTTTCGTATGATCCGGCTTTAAGAACGGCGCTATTAGGCTCGTATAAATAATTAATAGGGTCATTTAGATCGCATTTATTTAATTCGTCATCATATTCGAATATAAAATTGCTTTTACTTTCTAAATCAGTAGCATGAATCTTTATGGGTCCCTGAAAGTCTTTATGCATTATGTACAAGACTTCTTTACAGTCGTTTTTTAAAGAAACAACATGAATTTCTTTTATAAACTTTAGTTTTGAAATTACGTCCTTAGGCTCCAAGAAAGGAGAGGTCTTCATTATTAGGGTTGACGTCTTATTAAATAATAAGTCGAAATGTTTGATAACGTTAGGAGAGTAATCCTCTAGCTGATGAACCCTTTCTTTTTTCTCGTTTCTTCTAGAAGGGTCAATATATATGCAGTCTAAGCTTCCTTGTAATTTCTTTACAAACTCAATTCCATCTTTTTTATGAGTTTCAATATTACAGTTGAGTTTTTTGAAATTGTAATTTACTATCTCAAATAGTTCAGTGTTCTGTTCGCAATAGATGGTCTTCTTAAATGACTTACTCATAAAGTATGTATCTACACCAAATCCTCCTGTTAAGTCAGCTAGAAATTCCCCTTGTATTAGTGAAGATTTATAAACTGCTGTTTTCTCAGAAGAACATTGTTCCATAGAGATGGTGACAGGATAGATTAGTGGAAATTTTTGCCAACAAGGCACTTTTTCTTGAATTTTCCTTCGTCCTTTTATCTGATTGGCAATGAAAATACCATCCAGGCCTTTTTTTGCAGCTAAATAAAGAGTCCTGTCAATAGTGAGGTGTTGGTTTTCTTCAATTAATTTTAAAGAATCTTTACAAGGATTTAAAGGCATTATATGTCTTTAGTAAGAATTTGGACTATCTTAAAATCAGATAAAAATTCTTTAGCAATAACTCGAAGTACGGTATAAAACGGAATTGCAACTAGCATACCTGTAACACCCCAAATAGTTCCTGCAGAAAGAATAATTATGAAAATTTCTAGTGGATGAGCTTTTACTGAATTTGAAAAAATAATTGGTTGAATAATAAAATTATCAATCATTTGCATTATTGCAAAAACAGAAATTATTTTAAAGGATAACGGAATTAGTTGTGTGTAAAAATCAAGGTCTAAATTGGTTGTTATTCCTAAAACTACACCAAAAAGAGCACCAATTAGTGGCCCTACATATGGAATTACATTAATTATTCCGGCTAAGAATCCTATAAGAAAAGCATTTTCTATGTCGAGTAGAGACAAGCCTGTACTCACTATAATAGTAATAATGAGGATTTGAAAAATTACTCCTATAAAATACCTGGTAAGCAGCTTTTTTGTGTTTTGAATAGCAGAGCCTATTTGCTCTTTTCTTTTTTCTGGAGTAAGACTTTCGATAATGTTTTCAAATATATTTTTTTCTTTTAGAAAGAAAAAAGTAATAAAGACTATAGAGAATATCGAAATGAGACCATTGCCTAAAAAGCCTATTAGTGAGTTTAATAAATTGGAAACTTTTGTAAGATTAAAAACGCCTAAAATTTCGTTTTCTAAACTACTATCCTTGCTTAATAAATGGTTGTTTTTAAGCCATACTTGTAAATCGGTAATTGGCTCGTTTAATCCTATTGAAAATTCTGAATAGTCTATAGATGAAATTATTTTTGCTTCCTGTATTACTAAAGGAGCGAACAGTCTGAAGAAACTTGCAAAAAATAATAGAAGAACAATTAGGGTTAAAAAGCTGCGAAAAGATATTGGTAGCTGACGATTTCTGATTTTAACTTTATTTAGAAGTTTCATTAAGGGCCTTCCAATAAGCGCTAAAATGGCTGATATAATAATATAAACTACAATAGTATTTAAGAAGTATACTAAAACTAGAAACAAAATTACAGATACTATTGCGATGGTGCTTTTTATAGACTGATTCATGTTTACAAATCTATTGTTTTTGATTAGAAAATATGTAGCTTAAAATATTTGATCCCATTTTAAGAGATTTTAATCTAGTTTCAACACTATTATTGTGTACTATTTGGTCTTCCCATCCATCACCTAAGTCAGATTCATAACTATAAAAACATACGACATCTCCTTTATATATAAGTGCTAAACCTTGTGATGGTTTGCCATCGTGTTCGTGTATTTTTGGAAGTCCATTTTCAAATTTATATTTCTGTTTGTATATCGCATGTTCGAATGGTAGCTCTATAAATTCTAATTCAGGGAAAACTTTTTTCATCTCTAATCGGATAAACTTATCCATTCCATAATTGTCGTCTATATGAAGAAAACCTCCGCCAATTAGGTAGTCTCTTAAGTTTTGAGCGTCGCTATCAGAAAATATAACGTTTCCGTGTCCGGTCATGTAAATATAAGGGTAGTTAAATATGTCAGAACTAGAGGCTTCTACGACATCGTATTTTGGAGAAATATTTGTTTTTATATTTTTGTTTACAAAATCAATTAGATTGGTTAAAGATGTTGGGTTTGCGTACCAATCACCTCCGCCATTATATTTTAGAACAGCAATTTTATAGGTACTTGAGCTAAACCCAAAGAATAAGATTGTTATGAATGCAAAAAATAATCTTTTCATTGATTTTGTAGATTTATAGTGTGGCAAGCGACTAATGCAGCTGTTTCGGTCCTTAGTCTGCTTTTTCCTAGTTTTATAGATTTGAATTCGACTTCTTTAGCTTTTAAGTTTTCTTGCTCGGTAAAATCTCCTTCGGGACCAATTAAAACCAAGGTTTTATTTCCCTTTAAATTGAATTCGTTTAATTCTTTTCTGTCTTGGTCGAAACAATTAGCAATAAACTTATTCCCATCTGATTTTAAAGACAAGAATTCGTTAAATGATATTGGTTCGTTTAGTATTGGTAAATATGCTTTTACCGATTGCTTCATTGCTGAAACTAAAATTTTATTTAAGCGATCAATTTTGACAATTTTTCGCTCTGATCTAGTGCAAATTATTGGGGTGATTTCGTTAATTCCTATTTCAGTTGCCTTTTCCAGAAACCATTCTAATCGATCTGTGTTTTTTGTTGGAGCTACTGCAATATGAAGATAGTGATCTGTTTTTTGATATTCTCTTTCAATTTTAGTGATTTCTATTTTACAGGCTTTTGGATTGCTGTCGGTAATACTACCAGTATATAGACTTCCTCTGCCGTCTACTAGATGAATAGTGTCGTTATTTTTTTTTCGTAATACCTTAATGCAATGCTGGCTTTCTTCTTTAGAAAAAGTGTAAAAGTCTTGTTTGATGTCTGGGGTATAAAATATTTGCATTCTTATTTTGTATGAACTCAAAATTATGAAAAACTTTGATAGGCTTTTGTGCTTGTTAAAATTAGTTTTCAATTTAAATCGATTAAATTTGTTTTATGTGGTACAATGAAAACGGAAAATTAGTAGAGGCAATATCATTTGATCCAAATAATCGATCTTTCAAATATGGAGACGGAATATTTGAGACGATTAGATTTTTTAATGGAAAGATTTTTAATAAGCATAATCACATTCGAAGAATTGAGAAGTCGTTAAAGATTGTTAAAATAAACATTTCTATATCTGCTCAAGCTTTATTAGATGTCGCAGTTGACCTTGGAGTAAAAAATAATATTATTAATGGTGGTGCTAGAATAAGTGTTTACAGGTCTGGAGAAGGAAAGTATAGTCCTGATAGACTAGAGGGATGTTTTTTTATAGAATCTTACCACAATGAAAATGCTCAATTTGAATTAAATAAAATTGGTTTGGATGTTGATTATTTCACTACACATCTAAAATCTATGGATATACTTTCTAATGTGAAAACTACTTCTGCAATTTATTATGTTTTGGCATCCATTGAAAAGCAAGAAAAAAAGCTGGATGATTTACTCGTCTTAAATACAGACAACGAGCCTATAGAGGCCTGTAGTTCCAATCTATTTATAGTTAAAGATGATTTACTAATTACTCCTTCATTAGAAAGTGGTTGTTTAGATGGTTGCATGAGAGCATTGGTGATTCAAAACTTTGATGTAATTGAAAAACGTATTACTAAGGATGATATTAGTGAGTCTACTGAAGTGTTTTTAACTAATTCGAATTCTATTTTTTGGGTGAAGTCATTAGGCTCTAAGAAATTTCAGTCTTTCAAGATTGCTATGCAAGTCGTGGGAAAGTGTAATGATTTAGTTTAAAGAAGGATCTTCTGTCATGTTTGACCATATAGCATATTCTTTATTCATGTTCTTTAAACAGTCTCTCCAAAGTTTTTTGTCATTCTTGTCTAAATTTATTTTATTAGAATTAGCAACAATCCAAGAGTCCGATTCTAGCTCGTAGTCTAACTGACCAGCAGACCAGCCTGAATAGCCTGCAAAAAATCGAACTTGTTCGCTTGAAACTTTACCTTCATCTATTAATGACATTAGGGTTTGAAAATTCCCACTCCAATATAGGTTTTCGGTTATATGTACTGAGTTTTCGATTTTATCGCCTAGAGTATGAATAAAATGCAATGAATTTCTTTCTACTGGTCCTCCAATGTAAATTCTAGAATCAAATTTTGGAAAATTTTCAATTAGATCATTGATTTTAAAACGAGTTTCTTGATTTAAAATAAAGCCTATTGTTTCTTCTTGATTGTGTTGAGCGAGAATTAATACCGATCGTTGAAAATTGGCATCATCCATGCTTGGTTCAGAGATAAGTAGTCTGCCTGTTTTGGGTTTTAGTTTCTTCATATTATATCTAACGTCTTAAATATCAAAAAGTTACATTATAGATCGCTTAATTTAAATGTTTTGTCCAATCTAACACCTCTATCTGTTCTTTTTAAGGTACAACACTCATTGTAGTTGTCATGTTGAAGGTATATTATAAAGTCGTTGTCTACCGCTTTATTTAAAAAAGCTTCTTTTTCAATTAATGTCTGTAGTGGCTTTGTGTCATATCCCATCACATAAGGAAGAGGAATGTGTCCTGTGCTTGGTAAAAGGTCTGCAGCAAATACGATTGTCTTTCCTTTATAATTTATATGAGGAATCATTTGAGCCTCTGTGTGTCCGTTTACAAACAAAGTTGAAAAATTTGGAAATAACTGACCTTGTTCTTCCACAAAGTTTAAATGTCCGCTTTCTTCTATTGGACGTATATTCTCCTTTAGAAAAGAAGCTTTTTCACGATTATTAGGCTCGTTTGCTAACTTCCAGTGTTGTTCGTTGCTCCAGTATTTAGCATTTTTAAATGCCATTTCGAAGCCTGACTTATCTTTGTTCCAATCTACGCTTCCTCCACAATGGTCAAAATGTAGGTGAGTTAAGAATACATCGGTAATTTCATCTTTTCCAAATCCTTTTTTATTTAACGAATTCTCAAGATTACAATCTCCATGAAGGTAATAGTGTTTTAAAAACTTGTCGTCTTGCTTGTCGCCTATTCCATTATCAATTAAGATTAATCTATCCCCGTCCTCAATCAGTAACGATCGCATAGCCCAAGGACATAAGTTGTTTTCGTCTGAAGGATTGGTTTTACTCCAAAGCACCTTCGGAACTACCCCAAACATTGCGCCTCCGTCAAGCTTAAAAAAACCAGTATCGATTGTGTACAAATTCATGTTGAAAAGTTTAGATGGTACAAAGGTATGAAATGTGTATTATCTTTAAATTAGAATTAAAATATTTATTGTGAAAATACATTTAATCGCCATTGGTGGTAGTGCTATGCATAACATGGCAATTGCTTTAAGTTTAAAAGGATTTGAAGTGAGTGGTTCGGATGATGCTATCTTTAATCCGTCAAAATCCAGATTAGAAAAGTATAATCTTTTTCCTGAAAAAATGGGTTGGCATCCTCAAAATATAGACGAAAGTATAGATGTAATTATTTTAGGAATGCACGCAAGAGAAGACAATCCAGAATTGTTGAGAGCTAAAGAATTAAACATTCCAATATATTCTTATCCAGAATATATTTATAATCAGTCTCAAAATAAAAAAAGAATTGTAATTGGAGGTAGCCATGGAAAGACCTCTATTACGGCAATGATACTTCATGTTTTAAATTTGCTAAATATGGATTGCGATTATATGGTAGGAGCACAGTTAAATGGTTTTGAAGCTATGTTTAGACTTAGTGAAGATGCTCCAATTATAATTTTAGAAGGTGACGAGTATTTATCTTCTCCTATTGATAGAAGGCCAAAGTTTCATTGGTATAAGCCAGATATCGCGGTTTTAAGTGGAATTGCTTGGGATCATATAAATGTATTTCCGACTTTCGAAAATTACGTTGATCAGTTTAGAATATTTATAGATGATGTTAAAGAAACCCTTATCTATTGTGAGGAGGATGTTGAGCTTTGTAAGTTGGCTAAAGAGCCAGCAGATTGTGATTTAAAACCCTATTCTACGCCAGATTTTACAATTGAAAATGGTCAAACGTTTGTAAGTGATAAAGAATCAAAATACTCCTTAGAAATATTTGGAGACCACAATTTGCAAAACTGCAATGCTGCAAGAATGGTATGTAATGAGTTAGGAATAACTAACGAATCTTTTTACACTTCTATTTCTAGTTTTAAAGGGGCAGCTAATCGATTGGAATTAGTAAAAAGAGGGGCGGAGTCGGTTATTTATAAGGATTTTGCTCATTCCCCTTCAAAATTAAAAGCGACTACCAAAGCAATGAAGCAACAGTTTAAGTATAGAAAGCTAGTAGCTTGCATGGAACTACACACCTTCTCTAGTCTTAATAAAGAATTTTTACAGCAATATAGAGGGTCAATGGATAGTGCTGATGTTGCTATTGTCTATTTTAGTGAAAAAGCTATTGCTCACAAGAAGTTAGAGCCTATCTCGAAACAGCAAGTTTTAGATGCTTTTGGTGGGAAACAATTAGTGGTAATTAATAATTCTGATTTATTGTTCGATTATTTATCTAGCCTTAATTGGACTAACAAGAATTTACTAATGATGAGTTCCGGAACGTTTGATGGTTTACCAATGAACGACTTGGCGGATAAGATTATTTAATGCGATTTGAATAATTATATATTAGTAAAAAAACTTTTGATTATTATTTTTTTATATTTGAAAAATTACTTAATTATTTTAACTAATAGTTAAGATTGAGGAGAGGCTGAAAACCTTTAAAAGAGTAAGCACATAATTTATTAAAATTATATATGAAAAATTTTCTATTAATTTTCATTGCTTTTTTTGGTGTTTTGAGTTTGTCTTATGCATCATTTCCTGTATCAGAAAAGCAAATTATTTCAAATCAACAAGAAGTTGTTAATGTAGCTTCCACTAGTGCAGTGTCTGGTGGCGGTGGCGGCTGGGGAATTGCAGCTATAGCTTGTGGTTTTGTTGGTTTATTTGTTGCACCACTTCTTTTAGGCCCACTAGCTATAATCTTTGGAGCAATTGGTTTAAAAAAGGATCTAAAAGGCTTAGCAATAGCAGGACTTATATTAGGTATAGTTGAATTGCTTATTATTGGGCTATTAATTGGTTTAATTTTAGCTGTAGCATAAGTTTGAATATATTTATTACATTATTTTTTATTTTATCTGCTCTGACTTCTTTTAGTCAGAGCAGTTATGATTTTATGGGCTTCTTATTTATGGAAGACTATCGTCCTATAAGCTATAGGGTTTTGATAGAAGAAAAAGATGGTGTTGTTAGTGGCTATTCTATTACTGGCTTTGGCACTTCTTTTGAAACTAAAAGCGAATTGAGCGGAACCTACATCAAAAAGGAAATGAAGCTTAAAGAGTTTCAGATCATTTCTACCAAATCAGAAGAGCCACTTTCTAACTTCTGTTTTATAGATTTTACAGTTCTTAAAGAGAAAAAAGGATTTTCTGGTGAATTTATTGGCAAATTTCCTGATGGGAAAATTTGTGCTGAAGGAAAGATTGTTTTTGCTAAAAAATCTAAACTAGATAAGAAGATTGCTAAAGCTAAAAAAATACAAGAAGTCTTGACTAAGAGGACGGATAACAAGCCTGTTTTATTAAAGTCAGGAGACGAACATCAAATAAGTTGGGAAAATAAAAAGCTAAGAATCGAATTATGGGATTCGGCAATTGAAGATAATGATAGAATTTCTGTTTTACTTAATGGAGTTGTTGTTCTAGATAACAAAGAAATGAAAAACAAAAAAGAGGTGTTGAAATTAGAATTATTGTCGGGAGAAAATATCTTGGAATTTGTTGCAGAAAATGAAGGAGAGTCTGCTAACAATACTACTCGTATAGAACTCATTGATCGTAAAACGAAACATCCTATTTTAACCGAGCTACAAGTTGGTAAAAGGGTGAAGATTAAAATAAAATTGTAACAATAAAAAAGCCCTCATTTGAGGACTTTTTTATTTAACTGTTCATGGTAACCAGAAACTCTTCGTTTGTTTCGGTTCGCATCATTCTGTCTCTCATAAATTCAATAGATTCTACAGGAGTCATATCTGCTAAGTGGTTTCTTAAAATCCAGATTTTCTTAGTAATCTCATCACCTAGAAGTAAGTCTTCACGCCTAGTACTAGAAGAGGTTACGTCAATAGCAGGATAAATTCTACGATTAGATATTTTTCTATCTAACTGAAGTTCCATATTACCGGTACCTTTAAATTCTTCGAAAATCACTTCATCCATTTTAGAGCCAGTCTCCGTAAGAGCGGTAGCTAAAATAGTTAGTGATCCTCCATTTTCGATTTTTCTAGCAGCACCAAAGAATCTTTTTGGTTTTTGAAGTGCGTTAGCATCCACACCACCAGTTAATATCTTACCTGATGCAGGCTGAACTGTATTGTAAGCTCTTGCAAGTCTTGTAATAGAGTCAAGTAGAATAATAACATCGTGTCCGCACTCTACTAATCTTTTAGATTTTTCTAAAACGATATTAGCTATTTTAACATGTCTTTCTGCTGGTTCGTCAAATGTCGAAGCAATTACTTCTGCATTTACATTACGAGCCATGTCAGTTACTTCTTCCGGACGTTCGTCTATTAAAAGTATCATTAAGTATGCTTCAGGATGATTTGCTGCAATAGCATTAGCAACCTCTTTTAAAAGTACCGTTTTACCAGTTTTAGGTTGTGCAACAATTAGTCCTCTTTGTCCTTTTCCGATTGGAGCAAACAAGTCAATCATTCTTGTAGATAAAGAGCTCTTTCCGTTTCCTGTTAGTTTGAATTTCTGATCTGGAAATAAAGGAGTTAAAAATTCGAAGGGAACTCTATCTCTAACAATATTAGGGTCTATTCCGTTGATTTTATCTACTTTGATAAGAGGAAAGTATTTCTCACCTTTTTTAGGTGGTCTAACCGTCCCTCTTACAGTGTCTCCTGTCTTAAGTCCGAATAAACGTACTTGAGATTGGGAAACATAAATATCATCTGGAGAGTTCAAATAATTGTAGTCAGAAGAACGTAAAAAACCATATCCATCAGGCATCATTTCTAGGACACCTTCCGATGTAACAATTCCTTCAAATTCAAACTCTTGATGTTTGTTTTGATTAGGATTGTTCTGATTAGAGTTATGGTTGTGATTATTCTGACTCTGGTTCGGATTGTTTTGTTTGCGATGCTCGATATTTCTTTTCTCAGGTCGTGGAGTATTGCTAGTTTCTTTGTTGTTAGAAGAAGGAGCTGCTTTAGTAGCCATATTGTTTTCTTTCTTTTTAACTAGTCTTGTTCTTTGTGGTTTTTCTTTTTCCACTTTCTCTTCCTTTGGTTTAGCAAGAGAGGCTTGAGTTGCTTGCACATCAAGTATTTCGTAGACAAGCTCTTGTTTCTTTAGTTTTTGGTATTTAGGAACACCTAATTCTTTAGCAATATCCTTTAATTCAGGTATAAGCTTTTTGTTTAGTGAGTGTATATCAAACATGTTGATAATATAATATTTAAATTGTGGTTAATTAATTTTCAAGAGAGATGGTTGTAAAAGGCATGCAAGTAGTGATGCCCTTAAGGATTTGTTAATGCAATAATAAGAAAAATTAGTTAGAATGAACTTTATATTAAAAAATATTGATTTAATTTTGACAAAAAATAAATTATGATTCAAAGAGTTCAAACTATATATCTTTTTTTTAGTCTACTTGCAGTATTAATAATAACATACAGTGTTCCTGTTTTATTTGATGATACTAATAAATTATTTGTAACGGATTATATATTTGCTCATATAACAGCTCTCATAACTGTTTCATTGTCTTTATTTTCAATATTTAAATACAAAAACAGAGGTCAGCAATTGATAATAAATCAGATTTCTAAACTTTTCTTATCGGCTACTTTTTTCATTGTTTTTATTCAGAAAGGGGAGCTGACGCCAGATAAAGGAATGGTCTTGTTTTTTATTCCTTACCTATTAATTATACTGGCTAATTGGTTTATTAAAAAGGACGAGAAGCTCGTGAAATCTGCGGATAGAATTCGTTAATTTCTCTCTAATTCAATTACTTCTAAATTTTGCACTTTTCCTAGGCTAACATCAAATCGTAATAGAGTTATTACTTGATGAATGCCGTATTTTCCAGCGCCTCCAGGGTTCATGTGTAATACCCCTCTTTTTTTATCGTACATCACTTTTAAAATATGTGAGTGGCCACATATAAAAAGGTCTACTTTTTGTGTGTTTAATATTGCACGAGTTTTCTGGTTGTAATTTGGTGGGTAGCCTCCAATATGAGTAATCAAAACATTCAGGCCTTCACAATTAAATTTTAACTGTTCGCTTGTAGCAGAGCGAATTACATGATTGTCAATGTTTCCGGAAACAGCTCTAGTTGGTTTAAATTTTGCTAATTGATCTAACACTTCAATTGAGCCAATATCTCCTGCATGCCATATCTCATCACAATTTGCAAAATGTTCGTAAACTTTTGGGTGTAGGTAAGAATGAGTGTCTGAAATTAGTCCGATCTTTTTCATTAAATAATTAATAAAGATTCTATTTTTAGCCAACCTTCCAATCCATTGCTGAATTGAACAAAAACCCAATCTTCTTTTTCTAGAAGAATTAATGCTTTGTTTCCTTGCCCTATTTCGTTTGTAATAGAGCTTGTATTTGCTTGCTTGTACAATTCTGTTTTTTCAGATAATATTCCGTAAGTACTTTGGTTAGAGTTGATTTTTGATTTAAGTGCACATCCACTAACAAAGCTCATTGCTAAAAGTATTATAATGGTATTAAACATCCTTTTTGTCTTGTTGTTGAAAAAGAGGTATATCGATAGGCAGCTAAACCAAACAAAAGTCAGAGCAATAATAGACCATATTCTTAATGAGAAAACGCTAATGAATCCCACCCACCATTTATAGGTAAATAGTTGAGGCAATTTCTCTAAAAGTAATATTCTCTTGTGAGTGATTTCTAAATTTGATTTAGCTTCTATATTATTCGGATTTATTGCCAGAGATTTTTCGAAATTTAAAATCGATTTAGGGATATTTCCTTTTAGATAATGGCTATTACCAAGATTAAAATAAATTTCTTCAGATTCATAACCTAATGTTACTATAGAATCATAAAATATGATGGACGAATCGTATTGCTCGCTTTGGTAAAAGTTGTTTGCTATGGAGAATAAACTGTCAAGGTTTGTAGCATTTACTTTCGTAAGGCTAAAAAATAAAATTATTAAATAAATGACTCTCATTATTTCAATTGTTTTTCTATTTCTATAATAATTCCACTAGCCTTATTGTAAGCAATATTTAGGTCATTGTTTTCGATAGAAGCGGGAGAGTATCTACAATATTCGCAATCTTCTAGAATAGAGATGTAATTACTTAGAATATCTTTATCTATCTTTCTTTCTATGAAAATTTCCGAAATTTTTTCTTTTGATAGGTCAGCTATTTCTGTGTTAAATTTTTGAGAAAAATAATTTAAAAGAGATTTTTCTATTTCCTCGTAAAAACGTTGTTTTTTGTCGTTTTTAAGGAATATTTCAGCGTTTTTTAGTCTTTTTTGTGCAATTTTTAGTGACTTCCTGTATTTTCTGTCGATCGGATTTTTGTCTATAATCCTTATGTAAGTTTGACGAATTCCAGCTGCTACAGTTAAAAGGACAGGAAGAGCTAGTAATAAAATATACCACCATTGCTGATACCATTCCCCTTTATTTATTAGTTTAAATTCCGATTTTGTTTTAATTAGACTTAAATATTGGCTGTTCTCATCTAATAACTGTTTAGAAGATGCAATAACGTTTTTCTGATCATTTCCTTTATTAACCTCTATGTTAATAGCGTTAGTTTTTAGAGTTTCATATTTTTTAGTTCTTAAATTGAAAAAAGAAAACTCTTGTGAAGGAATTTCATATTCTCCCTGATACCTTGGTATAATCAAGTAGTTAAATAATAATTTTCCTTTAATTCCATTTTTTGATGTGAATGATTTATCTTTCTTTTCTGGGTCAAATACTTCAAAATCATCAGGAAAATTAACAGGGATATTGTCTATTAGGTGTAAGTTTCCTGATCCGGACAATCCTATCTCATAATTAATTGCAGTATTGGCATCCGCTATTTTTTTATCTGTTTTAGATCTTAGTTTAAATACTCCAACTGCTCCGTTGAAGCTAGCAGGTGGGTTAGGAGGGAGGTCTTTAACTTTTATAGTTATTTGTTTAGATTGAATTTCCTCTACTACGTTTTTATAATTATTAAACATGCCGAAAATATCACCACTTCTATTCTGTGATTTCAGTTGGACTGTAATATTTATTTTCATGGGATCAATTTTCAAATCCCCACTTTTTTGAGGAGTTAACATCGATTTATTTATTTCCCACACTCTATAGTTAACACCGTCAATATTTTGAACTTTTGCTTTTGAATTTGTTTCAATTTCTTCATTCCAAAATCCATTAAGGTTTGGAAATTGTGTGATTGAAATATCAGCTAAATTTATTTTTGAAAATAGTTTATAGCTAACTAAAACTTGTTCTCCTTGAAATATGTTTCTTCTACTTACTTCTACCTCTACTTTTACATTATCGCCAATTTGAAATCCACTTTTCTTGTTTGGGTCAGCTTTTTTAACGGTAATTTTAATAGGTTGAGATTGTATCTTCTTACCTTCTATTTTAATAGTAGCAGCTGGGATAGTTAATTCGCCTTCGCTCAAAGCGCTTACGTAATAAGAAAATGAAGTTGTTTTAGAACTATTAATAGTCCCATTGATAATCTGCATGCTACTCGAAGAGGATTTATTTGGGCCGCTAATCTTTCTTAGTCCCAAAAGGTTAGGAGCCTTGAATTCGCTCGCACTACCATTTGCGCTAAAAATTATTTGAAATTCCTCTCCAACTTCTACATTTTTTTTAGAAACGATTGCTGTGAATTCTTGAGCAAAAGTTAAGTTTGCTATAAATAAGAGTAGAATTAAAATTCGATTCATGTTACCAATCTTTTTCAATTTTCAAATTAACAGCTTTCCTTTTCTTTTTCTGCAAATCTTCTTGTAATTCTTTCTCTTGTTGTTCTAAAGCATCAAGCATCTGCTGAGCTTCCTCTTCAGTCATCTCGTTAGGGTCTTTAGGGTTTTCGGGTTTCTGTTGGTCTTGTGGTTCTTTATTTTCTTGCGATTCGTCTGATTCTTCTTCTTCTTCTTCCTCCTTTTCTTCCTCTTCCTTTTTTTCTTCCTCCTTCTTGTCATCCTCTTTTTTGTCTTCTTTATTCTCCTCTTGTTTTTTTAAAAGGTTTTGAGCTAAGGATAAATTATATTTCGATTCTTGGTCTGACGGATTGTTTCTTAAAGCATTTTTGTAGGCTTCCACACTTTCTTTTATTTTCTCTTGCTTAAATAATGAGTTACCAAAGTTGTGATAAGACATTGATTTTTCTTTTTTTGTTTCTGCTTTCTCCGCTAAGGCTTTAAATAAGGACTCTGATTTCTCGTAATTCTCTTGCTTGTAAATGGCATCAGCTAAATTAAATGAAGACACAAAAGAGTCTTGGTCTTTCTGAAGAGCATTCCTAAATTTTTGTTCTGCTTCGACATAGGAACTATCTTCATAAAGCCTAACACCTTGTCTTATGTCTTTATTAATGTTTTGAGAGAAAACATTAATTTGAATAAGCATTATAATAAAAAGTATGAGGTTATTTTTCATCTTCAAATAATTGAATTTTATTACTCCATTTATTTTTTCTTTCTAATAAAATGACTTCAATAACCAATAGTAAAATAGAGAAGCCAAGAAGCCATTGAAATCTGTCCTTGTAGTCCGTAAAGACTTTGCTATCAATTTTATTCTTCTCCATTTTATTGATTTCATTAAATAAGGCATCTAATCCTGATTTAGTTGAGTTAGCTCTGATATATGATCCATTTCCTGATGCAGCAATTTGCTTTAACATAGTTTCGTTAAGCTTTGTTATAACTATCTCGCCATTATTGTCTTTTTGATAAGACTTTATTTGTCCTCGATTGTTTTTTAGTGGAATTGGGCCACCTTCTTCAGATCCCATTCCAATGGTATGTATTACAACTCCTTTTTTATTAGCCTCTTTTGCTTTTTCTATGGCATCATCTTCGTGGTTTTCTCCATCTGTAATTACGATAATTGATTTGCTTTGTCCGTTTTTAAAATCAAAACTTTTAATGCATAAGTCTATCGCCTTTCCTATTGCGGTTCCTTGAGTCGGAACTATTTCTGTATTGATTGTTGATAGAAATAGTTTAGCGGCTGAGTAATCTGTGGTAATTGGTAATTGCACATATGCATCTCCAGCAAAAACTACCAAACCAATTCTGTCTCCTTCTAATCTGTCGATCATTCTCGATATTGATTGTTTAGCTCTTTCCAATCTATTAGGTGGAAGGTCTTGTGCTAGCATACTATTAGATAGGTCTATGGCTATCATTATATCTATTCCTTCTCTTTTAACTTCTTCTAATTTTGACCCAAATTGAGGGTTTGCCAATGCTAGTATTAGTGACGCTATAGAAAAGGAATATATCCAAAATTTTAATTTTAGCTTGAAGCTGGAGGACATAGGCATCATTTTTCCTACTATTTGCGAAGATCCTATTTTTTCAACTGCAGCTTTTCTCCATCTCAAAAAAAGATAAAATAAAATAACAAGCAATGGAATTATAGCTAGCAAGTATAAAAATGTGATGTTTTCGTATCTTAACATTATGTAATACTTTTAAATAAGAATTTTTTACAATAAAACTCGATTAACAATAAGGATAGAGCAATAAGTATTAAAAGTCTAAATCCTTCGTTTTTCTTACTAAATTCTTTAACATCAATTTTTGATCTTTCTAATTCGTCTATTTCAAGATAAATTTCTTTTAAGGCTTTGTTTGAGGTTGCTCTAAAGTACTTTCCGTTAGTTGTTGTAGCAATATCTTGCAGTGTCTTTTCGTCTATTTGAACTTCAACATCTTGGTATACAGTAGTGCCAAATGGTGTTTTAAACGGATAGGGGGCAAACCCTTCTGTTCCTACGCCTATGGTATATACTCTAATGCCAAATTTTTGAGCGATTTTAGCTGCTGTGAGAGGAGGGATGCTTCCTTTATTGTTTACTCCGTCTGTTAGCAAAATAACCACCTTACTAATCGCTTGACTGTCTTTTAGTCTGTTTACAGAAGTGGCTAGTCCCATTCCGATTGCAGTTCCATCTTCAATCATTCCACTCTTCACATCTTTAAATAAATTTTGAAGTACTTGATGATCTGTTGTTAATGGGCATTGGGTAAAACTTTCACCACTAAAGATTACTAATCCCATTCTGTCATTTGGTCTAGCAGAAATAAAATCTAATGCGACATTTTTAGATGCTTCCAATCGGTCTGGTTTTAAGTCTTGAGCCAGCATACTTCCTGAAATATCCATAGAAATAATTATATCAATTCCCATAGTGGTAGAGTCTTGCCAAGAGGAGGAGGATTGAGGTCTAGCGAATCCAATAATGATAAAGCATAAGGCTAAAGATCGAAGAAGGAAAATGATAAACTTTCCATTTTCTTTCCAGCTTTTTGTTTTGAAGGATTGAATGGACGATATTTTTAAGCTTGAAAATTGTCTTTTACTATAAAAATAGCGCCAAACCCACAATAATGGAATTATCGCGAGCAAGAAAAAAAACTCAGGATTAGCAAATGTCCAGTTATTGAAGTTCATCTTGCTTAGGTTTAGTTTGTTCTACAAATAAAATGGCCATTTCTAAACATTCTTTATTCTCAATTTCTAATGGTTTGAATTTAGCAAACTTAGCAAGGTCAGAAATAGTAAAAACCTTTTCTATGCTCTTTGTGTCAATTCTTTGTTGTTGTAATGAAAAAACAATTTCATTACTAGAAATCTCCATAGCTTTTAAGCTCAGTCCGGATTCAATATATCTTCTTAAAATTTCAGAAATTTGGGAATGATATTCTTTTACTTCATTTTGTTTTAACAAGTTTTTGTCTTTAAGCCTTAGCAAAAGGTCAAGAGCAATTTGATGTGGAGGTATAATTTCTTCAACTCTCTCTACTATTTTAATTCTCTTCTTTTTGTTTTTAAAATAGAAGTAGATTAATAATCCTATTAGTACAATACAAATAAAAATTAAGATATACGGCAGTACTTCTAAAAAGCTTATTGGTGTGTTTACTGGTTCTTTAATGTCTTTTATGCCTTCTTCTTTGTTCGTTTTTATAGTATTGACATAAACCAATATTGAATCGGAAGTCAATTTTCCCATGGTAATTGACGGAATATAAAAAGTTCCGCTATCCCAATGAGTTAAGGAGTAATTCTGATTTAAAACCCATCCACTATCTGTTTTAAGTGTGTCGGTTTCAGAAGTGTGAATTATTTCAAATTTTCCAATTGAATCTGTAAACGTTTTCCAATTTTTTAAATCATTCAAATTAGATTTTATTGAAAAATCAATCTGGTCACCAATTAAAATGCTAGAGCTATCAATTTTTGTTTCTATTTGAGCAAAAAGAAAAATCGGTATTATTAAGAATGATAAAGTAAATCTAGTTTTCATTTACTTTCTTTTTTTAAAGAAATTAATAAGTGGTTTTATGTAGTCTTCTCCAGTATTCAAATCAATGCTATCCATTGCACAAGATTTAAATATTTCGTTTATTTTTTCATTGGATTTGTGAAAGTGTTTAGTGTAATCATGTCTTACCGAATCGCTGTCTGTGTCTACCCATTTAAGTTCATCTGTTTCAGCGTCTTTTAGTTGTATCAAGCCGACTTTAGGCAATTCCTTTTCTCTTAGGTCATTGATTTTGACGCTAATCATGTCATGTTTTTTATTTGCTATTCTAAGGGGTTTTTCAAAGTTTTCATCTTTAAAGTCAGACATTAAAAAACAGATACTTCTTTTCTTCATCACATTGCTGAAGTATTTAAGAGCTTCAGAAATGTCGGTTTTTTTGTTTTGAGGTTGAAAAGATATAAGCTCTCTTATTATCCTTAAAATATGTGGTTTTCCTTTTTTTGGAGGAATAAACTTTTCGATTTTATCACTAAAAAATAGAACGCCAATTTTATCATTGTTTTGTATTGCTGAAAAAGCAATAACTGCAGAAAGTTCAATGATTAATTCTTTTTTTAGTTTTTCTTGAGTTCCAAAGTCATTTGATCCACTAACGTCAATAATTAGCATTACAGTCATTTCCCTCTCTTCCTCAAATATCTTGATATAGGGGTTGTTGAATCTAGCAGTTACGTTCCAATCAATGGTACGAATGTCGTCGCCTGGCTGGTATTCTCTTACTTCGCTAAAGACCATACCTCTTCCTTTAAAGGCAGTGTGGTATTCTCCAGCAAAAATATGATTGGAGATCCCTTTTGTCCTTAGTTCAATTTTTCGAACTTTTTTTAGTAAATCGCTTGCGCTCATTTATGGAATTTCAACCTGATTTAAAATTTCAGTAATAATGTCTTCAGAGCTAATGTTTTCTGCTTCTGCTTCGTAAGTTAGGCCTATTCTGTGTCTAAGTACGTCATGACAAATTGCTCTTACATCCTCTGGAATAACATATCCTCTTCGTTGAATAAATGCATATGCTTTGGCTGCTTTTGCCAAGCTAATACTTGCTCTAGGAGAACCTCCAAAGCTTATCATGTCTGCAAACTTATCTAGCCCATATTCTTTTGGATATCTGGTAGAGAATACAATATCTATTATGTATTGTTCAATCTTTTCATCCATGTAAACTTCTTTAACCAATTCTCGCGCCTTTAAAATAGATTCTGCTTTTAGAACCTGTTGTGCGACAGGAAATGATTTTGAAAGGTTGTTGCGGATAATAATTTTTTCTTCTTCTTTTTTAGGATAATCAATTACTACCTTTAGCATAAACCTATCGACTTGAGCTTCCGGAAGAGGGTATGTACCTTCTTGTTCTACTGGGTTTTGAGTAGCAAGCACTAAAAATGGTTCTTCTAATTTGAAAGATTCTTGTCCAATAGTAATTTGTCTTTCTTGCATAGCCTCTAAAAGAGCAGATTGCACTTTAGCTGGAGCCCGGTTTATTTCGTCTGCTAAAACAAAGTTTGCAAAAATAGGTCCTTTTTTAATGGAAAAGCTTTCGTTTTTAGGGCTATATATTTGAGTTCCAATAACATCTGCAGGAAGTAGGTCTGGAGTAAACTGAATTCTGCTAAATTTAGAGTCAATGGTGTCGGCTAAGGTGTTAATTGCTAGGGTTTTTGCTAATCCAGGCACTCCTTCTAGTAAGATATGTCCACTAGAAAGTAGACCGATTAATAATCGTTCTGTCATCTTCTTTTGGCCAACGATTACTTTGTTCATTTCTAGAACAAGTAAGTCAATAAAAGCACTTTCTTTATTGATTCGTTCGTTGAGCTCTTTAATGTCAGTTTTTTCAGAAGTATTATTCATTCTATATTATTTTAAAATTAGGCAAATTTAATCACTGCTTATTAATAAATCAACTCCCTAACGATGTTTATTATTTTGTATTGTTTGAAATATCACTTTTTTTGTATTTTTTTTGGCTCAATTCGATAACTTTGCGTCAGAAATGATTAAGAGATATTTTTTAGAAATAGCATTTGATGGGACTGCTTATCACGGATGGCAGGTTCAGCCTAACGCTGATAGTGTGCAAGATCAAATTAACATTTGCTTGTCTAAGCTTTTGAGAACTGAAATTTTTGTGCAAGGAGCAGGTAGAACAGATTCGGGAGTGCATGCTAGACAAACTTACGCTCATTTCGATTTTGAGAATACTATTCCTGAAGATTTTGTTAATAGGTGTAATTCGTTTCTACCTAATGATATTCAAATTATTGATTGTTCTCAGGTTGAACTTGAATGTCATAGCAGGTTTGATGCCATTTCTAGAACATACGAATATTTCATTTTTAATAGTAAAAACCCTTTTTACATTAACAAAGCGTTTTATTTTTATAAGAAACTTAATTTGGAGTTGATGAATCAGGCGATTCCATTTCTTATGGAATGTAGCGATTTCACTTCTTTTTCAAAATCGAACACACAAACAAAAACTAACAATTGTAAAATTTATAGTTTAGGTTGGAAGGAAAAAGATGAAATGCTAATTTTTGAAATTAAAGCTGATCGTTTTTTAAGGAACATGGTTCGTTCTATTGTTGGAACCTTTATAGAGCTAGGACTTGAAAAAATCACCCTTTCAGAATTTAAACAAATTATTGAGTCCAAAGATAGAACAAGAGCAGGTTTTTCGGTTCCAGCATGCGGTTTGTATCTTAAGAATGTTGATTATCCCCAAAATATATGGATCAAGTAAAGGCAAATAAAACGTATGATTTTTCATTATTCAAAAGAGTAATGTCATATGTGAAACCATATAATAAAATATTTTTTTCTACTTCTTTTTTCGCAATTTTATTATCCTTTTTGTCTCCAGCTCGTCCAGTGCTTATTCAGTATGCATTTGATAATTTTATTTTAATACCAAATCCAGAAAAATTACAGCAAATAACACTTTTGTTAATGTTGCTTTTAACTATTGAAAGCATCATTCAGTTCTTTTATACTTACTGGGCTAATTATCTTGGTCAGGTGGTCATTAAAGATATTCGCCTTCAGGTTTATAATAAAATTTTAAACTTTAAGCATTCTTACTTTGACAACCACCCCATAGGAGCATTGGTTACTAGAGTTGTTTCGGACATTGAAACTATAGCAGATATTTTTTCACAAGGATTCTTGGTGATACTTGGCGATTTGTTAAAGCTGATTGTAGTCATTGTAGTCATGTTTGTGACGGATTGGAGGTTGGCTCTAATTAGTCTTGCTTCTGTTCCAATTTTACTAATAGCTACTAATTGGTTTAAGAAATCCATCAAACTAGCTTTTCAAGATGTAAGAACTAAGGTTTCAGAGTTAAATACATTTGTTCAGGAAAGAATTGTAGGAATTTCTGTTGTTCAATTATTTAATAGAGAGAATATTGAGTTTGATAAGTTTAAAAAAATTAATGAGGCTCATAAAGATGCTCATGTTAAATCCATTTGGTATTACTCTATCTTTTTCCCGGTTGTGGAAGTTCTGTCTGCAGTTTCTATAGGTTTATTGATTTGGTGGGGAGGATTAGCAGTTGTTTCTGGAGATGATGTTAGTTTAGGAGAGTTAATTGCTTTCATTTTATATATACACATGCTATTTAGACCCATACGTCAGCTGGCGGATAGGTTTAATGTTCTTCAAATGGGAATGGTTGCTTCCGAAAGAGTATTTAAGGTGTTAGATACAGATTCTATAATTGAAGATAAAGGTCTTAAAACGATAGATAATTTAGAAGGAAGCATAGAGTTTAAAAATGTTTGGTTTGCATATAAAGATGAGGATTGGGTGTTGAAAAACGTTTCATTTAAGTTAGAGGCTGGTCAAACTCTGGCTTTAGTTGGTGCTACTGGAGCTGGTAAGTCGACTGTTGTTAATTTGTTGAGCAGAAATTATGAGATCAACAAAGGTCAAATTTTAATTGACGGAATTGATTATTTAGATATTAATTTAAAATCTTTAAGGTCTAGTGTGTCGGTAGTGTTACAAGAAGTTTTTCTATTTTCCGATTCTGTTTTGAATAATATTACTCTAAAACAAAACATTTCTCTTGAACAAGTAAGAGCCAGTGCAAAAGAATTAGGTATAGATAGCTTTATCAACGAACTGCCTGACACTTATCATTATAATGTTAGAGAAAGGGGTGCGATGTTGTCTGTTGGTCAAAAGCAGTTATTATCTTTCTTGCGGGCTTATGTTACTAATCCTAAAATTCTGGTTTTAGACGAGGCAACCTCAAGTATAGATTCTGAGAGTGAAGTGCTAATTCAGAATGCTATTAATAAATTAACTGAAAATAGAACTTCAATTGTTATCGCTCACCGTCTTGCGACAATTAAAAAAGCATCTAAGATATTGGTGTTCGAATTGGGTGAAATCATCGAACAAGGCTCTCATTCTGAACTTCTAGCCCAAGATAAAGCATACAAAAAATTGCATGACTTACAGTTTAAAAAATAGCTGAACGAGTATATTGGCTTTATTTTCTTTATTGTTCTTTTCTTTTTCACTAAATTGCATGATTATACATAATTGAATTCTATGAAAAATCTTTTTTATCTAAAAAACATAACACTTACTCTAGCACTATTTCTAGCTTTTTCAAGTTCTGCTCAAATTTCGGTAGACAATACTCCCCCATACGATTCTCCAATATTCTTAATAGACAGTCTTTTGCTTGGGAGTGGGGTTGTTGCCTCCAACCAACAGTTTCAAGGTGACCCAATTCAAATTGGATATTTTAACGGTACGTTGAGCAATCTAGGATTAGATAGTGGTATCGTAATGTCAACTGGAGATATTGGCATATTAGTTCCTAACGGTGGTTTTGGAGGATTTCCTGTTAGTAATGCAACAGACCCAGATTTATTAACGGTTGCTAATTCTGTGCCTGATTTAATAGGTCAGAATTTTGTTGTTACTTCTGTAAACGATGTAGTTATTTTGGAATTTGATTTTGTGCCAACCTCTTCTTTTTTATCCTTTAAATATGTTTTTGGTTCTCAAGAATATGGTACATATGAAAACACTCAGTTTAACGATGTTTTTGGCTTTTTCATTTCTGGTCCAGGAATAACGGGTCCTTATTCTAGCCCTGCAGGTTTTCCTGATGGGAGTATTAATATTGCTACGATTCCTGATTCTGATCCTGAATTGCCAATTACTATTTCATCAGTAAATGCTGATTTGAATGCTAATTTATTTATTAATAATAACCCTGGAGGTGGGGTTATCGCTGATGTTAATGGATTTACGACTGTTATTACTGCAGAGGCAGAAGTTCAGTGTGGAGAAACCTACCACATAAGGCTTTCCATTGCTGATGGATCTGACACTGGTTTATCATCGTACGTGTTTTTAGATGCAGGAAGTTTTAGCTCTCCTGAGCTTGAAGTTACTAATAGCTTAGAAGTAGATTCAAATAAAATATATACAGATTGTGGTGTTGATGTAGTTTTAACTGCTAATTTTGATGTTGATGGTAGTTTTGTGTGGAATACTGGTAGTGATAACCAGTCTATTTCTGTTGGTCCAGGTTCTTACTGGGTCGCAGCTACTGATGAAACCGGTTGTTCTGCTAATTCTGATACCATTGTAGTTTATTCTCAGCCGATTCCCGAAATTTCTTTTTCTACAGATTCGGAGTTTTGTTCTGGAGATATATTATTGCTAGAGTCTAACGTTACAGATGGGACATTACCTTATACATTTGATTGGAACACGGGATCTGATAATGAGAATTTAAATGTTTTAGATGGCGGCCAATATGTTTTAACCGTTATAGACTCCAACGGATGTACTGATACAGACACTATCGATATTATTGAATATAACGTACCTCAATTATCTTTTGGCCCTGAGGAAATTGTTATTTGTGGTGGAAATGCTGTTGAGGTTAGCGCCTTTGGTGCCGAAACATATTCTTGGTCTCCAAATATAGGATTAGATAATCCCAATTCACAAATAGTTAATATGAGTTCATCAGCTTCCATTACTTACACTCTAACTGGAACAGATGCAAACGGTTGTTTTAGTGTTATTGATGTGCCTACCACTGCTGCAAACGGATTTGAAATAGATGTTTTTACTGAGCCTGTTAGTTGTTTAGGTTATGATAACGGTTCAGTATCTATTATTGTTGGTAATGGAGCTATAACTCCTGTATCTTATTCTATTGATGGTGGAGAAACATTTAATAGTTATTTCGTTTATGAAAATTTACCTTTCGGAACTTACGAAGTCCTTGTTAAGGATGCCTTGGATTGTGCTCTAGTGCAGGAAGTTAGTGTAGAAGCTTCTCAAGAACCTATACAAGTTATTACTGGTTCTCAAGATGCATTGTGCAACGGAGAGTCCAATGGTTCAGTATTTGTTGAATCAATTACTGGCGGAAACGTTGGTGCAGATGGTTATAATTTAAATTGGTTTACTTCTACTAATTCCAATATAATAAGTACAGACTCATCTGTTTCTGTTCCTGCAGGGTCTTATTATTTAATAGTTACTGATGATAATGAGTGTGAAGCAACTGATCAGGTTGTTGTTGAAGAACCAAATAACCTTAATCTTAATATTGAAACTTCAGATGTTAGTTGTTATGGCGCTCAAGATGGAATTATTAATGTGAATATTATGGGTGGTGGAAATTCGCCATATGAATTTAATTGGACTAATTATGGTGGGGCAAATACTTCTAGTTTATTTAATTTAGGTGCTGGTCAATACCAACTTGAAATTACAGATGAGAATGACTGCTTATATTATTATGAATTTACAATTAACTCCCCATCTCAGCCTTTAAGCATACAATCTACATCTTCTTTAGCTAGTTGTTATGGTGTTGCCTCTGGATCTGCTTTGGTAGTAGCCTCAGGAGGAAGTCAACCTTACTTTTATAACTGGAGTAGTGGTCATGTAACTCCAAACGCAGAAGAATTATTTTCAGGAGATTACTCGGTAGTAGTAACTGATGCCTCAGGATGTCAGTTGACCGATTCTGTTTCTGTTTTAGAAAACCCAGAAATATTTACTAATACTTCTTCAACAACTAATACTTGTTTTGGATACTCAGACGGAAGTGCATCAATTATTGCTTCAGGAGGTACTGGTAACTTATCTTACTTATGGTCTAATCAAAATCAACAAAATGCTGTTTTCGGACTTTCCTATGGAAATTACTGGGTAATAACCGAAGATGATTTAGGATGTAAAGTGATTGATACTGTTTTAGTTGATCAGCCTGCAAACCTTAGGGTAATGTTGAATTCTACGAACGTTCTTTGCAACGGAGATTCTACTGGTCAAATTTCTTCAACAATTATTGGTGGAACACCATTTTTAAATGGTTCTTATACTTATTCTTGGTTGTTACAAGGACAGTCTGTAGGTTTCAACTCTCCAAATATTTTCAACCTAGCTACATCTCAGTTGCCTTACGAACTAATAGTAACTGATTATAACAATTGTACTTCTAACGGATTTGTATTTGTAGCAGAGCCAGAAGAATTAAAAATTGACACAAGTGAGTTAATCCCTGCTTATTGTGAAAATATTGCAACTGGAAGTGCTTCTGTAATTGCTGTTGGAGGTTATTTAAACACAAATAGCGAATATCAGTTTTCTTGGAATGAAGGAAATCAAACTTCTATGTTAGTTGATTATGTTTCTGGCAATTATGTTGCTTATGTAGAAGATGATAATGGTTGTTTAGATTCAATGCTAATAGAAATTCCATTAGTTACCACATTTGAGTCAGAAATGGATTCTACTCCTTTAAATTGCTTTGAAGATAACTCGGGTCAGGCGATAGTATCAATTGAAGGAGGATTTGGTCCATTTGTATATAATTTTAATTGGCCAAGTGGAAGTGAGCAATATGTAATGAATACAGAATCCTTTTTAAAGTCTACTCTTCCCGCTGGTGTTACAAGTGTAGTGGTTACGGATGTAAACGGATGCTCATTAACTGATCAAACAATGATTACTCAACCAAATCAATTATTATTTGATGTAATGAAAGATAATGATGAAAGCTGCTCAGGAGATGTGTCTTCCTGCGATGGCCAAATCACAATTAATATTTCTGGAGGAACTGGTGATTATCATTATCAATGGACTGATTTAAACAATAACTTAATTGATAGTGTAACTTCAGCTAATTCGTCTATGCTAGCATCTGATTTATGCAGTGGCTTCTATCAATTTGAAATTGTTGATGAAAAAGGTTGCAATGCTAGTAATAGTGGTAATGGTCTGCCTATTCCTGTTGAGATAGTTTCAGGATACAATGTAATGTCTTCTATTGATCTGAATTCGTATAACAATAACATTAGCTGTTATGGTGATACTGGTGCTTCAGCATCGGTTTTAAATCCTAATTCATTATTTAATTATAGTTGGTATATTGATGGTGATTTCTTTTCTACAGGACTCGAATCTGATTTAACAGCTGGGATTGTAACCTTGCTTGCTAATTATGGTGAATGCAATACTATCTCACAAGAATTAATGATAAATCAGCCTTCACCAACAATTGTTTCAGCTGAGATTGTTGATATAGTTTGTAATGGAGCAAGCTCTGGTTATGTTTCGGTACAAGCCATTAATGAGCAAGGAATGCAATTCAATTGGTCAAATGGAATGCAAACTAATAACTTAAGTTCTTTGTCTGCAGGTGTTTATAGCTTGTCTGTTACTAATTCAGATGGATGTATAACTAACTTTGATTTTGAAATTTCCGAGCCATTACCTATAGTGGTTGATGCAAGCGTTACATCAGTGAGTTGTAACAATGGAGATGATGGAATAGTATCAATTGATATAAGTGGGGGGCAAGAGCCATATAGTATTGATTGGCAAGGTCAGGATCCTTTAAATATAAGTGCTGGTTCTTATTCGGTTATTATAACTGATGCTAATTCTTGTCAGTTTAGCACTGATTTTGATGTTGAAGAGCCATCGTCAGTAAATGCCTTTTTTAATGTGAATTCTATTCCTTTCAATGGTTCTGCTAGTGGAGGAACACCGCCATATACCTATGAATGGTTATACTTTGGTAATCAGGATAGTTTTGGTTCTAGTTTTAATCCAACACAGAATGGAGCATATACTTTAGTAGCAACGGATGATAATGGATGTCAAGGTGTAATGACATTGGATTACAACGCTGCATCAGTAGGTCTTGATGAAGAAATCGAAAATAGTTTCAATATCTTCCCAAATCCAATGAAGAACTTTTTAACTATTGAGGCACTGAGTTCTTCTAGCGAAGTTGAGTTTACATTAGTAGACTCAAGAGGAAGGGTGTTGATGAGCAAAATGTTTACAAACAGCCTTGTTGTTAATAGAGAAAATCTTGCTTCAGGCTTATATACAATCAACTTAAAGTCAAATTTTAAAAACCAAAAAACTAAATTAATTATTTATGAATAAGTATTTATTACTTTTCATAACCTTAACATTTATATTTTTAAAAACAACGAAATCACAAGTTTCAATTAACATTGGAGGTCAGTTTGATGACCCTCAATTCTTAGTTGATGAAGTCTTATTGGGGGTTGGTGTAGTAGCCTCTAATTTCTCTTACATGGGTGATTCTATACAAGTGGGAACCTTTGATGCAAGTAGTTCTAATTTAGGTATTTCTTCAGGAGTGGTTATTGGAACTGGCGATATTAGAAGTTTAGATCCTAATTTCACTGCTTTTACTGGTTTTGTAAACGTATCGCCTGTAGTTCAGGATCCTGATTTATTGGCTGTAGCAAATTCTGTTCCAGGATTAATTGGTGAGAGTTTTGTTGTTAATAGCATTAATGATGTAGCAGTTTTAGAGTTCGATTTCGTAGCCTCTAGCGATACTTTGTCATTCGACTATATCTTTGGTTCATCTGAATATTTTTTATTTGAAAATACTTCCTTTAACGATGTGTTTGGCTTCTTTATTTCTGGTCCTGGAATAGTTGGTCCTTACTCTAGTCCGACTGGATTTCCTAATGGCTCTGTTAATATTGCAGTTGTTCCTGAGTCTTCGCCAGAATTACCAATTACGGTTTCATCTGTAAATAGTTTTTTAAATCCCAGTTTTTTTGTAGCTAACCAAGGGTTTACAACAGTTGCGTCAGTAAGAGGATTTACAACACCTTTAGAGGCGCGAGCTTTGGTTCAGTGTGGTGAAACCTATCATATTAGACTAGCAATTGCTGATGGTTCAGATAGTGGTCTTTCTTCATTTATTTTTTTAAGTTCAAATAGTTTTAATTCTCCTGAAGTTTTAGTTTCTAATAGTCTTGATGGTCAGTTACTAACGGATTTAGAAATTCCTTGTAATTCTAATGTTGATTTAATTGTTCAGCTTCCTTATTTACAAGGCTATGATTTTAATTGGAATACTGGAGATACTACTCAAAGTATTAGTGTTTCTGAAGGGGACTATTGGGTAACAATAACAAACGATCAGAATTGTTCGTTTAGTTCGATAGACACTATAAAAGTAAGGTATAAAAATCAACCATCTTTTAGTTTAGAAGATGACCTAAAAGTATGTAGTGGTGATAAAATTCTTTTAAAAGTTGATACTATTATTTCGGGAACTCCTCCTTACAATTACTATTGGTCAAATGGATATGCTAATGAAGAGATTACAGTTAGTTCGGGAACTTATCATTTAACTTTAACAGACGCTAACGATTGTTCTGCTATCGATAGTGTTACTATTAGTGAATTAATAAGACCTAATGCGAACTTATTAGGAGAGATTTCTCAATGTTTTGATTCGGATGATGAACTTACAATGAATTTTCAGTTTACTGGAGAACCACCATTCATAGTTAATTATGGTTTATATCAAAATCAATTTATTGATACAACAAACCTTTCTAGCTTTTACAAAGTTGTTGATGAAGTAGGCGTTTATTCTATATTTCAGTTTAAAGATAATTTATGTTCTGGGAACTTTAATGGTGAAGGAAAGATTAATAAACTTCCTTCTTTTTCAAGTTCTATTTCAGGAAATAAAGAAATTTGTTTTGGAGAGGATGCTATATTAGAAGTTAATGTCGATGGAAGAACACCTCCTTACGACATCACTATAACTAATCAATTTTACAATGTTGTTATCGAAGATGTGTCTATGAATCCTTTTCGATTATCAATTAAAGACACAGCATTATATACAGCCTATATTGAAGATGAAAATGGTTGCAAGTCAGACATAAACCATGGTTCTGCACATGTAACTTATAAAGCTCTTAATGAGCCAAACATAATTCCTCCGATTCAAACGGATTTTTGTCAAGTTGACTCAGCAATTGAGCTATTTTCTGATTTAGAAGGTGGTACCTGGAGTGGAAAAGGAATTACTACAGATGGATTGTTTGTTCCGGTAAATGCTATTAAAGGAGAAGGGTATATTTATTATACTTATCCTGAAAATTGTAATGAAGGTGATTCCGTTTTGTTTACTGTTGGCTGTGATTACAACATATTTTTTCCTGATGTATTTACTCCAAATGGAGATGGTATTAATGATGCTTTCAGGCCTCAAAGTAATAATGTTTTAGAATTTAGTTTAGATATTTTTGATAGATGGGGTTCTCTTATATATTCTACTAATGACATTACACTTTTGTGGGATGGAACGTTCAAAGGAAGGCTAGTTCCTCTAGGAGATTATACTTACATGGCCAATTTTTACGCTAAGAATGCTAAGTTTTATAATAAAATAGGTACAGTTAGTGTGATTTATTAAAAAAAGTATTATATTTTTGTTGTATAACCTTATGAGTGTGCCTTAATAGCAGATTCATTGTACTATAAAAATAATGAATAGATTCTTAACCTTTTTTATTCTGTTTAATGTTATTTGTTTTAATCAAGCAAATGCTCAATTAACAGTTGATAATAACACTCCAAACGATAATCCAATTCTTTTAATTGATGATATTTTATTAGGTGGTGGTGTAGTTGCTTCCAATCATTCTTATATGGGAGATTCTATTCAGATAGGGTATTTTGACGGTTCTAACTCTAATTTAGGTTTATCTAGCGGTATTGTAATGTCTACTGGTGATATTAGTATTTTAGATCCTGACTTCGCTGGTTTTGGAGACTTTGTAGATGTTGTTCCTGATGTTACTGATCCAGATTTATTAAATGTAGCTAATTCTGTGCCTGCATTGATAGGTCAGACTTTTACTGTTAATAGCATAAACGATGTGGCTGTTTTAGAATTTGATTTTATTCCAACTAGTGAGCAGTTGTCATTTAAGTATGTTTTTGGCTCTCAAGAATATTTTGCTTTCGAAAACTCTGCCTATAATGATGTTTTCGGATTTTTCTTATCTGGACCTGGAATTACTGGTCCATATTCTAGTCCTGCAGGTTTTCCTGACGGATCTGTTAATATTGCTGTAATACCTGGCTCAAACCCTGAGTTGCCTGTTACAATTTCATCTGTAAATGCTACCGTAAACCCTGGTTTCTTTGTTAATAACCAAGGATTAGAAACTGTTGCTGATGCAGACGGTTTTACAACTGTTATAACTGCTGAAGCTACTGTTCAGTGTGGTGAGTTATACCACATTCGTTTAGCAATTGCTGATGGGTCTGATGGTGGTTTGTCTTCTTATGTTTTTTTAGAAGAAAATAGTTTTACTTCACCAGAATTAAATATTGTTAATAATGTTGGTCAAGATAGTTCTTACATTGAGTTAGGATGTGGAGAAGAAGTTACCTTTACTGCTGAGCCAAGTGAACCCGGAAATTATACTTATTCATGGAATAATGGTGCTACTACTCAATCTATTACTGTTGGAACAGGAGATTACATCGTTGAGGTAACTAGTGATGCAAATTGCGCTATATTATCTGATACTTTTCATGTTGAGGTTATTAACACCGTTTCATTAGAAATTGGAGATGATTTATCAGTATGCTTAGGAGATGAGGTTGATTTAAGTATACAATCAGTTGGTGGAAATGCTCCGTTTACTTATTCCTGGAGTACGGGTGAGTCTTCGGCTTCGATTTCTGTACCTGCAGGTACATATACTTTAGACATTACAGATGATAACAATTGTTCTGCTCAAGATCAGATTACAGTTGTTGGTGTTGATAGGCCAACAGCAACACTTTCTGGTGGTGGTACTATTTGTGCAGGCTCTAACTCAGGAGTTCCATTAGACTTTGTCTTTACTGGTTCGCCTCCGTTTAGTTTCATGTATCAGAGCGAAAACCAACAATTTTTTCAAGAGAGTCAGTATTTTAATATGGTCGATATTTCTATTTTTAATGGCTCTTACGATATGATGGAGGTTTCCGATGCTAATTGCATTGGAACAGTTGAGGGCCAGGCTATTATTGATACAAACTCTTTGCCATCTTCAAAAATATTAGGTGGTGATATTTTATGCTTAGGAGACAGTAGCTTAATTGAAATAGAAATAGATGCAAACATTCCTTATAGCTTAGCATTGAATAATGGAGGTTATAATGTTGTTTATGATAATTTAGAGTCTAATATCTTTACTATGTACGCAACGGATGCAGCATTATATACCGTTCAGTATGTTGAAGATATTAATGGTTGTAGGTCTGAGCGTAATTTAGGAGAAGCATTAGTTGCTTTCAAACCTTACAAAGACCCACAAATACTAACTTATATTGATACTATAGTTTGTCCTATTCATCCATCGTTCCAGATTGAGTCTTTAAATGAAGGTGGTCTTTGGTATGGTAACGGCTTAGATAACACTGGAATGTTTAATCCAATCTATGCAGGTGTTGGTAAACATTGGTTAACTTATTCATATCCAAACAACTGTAATGAAATGGATTCCCTTTTGTTAGAAGTTGGTTGTGATTTACAAATCTTTGCTCCTAACTCATTCTCACCTAATGCAGATGATGAAAACGAGTTGTTTGTAATTCAGGGAAACAATATTATTGATTTTGAAATCTCCTTATTTAATCGTTGGGGAAAACAAATGTTTTACTCTAACGATATTACCAATTCGTGGGATGGATCTTTTAATGGATCTATCGTTCCTGTAGGAACTTATTCTTATGTTTTGAAAGCATTTGGAAGAGATGGTCAATTAGTTACAAAGTCAGGTAATGTAATTGTCATCAAATAATATTCTGTTAAAAAGTTTCTTTGTTTATTACATTTTGTTTGAATTGCTTTTTAAATCTTTGTTGAAGTGATTTTTGTCGATGTAATATTACCATTCCCCCTTTCTGACACCTATACTTTTGAGGTGCCGGACTCCTTTCAAACTATTGAACCAGGCTATAGAGTAGTCGTCCAATTTGGTAAGAAAAAAATATATACAGCAATAGTATACAAAGTACACAATGTTCAGCCTGAGGGTTACATTGTTAAACCAATAATTGATGTTGTAGACTTTAGACCTATAATAAACAACACTCAATTAAAACTCTGGAAATGGATAGCGGATTACTATTGTTGTTCTTTAGGAGAAGTAATGAATGTTGCGTTACCATCTTTTCTAAAGCTTTCTAGTGAAACTATATTTGTTTCTACTCATTCTGATTTTTCTCAAGATGAATTAAGTGACCATGAATATTTGGTTTTTGAAGCACTCCAATTATCAGAAAAGCTTAATTTAAAAGAAATTGAATCTATACTTGAAACTAAAAATATTTTTCCGGTTTTAAACGAATTGTTAAACCGTCAAGTAATAGAAGTGCATGAAGAGTTAAATGAAAAATTCAAACCTAAATCTGTTCGATTTGTAGAACTGTTGTCTCATCAGATTGATTATTCTTCTTTGAAAAATGCAAAAAAACAGATTGAAGTTCTACATTATCTTTCTAAAATATACGTTGCTGACCCTCAAGAAAAGGTACTTTTAAAAACATTAATGTCTGAAACGGCTTGTTCTTATACTTCTTTAAAATCTTTAGAGTCTAAGAAGTTGATTAACGTTTTTGATCAGGAGATTAACAGAATTGAAGAATTTAATCTTGAAAATAAAAGTACTTTAAATTTAAGTGATAAGCAGACTTTAGCTTACGATCAAATTAATGAAGGGTTTGTAGACAAAGATGTTGTTTTACTTCATGGAGTAACTGCTAGTGGTAAAACTGAAATTTACATTAAGTTAATTCAAGAAGCTCTTTTTAGAAACAAACAGGTTTTATATTTATTACCTGAGATTGCTCTTACTGCTCAGATCATAAACCGTCTTCGTTTGTACTTTGGAGACAGTGTAGGGGTATATCATTCTAAATACAATAATCACGAAAGGTTAGAGGTTTGGAGTGATCTAAGCCAGGGTAAAAGGTTTTCTGTGATAATCGGGACAAGGTCATCTTTGTTTTTACCTTTTCAAAACTTAGGCTTAATTATTGTTGATGAAGAGCATGAAAATTCTTTCAAGCAATACAATCCTAACCCAAGATACCATGCAAGAGATTGTTCGGTTGTTCTGGCTAAATTAAGTGGTGCTAAGGTTCTATTTGGATCAGCAACCCCTTCAATAGAATCTTATTATAATGCAAAGAATAATAAGTATTCTTTAGTAGAGCTTCATACTCGATTTAATAATGTGAAATTGCCAGAGGTTGAAATAATTGATTTGAAATATTTGAGGCACCGAAAATTATTGAAATCAAATTTTTCCGATCAATTATTAGATGAAATAGGTAAAGCTTTAGATAAAAAAGAACAAATTATAATTTTTCAAAATAGGAGAGGTTTCGCTCCGGTTAGTATTTGCGAAGATTGTGGCTGGACGGCTCAATGTAAGAGTTGCGATGTAAGTTTAACTTATCACAAACATTCCAATCTTTTAAAATGCCATTATTGTGGATATTCTCATGCACAAGTTTCTAATTGTCAAACTTGTGGCGGTACAGAGATTAGCGTAAAAGGTATGGGTACAGAAAAAATAGAGGAGGAGTTAAGTGCTCTTATGCCCGATGCCAGAATTAATCGAATGGATTTAGATACTACATCTAAAAAAAATAGCCATCAAGATATAATTACAAATTTTGAAAACCATAATATAGATATCTTAATAGGTACCCAAATGGTTACTAAAGGACTTGATTTTGATAACGTTAGTATTGTTGGGGTTATTAACGCTGATAACATGTTAAATTTCCCAGATTTTCGTTCTCATGAAAGGTCATTTGATTTAATGGTTCAAGTTTCGGGAAGAGCTGGTAGAAAAGATAAACAGGGTAAGGTAATTGTTCAAACCTATTCGGCCGATCATGAAATTATAGATGCAGTTAAAAATTATGATTTTTTGAAAATGTATAATTCTCAGCTTGCTGAAAGAAAGCTTTTTGATTACCCCCCATTTTTTAAGCTTATTCAAATTACTGTATCACACCGAAATAATGACATAACAAATCAGGCCGCAAGAGACCTTGCTATTGCGTTGAAAAAATCTTTTGGGTCAAATGTGTTAGGTCCCGAATATCCGCTTGTTTCTAGAGTTAAAAACAAATATTTAAAGAATATCTTACTTAAGATTGATGGTAATTCTTCTAACTCTAAAGTTAAATTACATCTTTTGAATTTAGTTTCTTGGCTAAATCAGCAGTCAAGTTACAAGTCTGTTAGAGTTATTATTGATGTTGATCCTATTTAAGAGCTCAGACAAGCTTTCCAAATAGAATCCTTTGGTGGTGGAGGAGCAATAATTTCAATTTTTTCTTTTTTTATTGGATGAATGAATTCAATTTTTCTAGCGTGTAGATGAATGCTGGCATCGGAGTTCGTTCTTTTAGATCCATATTTTATGTCACCTTTTATTGGACTTCCAATTGAAGATAACTGCACTCTAATTTGGTGATGTCTCCCGGTTTTAGGTTTTACTTCTAGCAAATAAAAGGAATCAAGGGATTTAATTAGTTTGTAATCAAGTTCTGATAGCAATGCTCCATTTTCTTCTCTATTAAAAGCGAAAGATTTATTCTTTTGTTGATTTTTTTTAAGATAATGGACAAGTCGACTGTTTTCTTCAGCTGGCTTGTTTTTAACTACTGCCCAGTATGTTTTCTTAACGGCTCTTTCTTGAAAAAGCTTATTTAATCGGCTTAGAGCCTTGCTTGTTTTTGCAAATAAAATAACTCCGCTTACTGGCCTATCAATTCTATGAACAACCCCTAGATAAACTTCTCCGGGTTTGTCGTATTTTTTTTTAATATAATCTTTTACGAACTCGCCAAGTGGTTTGTCTCCAGTTTTATCTCCTTGAATAATGTCAGAAGGTCTTTTGTTAACTGCAATTATATGATTATCCTCGTATAGGACATTTACCATCAGTATTGTTCTTTTTCATTAGGGAAGTCAACTGTTTTTACATCAGTAACATAATTTTCTACTGCAGACTTTATATCTTCAAATAGATTTAAATATCGACGTAAAAATCTTGGGCTAAATTCATGGGTCATCCCAATCATGTCATGCAGTACCAATACTTGGCCATCTACATCTTTTCCAGCTCCAATTCCAATTACAGGTATGCTTACTGTTTCAGCAACTTTTTTAGCTAGAACAGATGGTATTTTTTCTAAAACAATTGCAAAACATCCTGTTTTTTCTAGAAGTAAAGCGTCTTCGATTAGTTTCTCAGCTTCTTCGTCTTGTTTGGCTCTAACTGTGTAGGTGCCAAATTTATATATGGACTGAGGAGTTAATCCTAAATGTCCCATTACAGGTATGCCTGCAGTTAGTATTCTTTCAACTGATTCTATTATTTCTTTACCTCCCTCTAGCTTAACAGAATGAGCACCTGACTCTTTCATAATTCTAATAGCAGAGCTTAAAGCTTCTTTAGAATTACCTTGGTAAGAGCCAAATGGCATATCTGCCACAATTAAAGCTCTATCTACGGCTCTTACTACAGAAGATGCGTGGTAAATCATTTGATCTAAGGTAATAGGAAGTGTTGTCTCGTGACCTGCCATAACGTTTGATGCAGAGTCGCCAACTAATATTACATCTACTCCTCCTTTGTCAACAATTTTGGCTAAGGTATAGTCGTATGCTGTAAGCATTGATATTTTTTCACCATTCATTTTCATTTCTTTTAATGAATGCGTAGTGATTTTTTTATAAGATTTCTTGTGTATAGACATTTTTAAAATTTAACAATAAATGCATTATTAAAACCTAATTCATTAACTTTCAATAGATAAGTTCTTGCAGAACTATAGTTTTCAAATCTTCCGCTTAAATAAATGAACTGGTTGTTTTCAGTATTAATCTTTGTTATTAATTCTAAGTTTTCAATATTAATTTCTTCATCAAATATACCTAGCTGAATTTTATAAACTGCATTTGTTTTGTTTGAGGTTTCGGTATTTATTTCTGATTGAAAATTTAGAATTTCTTCTTGGAACTTTTTGCTTTTTTCTAGCTCGTATCGGTAAGATTCAGCAAATTGAGCTGCTATTTGTTTTTGTTCGTCTAACTGAGAGTTTAATTTCTGATTTTCAAGATTCAACTTTCCCATACTAGCTATATCATCCTGATTATTTATAGTTAGTTTGTTATGCTTTTTTATAAGTTCTTTTAACTCTTCATCTTTCATAACTAGAATTGAGTAGTCTTTGAATAGAGAAGAAATTGAGTCATTAAGGGTTTTGTTTTTAGAATTTAAGAAATCAATTGTTTCTTGATTTCTTAAATTTTTACTTTTGATATTTTTAATTTGAATATCTAAATTTTGAGACTTTACTTCTTGATTAGCTACTCTTTTTTCGCTTTCTAACAACTTACTGCTTAATTGAGAATTCTTTTTAGTTAACGCATTTTTTTTAGAATTGGCATCAGTTAGTTGAGCTTTGATTTTTTCTTTCTGATCCGACATTGAATTAATTTCACTATTCAAATCGGAAATTTTCAAATCTTGACTTTTTATCTGATTTGATTGACTAACTATTTCTCTGTTAAGCTCTCTTTTTTCGTTTTCAATATTATTCGTTGAGTTTTTAAGTGATGTTATTTGACCATTTAATTTTTCGACTTGCTCTTCAAGTTTTTTGAGTTCAGACTTAGATTTGTTTATTTGATTTTCTTGATCAACTATTTTTCTGTTAAGTCCTAGAGTTTGACTTTCGTAATTTCCATTAGAGCTTTTTAAGTTAATGTTAGAGCTATTGGCGTCTTTCAGTTTTTGCTCTGACTGTTTTAATTGTGTGCTTAGTGAGGAAACCTCAATTGTTTTTTTGTTAAGTTCTGATGTAGAGTTAGATAAGTTGGTCTGAATTTTACTTAACTCATTAATTTTTATATCTAATTGGTTTAAGAGTTCGCCATTCTTATTCTCTAAGCTATTTGATGTTTTTTCATAGCTAAGTATTGCTTTTTTAAAATCGCTTGATTCCGAAGCTATTTTGTTTTTATATGCATTAGCTTCTTCTAGCTTCGAGTCTAAACCCTTTATTTTGTTTTCCAAAGCCTCTTTTTCAGATTTAAGATTAGCTTCTCTTTGTTTGTTGTTATTTAATTCTTTAGAAGAATTACTGTTCTCTGCTCTTAGTTGATCTACTAAAGTTTGGTTAGAATTAATGTCTTTTTGTAATGATAAAATATCATTCTCTAATTTTAAAATTTTGTCATTGGCATTGTTAAAGTCAACAGTAGAAACTTTGCCTCCTTCTTTATGTACATGAACGTAATCTATTCTTGCTTGACTTTGTGCACCAATAAGGAAACCAAATCTACCTGTAATATACTCTGGAGATTCGAAAGTATTTACGTATTGAAAGTTAAAGTATAAGTCATACCTTCCTTTGTAACATAAAATATCAATGTAGTTAAACTCTCCATTTTCTTTTATGAAATCATTAGCAATCCATCCTTCATTATCTCTATTTCCACTTAAGTATTTACTGTCACCATTGTTTATTTGTCTAACGCGGTATTCCTTTTTGCTATTTATTTCTACGGATACTAGTCCATTTCCATCCAATTGAGTATTTAAAAGAATACCAATATATGATTCTTTAGAATTTGTAGGTATTAATTTAATTGATGTTTTGAGCTTATAATTTTCTTCGCTAAAAGGCGTTGAAGAGAAAATAGTATAGTCAGAAAGCTTATTATTCCTACTTAAAAACAGGTCTCCGTCGTCTACTATAAAGTAGTTTTCTGATGTAGTTTCGAAGCTAAATAGAGGAGATTTAGAGCTGAAATTTTCTATAAAAACCTCTGTGTTGAAGTTAGTTAGAGAGATTTGTTGACTCATAGCTGTACTCGTAACAGCTAGGCTTATAAGTAGTAATAAATATTTTTTCATTTTGAATTTTAGTTTGAGTAAATGTAACATGTGTAAATCACATTTGAAAGTATAAATATAAATTATAAATTTGCATAATGAAAATATCATTACTATTAATCTTTACAGTCTTTCTGATTTTTACTTCTTGCGAAACTGATTTTGATGTCAACGCTGATTGGAAAGAAACAACAGTTGTTTACGGATTGCTAGACCAATCTCTTGATACTCAGAGTGTTATTATTTATAAAGCATTTTTAGGAAATGAAAGTGCCTATGTTTTAGCTCAAGAAGCCGATTCAATTTATTACGGTGAAAATGATTTAGAAGTGATGCTTTTTGGTGTCTTAGATCAGGACACTATTCAAACAATCGAGTTGGAATATACTGTTACAGACAATAGATTTAGTGCAGGAGTAGATACTATCTTCTCAACCGAATATTCCGTTGAGTACATTACTAATGAAAATTTAAATACAGAATTAGTTTACCATTTAATGGTGCGTAATTTAGATACGGATAATATTGTTCGATCTAACACTGAATTGATATCGGAATTAGATATAAGTCCTGGTTTTGGTGATGTTAACTTTTTTAAGAATGATGAGTACCGAAATTATACTTTAAGGTGGGAGTCTTCTGCAAACGCAAGAATCTATAAACCTTATTTACGTTTTTATTATCTTGAAAAAAGTCAATTAACTGGAGAGGTTACTTATAATTATATAGAACAATCTTTTTCTGAAAGGCAATCTCAAAATGCCAATGGAGGAGAGTCGATGGAATTAGAATTAGGTGGTGAAAGCTTTTATTATTTTGTAAAAAACTCTATTGAAGAAAATACTTCTGTTACCAGAATCAACGCAGAAGAACTAAACGATGGTTTGCCAGAATCTAGTAGTTGGGTAGGAGGTGTTGAATTTAGATTTGTTGTTGGTGGAGAGGCTATCTCTCAATATGTTTCAATAAATAATTTGCCTGGTTTATTATTTCAAGATCCACCTACTTTTACCAATATAGAAAACGGAATTGGAATTTTTTCTTCTCGTTTAAACGCCAAGTTAGAAGGTCTTAAATTAGGTGATGAGTCTTTGGTAGAATTAGCCAACGGAGAAATAACTCAAGATTTAGACTTTATCAATCCTTAATTGCTGACAGGCTGTCTTAACTTTCTGTCATTATTTCCTGTTTTTTTTCTTTTGTCTTATTTGGCATACTCTTTGCAATTAGGGCTAATTGTAAACTTTGAATTAATTAAATTATATAAATATGAGCAAAATTATTGGTATTGACTTAGGAACAACTAACTCATGCGTTTCTGTAATGGAAGGGAATGAGCCTGTAGTTATTCCAAATAGCGAAGGTAAAAGAACAACTCCTTCTATTGTTGCATTTGTTGATGGTGGCGAAAGAAAAGTAGGGGATCCAGCAAAAAGACAAGCAATTACGAATCCTGAAAAAACAATTTCATCTATAAAAAGATTTATGGGTGAGTCGTTTAGCAAGATGTCTAAAGAGATTGGTCGTGTTCCTTACAAAATAGAAAAAGGCGAAAATGATACTCCTAGAGTAAAAATTGACGACAGATTATATACTCCTCAAGAGATTTCTGCAATGGTACTTCAGAAAATGAAGAAAACTGCTGAAGACTATTTAGGAACAGAAATTTCGGAAGCTGTAGTAACAGTTCCTGCATACTTTAATGACGCACAACGTCAGGCTACTAAAGAAGCTGGTGAGATTGCTGGTTTAAAAGTTAGTAGAATTATTAATGAACCAACTGCAGCAGCATTAGCTTACGGTTTAGACAAAGCCGATCAGGATAAAACTATTGCTGTATTCGACTTAGGTGGAGGAACTTTTGATGTTTCTATTCTTGAACTTGGAGATGGTGTTTTTGAAGTTAAATCTACAAACGGAGACACTCACTTAGGTGGAGATGATTTTGACCAAGTTTTAATTGATTGGCTTGCGGACGAGTTTAATTCTGAAGAAGGAATTGATCTAAGAAAAGATCCGATGGCTCTTCAAAGGTTGAAGGAAGCTGCTGAAAAAGCAAAAGTTGAGTTGTCCTCAGGTGCTCAAACAGAAATTAACCTACCTTATGTTACTGCAACCGCTTCAGGCCCTAAGCACTTAGTAAGAACTCTTACAAGAGCACAATTCGAACAATTAGCAGACAAACTTATTCAAGCAACAATTTCTCCTTGTCAGCAGGCATTAAAAGATGCTGGTCTTTCTAAGAGCGATATTGATGAAGTTATTTTAGTAGGTGGTTCTACAAGAATTCCTGCAATTCAAAATATTGTAAAAGAATTTTTCGGAAAAGAGCCTTCTAAAGGCGTTAACCCAGATGAAGTTGTTGCTATTGGTGCAGCTATTCAGGGTGGTGTACTTACCGGTGATGTAAAAGATGTTTTACTTTTAGATGTTACTCCCCTTTCTTTAGGTATTGAAACTATGGGTGGTGTAATGACTAAGCTTATAGAATCAAACACTACTATACCAACTAAAAAATCGGAAGTTTTTTCTACTGCTGCTGATAACCAACCTGCGGTTGATATTCACGTATTGCAAGGAGAGCGCCCTATGGCTAACGATAACAAGACTATTGGAAGATTTCAATTGTCTGATATTCCACCAGCACAAAGAGGAGTTCCTCAAATCGAAGTAACTTTTGATATTGATGCTAACGGAATATTGCAAGTATCTGCCAAAGATAAAGCAACAGGAAAAGAGCAAAACATTAAAATTGAAGCTTCTTCTGGTTTGTCTGATGAGGAAATCGAAAGAATGAAAAAAGAGGCAGAAGCAAATGCTGATTCTGATAAAAAAGTGAAAGAAACTGCTGAGAAAATTAATGGCGCTGATGCTATGATTTTCCAAACAGAAAAACAACTTAAGGAATTTGGAGAAAAATTATCGGATGATAAAAAAGCTCCAATCGAAGCTGCTTTAGTCGAATTGAAAAAAGCTCATGAGAGCAAAGATCTTACGGCTATTGATTCTGCAATGGAAACAATTAACACCGCATGGAGTGCGGCTTCTGAAGAGATGTATAAAGACACTCAAGAAGGCCAGCCAAGCCCTGAAGGTCAGCCTGCACCAGAAGCGTCTACTGATGATGTAACTGATGTAGAATTTGAAGAAGTGAAAGAAGAAAAATAAGTTTTTTTACTCTAGTTTAAAAGCCCTTATCGTTTGATAAGGGCTTTTTTTT
>TARA_B110000003_G_scaffold186356_1_pt1 | contig 66117 bp, 71 predicted proteins | sample TARA_B110000003 | Tara Oceans TARA_B110000003 (sample SAMEA4396424) | marine metagenome | biome: Westerlies Biome; feature: [SRF] surface water layer (ENVO:00010504); material: water (ENVO:00002006), including particulate matter (ENVO:01000060) such as... | depth 5 m
GTTTCAGATCGCTTAGTAAAAGTTCAGTTTGACGCGAATATAAATGGTGATTTACCATGGACCTTAAAACCTAACCAAAGAACAATGAGAGTCCAGCCAGGAAAGTTTTACGAGGCAGTATATACTGTTAAAAATATTAACGATAAAGATATAGTGGGGCAAGCAATTCCAAGTGTTTCTCCACAAATAGCATCATTATATTTTAAGAAAGCTGAATGTTTTTGTTTTATAAATCAACTTCTTAAATCAGGTGAGACCAAAGAGATGATGGTAAGATTTGAAGTAGATAAAGAATTACCAGAAGATGTTGAAGAGTTGACACTTTCATATACTTTTTTTAGAGTTAAGAAAGTAGCAGCAAAATAATTAAATTTTTAAGATAGGAAATTTTTATGGCAAGTCAAGAAATATACTACATCCCAGATGGTAGCAAATGGCCAATTGTGGGAACCCTTTCTTTGTTTATTACTTTTTTAGGCGGCGCTATGATGTTCAATAGTGTTGATTCAGGTAAGTATGTTCTAATTATTGGTTTGGCAGCTCTAACTTATATGTTTGCTGGATGGTTTGCTGATGTGATTTCAGAGAGTATTGCTGGTAAATATAGCAAACAAGTTGATGTAAGTTTTAGAATGGGAATGGGGTGGTTTATTTTATCTGAAGTAATGTTTTTTGCAGCATTTTTTGGGGCACTATATTATGCAAGAATGTTTTCGATTCCATGGTTAAGTGGTGAAGGTCATGGTGGACATAATGGAACACATGAATTTTTATGGTCATCTTTTCAGGCTAGCTGGCCAATGAGTGTAATGCCAGATCCTGAAAAATATACCCAGTATAAAGACGTTGTCCCTGCATTTGGGGTCCCAGCAATTAACACTGCACTTTTACTTGCAAGTGGGGTAACAGTTACATTTGCTCATTGGGCATTAAAAAAAGCTAATAGAACAGCTTTAAGTGCATGGCTTTTTGCTACAGTTGCTCTTGGATTTATATTTGTTTATTTTCAAGCTGGTGAGTACGCACATGCAATGAATGATTTAGATTTAACTATGAATGGTGGTATCTATGGATCAACATTCTATCTCTTGACTGGATTCCATGGTTTTCATGTAACAATGGGTGCTGTAATGTTAGCAGTGATTTTGTTTAGATCAATGAAAGGTCATTTTAGCAAGAAAGATCATTTTGCTTTTGAGGCTGTTGCTTGGTATTGGCATTTTGTTGATGTTGTTTGGTTAGGATTATTTATATTTGTTTATTGGATCTAACTTAAAAAAGCTACTATAAGTAGCTTTTTTAAATATGGTTTGGTGTTATCCACCCCATTGAATAACCAACAAAGATCAGGATGAAAAGTAGAACAGAAAGTATAACTCTTATCGTTAATGATTTTGCCATTTTGATAGACTGATCGTCATCCTTCATTAAAAAGTGCAATCCCTTTGTTAAAGAGATTAAAATAATTGCTAGAATAAAAATTATTAAGAATTTAAAAGCTACTGTGATATCCATTGTTTCTCCAAAAAGGATAAAAATTGTTTTTTAAAAAGTATGAATTTAATTTTACATTAATTCCAACTATTACATTTATAGTCGCATTTATATGCTTTATTCGTTTAGGTTTTTGGCAACTTGAAAGGGCCGACCAAAAAAATGCTATTAATTCTGATTATACGTTAAGGCAAGACGACGCATTAATAAATATGAATAATAGCAATGCCATAAAGAACAAAGAATCAATCCTATGGAGGCAGGTTGAGTTAAATGGTTCATTTTTAAATAAAAAAAATATAATTCTTGATAACCAAATTTTCAATAAAATTGCCGGTTTTAATGTTTTAACACCATTTCAAATTAATGATAGTAATCATGTTGTGTTAATTAATAGAGGTTGGCATCCAAATCTAGCTAATAGAGATTTGATACCTAATATTTCTAATATTGTAGGTGAGAGATTTCTAAAAGGACATATTGCTAAATTTCCTACGAGTGGAATTACTCTTGGACAAAGTAATATAGAGACAATGAATTCAGCAGTTTTTAGAATGCAAAGGTTACATTTTGAGGAGTTAAAAGATTTTTTAACATACAATTTATTACCTTATATGGTTTATTTAGAACCTCTAATCGATAAAGAAAATTATAATACTTTTAAACTACCCGCCCCAGATTCTGAAAAAAATTATGGTTATGCATTTCAATGGTTTGCTTTCGCGCTTACTTTATTTATTATTTTTATCAAAATAGGAGTTAGAAAAAAAGATGTCACTAGATCAAAAGAATAAAGGCAAGCTCACATTAGTTGGTATTTTTCTTTTATTTTTCATACCAATTATCACTGCATGGTATTTAGTTTTTTATACAGATTTTATGCTTAATTCTAAAGGAGTGCAAAATGGAGAACTCATTAGTCCTATTGTTAATATTGGTGAGATACCGGCAAAAGATATTTTTACAATGAACGAGATTATAATTTCTGAGAAATGGACTTTAATTTTTTTACATAATAATAAATGCGATGAATTTTGTAAAGAGAGATTATATCAGCTAAGACAGATTCGTTTAGCATTGGGAGAGGATAGAAACAAAGTAGATAGGCTTGTGATTTTTAACTCAGTAAATGATCTTAATGATCTTAAGGATATATATCCTGGTCAAAAATTCATTGATAATAGCTTTAGAGGTTATCATGCCTTTGTCCAAAAATTTAAAGATTTATATTCAGATAAAGAAAACCCTATCTTTTTATTAGATCCATATGGCTTTTTGATGATGAAATATCCTGAAGGGACAAAACCAAAAGGAATAATAAAGGATATTGAAAGACTTATTAAGAACTCGAAATAGATTTTTTAATTGTTCTTTGAAGTAAAGCATCAAAATTATCAAATTTAATCTCACCTATTATTCTATTAATTATTTTTCCTTGATGGTCTATAAGAAATGAAGTGGGTGTAAGTGTTATATTTTTAAATTCATTTGCTATTTTTTTATCTATATCAAGAACTACAGGAAATGGAAGATTATTATTTTTAGAGAAACTTAAAACTCGACTAGGTGGATCATAATACATAGATACTGCTATAAGCTCAAAATTTTGATTTTTATATTTATTGTATGTATCAACTAAGTAAGGCATTTCAGCAATACATCCAACACAGTCAGTTGCCCAAAAGTTTATTAGCACTACTTTACCTAAAAGGTCTTCCGAGGTAATTTTTTCTCCATTGATAGTCGTCATATTTAAGCTTCCTAGTGTTTTTTTATGGAAACTTATTAAAGTAAGACTAGTCAGAAAAATGACTAAGCAAGTAATAATGATATTTTTATTTATTTTCATAGTTTATTGTGATTTAAGTTAGTTTTTTTGTCATCCACTTACTGCAAAAGTCAAGGTTGTTAAAAAAATTATAAAATGTCATTCTTAAAATATTATAACCTTTATTTTTTTTTGGACTCTACAAATTTGATTTGGTTTAAACGACTAATTTTTTCTGCTTCATTCTTAACATTATGTGTTGTTGTTTTTGGTGCTTTTGTAAGGTTAACTGATTCAGGACTGGGGTGCCCTGATTGGCCTGGATGTTTTGGAACTTTAACAGTGCCTGAAAGTGCAACTGCAATAAATGAGGCTCAGAATTCATATCCAGGAACCATTGTTGATGTTACTAAAGCATGGTATGAGATGATTCATAGATATCTTGCCGGTATTCTTGGATTGCTTATTTTAACTATTGCAATTTTTAGCTATAAAATTCGAGATCAACTTAGGGTTCGACTTATTCTACCTTTTAGTATTTTAGTATTAGTTATTTTCCAGGCTGCTTTAGGAATGTGGACTGTTACAGAGTTATTAAAACCTGCAATCGTTACATTGCATTTAATGGGAGGGATGACAATATTAGGATTGTTGACCTATATGACACATCGGCATATAGGTACAGTTAGTAACACAATTATTCTAAATCCTGGAATTAAGCCTCTGATTCGATTTGGATTCGTACTATTGTTTATCCAAATTATGCTTGGTGGCTGGACAAGCACAAACTATGCTGCATTAGCATGTACAGATTTTCCTACTTGCCATGGTGAACTAATTCCAGATATGGATTTCAGTAATGGGTTTAATATTTTCCGTGAGCTTGGAGAAACAGCATCTGGTGAAGGTTTATCTATTGAGGCATTGCAAGCTATTCAATGGGTTCATAGAGTAGGAGCTATAATATTAACGATTTATTTTTTGTACATATCTTGGTTATTAAAAGCATATCCATTTGCCAGCTTTTATAGAAATATTTTAGTTCTAGTCTTGATTTTGCAAGTAATTATCGGTATTGCAAATCTAGTATTATATTTGCCATTATTTTTAGCTACACTTCATAACTTTACTGCTGCATTATTGGTTATAATATATACCATTATTAATTCAAGAATTACTCAGCAATATGATTAAAACCATCCCTATTAAAAATTATTGTTCTATTGAGAACTTAAAAGCTTTTTTTTCGCTTTGTAAGCCAAGAGTAAATGCTTTAATAGTTTTTACTGCTGTCATAGGTATGTTTTTATCTACACCTGGCATGATTTCATTAAATATCCTTATCAGTACAATCCTTGGTATTGGATTTGTATCTGGTGCAGCAGCAGCTTTTAATTGCTTAATTGAAGAAAAAATTGATGCGCGAATGGCAAGAACTCGAGGGAGACCTCTCCCAATGGGAAAAGTATCGCAGCATGAAACTATTTTCTTTGCGACCATTCTAGGATCATTAGGATTATTTATACTTTTTTATTTTGTTAATTTCTTAACTATGTGGCTTACAGCATTAACTTTTTTTGCTTATGCTGTAATTTATACAATTTTTCTTAAGCCAGCTACACCTATGAATATAGTCATTGGCGGTGCATCTGGGGCTATGCCACCAGTTTTGGGCTGGGCTGCAGTCAATAACCATTTATCTCCAGAAGCTTGGATTTTATTCTTAATTATTTTTTGTTGGACCCCTCCACATTTTTGGGCTTTAGCTCTATATCGCCGAGCTGAGTATGCAAAAGTAGACATGCCTATGCTGCCAGTAACTCATGGAGAAAAATTTACCTTATTACACATTGTTTTATATACAATAATTTTAGTCATTGTGACTATGATGCCCTTTAGTATTGGTATGACAGGGCTAATTTATTTATTCTTTGCAACAATTTTAAATGTTATATTTCTTTACTATGTTGTGATGCTCTATAGGAGTTATTCTGATAAACTATCAATGAAAATTTTTAGATATTCCATACTATATCTTGGCCTAATATTCACAGCATTTTTGATTGATCATTATTTTAAATTTATTTTTATTTAATTTTGTAAGAAGGGAAGTTTATGAGCGAAAAAAGAACACTTAAAAGCGTATTGGAAACTATTTGGGTTGTTATTGGAAGTTTTGTAGGTGCGATTATTATTATCGTTTTAGCTACAACTAAATTTGATTTTGGAGAATCGAATGAAACAAAGCTTGTCGAGAATGACTCGCAAGAAAATATTAAGCCAGTAGCTGAGGTTGCTTTGGCTGGTTCAGAAGAAGTTACTGATGAAATAAAAGCTGAGTCTTCAAATACTATCCCTGCTGATAAAATTGTGAAAGCAAATTGTGCTATGTGCCATAATAGTGGGCTAATGGGTGCTCCAAAAATAGGCGATGTTGGTCAATGGGCACCAAGAATTGCACAAGGAAAAGAGACTCTTATTAGTAATGCTATTAAAGGAATTCGGATGATGCCAGCTAAAGGTGGCAATGCAAAACTTACTGATGAAGAAGTTGCTGCTGCAGTTATAAATATGGCGAATGCATCTGGAGGTAAGTTATAAATATAGATGTCAATTTATGCTATTGGCGATCTTCAGGGATGTTTTTTCTCACTTCAATCATTATTAAAAACTATAGATTTTAATTCTAGAGATGATGAACTCTGGTTTGTAGGCGATTTAGTTAACCGTGGTAAAGGGTCTCTTGAAGTACTTAATTGGTGTTATAACCATAGAGATAAAATAAAAATAGTTTTGGGTAATCATGACTTACATTTTTTAGCAGTTGCATTAAAAGTTAAATCAATTTCAAAAAAAGATACAATTGCGCCTATTCTTGAAAGTAAGAATTTATCAAAATTTATTGAATGGTTATTATCTATACCATTAGTTTACGGTAATAAAGAATATTTAATGGTGCATGCAGGTATCTCACCTTTTTGGTCTTCAAACCTAGCAAAAAATATATCAAAAGAAATTACTACAAAGCTAAATAAGAACCCAAAAAATTTTTTGGAATCTATGTACGGTAATTTTCCTAATATGTGGGACATAAATAATAAGAAAAAAGATATTCTAAGATATGCTATTAATTCGCTTACAAGGATGAGAACATTAAATAAAGACGGCTCTATTAATTTTTCATTTAAAGAAAGCTTAAATGAGATCCCTACTAATTTAATTCCTTGGTATCTTTTCCCAGCTGTTAAGAGAAAAGAATTCATTTTATCAGGGCATTGGTCTGCAATCGGAATACAATCTTATGCTAACGGTATTACATTAGACTCTGGTTGCATATGGGGACGACAATTGAGTGCTTATAATTTAGAAAAAGATAAAGTTATATCAGTTAATGCTGACCCAAGAGACTTATTTTAAAGAATTACCAAATAAATTTTCAATTTCAGAGATTGTAGCAGTATGGTTTTGACCCCCCTGAGATTTTATCTTTATAGCTCCCATAACGGATGCAAGTTTACCAGTTTTGACCCACTCGTAATTATTTAAAATTCCATATATTAAACCTGCTCTATAAGCGTCTCCGCATCCTGTTGGATCAATTGGCGTGTTAATTTTTATAGCTTTTATAATATTTTCTTCATCATTAGCGTAAATTGAAGAACCTTGAGAACCTTTTGTTATTATTAAAGCATCTACAGAGGATGCTAATTGAGGAAGAGTTAAATTGGTTTTATCTAATACAAGCTGAAGTTCATAATCATTTAGAGCAATATAATGTGCCTGCTCTATAAAATTAATTAATTCAGCTTTATCAAACATTGGTAATCCTTGACCAGGATCAAATAAAAAAGGAATATTTTTTTTAACACACTCGTTGGCATGTTGAATCATGCCATCTTTACCATCAGGAGCAATTATTGCAAGACTGATACTTTCTGTAATTGATGAAATACTATTTTGATGTGATTCACTCATTGCTCCTGGGTGGAAGGCGGTAATTTGGTTATCATCTAAGTCGGTTGTTATATATGCTTGTGCTGTAAAAGTATTAGAAATTTTTTTAATATAATCCTGATTAATCTCGTACTTACTTAATTGATCTATATATGGTTGAAAATCTTCACCAACAGTTGCCATAACTAAAGGAGAAATATTAAGAAGTGATAGATTGTATGCAATATTTCCAGCGGTACCCCCAAAATTTCTCTTTAACTCAGGCACATAAAAAGAAACACTTAATTTATGAATTTGATCGGGCAGGATATGATTTTTAAAGTAATCATTAAAGACCATGATCGAATCGTATGCCATTGATCCGCAAATTAGCACATTACTCATCAAGGCTTCACAACCACTAAGATAACTATTGCGAAAAGAAGAACTACTGGAACCTCATTAAACCATCGATAAAAGATATGAGAATGTTTATTTCTTTTGAGTTTAAAATCAATCAAGTATTTAAGGCAAGCTATATGATAAAAGACCAAGAGAATAACACAAAATAACTTCCAGTGAAGCCATGATCCATTAAATCCATATCCTAACCAAAGCCAAATACCGAGAACTAAGGTAATTAGTGCGCCTGGTGTCATAATTCCATAAAATAATTTTTTTTCCATAACGATAAATCGTTCATGGCTAATTTTATCTTGAGACATTGCGTGATAGACAAAAAGTCTTGGCAAGTAAAATAAACCAGCAAACCATGTAACCATAAAAATAATATGAAAGGCTTTTATCCAAAGCATGAAACTTTACCTATAGAAAATGTTCTTAATAATTATGATAAATCTTCTCATAAAATGTACAATAACCCTAATAGAAATAGCACAGAAGAATTAATGAACTCACCTATATCCCCTAGCTTCATTAAAGCTCAATCAGAGTTCTCAACTCGGTTGCGTGAAATTCCTTATAATTACACTTCATTTTCGGACAAAGAGATTGTACTTCGTTTTCTCGGTGATGAAATTTGGAAAATCTTAGAGGAATTACGAGGTGAGCGAAAAACAGGGTATTCAGCTAAAATGCTTTTTGAGGTCCTGGGCGACCTTTGGGTAGTAAATAGAAACCCTTATCTTCAAGATGATCTTTTAGAAAATCCTAAAAGACTTAAGATGCTAATCCAAGCAATGCATCATCGAGTTCAATCAATAGAAGATAGAAGTTTTGGAAACATGAAGGTTGCTCAATTAACAACTGCGGCATTATCTGCAATTAAAATTTTTGAATCTGAATTTAGAAAAACAAAGAAGTTAAGAAAACGAGTATTTTCTAGTTTAAAGCGTCATACGAGAAAACATAACATCCAATTTGATGGCCTAGCTAGAGTATCACATGTTACAGATGCAACAGATTGGAGGGTTGAATACCCTTTCGTTGTTATAAATCCAGATACAGAACAAGAAATAGCTGACATAGTTAAAGAATGTATAACTTTGGAATTAACAATCATACCTAGAGGAGGAGGGACAGGCTATACGGGAGGAGCAATTCCATTAAATCCTATGTCTGCAGTAATAAATACTGAAAAATTAGATCATATAAATCCAATAGAGTATAAAAATTTGCCTGGTTTGAATAAAACAATTCCAACTATTCATTGTGGTGCTGGTGTTGTAACAAGAAGGGCAATGGACTTAGCTTCTAATGCTGGATTAGAATTTGCTACAGATCCAACATCTTCCGATGCATGTTGTATTGGTGGCAATGTTGCGATGAATGCTGGTGGTAAGAAGGCTGTTCTCTGGGGTACAGCAATAGATAATTTAGCTTCATGGAGAATGGTAGATCCAGATGGTAATTGGATAGAGGTTGAAAGATTAGATCATAATTTAGGCAAGATTCATGACGCTGATAAAGTAAGATTCAAAATAAGTAGATTTTCATCTTATGGAAAAAGTGCAGAAGGTAAAAAAGAGGTATTAGAAATTCCTGGAGCAAGTTTTAGAAAAATTGGTCTAGGTAAAGATGTTACAGATAAATTTCTAAGTGGACTTCCTGGCATACAAAAAGAGGGGTGTGATGGACTTATTACTTCAGCAACCTTTATTCTTCATAAAATGCCAAAATATATTAGAACTGTTTGTCTTGAATTTTTTGGTAAGGTTTCTGATGCAGTTCCAACGATTGTAGAGATTAAAGATTACTTAGATAATCTTGATAATGTATTACTTGCTGGTTTAGAACATTTAGATGAAAGATATGTTAAAGCGGTAGGTTATAGCACAAAATCGACGCGTACTATGAGACCTAAGATGGTTTTAATTGCAGATATTGCTAGCAATGATGAAGATATTTTGGGTAAAGCTGCATCCAATGTGATTCAAATATCAAATAAAAAAGATGGAGAAGGATTTATTGCTATATCTCCTGATGCCAGAAAACGTTTCTGGCTTGATAGAGCTAGAACCGCTGCAATTGCCAAACACACTAATGCATTTAAAATTAATGAAGATGTTGTTATTCCTCTTCATTATTTAGGAGATTATTCAAATGGTATTGAAAGAATTAATATTGAGTTGTCAATTAATAATAAATTAAAACTTATTTATGAGCTTGAGAAATATATTAGGTCAGCTGAATTAAGTTTTGAAGATACAAATAATGATAATCACTTATTTGAGAATAAAAAATCTTTAGCATTGTCACTTCTAAATAATGTTAAAGAAAAGTGGGTTTATTTTCTTTCTAATCTTGATACACCATTAAATGACCTTGAAAAGTTTATTGAGTTGAAAGATGGTGATTCAAACTTATTGGAAGTTATTCAATCTAATCAAATTAGAATATCTTGGAAATCTGAATTAAAAAAACCCTTAAATGAAATTTTTATCGGTAGAGATTTTGAATTAATTTTTAAAAGAATAAATGATATTCACCAAGAGGTCTTGAAATCTCGAGTTTTCATTGCCTTGCATATGCATGCGGGAGATGGAAATGTTCATAGCAATATTCCAGTTAATTCAGATGATTATGAAATGATGCAGGATGCAAATAGAGCTGTTGGTAGGGTTATGAAACTCGCCAAAAGTTTGGATGGAGTTATTTCTGGTGAGCATGGAATTGGCATTACAAAAATGCAGTTTATTGATGACTCTACAATTAATACGTTTGCAAGTTATAAGGCAAAAGTAGATCCAAATGGACATTTTAATAAAGGTAAGTTGATGCCTGGGTCTGGTTTGAGCAATGCTTACACTCCGAGCTTTGGATTACTTGAACAAGAATCAATTATTATGGAACAATCAGCTATTGGAGAAATTGCAGATTCAATAAGTGATTGCTTAAGATGTGGAAAGTGTAAACCAGTTTGTACAACTCATGTTCCAAGGGCAAATTTACTATATAGCCCTAGAAACAAAATTTTGGCAACCTCTCTATTGATAGAAGCCTTTCTTTATGAAGAGCAAACAAGAAGAGGAATTTCATTTAAACATTTTGATGAGTTTAATGATGTAGCTGACCATTGCACTGTATGCCATAAATGCCTTGCACCTTGTCCTGTAGATATCGATTATGGTGATGTTTCCATAGCTATGAGAAATTTTCTTAGAGAGCAGAAAAAGAAAAACTTTAACCCTGGGACTTTAATGGCTATGACTTATTTAAATCTCAAAGATCCGTTAACAATAAAGATAATGAGAAAGGTTATGGTAGATATTGGCTACAAAGTACAGATATGGGGGCATTCTTTATTTAAAAAACTTGGGCTAGTTAATTATTTAAAGAAATCACCAAAATCAACTGTTGGAAAAGCACCAATAACTTCTCAAGTTATCCATTTTATGAATAGGCCGATGCCAAAAGATATGCCAACGAAAACATCTAGAGGACTTTTAGGTATAGAAGATGATAAAATAATTCCAGTAATAAGAAATGTTGATCAAATTGATGATGATTCAGAAGCAGTTTTTTATTTTCCTGGATGTGGGTCTGAACGCCTATTTTCACAAGTTGGATTAGCTACACAAGCCATGCTCTATGAGGTTGGAGCAGTAACAGTTTTACCACCAGGATATTTATGTTGTGGCTATCCTCAAACTTCATCTGGTGACCATGATAAAGGGCAAGAGATTACTTCTGATAATAGAGTTCAATTTCATAGGGTAGCAAATACATTAAATTATTTAGATATTAAGACAGTTATTGTTTCTTGTGGAACTTGTATGGATCAATTACAAAAATACGAATTTGAAAAAATTTTTCCAGGTTGTCGATTACTTGATATCCATGAATATTTAATGGAAAAAGGTGTCAAGATGAAAGGGATTAGTGGGCAACAGTATATGTATCATGATCCATGTCATAGCCCAATGAAAACTTATTCCTCTAGCGAGGTTACAAATACATTAATGGATCAAACTATCCCACTAAATGACAGGTGTTGTGGTGAATCAGGAACATTTGCAGTTGCCAGGCCAGATATTGCATCACAAGTAAAAATGAGAAAACAGGAGGAAATTGAAAAGGGTTTAAAAGAATTACCAAAAACAACTGACCAACAATATCCAGTAAAAATTCTTACTTCATGTCCATCATGTCTTCAAGGTTTAGCAAGATATGGAGATGATACAAATACTGATGCGGATTATATTGTAGTAGAGTTAGCAAAGCATAATTTAGGTGATAAATGGCTTCAAGAATATGTTGATAAAGTTACAAAAGGTGGAATCGAAAAAATTCTTTTATAATTAAAACGGTAAGAAAATTCCAGTTGTAAAACTTTGAATTACTCTTGTAACAGCCCTTTCAGTTTTCTCTGATAAGGTAAATGCAAAATAATCTGTGCGACCTATTATTTTTCCAAATTCTCTTTCAAAAGATAAATTAGCTTGAGAGGAATTAATTTCATTTGATAGTAAGTATGGTTGATTTTCTTCATTTTTTTTTGAAGCGAGCTTCCAAACGATTATTTCAAAGTTCCTAGATGCATTATAGATTTTTTGAGGATCCAACGAGTCAAACATATAAAACTCCTTTTTATCTCCATGAGCCTTAATAAGCATGGTGTATAGACCTGTAATTAATGATAAAACTCTATCACCTTTAAAGTTATCATCAAAAACTTGATTCAATGCTTCAATACCTTGAGCATTATTAATTCTTTTGAATTTCCAATTATGGTCACCATTAAATACCCAGTTAGTCATCTTTTCAGCATTATCAGACGTACTTTTCTTTAATTGATTTGGATTTTTTTTATAGAACTTGATCATTAATATCTTTAAGCTTTCAATATTTTCACGAATTTCATAGTCAGCCATACGATCAAAATCTGATTTACCAAATTGATTTATAGATCCTTTATCATATTGGGTTGAGTTTTTCTTCTTAAGAGTTCCACTTGAGCATGATAATAATGAGAAAGCTAGTAATAGTATTAAAATTTTCATTCTTTAATTAAACAATTGAATCTTCGTTAAAAATTAACTTAAAAGAACTACCTTTTCCTAGATCACTCGTAATTTTAAGTTCTCCACCGTGTTGTTTTATGATATTTTTAACTATTGATAGCCCAAGACCTGTTCCACCAGTATCTCTACTTCTATCCGGATCAACTCTATAAAACCTTTCTGTAATCCTGTTAAGATGTTTTTGCTCAATTCCGCTCCCTGTATCCTTGACTTCAAAAATAGGTAATCCATTTATTAGTTTCCAGTTAATAAATATAGAACCATTTTTATCAGTGTATCTTATTGCATTAGTTATCAAATTTAAGAAAGCACTTTCTATCTCTTTTTTAGAACCATATACTTTAAGACCTTTATCAATCTGATATTTAATTTTATGGTTTTTACTATCTAAGATGGAAATATTTTTTTTAATTTTATTAATTATTACATTTATTGATAATATTTCTGAACGGTTTTGAAAAAGACTAGATTCAACATTTGATAGTAATAATAAATCATCAACAAGTTTAGCCATTCTACTTGTTTGTCCACTCATTATTTGAAGTATTTTATTATTAGCTTCATTTTGCACATTATTACTTACCAATGTTTCAATAAAACCCGAAATAACTGTAAGAGGTGTCTTTAATTCGTGAGAAACATTTGAGATAAATTCTTTTCTGTTAGATTCAATTTTAATTGATTGGCTTATATCTTTGGCGACCATAACTTTCTGTTTTTCCCCAAACATTAAAATCTTTATTTCAATAGTTTTGGTATTACTTCCATCTAAATTTATCTTAATTGATTCTTCATAATTTTCTTTTTCTAGATAATTAATTAAGTCTGAATTCCTTAATATATAATTTATAGGTTGACCTATATCTTTTTTGGGATTTAAATTAAGCATCATTCGAGATCTTTTATTACTCCAAATAATTTCATTATTTTCATTTAAGGCAATAACTCCATCCATTAAAGCTTCAGCAGCCTGAGTAAACTGATCCAACGTAGAAACAAGATTTTTCTTCGACTTTTTACCTTCTTTTAGAATTTGATAGTGTTTGGTAAAAATGTATTGCCAAACACCTGTTCCATGAGGAAGCTTTGATAAGGTTGGATTATCAAGCCATTTTGATAGTTTATAAATCCAAAATATATGTAAAAGTAAAAAACAACCCGTCGAAAATAAGCATAAAATTAAAGCATCCTTAATTGAATAAATATTAGAGATAATAATAAATAATAATATTTCAAATAAAAAAAACCAGAATGTACTCCAACGGATATCTTGCAAAATATTTTTCTCTTCCTTTGAGTAATTAATTATAACGAGGATTTTATTGCTTTGATTATTATTCTAATTCATTAGAAAATCTATAACCAGATCCACGTACTGTTTGAATCAATTTATCATAACCAGATTGTTTAAGTATTGATCTTAATCTTTTTATATGAACATCAACTGTTCTATCATCTATGTCTGATTTATTTCCCCAAATTTTATCTAGAATATGATTTCTACTGTAAACACGATCAGTATTCTTCATGAAAAAATGGAGGATTTTAAATTCAGTAGGGCCAATATTTATAGTTTTTTCATTTACTTTCACTTTATGCGAGCCTGGATCTAAAACTAAATTTTCAATTATTATAGGATCATTTACCAGTTCTGGACTTCTTCTTCTAATTAATGATTTGATCCGCGCTACTAATTCTCTAGGGCTAAATGGTTTTGTAAGGTAATCATCCCCAACATTTAAACCTTCTATTTTATTATCCTCATCACTTTTTGCAGTTAACATAATGATTGGGATAGATTTAGTTGCTGCATTTGCTCTAAGTCTTTTAGCAAATTCAATACCATTCATTCCAGGCAACATCCAATCTAGGACTATTAAATCTGGTAATGCTTCTTTAACTAAGTTATTGGCATATTCAGCACTAACAGCTCGAATTGGATTAAAACCTGCCTGATGAAGGTTTATTGAGATTAGCTCTAGTATCGAATTTTCATCCTCAACTATAAGTATGTTAGCTGCCATTTTATAACCTTTATAATTTATATAATTTTATATTATGACACTTGTATGACAATTATATGACAATTATATGAAAATATATTAATTATAAAATGGTAATAAAATTAGGTAAAAATAGCTTATGATTAATGTTTTACATATTTCCAAGGAATTTTTATGTTTGATGTATTAGCAAAAGATAGAATTATCGCAGATAAAGCATTTAATAGATGGATGGTTCCTCCTGCAGCTTTATTTATTCATTTATCAATTGGTATGATCTATGGCGTAAGTATTTTTTGGATTGAACTTACACAATTAATTGGAAAAGAATGTGGTCCTGATATAACTTTTTTCCAAAGAATTTTTACAACCTCCTGTGATTGGATAAGAAGTGACGTTGTTCTAACTTTTGCAATTGCCATTGTATTTTTGGGAATGTCGGCGGCCGTTTTTGGCCATTGGCTTGAAAAAGCTGGTCCAAGAAAAGCAGGCTTTGCTGCAGCTCTTGCCTGGGGAGGTGGTCTTATGATTACATCGTTAGGAGCTTCATTTCACCAACTATGGTTAATTTGGCTTGGAATGGGAGTAATTGGAGGAATAGGTCTAGGATTAGGTTATATCTCTCCTGTATCAACACTGATTAAGTGGTTCCCAGATAGAAGAGGCTTGGCGACTGGTATGGCAATTATGGGTTTTGGTGGTGGGGCTATGATTGGTATGCCACTTGGGGATAGTTTAATTAATTCATATGGTGTTGCTCAGACATTTTTTATTATGGGGTGTATTTATGTTATCTCTATGTCTATCGGTGCATTTGGATATCGTGTTCCAGCTGAAGGATGGAAACCAGAGGGATGGAAACCCGAAGCTAAAAAAGCTTCAACGATGATTTCTGCTAACCATGTTCATGTTAATGTTGCACACAAAACCCCACAATTTTGGCTTTTATGGGGCGTATTATGTTTAAATGTTTCTGCAGGCATTGGAGTTTTGGCTGTAGCAAAACCAATGTTTCAAGAAATAGCAAAAAGTAGTTTTGATCCGCTTATTATTGGAGCTGTTGCAACTGGTTTCGGAGCTTTACTTTCTTTTGCAAATATTATTGGAAGAATTTTTTGGGCTTCATCATCAGACTTTCTTGGAAGAAAATTAACTTACGCTATATTTTTTAGCTTAGGCACCGCTCTATATTTATCAGCTCCATGGGCGGGATTAAATCAATATATAGCCACTTTTGTCTTAATAAATTTAATTATTTTAACAATGTATGGTGGTGGTTTCGCAACTATACCAGCCTATTTGGCTGATATTTTTGGTACTCAACACGTAGGTGCAATTCACGGAAGATTATTAACAGCATGGTCATTAGCAGGAATAATTGGGCCAATGCTCATTTCCTATCTACGTGAATACCAATTAGCAATTGGTATTCCGCCTGATCAAGCATACAATTCAAGTTTTAAGATACTTGCTTTATTATTAGTTTTAGGATTCGTTCTTAACTTACTTATTCGTCCTGTTAACAAAAAATATCATATGAGTAGTGAAGAACTAAAAGCAGAACAGAATATTGCTGCGAGCCAGAAAAAAGAAGTGCTAAAAGTATCCGCCACAACTAATGTGTCTATACAAAATATATTATTACCTTTAGCTTGGCTTGTTGTTGGTATTCCTATTGCTTGGGGTATTTTTAACGCTTTACAAAAAGGATTGATAATTTTTCAATAGGTAATATGAAAGAAGACATACAAACTTTATCTGTTGGCATAGTATCATCTAGATTTAATAATGAAATTGTAGAAAAAATTTCTAAGGCCTGTGAATCAAAACTGGAAGCTTTGGGAGTTTCTTCTACTAATATAATCCATATAAGTGTGCCTGGTGCACTTGAAATTCCAATAGTATTAAAAAAATTAGCAGAAGGTAATGAGCACTTTGACGTAATGGTAGCTATTGGACTTGTTATTAGGGGGGATACTTATCATTTTGAAATAGTCTCAGATCAATCAGCTGCAGGAATTATGCGAGTTCAGTTAGACCATTCAATTCCAATTATGAATGCTGTTCTTACTACAAATAGTTCAAAAGAAGCGCTTGTTAGAGCAGTCGATAAAGGTAGGGAAGCAGCAGAAGGAGCCATAGAAATGGCATTAAAATTTGATAATGAGTAATTCTAAAGCAATTAAAAGAAAACCAGTCAAAAAAATTAACAATAGAAGAAAGTCCCGAGAATTAGCTATGAAAAGTATTTATCGTGGACTAGTTAATAAATTTGATTTAAAACAAATTCAACAGGATATCCTTGAAGACCCAGACTTTATAAGAGCTGATGCAGAATTTTATAATGAGATTTTGAATGGTGTTTTCCAAAACTTGGAAATCTTAAAATCAGAAATATTGACTTATCTTGATCGCCCATATGATGAGCTTAGTCCAATTGAGCTATCTATAATGTATAGCTCATTATATGAGTTAAAATATTCTCATTCAGTACCTTATAAAGTAGTTATAAATGAAGCAATAGAAGTAGCAAAATTATTTGGGGGCATAGAGGGCTATAAATATATAAATGGGGTGTTAAATCAAGCCGCTGAAAAGAATAGAAAAGACGAATTTAAAAAATTATAAGATTTGTTCATATAGATGGTTATTTTCCCAAACCAGAAAACTTCCAGAATCATACCAATCATTTAAGACCCATCTTTTACAAACATGATTCTTAAATATATAGCCATGTTTTTTTGGGCGATGAGTATGTCCATGAATCATTAAGGGGGGAAAATCAAATTCTTTAAACAATTTCTCTACTGCATTTTCATTTACGTCCATTAAAATATCATTCTTAGTTTTTTGAGCCTCTGTACTTTTTTTTCTTAAGTCCTTACAAATTTTTAATCTTTCATCCATTCCTTTATTTAAGAATTCTTTTTTCCAATCATTAGATCGTACTTTTGCTCTATATTCTTGATAATCATTATCATCAATACATAAAGTGTCACCATGAAGAATTATAACTTTATGATTACCAAGTTGAATTAAAGTTGGGTCTTCTAGAAGTGTAATTTTAGTTTTATCTAAAAATTGAGAGCCTATTAAGAAATCTCTATTACCTGGAATGAAATAAATTTTATTTTTTAATTTTTGAAGTGTTGTGACTACTGAATTAAATTGCTTAGCATCATCACCAATCCAGTATTCAAAAAGATCACCAAGAATAAATAGAAAATCATGGTTATTCGCATGATTTCTTAGAAAATTATTAAAATTATCAATTACAGAAGGCGAATCTTCACTAAGGTGAGTATCGGAAACAAATATTGCACTTGTATCAACCTTAATCAGCTGATACTTCCTCAATAATTATAGAATTAACAGGTACATCCTGATGCCCATTTTTTGATCCAGTACTTACAGAATTAATTTTATCAATAACCTCAAAACCTGAAGTGACTTTCCCAAAAACACAGTAACCAAATCCATCTTGTCCTGGATAGTCAAGAAAACTATTATCTGCTGTATTAATAAAGAATTGTGAAGTGGCTGAATCTGGATCATTTGTCCTTGCCATAGCAATTGAATACTTCTCATTTTTCAAACCATTACTTGCTTCGTTTTTAATAGGTGAGTCAGTTTCTTTCTGTGTCATATCAAATTCAAAACCACCACCTTGAATCATAAAACCATCTATTACACGATGAAAAATAGTATTGTTATAGAACCCTTTTTTAACGTAATTTTTAAAGTTTTTTGATGATATTGGCGCATTCTCTTCATCAAGTTCCAATGAAAAACTACCTAGATTTGTTTTAATTTCCATACCTATTTACCCTTATTTAATTGATTTAATAACGACAGTTTTTATGGGTACGTCGCCCATCCCATTTTTAATATGAGTACTATACGTACCTATTTTATCAACAACTTGTTTACCTTCAATTACAGTTCCAAAGACACAATAGCCTCTTTTACTTGCACTATTACCAGAATAATTTAAGAAGTCATTATCTATTAAGTTAATAAAAAATTGTGAAGTTGCTGAATCTGGATCATTTGTCCTTGCCATTGCAATTGTATACTTTTTATTTTTAAGACGATTATTGGATTCATTCTTAATAGGAGAATTTGTCTTTTTTTGCATCATATTTTTATCAAAACCACCACCCTGTATCATAAAATTACTAATTACTCTGTGAAAAATTAAACCATTATAAAATCCATCTTCAACGTATTTCTTAAAATTTGTAACTGTTTTTGGCGCTTTTTCTGGAAAAACTTCAATCGTTATATTGCCTCTATTCGTTTCAATAATAAAAGTATTTTCATCTTTAGCAAAAGAACCAATACTTATAAAAATGATTAAATTAAAGACTATTATTTTAAAAATATTTTTCATAAAAAATCCTTCTTGTTTTATTTTTAATTTTTGATTGTTAAACAAAAAATGTTGCATGGTATAATTTTTTGGACAATCAAATTTATCATAAATGAATTTTTAATAATACCTTATGACTCATCACACTCAATTATAAATGCTTTCACTATACAACAGCTTAACAAATCAAAAAGAAATTTTTAAGCCTATTGAGCCAAAAAAAGTTCGCTTGTATGTCTGTGGAATGACAGTTTATGATTATTGTCATCTAGGACATGCCAGAGTGATGGTAATTTTTGATGTAATAAATCGCTGGTTAAGACTAAGTGGCTACAGTGTTAAATACGTTAGAAATATTACCGATGTTGATGACAAGATTATAGTAAAGGCAGCTAAAAATAATATTACTATTGAAGAGCTAACAGAAAAATTTATAATTGAAATGAACAAGGACGCAGATTCTCTTGGTGTTTTGAGGCCAGATTTTGAACCGAAGGCCACTAATCATATTGGCGATATAATCAGTATGATACAAACCTTAATTGAGAAGGGGTATGCTTACATTGGAGATAATAACGATGTTTACTATTCTGTATCAAATTTTAAGGGTTATGGTAAATTATCTGGTAAATCATTAAAAGACTTAAAAGCTGGAAATAGAGTAGATATTGATCTAAATAAAAAGAATAATTTTGATTTTGTAATGTGGAAGTCAGCTAAGAAAGATGAACCATCCTGGGACTCTCCATGGGGAGCAGGTCGACCAGGCTGGCATATTGAGTGCTCTGCTATGAGTAATGTAATTTTAGGAAATCATTTTGATATTCATGGAGGAGGGCAAGATCTTCAATTCCCTCACCATGAAAATGAAATTGCACAATCCGAAGCTGCAAATGATTGTAAAATGGCAAATTATTGGCTTCATAATGGTTTTGTAAAAATAGATGACGAAAAAATGTCAAAATCTTTAGGTAATTTTTTTACTATTCGCTCGATCTTAGAAAATTATTTACCAGAAGTTGTTAGGTTTTTTATTTTAAAAGCACATTATCGTAGCCCCTTAAATTATTCTGATATCCAATTAGACGAGGCAAAGCAAGGGCTTACAAGATTATATTTATGTATTAGAAATAAAAGCAAATCTCCCAAGTCTGAAATAGACTGGTCCAATAAGTATGCAAAAAAGTTCAAAGTAGCGCTTGATGATGACTTTAATACACCTGCAGCTATTGCAGTATTATATGAATTAGCTAATGAAATAAATAAAAAAATAGATGATCAAAAAATAGATACCCTAATTAGTCTTGCCAATAGTTTAGGTATTTTAAATATGAGCCCAGAAGATTTCTTACAAGGCGTTATGAAACCATGTATCAATCTTGATGCAAATATTGATGATTTAATTAAAGAGAGAAATTTAGCCAAACAAAATAAAGATTACGAAAAAGCAGACAGAATCAGAAAACTTCTTTTAGAAAATGATATTCTATTAGAAGATACTGCAGAAGGTACTATTTGGAGGCAAAAATAAATATATGGCTATTAATTTGAAAATGCCTCTTAGCGAAAATTTGTTGAGAATACCAGGAGTTAAACTCGCCACTTTGTCTGCTGGACTCGCGAGTAAAGGCCATAAAGATTTAATGTTAATGGTTTTTGATAATGGATCTATAGTTTCGGGGACATTTACACAAAATAAATTTTGTGCAGCGCCCGTAGTAGTTTCGAAAAATCACCTAAGAATAACAAGTTCTATTAAAGCATTAATTGTAAATACTGGATCAGCTAATGCTGGAACTGGAGATATAGGTATAGAAGATGCTAAATCAATCTGTCAATCTCTATCGGCATCGCTAGAAGTAAGTCCTGAAAGAATTTTACCTTTTTCGACTGGAGTTATAATGACAAGACTTCCAGTAGAGAATATAAAGAAATCTATTCCAAATTTAGTTAAAGGTTTAAACGAAAATAATTGGCTTGAAGCAGCAAAGGCAATTATGACCACTGATACGCTCCCAAAGGCTGTATCAAAAAGTATATTTATTCAGGATCAAAAAGTGACAATTACTGGAATAAGTAAGGGGGCTGGAATGATACATCCAAAAATGGCTACAATGCTTGCCTTCATTTCAACTGATGCTCATATTTCTATAGAAATGTTACAAAAATTAAACCAAGAAATTACAGATACAACATTTAATTGTATCTCTGTAGATGGAGATTCATCAACAAATGATTCATTTATTACTGTCGCCTCAAATAAATCTAAACATTCTAAGATAGTTCAGGAGGATGCCGACTATAAGGTCTTAAAATCAGCATTTTTTGATATTGCTCTCGAACTTGCACAGGCAATTATAAGAGATGGAGAGGGAGCCACAAAATTTATAACTATTAAAGTGTTAGGTGGGAATAGTTTAAAAGAATGTAATGAAATAGGTATGAGTATAGCTAAATCTCCCTTAGTAAAAACAGCCTTTTTTGCAAGTGACCCAAATTTAGGAAGGATATTTGCAGCAATCGGTAATAGTAATTTAAAGAATTTAGATATTTCTCTAATTGACTTATATATTAATGAAATTTTATTCGCCAGTGAGGGTGCTGTTGCAAAATGTTTTGATGAAGAGGTAATTCAGAAAGAAATGAATAAATCTGAAATTAATTTAAAGGTTGACTTAAATAATGGAATTCATAAATCTACAATTTGGACAACTGATTTATCATATGAATATATAAAGATTAACGCAGAATATAGAACCTAAAAAAGTGAATATTGATGTTTCAGTTGCAATTTTAATCAACTCTAAAAATCAAGTTCTTCTTGCAAAACGACCACCTTTAAAATCATGGGAAGGTTGGTGGGAATTTCCAGGGGGCAAGATGGAAAAAGATGAAACATCAATTGATGCTTTACATCGGGAAATTTATGAAGAAATAGGCGTTAGGGTAACTAAATTTGAAAAATGGGTTACTAGAAAGTATTCCTATGAAAATAACGACATAACACTCAATTTTTTTAAAGTAAATGAATGGGAAGGTGAAGTTACTCCAAAGGAAAGACAGGAATTAGTATGGACATACATACGAAACTCAAACATCTCACCTATTCTGCCTGCTAATAGTTTTGTTGAGAAAGCATTAGATCTCCCTAAGTATTATGCAATAACAAATTTATCAGAAACATCAAAAGAAGTATTTTTTAATCAATTACAAAAAAAAATTCATGATGGTTTGAGCTTAATTCAAGTCAGGGAAAAAAATATTTCACCTAATGAACTTAAAATTTTTTCAAAAGAAATTATTAACATTTGTAAGCCAAGGCATGTAAAAGTAATTGTTAATTATGATTTAAATTTAGCAAGAGAAATTAAAGCTGATGGAGTTCACTTGAGATCGTCTGACCTTCTAAGAATTAAAAAAATTCCTAAAAATTTAATTGTATCAGCCTCCTGTCATACGCAAGAGGATATTAAAATTGCTGAAAAGTTAAAGATTAATTTTCTGGTTTTATCTGCTGTGAAAAAAACTTTATCTCACCCAGCTACTAAGCCAATTGGTTGGAATAAATTTAAGGAATTAGTTAATAAAGTAAATATACCAATTTATGCACTTGGCGGGTTAGGTGCTAATGATTATGAAATTGCTATAGAAAACGGAGCAATAGGGGTAGCATCACAAAGATTGATTTGGAAGTAATTATTTAACTTTAAATTGAATAGATTTTGATAATCTTTTTTGATTTTTTAGTTCAAAAGTAAATAATAAGTTAATGTTATCTCCCTTCTTAAGTTTTTCGCTAACATTGTAAAACATTAAGTGATCACCGCCAGGTTGAAATTTATACTCTATATTTTTTTTAAGCTCTGGTTTAATTTTTCTCATTTTCATTATTTCACCATCCATTATCATTGAATGGGCTTCTATATTACCAATCAATTTTGACTCAATCTTTATAATATTTACATTTTCACTTACAGTAATATCCATAAATCCAGCAGTAACTTTTTGACCTGGCCTTAATTCTAGAATTAAATTATTTTTAGTAGAAATAGAAAACTCTTCTCCATACACAAAGAAAGGGAATAAAAAAATTATCAAAAATACTAACGAGTTAAAAGTTTTCATCATAGTCGGATTCATTATTTTTGCCTGGTATTTGAAATTTCTCAGTTGCCCATGCTCCAAAATCTATTAATTTACATTTTTCTGAGCAAAATGGTCTGAATTTATTATCTTTGGTAACACATGAGAGTTTATTACAATTTGGACATTTTTTAAACATTTTAAAACGAAGCTATACCAAGTTTAAATTTAACTAATTTAGTTGCAGTTGAAGTGCTAGTACCAGATGGATTATTTGAGAAATGAACATTAACAGCATATTTATTTGCAGAAATACTAGGAAAGTAATTATATGATGAACCGAGAGTAATAATAACAAGATCATTCCTAAGTAAGGGATTTAGCTTGTATTGAATAGCTCCAGTTTTTGTTTGCATCATTGACCCCTCAACATGACTTCTTAATAAATCCATTAGGTAATTAATAGCATTTCTTATTGATCCAAAACTTTCTAATTTATTTTTAAAATAAATTTTTCTTTCATTAAATGTGGTTCTTTGTAACCAGAATTGAAATTCAGGAAAATCAGAACTTACAATACCATAAGGACTATCAGATCTAGTCTTAAGTTCATGTAAAAATTTGTCGCCACCAAAATTAAATCCTGTAATAATTTTACTTTTCTCTAGTTTTACTCTCAGACGGTTAAGGTCAGTAATAGTTTGTATATTTTTCTTAGTTTTAATTTTGGTTTTTATTTTTAAACGTTGTTTTTCAATTTCCTGGATAAGTTCTACTTTAAGGTCTGCACGGGATGCAGTTGCCATAATATTAAAAAATGTATTGAAACAATTAAACTCGGAAAATTCTTTTTTTATGGATATTTGAGCTTCCATCTTGTTAAATATTTCTTCAATTCTAAGAAATTTTCTTATTCTTTCATTTAAGGGAAATTCATATTTATTCATTTTTAATCTCTATTAATTCTTAGTTGTAATTCACTATGATATTGAAAAATCTTTTCCTTAAGTGAGTCTTTACTATTGTTATTCTCAATTATTTTGTCTGCTTTCTTAATTTTTTGATTACGCGATAATTGGGAATTAATAATAGAATCAATTAATTTTTTATCTGACTTATCTCGATAACTTACTCTTTTAAATTGAATCTCCTTAGTACAATCAATCAAAAGACTTTCATCTATTAATTCTAAATAATTTTCTGTTTCATAAAGTAATGGTATCACTATCACTATATATTTTTCTGACTTATATTTATATCTGTTTATTTTTTCTTTACACACACTTAAAATTATTGGATGTAATATGGATTCAATTTTTATTTTTATTTTTTTAGAATTGAAAAAATCTGCTTTGAGGGTTTTACGAAGTATATTTTTTTTCTTATCGAGATATTTATTTCCAAAATATTTAACGATACCTATATAACCAGGATTATCTTTTTGTGTAATTTTTCGAGAAATATCGTCAAGATCTATTAAAGGGACTGAAAGTTCCTTAAATATTTTTGCTGCTTCACTTTTTCCTGATCCAATACCACCTGTCATTCCAATTATAATCAATTCTATCTGCCTTGAAAAAAATTAATCCAACACCATATTAATTTATAAGTTTATATGATAAGTTGAACATTAATTATGAAAGAAAAAAAAATAGAAAGCCACTCAATTAATCTGTCTGCAGATCACCTCTCTATACTTGACTCTGTAATTTGTAAGGTAGAGGTTGATTTAACAGGGTGGCTGTCTGATTTATCAGGCCAAAAAAATTGGGAGATACTATCAGAATCAGAGAATGAAAACTATATTATTTTTTTCTTGAAGCAAGAGAGTCAAAATGCTGAAGTCACTCTTTATAATAGTGGTTATGCAATAGTAGATATAGATGGAAAAGCAGTTTTTCACGGGGATATAATTGGAAAAAAAGCCGGTTCAGCCAGTCTTAATTATTATAATATTGAAAGTGGCGAGAAAATTCTTTTAAACTAGTTTTTCCTATAGACGCAGTATTCACCAAGTTCTAGTATTATTTTTCTGAAATCATTATTTGGCATTGCGCCTAATATTACTCTTATGTTTTGCAACTGCTCCTCGGATTTTTGATGAACTTTAGATATAGATTTCGTTTTTTCTATTATATCAATAATGTCTGGAAGCTTGCTTATATCAGCTACTTTAATGGCATCTTTAATGAGTTTACATTCATTTTCAGATGAGTTTTTCATCGCATAAATTAGTGGTAAGGTAACTTTGCCTTCACTTAAGTCATTACCTATATTTTTACCAATTTGACTCACATCGCCAGAGTAATCAAGAATATCATCTATTAATTGAAAAATAACTCCAAAATGCAAACCTAATTGGGAGTAAAGTTGTATTTTTTCTGCACCATTATTGTTTGCTATTCCTGCAAGACTTCCACATGCTTCAAAGAGTTTTGCAGTTTTAAATTGGATAACATGAAAGTATTGTTCTTCTGTTATGTCTGGATTATGACTATTAAGAAGTTGCAACACTTCTCCTTCTGAAATTGCATTCGTAGTATTGGATAATATATTCATTATTTCCATATTATCTATATCTACCATCATCTGAAACGAGCGAGAATATATAAAGTCACCAACTAAAACACTAGCTGCATTACCAAATACTGCATTTGCAGTTTTTATATTCCTTCTTTTTGTTGATTGGTCAACTACATCATCATGCAAAAGTGTCGCAGTATGTATAAATTCAATAATTGCAGAAATTTTGTGGTTAACTTCATTAATTTCTCCACCCATGCCAGAAATTAATAGATGTAAAATTGGCCTCATTCTTTTTCCACCACTACTAATAATATGGTTAGAAATTTGATTTATAATAGGGATATCGGAACTAAGTGATTTCCTAATCACATTATTTACAGATTCTAAATGAATCTTTATTGGCAAGATTATTTTTTCTAAAGGCAAAAGATATTTATTTAAGTATTAAATTGAAATAAAATTTTATCACAATAACCAGAAATCTTAGCTTCGAGACTAATTGAATGCATAGTTTTTTAAATTAGAAAATTTAATTAAATTGATAGTTTTAAGTTTTATGAGTATAATCCCTGCTCTATTTTATATATTATTTTAATAAGGTATTAAAAATGTACGCGGTAATAAAAACAGGTGGCAAACAATTTAAAGTTGCTGAAGGTGATGTTTTAAAAGTTGAGAAGCTTACAACCGATATAGGAAAATCACTTAATTTAGATTCGGTTTTAACTCTTGTTGATGGAGATAAGGTGACAATTGGGAAGCCTATTATTAAAGGTGCAAGTGTTGGCGCAACAATTATTTCTCATGGAAAAGGTGATAAAGTAAAAATATTTAAAATGAATCGGCGTAAAGGATATAGAAAGTCTCAAGGACATAGGCAAAGTTATACTGAGATTAAAATTAATAAGATTGCAGTTAAATAGTTTTAAGGGAAATTAATTATGGCACATAAAAAAGCTGGTGGTAGCTCACGAAATGGAAGAGACTCTAATGCAAAACGTTTAGGGGTTAAAGCTTTTGGTGACGAGTTTGTTAAAGCTGGAAGTATTATTTTAAGACAAAGAGGAACTAAAATGCATCCAGGTGAAAATGTAGGTATGGGGAAAGATCATACTTTATTTGCTAAAACAGATGGTAAAGTAAACTTCACTACGAAGGGTGCTTTAAAAAGAAAATTAGTTAATATACTGCCTGTTTAAGAAAATTCTAATGTATCTAGAGCCCTATCAGTTGATAGGGCTTTTTTGTTTGGAAGATAAAAATGAAATTTATTGATGAAGCAACTGTTAATATTTACGCTGGAGATGGTGGAAATGGTATCGCTTCTTTTCGAAGAGAGAAGTATGAGCCAATGGGTGGACCAAATGGTGGAGATGGTGGAAAAGGCGGATCAATTTTTTTTGAATCAGATGAAAATATTAATACATTGGTTGATTATAGATTTGTTAAAAATTATCGAGCCAAAAGAGGTGAAAATGGGAGAACTTCTGAATGCTATGGGGCTGGAGGTGAGGATTTAATTCTCAAAGTACCTATAGGCACGGTAATAATTGAAAAACAAACAGGAGAAACAATAGCAGATTTTAAGTTGCACGCACAAAAAGTATTAGTTGCAAAAGGTGGTAAGGGTGGTTTAGGTAATGTTCATTTTAAGTCGAGTATTAACCGAACCCCCCGACAATGCACTCAAGGTGATTCAGGTGAGGAATTTGAAATTTACTTGGAACTTAAAGTATTAGCAGATGTTGGTTTATTAGGAATGCCTAATGCTGGAAAATCTTCTTTCATAAGATCCATTTCAGCAGCTAAACCGAAGGTTGCAGATTATCCATTTACAACTCTCCAACCAAATTTAGGAGTAGTAAAAATAGATATGCAGAGAAGTTTTGTTGTAGCTGATATACCTGGTTTAATTGAAGGAGCAGCTGATGGACATGGTTTGGGGCATCAATTTCTTCGACATTTATCAAGAACAAAATTATTACTTCATATTCTTGATATTGCACCTTATGATGACAGTATTGATCCTGTTTTAGATGCTAAAGCTATTATTAAAGAATTAGATAAATATAGTGAAAGTATTGCAAAGAAAGATAGATGGTTAGTTCTAAATAAGATAGATTTACTAAATGATATTGATTTTGTTAAAAATAATATTTTAAAAAAATTAAATTGGAAGGGTAAAGTTTTTTGTATATCTGCAATAAATGGCAAAGGTTGTAAAGATTTATCATACGAGATAATGAAACATATTGAATTAGAAAAAAATAATTATGAAAAAATTTAATTTCTCTAAAGCTGAAAAGATAGTTATAAAACTTGGGTCTAGTTTAGTCACTAAAGATAGAGAAGGTTTAGATGAAAAGTGTCTATCAAATTTGATTAAGCAAATTGCGATCCTAAATTCTCAACAGAAGAAGGTAGTATTAGTTTCAAGCGGTGCAATTGCTGCAGGATTAAAAAAACTAGGAGTAAAAAAAAGACCAAAAGTATTAAGTGAGTTACAGTCAGCTGCTGCAGTGGGTCAGATGGATTTGGTAAGAGTATATGAAGAATTATTTACAGAGAATGAACTAATATCAGCTCAAATATTATTAACACATAATGACTTAAGTGACAGAAAAAGATATTTAAATGCTAGGTCTACAATTTTTAATTTAATGAAAAGTGATGTGATACCGGTAATTAATGAAAATGATACTGTGGCTTCAGAAGAAATTAGATTTGGTGATAATGACTCTCTTGCTGCAATGGTTGCTAATTTAATTGAGGCTGATCTTTTGGTATTATTGACTGATCAAGATGGTTTATTTTCATCAGACCCAAGGGAAGATAGTAATGCAAAACTTATTCATCATGGATACGTAGATGATAAGAATCTAGATGCCATAGCTTCTGGCACAAAGTCTAAAATAGGAACTGGAGGTATGGCTACAAAAATTTTAGCAGCACGAAGAGCAGCCCTTAGTGGGGCTCATACTATAATTGCATCTGGAGAGAAGAAAAATGTTCTCGTTGATTTAAGCTATGATCAGGATATTGGTACATTTCTTCAAAGTAGAGAGGTCAAATTAATAGCAAGAAAAAAATGGCTCGCTGATAACTTAAAATCTAATGGAAAGATATATATTGATCATGGTGCTGAAATAGCATTAATTAATGATGGTAAAAGCCTACTAGCTGCTGGAATAACAAAAGTTTCTGGTACCTTTGATCGTGGTGATGTTATCCAATGTCTCAATGAATCCCGGCAAGAAATTGTAAGAGGTCTTGTTAATTATAACTCCGAAGAGGTTAAAAAAATAATTGGTGTGTCGAGTGATAAAATTGAATCAATTTTAGGTTATGTTAATGAATCTAGCTTAATTCATAGGAATAATATGATAATTATAAAAACTGTAAGGAAAGAGAATGACTAAGAAAGAATCTTTAGTAGTAATAATTATGGGCTCAGATAGTGATTGGCCTATAATGAAGCATGCAGCAGAGGTGTTAGACGATTTTAATATCTCATACGAAGCTCAAGTCGTTTCAGCTCATAGAACTCCAGATTTAATGTTTAAATTTGCAGAAGGGGCCAAAGAAAAAGGCTTTCAAGTTATTATTGCTGGAGCAGGGGGAGCAGCCCACTTACCTGGAATGGTAGCCTCAAAAACAACACTTCCGGTCTTAGGTGTCCCAGTTCCATCTAAGCATTTAGAAGGACAAGATTCACTTTTATCAATTGTACAAATGCCAAAAGGCATTCCTGTTGCAACATTTGCTATTGGAGAACCTGGCTCATACAATGCTGGATTGTTTGCCGTCTCACTAATTGCAGTAAATAATAAAGAAGTTCATCAAAAACTAAATGAGTTTAGAAAAAAACAAGTTAAAAAAGTCTTAAATATGAAATTGGATGCAAAGTAATTTGGGAGAAATAATTAAAACCTCTAAATCTTTAGGAATTTTAGGTGGCGGTCAATTGGGTAAATTTTTTACAGCTGCTGCTCAAAAAATGGGATATTCAGTCGTAGTTTTTGACCCAGATAAGCAAAGTCCAGCAGGCAAGATAGCCGAAAAACATATATGTAAGTTATACAATGACTTAGAAGCCCTTGACGAATTAAAATCAAGCTGTACTGCAGTTACTACTGAATTTGAAAATGTTCCCGCTGAGACACTTAGGTATTTAGAGAAGGACATTGTTGTTCGTCCCAGTTCTAAAGCAATTGCTATTGCTCAAAACCGTATTAAAGAAAAAAATTTTCTTAAGAAAATTAAAACTCCAGAAGGTTTAATGCCTGTTGGAAACTTTCTTGTTATTGATAGTATTGATTCAATTAATAATATTGACGAGCGATTTAAAATATTTCCAGGAATTCTTAAAATAGCTCAATTTGGTTATGACGGAAAAGGTCAAATCCATGTTAATAATAAGAATGAATTAAAAGCTGCATTTAAGACTTTTAATAGTGTGCCATGCACTTTGGAATTAAAGTTAAATTTAGAAAGTGAGTTTTCTGTGGTGCTAGCAAGATCTGTTGATGGTAAGTTTATAGTGTACCCAACTATTAAAAATAGCCATAATTCAGGAATCCTAGAATTTTCTTCTATTACTTATGAAGATATTAGTTCTCTTGACAGTCATTATATAAATTTAACTAAGAGGATAGCTAACGAATTAAATTATATTGGAGTTATGGCGGTAGAGTGGTTTGTGGCTGAAGGCAATATATTCGTTAACGAAATTGCACCTAGACCACATAATTCAGGGCATTTTTCTATTGATGCATGTGTTTACGATCAATTTGATCAGCAAGTATTAGCCCTTACTGGAAATGAGCTAAAAAAAATAGAGATAGAATTCCCTAGATCAGTGATGTTAAATATACTTGGTGATTTATGGTTTCGGGATGGCGTTCAAAAGGAACCTAAATTTGAGATGATCGCTGGACTTGGAATAAATCTTCACTTATACGGAAAAGCTGAGCCTCGTATAGGAAGAAAAATGGGGCATATAACAATATTAGGTCTTGGGGATGAAAAACAGCAAGACATTATGAAAAAAGCTTGTTCGATAAGAGATATTTTATGGAAAAACTAAAAAGCTTCTAAGATAACAAGCTTAGAGTAATTACATTGATTTTAAAGCAGAATTTAATCTTGATTTATGACGAGCAGCTTTGTTTTTATGAATAATTTTCTTGTCTGCAATTTTATCAATAACAGGCATGTTTTCATCAAAAAGTTTTTTTGCAATTTTTTTGTCTCCAGAAAGTATTGCTTTAGTAATTTTTTTTAAAGCAGTTCTTAATGTTGATTTGAGACTAGCATTATGTAGGCGCTGAGAATCATTTTGTCTTGCACGTTTTTTTGCTTGAGCCGTGTTGGCCATATGTCATCCTTATGAACTATATTTAACGAGAACGTATTTTATCTATTTTCGCTTATAGACACAAGTACTTGAATACATTTACTTTGCTAAATTTAGTTAAGCCTAGCATGATAAAATCAAGTTAATATTGTAAAGAATAATTATGAATTTATTTAAAACACTTGCTAGCGTTGGAGGAATGACCACTATATCTAGAATATTGGGGTTTATTAGAGATAGTATTATTGCAAGAGTATTTGGTGTGGGTTTTGAAACCGATGCTTTTTTCGTAGCATTTAAGATACCAAATCTATTAAGAAGAATATCTGCTGAAGGAGCATTTACTCAAGCATTTATTCCAATTTTATCAGAATATAAAACTAAAAAGTCTAAAATAGAAGTAAGTTTTCTGATTAATAAGGTGGCTACTTTACTAGGGATTTTTTTAGTTTTAATTGCGCTATTAGGAGTTTTTGGTGCACCTTGGTTGATATACATAAGCGCTCCGGGATTCCTTGCAGAACCTGAGAAATTTAATTTAACTGTTAATTTACTTCAAATTACATTTCCTTATATTTTCTTTATATCTTTAGTATCCATGGCCGGAGGTATATTAAATACTTATGGAAAATTCATTGTTCCAGCATTTACTCCTGTTTGGCTTAATATTTCATTTATTATTTCTGCATTATATTTTTCAGATTTTTTTGATGAACCAATTAAAGTTTTAGCTTGGGCAGTATTCTTTGGAGGAGTTTTACAATTATTTTTTCAAATTCCTTTCTTAAAACAAATTGGTTGTTTGCCAAAATTTAATTTAGATATAAAGGATAAAGGAGTTTGGAGAATATTAAGTTTAATGGGACCAGCAATCTTAGGCGTTTCAATAATGCAAATCTCTTTATTAATTAATACTATTTTTGCATCGTTTCTTGCTTCAGGAAGTGTTTCTTGGTTATATTATGCTGATCGCCTTATGGAATTTCCTGCTGGTGTCCTTGGCGTCGCACTTAGTACTATCTTACTTCCAAATTTGTCAAAAAGTTTTTCAAAGAAAAAGACAGCAGATTATTCAGAGCTAGTTAATTGGGGTTTACAGTTAGGTCTTATACTAGCAATTCCAGCTGCCACAGCTTTAGTAATTTTAGCCATTCCTTTAATAACTACTTTATTTTATTACGGCGTTTTTACTAAAACAGATGTTTTGATGACTCAATATGCATTAACGGCATACAGTATTGGTCTAGTCGGTTTAATTCTAATAAAGATTCTTGCGCCGGCATTTTATGCTCAGCAGAATGTAAAAACACCGGTAAAGATTGCTTTATTTACCCTTCTTTGCACACAGTTTATGAATTTAATCTTTATTGGTTATCTTAAACACGCAGGATTAGCATTAGCTATTGGTTTAGGAGCATGTATTAATGCAGGACTACTTTTTTATCATTTAAGAAAGGGTAGTATTTTTAAATTAAATGTAGGTTGGCTTATGTTTTTATTCAAAATAACTTTTGCAACGTTTGTTATGGCGTTAGGATTATTTTATTTTAAAGGCAATATTGATTTATGGTTAAACTATTCAGCTTCTTCTCGCTTTTTACATCTAATATCTTTAATCTTATTTGGAGCAATTCTATATTTTATTGCTTTAAGATTATGTAAATTAGATATTTCTGAGTTTTTAAAGAAAACTATTCATTAAATGCAAATATATAGACATATTCCTAAATCTGGTTCGCATTCTCCTTGTGCATTAACAATAGGAAATTACGATGGAATACACTTGGGACATCAGGATTTAATTAATGAGTTATTAAAAAAATCAAAAAATACCAAATTAGAATCTGCAATTATGATCTTTGAGCCACATCCAAGAGAATTTTTCACACCAAAAGATGCCCCTTCTAGAATAACAAGTCTTCGAGAAAAAATTGAATATTTCCAATCAAAGAAAATTGACCGAATATATGTTATAAAATTTGATAAAAAATTCTCTAATATGTCTGGAGATAATTTTATATCAATATTAAAAAAACAAATATCAGCTAGGGCTATATTAGTGGGAGAAGATTTTAGATTTGGTAGTAATAGAGAATTCGGTATAAACGATTTACTAAAAAGTAATGTTGAAACTACTATTGTAAAAGAAACTAAAAAAAATAATAAAAGAGTTTCTAGTACGCAAATTAGAGAGGCTCTATCTTCTGGGGACTTAATTTTAGCAAAAGCTTTACTTGGAAGAGATTATTGTATTTCTGGTAAGGTAATTTATGGAGATCAGAGAGGAAGACAAATAGGGTTTCCTACAGCAAATATCCATATGTTTCATAATCGCCCTCCAATAAAAGGTGTCTTTGCTGTAAAATTAGATGATAAATTTGGCGTAGCAAACTTAGGTACAAGACCAACCATAAATGGTATTTCTAAACTACAACTTGAAGTACATATTTTAAATTTCTCTAAGGATTTGTATGGACAGCATGTGCATATAACTTTTTTAAAGAAAATAAGGGATGAAGTAAAATTTAAATCAATAGAAGCACTTAAAGTACAAATTAAGAAAGATATTATAAGTTCTGAAACTTTCCTGAAAAAATTATGAGTGAAAATAAATATAAATTAAACCTTCCAGATACAGATTTTCCAATGCGAGGAAACCTTGCAAAAAGAGAGCCAAAGTGGTCTAAAGAATGGGTAGAGAAAGACTTTTATAATCAAATAAGATTAGCCAGAAAAGGTAAGCCAAAATATATTTTGCATGATGGTCCTCCATATGCAAATGGCGATATCCATATTGGTCATGCAGTTAATAAAATTCTTAAAGATTTTATTATTAAATCTAAAACAATTTCTGGTTTTGATGCACCATTTGTTCCTGGATGGGATTGTCATGGATTACCAATCGAGCTAGTGGTTGAAAAAGAGCATGGTAAAAATATTGATCCTAACGAATTCAGAAATTTATGCCGTAAATATGCATTAACTCAAGTGGAAAAGCAAAAAAATGATTTTAAGAGGTTAGGTGTTCTTGGGGATTGGGAAAATCCTTACCTTACAATTAATTCTGAAACAGAAGCTAATATAATTAGAGCTCTTGCAAAAATTTATGATAAAGGATTGTTATATCAAGGAAATAAACCAGTTCATTGGTGTACTGATTGTTCCTCAGCATTAGCTGAAGCAGAAGTAGAGTATGAAGATAAGTCTTCTATTGCGATTGATGTTCAATTTAATTGTATTAATACCAAGGATATTGAAAATATATTCCATGTTAAAGATATAGGTAAAGCCTCTGCTATTATTTGGACAACTACTCCATGGACATTACCTGCAAATGAGGCAATTTCAGTTAATCCAAAATTACAATATGGTTTATATAAAAGTAATAATAATTTTTTTATTCTTGCCGAGGAATTAGCGGATATTAGATTTAAAGCATATGATTTATCAGGTACAAAAGTTGGAACTTGTAAAGGCTCTGATCTAGAGGGAATATTATTTTCTCATCCATTCCTAGAAAAAAATGTTCCAATTATATGTGGAGATCATGTAACAACTGAAACAGGTACTGGTTTAGTTCATACAGCACCGGCGCATGGGTTAGATGATTATATTGTGGGAATGAAATATGACTTACCTGTAGAAAATCCGGTTGATGCGAAAGGAAAATTTAAAAATGATATTCAATATTTTTCAGGCTTAACTGTATGGGAAGCGAATCCAAAAGTTATTAATATATTGAAAGATAAAAGTTTTTTGATATACGAAGAAAAATTTGTTCATAGCTACCCACATTGTTGGCGTCATAGATCCCCAATTATATTTAGAGCAACATCTCAATGGTTTATTGGCATGGAGTATAAAAGCTCTGATGGAAATTCTCTTAGAGGATTAGCGAAAAGAGCAGTAACTAAAACTAAATTTTATCCTGAGTGGGGTAAAAAACGTCTTGAGTCTATGATTGAGGGAAGACCTGATTGGTGTATCTCAAGGCAAAGAAATTGGGGAGTTCCAATTCCCATATTTATTCATAAGGACACTGATATTCCTCACCCAAATACGCTTAATCTATTTGAAATTATTGCTAAAAAGGTTGAAAAAGACGGAATAGATGCTTGGTTTAATATTGATACTAAAACACTCTTAGGAGACGATGTTGAAAATTACAGTAAAATAAATGATACGCTCGATGTTTGGTTTGATTCTGGAACAACCCATCAATCTGTTTTAGAGCAAAGAGATGATTTAACATCCCCAGCTGATTTATATCTTGAGGGCTCAGATCAGCATAGAGGATGGTTTCAATCAAGCCTTCTTACAAGTTGTGCAATAAATGGACATGCGCCATACAACTCTCTTTTGACTCATGGATTTGTGGTTGATGGCCAAGGCTACAAGATGAGTAAGTCAAAAGGAAATGTTATCGCACCACAAAAAATAATGGACCAATATGGTGCTGATATTTTAAGATTATGGGTAGCAACTACAGACTACTCCGGCGAGTTAAATGTTTCAAATGAGATTATTAAAAGAGTTTCAGAAAGTTATCGGAGGATAAGAAATACTTTAAGATTTTTATCAGCAAATTTAGAAGATTTTGATTCAAAGAAAATGTTAATTAATCCAAAAGAAATGTTGACGATTGATTGTTATGCATTATATTTAGTTGAAGAACTTCAAAATAGCGTTATAAAAGATTATGAAGAATTTAATTTTTATTTAGCTATGCAAAAGTTTTTATCGTTTTGTTCTGAAGACATGGGTGGTTTTTATCTTGATATATTAAAAGATAGATTGTATACGACAGCTGAAAACTCTCATAGTAGAAGGTCTGCACAAACCACATTGTTCCATATTACACAATCACTCATAAGGCTTATGGCTCCTGTTTTAAGTTTTACTGCTGAAGAGTTATGGAATGTAGTAAATAAAGATAATAAAAGCACTATCTTTGTTGAGAATTGGTATGAATTACCTAGTCATGACCTTTCTGGAGAAGAATTGCTGCGATGGCAGCAAGCACTAGATGTTAGGAACTTAGCTAATAAAAAAATAGAAGCACTTAGGGAGGAGGGTATCATTGGGTCTTCTCTTCAGGCTGAATTAGAAATTTCAGCACCTTCAGATATCTATAAGAACTTATCTTTTTTTGATAATGAATTAAAATATATTCTGATAACTTCAAAGATTAGCCTTAAGGAGTCACAAAAAAATTTAGAAATTAAAGTCAAGGCTAGTGAGAACAATAAATGTGAGAGATGTTGGCATTATGAAGAAGATATAGGGAATAGCTCTGAACATCCTACAATATGCAAAAGATGTATTAGCAATCTTTTTGAAGAGGGTGAAGAAAGAAAACATGCTTAAATATTTTTTATTAGCTAGCCTGGTTACATTATCAGATCAATTCACGAAAATGCTAGTAATTAAAAATATTGCCTATCAACAATCTATTAGAGTTAATGCATATTTTGATTTTGTACATATTAAAAATCCAGGAGCTGCATTTGATTTTTTGAGTGACGCGGACGGATGGCAAAGATATTTCTTATCAATAGTTGCTGTAATAGCATCTTTATATCTCATCTTTATGATTAAAAAGCATAAGAATGAGTTTTTGATAGCTTTGGCTCTATCTTTGATATTAGGAGGGGCTTTAGGTAACCTATATGATCGAATATCTTTGGGTTACGTAACAGATTTTATATTTTTTAATTTTGCCATATATGATTATTATTGGCCTGTTTTTAATATTGCAGATACTGCTATAACTATTGGAGCAGTAATTTTATTTTATGAGTTGGCAATTAAAAAATGAAACAAAGTTTTGATGAGCTAGTTTTAAGCACAAAAGGGAGAGGGCTTTATGATACAACACCCCTTATTATTAACTGGATAGATAACCAAGAGATTCAAGATGGACTTCTTACAATGCTTATCCAGCATACATCTGCAAGTTTACTAATTAATGAGAATTGGGATTCTGATGTGCAAAGAGATTTAGAAAGTTTTTTTTCTAGATTAGTAAAAGATGGAGATAGTTTATTTACGCATACAATTGAGGGTGATGACGATATGCCTGCCCATATAAGGACAGCTTTAACACAAACTAACCTTTCAGTACCTGTAAAAAATGGAAAATTGTTGCTAGGGCAATGGCAAGGAATATATATTTTTGAGCATCGGTATAACGAATTCGATAGAAAAATAAAAATGCACTTAATAGGAGAATAAGTTATTTTAGGGTTGTCCATTTCAATGGGTTAAATGGCTTACTATTTTTCCTCAATTCATAATAAAGTCCATTAGTTAAATTTCCCCCACTGTTTCCTACAATTGCAATAACTGATCCACCCTTTACAATATCGTTAGTTTCTTTAAGTAGCGAAGAATTATTTCCGTAAAGACTCATATAGCCTTTACCATGATCGATTATAATGATATTTCCAAATCCTTTTATCCAATCAGAAAATACAACTTTACCTGATGCAATAGCATGAACATCTCTACCTTCTTTTGCTTTAATAAAAAGACCCTTCCATGCAACACCGGTATCTTTTCTCTTCGAATTAAATTTATGTATAATTTTTCCTTTAACAGGAAGCTTAAGCTTACCTTTAAGTTTTTTAAAATTGATACCATCAAATTTAATATCTGGAATAGATTTTCTGTCTTTAGATATTTTCTTAGATTTTTTTCTACTTGCTTCAGCTTTAATTTTTTGAATTAACTTTTTAACAATACTAGTTAATTTTTTTTCGTTTTGAATTAATTTCTGTTTCTTTTTCTTCTGAGATAATAATTTTTTATTAATTTTCTTTATTACTTTAGTTTTTTCTTTTTTTTGTTTTAAAAGTTTTTTTGCTTTTTTTTCCTCTCTTTTTTTTAGTGACGTAACTTTTTTTAAAGCTTTATTAGATAATTTTTTCTTAATATCAATTTCTTTATAGGCTTTTTTAATTTCTTTAATCTCAAGGTTTTGTTGTTTGCTATAATAACCAATATAGTATGATTCTCTTGAGATTTGACTAGGACTTATACCATCCAGATACATCTGCAAATAGCCTGGATTTCCATTTGTATAAGCTTGATAAAGCCGATTTGAAAGTGACTTCTTTTTAATTTCTATTTTTTTTCTAAGATTAATAAGTTCTTTATTTAGTTTTCTTATTTTCTTTTTATTAGCCTTAAATTTTTTCTTTATTTTATATAATTCTTTCTTTGTTTTACTTATCTTTTTTTCTTTTCTTTTTAATTCATTTGATAAATCTTTTTTAGTTCTAGTATTTTTTTTAATATTCTGATCAAGCTGATTAATCTCTTTTTGTATTTTAATTAAATCTTTTTTTGTTTTGGCAGCATCGCTTTCTGCAATACAAATTGAAGTAAATATTAATATACTAGAAAATATAATGGCCTTAATAATATTTTTTGATGATTGATTACTATTCATTAAAATTTATTAACGTTGTTCCTGTCATTTCTTTTGGTGCTGTTTCCTCCATGATATGAAGGATAGTCGGAGCTATATCTGATAGGCTTCCAGTTTTCTTTATTGAACATTCTTTACCAATATAAATGAATGGCACTAGGTTTGTAGTGTGTTGAGTGTGTAATTGGTTATTCTTCATATCCATCATGAGTTCAACATTTCCATGATCTGCTGTTATAAGCATATGCCCATTAATTTTTTTTATTGAATTTGAGATTTGAGCTATACATTTATCTAACGTTTCAACAGCCTTAATTGCTGCAACTATATTTCCTGTATGTCCTACCATGTCCCCATTTGCGTAGTTGCAAATTATGACATCATATTTTTGACTAATTATTGCCTCACATAGTTTATCTGTGACTTCATATGCACTCATTTCTGGTTTTAAATCATATGTTTCTACTTTTGGTGAGGCAACTAGAATTCTATCTTCACCCGGATATACATCTTCTTCACCCCCATTAAAAAAGAAAGTAACATGAGGGTATTTTTCTGTTTCTGCTATTCTTAATTGAGTTTTTCCTTTATTTGATAGATATTCCCCTAATGAGTTTCTAATCTTAATTGGCTTAAATATAGCTTTAGTTTTCTTTTGTTTTCTATCGTATTCAGTCAATGTGAAAAAATTTAAATTTTTTGGGAGGGCCTCACGATCAAAATATTTAAAGTTATCATTTAAAATTGCATCAGTTATTTGTCTCGCACGATCAGATCTAAAATTCATAAATATAATAGTGTCATTATTATTAATCCCATTAAAGTTATTATTTTTATTTATTATTGTTGGAGACATAAATTCATCTGTTTCATTTCGCATGTAAGCATTTTTTATTGCTTCATTTGAAGATTGAGCTTCGTATTTTGATCTCGCATAAACTAATAAATTGAATGCATCTTTAGTTCTTTCCCATCTGTTATCTCTATCCATTGCAAAAAAACGACCACACATTGATACTAAAGCCCCTGTTTTATGATTTTCACAAGCTTTTTCTATATCCTTAGCATATTTCTCAGCACTCTTAGGTGGCGTATCTCGGCCGTCTAAAAATGCATGAATATAGACTTTTTTTAAGCCATTTTTTTTTGCTAGTAATAAAATAGCATCAAAATGTTTAATATGGCTATGAACTCCACCATCAGATAAAAGACCAAATATATGAACTGCTCTGTTATCTTTTTTAAGCGACTGAAAATTTTTATTTAACAAAGGGTTTGAAAAAAATGTTTTATTTTCGATGCTTTGATTTATTCTCTCTATATCTTGGTGAATAACTCTTCCTGCACCAATATTTAAATGCCCAACTTCAGAATTACCCATTTGACCAGATGGAAGTCCTACATATGACTCTGAAGCGTTAATTAATGTATTTGGATATTTTTTGTTTAAAGCATCCCAATTGGGAGTTTTAGCTTTAGCAATAGCGTTATGTTCATTATCATTGCTATGACCGAAACCATCTAATATAACTAGAACTATTGGAGTTTTTTTCATTAAATTTATAAAATATATTTTCTTATGTCTTAACCTTCAATTATAATGCCACTTTTCGATTTAGCTATGCTTAAATCACAAATGTTTTATTTTAAAAGGATATTTCATTGAATCTGTCATTAAATGACTATTTATTAGTATTTATTATTGTCACCTCAGGTCTATTACTACTATTTCCAAAAGCTCTATCTGGAGGCGTTAGAATGATTAATGTGAAAAAAGCAGTTTTACTTATGAATAGAGAAGCTTGCACAATTATTGATGTTAGAAATAAAGAAAAGTTTACTTTTAGTCATATACCAAATGCTATAAATATTCCATTTGATATTTTTTCTAATTCTATAGATAGACTCAAGAAAGAGTCTAAAAAAACAATATTAGTTTATTGTGATTCTGGGAATAGTTCAGGAAAAGCAATGAGACTTTTAAGTAAGAAAGGATTTGAAACAGTTGTCATTATTGATGGTGGTTTTTCAGAGTGGATTAAGGAACAACTTCCTATTTCGGAGAAAATAGAGTGAAAAAAATAATAATGTATACAAGTTCTATATGTCCTTACTGTTTGAATGCTGAAAAATTATTGATAGAGAAGGGTATTGATATAATTGAAAAGATATCAGTTGACGAGAACCCAGAAGAATTAGAAAAGATGATCAAAATAACAGGAAAACGAACTGTGCCCCAAATATTTATCGATAAGACTTATATTGGTGGTTTCCAAGAGTTAAGAGAAGCTGATTTATCTGGAGAATTGGATAAAATATTAACATTGAATTAAAAAATTGGCGTTAACACTTCATTCTTGTCTCTTAAAGGACTAGAATAGCGTTTAGTTCAATTAACCTTATAACAATTTAGATTAGGAATAAACAATATGGCAGCAGATAAAAAAAGTAAATCAAAAGTTAAACCAGGTAAAGACAACCAGCCTGGGTTTGCAATAGAAAAACTATACTTAAAAGATGTTTCAGTTGAGGTTCCAAATTCACCAGAGATATTTACGAATAGAGAAGCTCCAAAAATTAGCGTCGAATTAAATAATGAAACAAAACCTCTTGCAGATGATTTTTATGAAGTTTCACTTCAATTAACAATAACCTCGAAAATTAATGACCAAACAGCTTTTGTTGTCGATTTAGTTCAGGCAGGAATTTTTGCTATTAAAAATATTCCTGATGAAGGAATGGAGACGGTTCTTTCAATTACTTGTCCCAATGTTTTATTCCCATATGCAAGAGAGGCAATTGCTAATTTTACTGTAAAAGCAGGTTTTAATCCTGTTCAATTACAGCCAATAAATTTTGAAGCCTTATATATGCAACAAAAACAAAAACAAGATACTAAAAAATCTTAAGATGGCCCCTAAATTTTTTTTTAGGGTTGTGTTCTTTTTAGGTATCTTTTGCACATTTTTTAGTTCGAGTGTGTACGCAGAATTTTTTTCTGTTAAGACCAAAAACTTGATTTTATTTGAAGGACCGTCAACCTCGACTAAAAAAAAATTTATTGTAACTGAAGGTTACCCTCTTAAAGTTATTGTTAGTTTAAAAGATTGGAAAAAAGTAGAAGACCATCTAGGTAAGATTAGCTGGGCTCAAACAAAAAATCTTGATCGAGAAAGGACAGTTATTACCTTAAAATCTGAGGCGACTATTTATAACAAACCAAGTGTCAATGAAGCTAAATTAGCTTATATTGATAAGCTTGTTGTACTAAGTTTACTTTCTCCAATAGTTACAGATGGCTGGATAAAAGTAAAATCTATATCAATAGGTTTAGAAGGTTTTATTAAAGTAAATGAGGTTTGGGGAATATAGTTTGAAGATCTGTGTTCTTGGTGCTGGAGCTTGGGGAACAGCTTTAGCAATTCATTTAAGTAAATTACATCTAACTAAGCTTTGGGCTAGAGACTCCGGACATGCATCTGGAATGAAGAAAGCTCAATCAAACCCTTTATATCTTGGAGATTTTAAATTCCCATCCCTTTTGGAAATTCATGATGATTTTAATAAAGTTTTATTTGACATAGACATAATAGTCTGTGCAGTTCCTACTTCAGGGTTTAGGCAAATTTTAAAATCAATAAATGCGGTTAATCAATCTGCTCCAGTTATTTGGGCTAATAAAGGATTAGAGAAAGGTTCTGCTAAATTACCTCATGAAATTGCTGTTGAAGAATTAGGGGATCCAAAAAAAAATAAGCGACAATGGGGGGTTGTATCTGGCCCGAGTTTTGCTGCAGAACTAGTAAGATCACTTCCAACTGCATTAACTCTAGCTACAACAAGCAAAGAAACAACGAAACTTGCTGCAAATATATTCCATCATCACAATCTGAGAGTTTATACTAGTCAGGATGTAGTTGGCGTATCGGTTGGAGGAGCTTTAAAAAATGTTATAGCAATAGCCTCTGGAATTTCAGATGGAATGGGATTTGGAAATAATGCTCGAGCGGCATTAATTACTAGAGGGTTGGCTGAGATTTCAAGATTCGGTTCTTTTTTGGGGGCTAATCTTGATACATTTAGTGGATTAGCTGGCTCAGGAGACCTAGTTCTTACTTGTACGGGAGAGTATTCAAGAAATCGTGAAGTTGGCATCCAGCTTGCAAAAGGAGAAGCGCTAAAGACTATTCTTGAAAATTTAGGACACGTCGCTGAGGGAGTATATACAGCTACGGAGGTAATAAGAAGAATTGATAATACAGGAATTGAGATGCCAATTACATTAGAGGTAAACAATGTGATTAAGCTTGGTAAATCACCAAAAGAGGCTGTATTGGATCTCTTGGGTCGATCTATAAAATCAGAGAACTAAATTCCCGATTCAAAATTTATTTGTCGCCATGCTTCATATAAAACAATAGCAACTGAATTAGATAAGTTTAAGCTTCTGTTGTTTTTAACCATTGGGACCCTAATTTTTTCATTTTCCATCAATTTATCAAGTATGTATTTAGGTAATCCCCTAGTTTCCGGCCCAAAAACAAAAACATCTCCTTTTTTGTATTCAAAATTACCATAATATTTCGTTGCTTTTGTCGTAACACCAAAAAATCTATTACCTTTTAATTTGTTTAAACAGTCATTATAAGTTTCATAAATATTAATTTTAGCCATATCATGATAATCAAGACCTGCACGACGAACTTGCTTACTATCCAAATTAAATCCTAATGGCTTTATTAGGTGTAAATTTGAAGATGTATTTACGCAAAGACGAATTATATTTCCAGTATTCGGAGGAATTTCAGGCTGATATAGAACAATATTAAACATATGATTAAAATTTAAACAGTTGTTATAAAAATAGTGTAAAATTAGTTAACATATATATATTTTATAAATTAATTTATTATAATCAATTATTTAGGTGATATATGACCACCCAGAATCCTATAGAAAATTATGAAAAACTTCACTTTATAAAGCATAAAGACATAAAGCATAAAGACAAGCCTATAAAAAATAATATAGAAAAATGGCCAAAGAAAGAAATTAAATTACTTTTTCAGCTGCCATTTAATGATTTAGTATATCAGTCTCATGTTGTGCATAGGGCTAATTTTAATCCTAATGAGGTTCAATTAAGTACATTATTATCAGTTAAAACTGGTGGGTGTTCTGAAGATTGTGGTTATTGCCCACAATCTGCAAGATTTGATACAGAAGTCGAGAATGAACCATTGATGGATATTAAAGATGTCTTAACCTCAGCAAAACTTGCCAAAGATGCAGGTGCTAGTAGATTTTGTATGGGCGCTGCATGGAGAGGGCCTAAGGAAAAAGATTTAAATTTAGTTAAAGAAATGATATCTAAAGTAAAGGCTTTAGGCCTTGAAACATGCGCAACATTGGGAATGCTTAAAGAAGGTCAGGCTGAGCAATTAAAAGAAGCCGGGTTAGATTACTACAATCATAATTTAGATACCTCTCCAGAGTTTTATGGAGACATAATATCAACAAGGACTTATCAAGACAGGCTAGACACATTAGAGCGGGTTAGAGACGCATCAATAAATGTTTGTTGTGGTGGGATTGTTGGACTAGGTGAGTCAATAGATGATCGAGTTAGTTTGATATCTCAATTAGCTAATATGAAAAGATCCCCTGAAAGCGTCCCAATTAATCTTTTAACTCAGGTCGAGGGAACTCCTTTAGATAATATTGAAAAACTTGATCATTTTGATTTTATAAGAACAATTGCAGTTGCAAGAATTACTATGCCAAAAAGTTTTGTAAGGCTATCAGCAGGAAGGGAGGTTATGGACGATGGCATTCAGGCTTTAGCATTTTTCTCTGGTGCAAATTCAATTTTTTATGGTGAACAATTATTAACTACTGGAAATCCAGATATTGAAAAAGATAAGTTATTATTTAATCGATTAAATCTTTCAACTTTGTAATATGTTGCAAAAAGACTTATCAGAAAAGCTTAAAAACCTTGCTAAAAATAATTTAAAGAGGCAAAGAAAGTCAATTCAAGATCTAAAAGGCGGAAAAATAAAAGTTAAAGGCCAATGGGTACATAATTTTTCTAGTAACGATTATCTTGGCTTGACACAGAATAAAATTATAAAAAAATCTATAATCGATGGAATAAAGCAGTATGGTAATGGATCTGGAGCATCTCATTTAATTTCAGGCCACTATGACATACATGATCAACTAGAAGAAATAGCCGCCAAAAATTTAAGATTTGAGAAAAGTATTTTATTTTCTTCAGGATTTTTAGCAAATATAGGAGTAATTAATGCTTTATGCGACAGAAATGATCTAATTTTATCTGACAGACTAAATCATGCTTCATTAAACGAGGCCTCATTATTAAGTAAATCAAAATTTATTCGTTATAACCATTTAGATCTAGAACATTTAGAAAAAATACTTAGAGAAAATGATGGAAGAAGAAAATTAATCATTACAGATGCGGTATTTAGTATGGATGGAGATTTGATTAATTTGCCAGCATTAATAAGCTTATGTGACAAATATGATGCTTATCTTTACGTTGATGATGCTCATGGATACGGAGTATTAGGTAAGAATGGACAAGGAATATTAGAACATTATTATCCAAAACTTGATTTAAAACCTAAATTAAAGAAAAGAATAATTTATATGTTTACTTTAGGTAAGTCAGTTGGTATATCAGGTGCCATTGTCGTAGCAAATAAAGAAATTATAAATTATTTAATTCAAAAAGCTAAAACTCATATATATACAACTGCTTCATCCCCTGCTATTACATGTGGAATAATTACTTCACTAAGCATAATTAAGAAAAGCCAAAAGTTAAGAGAAAATATTTTAAAATCAATAAATTTATTAAGGGATAAAGTTGAAAATAAAAAATTAATGAAGAAATCTATTACACCAATACAATCAATCTTTATTAATGATACTAGTAAATCAATTAGGCTTTCAGAGAAGTTATTACAGGAGGGATTTTATGTTCCAGTAATAAGACCGCCAACAGTACCAAATAAAACATCACGATTGAGAATATCAATTTCAGCTTTGCACGAACCCGAAGTGATTTTAAAGTTAGCTAAACTAATTAATTTAAATACAAAGTAATGTATATCAAAACTATAGGACACGGAAGACCAGTAGTTTTAATTCATGGCTGGGGTATGTCAGGTAAAATTTGGGAAGAATTTTCGAAGTTAATGAAGTATAAAAATAAATTATATATTATTGACCTTCCGGGAATGGGTAAAAGTGAAATAATTAAGCCATATAAAATTAATAATATAGTAAATAAAATACATGATTTGATTCCAGGAAAGGTAACAATAATAGGATGGTCATTAGGCGGACAAATTGCTATGAAATACTACTTAAAGTATCCAAAGACTGTAAATTATTTAGTTTGTATATCATCTACCCCATGTTTTATTAGAAAGCCAGGATGGGAGAACGGAGTTAGTATAAATTTTTTTTCTAAATTTAAGAAAAATTTATCAAATAATTGGCAAAAAACATTAAAGAATTTTTTTTTATTGCAAATAAAAGAAAATGCAGGAAAAAGAAATATTTTAAGAAAGTTAGAGAATGATTTTATTAATCAACGTCCACCAACAAAAGAAGCCTTGGAAAAGTCCTTAGAAATATTAGAAGAAAATGATATGAGAACTGAGGTTAAAAACATTAATATTCCAACATTAATAATTAGTAGTAAAAAAGATGCTATTTCAAATTATAAAGCTTCTATTTGGATGCAGTCACAAATTAAAGATTCAAAAATATTTATTCATGATTCAGCAGGACATATACCATTTGTAAGCTACCAAAGAAAATGTTTTGAGTTAATAGAAGATTTTTTGGGATCATAATAGAAAATGATTGATAAAGAGTATAAGCGGAAAGTATTTGATAGGAATGCTAAAACATATGATCAGTATGCATCTCTCCAGAATAAAATATCAGATAACCTATTTAAGAAATTAGACTTAATTGAAGTAAAACCAAATTTAATTTTAGATCTTGGATGCGGTACTGGAAGAAATGGGGAAATTTTTAAAGAGAAATATAAAAATATAAGATTAATAAATTATGATTTCTCTATAAAAATGCTACAAGAGGCTAGAAAGAATCAACATAATAATTTATGTAAAAAATCTGATTTTATATGTGGTGATATTGAAAAATTAACTTTTCCTGAAAATACATTCGATATAATTTGGTCAACAAGTTCTTTGCAATGGTGTAATAATTTATCAGATATCTTTAAGAAAATAATGTCAATATTAAAACCAGGAGGTTTATTTATATTTAGTACATTTGGGCCAAATACGCTTTTTGAATTAAAAAATGTCACCAAAAAAATATCTAATTATCAAAAAACAAATAGTTTTTTAGATATTCTAAGTATTAAGCATATGCTTATTAAGCAAGGTTTTATTAATACAACTATTGATTCAGAAGAATTTTGTTTAACATATAAAAATATTAATAAACTATTCTTAGATTTAAGAAAGATTGGTGCTACAAGTGGTTTTAAAAAGAGAAAAATCGGGCTATCTGGAAAATCATATTTAAAATTGATTTCAGAAGGCTATGAAGAATATACCTATGGTGGTATTTATCCTGCAACCTATGAAGCAGTTTATGGTTGTGCTTGGAATGATATCGATGAATAATAAAATTTAAATATTATTTAATATGAACAATCCTTTTTTTATTACAGGTACAGATACACATATAGGTAAAACAGAAATTACCTGTGCATTAATTGAATTTTTTAAAAATAAAGGTTTTCTTTCATGTGGAATGAAGCCAGTTGCTGCAGGAACTGAAAATATTGATGATCATTTAGTAAACAGTGATGTAAATAAATTTTTATCTATAAATAGTATAGAAAAAGATGTTGAAATTATAAATCCATATACTTTTGATCAACCAATTGCTCCTCATATAGCCTCTCATTTATCAGGTAAGGAAATTGTTTTTTCAAATATTAAAAAAAATTTTTTGATATTACAGGAAGAATGCGATTATTTATTTGTTGAAGGGGCTGGTGGATACAAAGTCCCTCTTGCAAATAATAATTCTACCATTTCAGATCTTGTAGACTATTTGAATATACCAATTATTCTAGTTGTGGGTATTCGATTAGGTTGTATTAATCATACAATTTTAACTGTGGAATCAATAAAAAATAATCATCAAAATCTATATGGATGGATTGCTAACTGTATTGATCCAAATATGAATAAAGTTGAGGAAAATATTAAATATCTCTTTGACAATATAGACGCGCCATTTATGGGTAAAGTACCTTTTCAAAAAAAAATTAACTCAATTAAGATATCTGATTACTTATTATGGCCTGGTAATTTATAAAGCCCATTTTTATTAATATAATCCTTAATAGCTTCAGGTAAAAAATTATTAATATCTAAATTTTTCATTGATCTATCTCTAATTTCACTTGATGATTCATCAAATATAGGCATTAAGATAGGGTAGATTAATCCATGATTATATTTTTTAAGATCATTAATATTATTAGTTTTGTTCTCTTTAAAGTATTCCTGTACTTCTCTTGACATTGTTTCTATATTTGATTTTTTACCACTCCTCTCAATTAAAACTAAATGACAGTAGTTTAATATATCATTCCATTTATACCACGAGTTGATAGTTGAAAAAGCATCAGTACCGAGAATAAAAAGTAAGGTAGAGTCACTTCTATGTTTAAAAAAATTAAGGGTATTAATTGTATAAGAAATTCTTTTTAGTTTTAAATATTCATTAATTTCAAAATCTGAAAATTCAAAAGAACTTTCTGTACAAACTATATTTAACATCTCAAGTCTATGATAATGAGCACTCATTATTTTATTGTTGGGTGAGTTTCCAGTGGGTATAAAAATAATTTTCTTTAAACCAATTATTTTTATACAGTTTTTTGCTATTGATATGTGCGCTTTATGAACAGGATCGAAAGCACCTCCATACAAACCAATTAGTTTATTTTCCACCATGTTTATTTTCTGATTTGACCCGTTCCTAAAATAATATATTTTAGTGAGGTTAGCCCCTCGAGCCCAACTGGGCCTCTCGCATGAAATTTATCAGTTGATATACCAATTTCAGCTCCTAAACCATACTCAAAACCATCAGCAAAGCGAGTTGATGCATTAATCATGACACTTGAAGAATCAATTTCCCTAATAAACTTCTTACCATTATCTTGATCATTTGTAATGATTGACTCTGTATGCTTAGAAGAATACTTGTTAATATGCTTAATTGCTTTATCAATTGAATCAACAATCTTGATCGAAATAATTGGACCTAAATATTCTGTAAAATAATCTTCTTCCTTAGCATCTTTAATATCAGAAATAATTTTTTTTGTTTCTGTGCATCCGCGAATTTCTATTTGCTTAGCTTTAAATATTTTTTTTATTTTGGGCAAAAAATCTTTTGCTATTTTTGAAGAAATAACTAGCGACTCTAATGTATTACAGGTCCCAAGTCTTTGTGTTTTAGAATTATCAACAATATTAAGTGCTCTATCAATGTCAGCAAATTCATCAACATAGATATGGCAATTACCGTCAAGATGTTTAATAACTGGAATTCTTGCATCTTCAGATATTTTTTTTATCAAACTTTTACCACCACGCGGTATTATGACATCAATAAATTTATTCATTATTATCAGTTCGTCCACTGCTTTTCGATCAGTTATCTTAATAATCTGTACAGAGCTAGAATGAAAACCAGTTTCTTCCAATGATTGAGATATTAATTCACCTAAATATGAATTAGAGTAAATTGCTTCAGAGCCACCTCTTAAAATTATTGCATTGCCGGATTTAATAGATAAGCCAGCAGCATCAATAGTGACATTTGGTCTAGATTCATAAATCATCCCTATAACTCCAAGCGAAACTCTCATTTGGCTTACTTTGATTCCTGATTGCATAGTTCTTTTGTTAATAATTTGACCAATTGGGTCATCTAGTTTTTCTATCTGTAATAATCCATCTGCCATAGCAGTTATATTTTTTTTGTTTAAAGTTAAGCGATCTATAAATGCTTTATCATGGTTATCTTTAGCAGCTTGAATGAGATCTTTCTTATTCGAATCAATAATATTTTCTTCATTAGTAAGAATTTTATTAGCTAAATTATTTAAAAATTTATTTTTTTGTAAGGATGAAGCAGATGCTATTCTAAAACTTGCATTTCTAGCTTCACTTCCAACCTTAATCATGTAATCTTTAATATCCATTAGTTTATTCTACGTTGTTTTTTTATTAAATAAACGAGAGATTCCAAATACAAATCTATTGATTTCTAGCCAAGGGTTACCAATATTTATACCTTTGCAGATTAGATCTATTTCTTTTATTTTAAGCAAACTTGCCTCTATTTGATTAATTGAGAGTGTATTAATTGCTTTACGGACTAAGTCTTGGGAAGTTCCAAATATACGTAATTCTATTAATTTTGAATTTGTAATAGAGCCATTTGAGGAGAACTTTAATTTTGAAACTGCTGTAAACATCCAAGAAAAAAGACCATTAAGTATTAAAGGTTCCATTCCTTCTTCTTCAAAGTATGATAATGCTTGGGAAGTTTTTTTCATTTCACCAGACATGCAATACTCTAATAATTTAAAACTATCATACTTAGAGCCATTAGATATATGAGCTATTAGTTTTTTTATATCTATCTCGCTTTCTAATTTCAATAAAGATAATTTGATAATTTCATTTTCGGCAGCTAGTAAATTTCCCAAAGATAAGTTTGATAATAATGCAATAGATTCGTTATCTATATTTAAGCCATGAAAATCTGCTCTTGCTTTTATTGCTTGTTGAATTTTTTGTGAATTTGGTTCTTTGGCTTCTAATTGAATTGATTTTTTATTTATTTCTTGAAACCAAGAAGATTTTAGTAATTCTTTAGTTGGATTTTGAAAGTGAAAGACAAATAAGTCATCTGTATTATCTAAAATTACTTTAACAATAAATTGTTTAATTCCATCTAATAATCTTCCAGAAGATATTAATATACTAAATTGTGTTTTGTTAGTGAATAATGAGTCATTCTCAAATAATGGCTTTACATCATTAAGTTTAGTAGTTTTATCTAAATTAATAGATTTATATTCAATATTATTTAGATCCGAGAAACATCTAATTTCTTTTTTAATATGATTTGAAACAACAGGCTCATTACCTAAAATAATGATGCAATTTTTATTTAATTCTTTAATTTTTTCTATTATTTCTTTTGGAGAAAAGTTGGATCCCATTATGTTACTTTATAACAGATATCTGGGTAGCTATTGTTCTAATGAGCTGCTCTTGCATACCTTTAACTAAACGTGCTTCTTCTTTTGATTTTGAAATTATATTTTTATCATCATAAGTGTAATCTCTAGAAGTTTTGATGTTGATTACATCTCCCCATTGACCATCTTTTATTTTAAATCTAAATGAAACTTCATAATTAATTTGATATTCTCTTACCTTGCCGGTAGAGCTAAGGGAAAGAATTTTTTTTGAAAAAGTATCGTTTGTAATTTCAAGGAGCATTTCAGTATCTTTCCCTTCTATTTTAACACCAGAGCGTTTAAATATTTTCTGAAGTACTTTGTAAAAGCTACTAGATCCACCACTTACCGATATTGATTTGAAATTTATCTCTTGCGATCCACGAAGTTGATATCCACATGATGCAATGCTTAATGTGAGAATAAGAAGCAATATATAACTAAAAATTTTTTTCATAATTAGGAATTAACCAATAACAATATTAATTAGTTTTTCTTTAATGTAAATAATTTTCTTAACTTCACTTCCATTGCCAATAAATTTTTTGACATATTCAGTTTTAATTGCCTTTTGTTTAATTTCACTTTCTGATTCATCATTTGATATTATCATATTTCCTCTTAGCTTACCGTTGACCTGAACAACTATTTTTATTTCATCTTGGATTAAAGCTGATTTATCTACTTTCGGCCACATCATATTATCAATGTCTCCATCTTTACTAATAAGACTCCATAGTTCTGCTGTAATATGGGGTACAAATGGATTAAGCATCAATAAAATGTTTTCTAAGACATCTTGCTTAATTGAAAATGGTAGCTCATTATTTTTATTTGATTCGTTTAGGAGGTTTAGCAATTCCATTACTGAAGAAATAACAGTATTAAAACTATGTCTTCTCTCAAGATCATCAGTAACTTTTTTTATAGTTGAATGTAATTTAAAATTTAAATCTTTTATTTTTCTCTCTAAATTATTATTACTGTCATTTTTTTTTGCAGGTTTTTTTTCAATATGAATGTTAATAATATTCCACAATCTCTTTAGAAATCTATGTGCACCTTCAATACCACGATCAGACCATTCCAAACTTTGTTCTGCTGGCGCAGCAAACATTATGAATAACCTGGCAGTATCAGCCCCATATTTTTCAATAAGTTCTTGAGGATCTACAGTATTTCCTTGGGATTTTGACATTTTAGACCCATTTTTTAAAACCATACCTTGAGTTAATAATTTTATAAATGGTTCTTTAGATTTAATTAAACCAATATCACTTAAGACTTTGTTAAAAAATCTTGCGTATAAAAGATGAAGAATTGCATGCTCAATCCCACCAATATAATAATCAACAGGAAGCCAGTAATTTACTCTATCATCAAGCATTTTATTTTCTTGGTCAAAACTTGCGTATCTTGCAAAGTACCACGAGGATTCAAAAAAAGTATCCATAGTATCAGTCTCTCTTTTTGCTTTATTACCGCATTTTGGACAAATACAAGAATAAAAATCTAGCATTTTATTTAAAGGGGACCCAATATTAGACTTATTCATTTTTACGTTTTCAGGAAGTGTAACTGGAAGATCATCTTCTTTAACTGGAACATCCCCACAATTTTTACAATAAATCATAGGTATAGGACAACCCCAATATCTTTGTCTAGAAACTCCCCAATCTCGAAGACGAAACTGGATTCTTTTCTTACCTTTTCCTATACTTTCTAATTTTTTTGAGATAGCTTTATTCGCATCTTCACTTGACAGATTGTCAAATTCATTAGAATTCACTAAGTTACCAGTCCCTAAAAATGCCTTAGTTTTATCATAGTCATCTGAATCAATAACTTGCTTAATTGGTAATTGATATTTCTTAGAAAATTCAAAATCTCTTTCATCATGGGCAGGAACAGCCATAACTGCACCTTCGCCATAATTTATTAGGACATAATTTGCTATCCATATTGGTATATTTTCTTGAGTTATTGGATGTTTAGCATATAAACCACTAAAAATACCCTTTTTCTCAGCAGTTGATATTTCTGCTTCTGAAGTACCAATTTTTTGACATTCATTGATAAAATTTTTAATTTCAATTTGCTCTTTTGATAAAGCATAGCTAATTTTATGTTCAGGAGCTATAGCAAGATAGGTTGCTCCCATTAAAGTATCTGGCCTAGTTGTGAAAACTTTTATAATATCTTTTGAGTCATTAATTTCAAAATCAATTTCACACCCATTACTTTTGCCTATCCAATTTTTTTGCATAGTTTTAACTTGCTCTGGCCATTCATTAAGATCATCAAGACCTTTAAGAAGCTCATCAGCATAATCAGTAATTTTCATAAAATATTGCGGTATTTCTTTTCTTTCAACTTTTGCACCTGAACGCCAACCTTTCCCATCTATAACTTGTTCGTTGGCTAATACAGTTTTGTCGATCGGGTCCCAATTAACCGTCGAAGTTTTTTTATAAATTATTCCTTTTTCATATAATTGAATAAATAGCCATTGCTCCCATTTATAATAATTAACATTACATGTTGAAATTTCCCTGTTCCAATCGATAGAAAGACCTAATTGTTTAAGTTGTGATCTCATATAGGTGATATTTTCATTTGTCCACTTTGCGGGAGCAGTGTTATTTTGAATAGCTGCATTTTCTGCAGGCAAACCAAAAGCATCCCAACCCATTGGTTGTAACACATTAAATCCATTCATTCTTTTATATCGAGATATAACATCACCAATTGTATAATTTCTTACGTGACCCATATGTAATTTTCCACTTGGATAAGGAAACATAGACAATGCATAGAATTTAGGTTTTTTACTATTTTCAAAAACTACAAATGAATTAGATGTATTCCATTTAGCTTGGATTTTTGATTCAATTTTTTTGAATTGATATTCAGAAGTCATATTTAGGTAAGTTGTTTATTTATGTTATTTTTTATTTCATCTGGTGATTCAGTTCCATCAATTGCAACAAATACCGGTTTTTTATTAATATTTTCTTTTGACCAATCAGAATAGAAAGAAACTAATGGCTCTGTTTGTTGGTGATAAGTAACTAATCTCTGTAATATTGTTTCTTTGATATCATCATCTCTGATAATTAGTGGTTCTCCAGTAACATCGTCTTTGCCTTCTTTTCGTGGTGGATTATATTTTATATGATAAATCCTACCAGACTCAGGATGAATTCTTCTGCCACCTAATCTTTCGATAATAGCATCATCAGGAACTTTGATTTCAATGACATAATCCACAATAATACCGACACTTTTCATTGCTTGGGCTTGAGGAATAGTTCTTGGAAAACCATCTAATAAGAAACCATTTTTACAGTCATCATCCTTAATTCTTAATTTAACAAGATTAATTATAAGATCATCAGGAACTAACAGCCCTTGGTCCATATAATTTTTTGCTGACATACCTAATTCTGTTTTATCTGATACTGCCGACCTCAACATATCACCGGTGGATATTTGAGAAATATTATATTTTTTTTTAAGAAAATTTGCCTGAGTACCTTTCCCTGCACCAGGAGCACCTAATAAAATAATTTGCATAGATTTATTCCAAGAAATTAAAAATTATAACAGTAATTAAAAAGATAGTTTTCTTCTAGTTAAATAGTTTTCGATATTAACAAAATTATCGATAGTAAGAGTTTCTGCTCTTAGGGATGAATCAATATTTAAATTTATAAAGTCATTTTTATTTAGAATATCTTTAAAATTATTTTTTAAAGTTTTTCTTTTTTGTTGAAAGGCTAGCTTGATTACTCTTTCATAATTATCAATATTCAAAGCAGTTAAATTCTGAGAATTTTTTTTAGAAAATTTAACAAAAGACGATGTTATTTTGGGTATCGGATTAAATGCTTCTGCAGGAATATCAAACATAAGTTCTATATCATAAAAATATTGAAGCATTAAAGATAGCCGACCATACATTTTTGTTGAAGGGACTGCTGAAACTCTTTCAGCAACTTCTTTTTGAAGCATAAAGAAAAGACCAGAATTATTTTTTTTATTCTTTGCAATTTTTAAAAGAATAGGGGTTGAAATATAGTATGGAAGATTCCCAATAACCAAATCAAATCCTGATATTATTTGTTCTTCAAAATCTAGAATATCTTTTTGATATATGGTTATTTTAGAAAGAGGAATATTTTTTTTAAGGAATTCAATCATATCTGTGTCAATTTCAACTACATTAATATGCTTTATTTTTTTCAATAAGGGTATCGTTAAAGCACCAAGACCAGGACCAATTTCTAGAATTGATTGCTCACTGTTTGGATTTATGGAGTCTATTATTTGATTAATAGTATATTGATCAATTAAAAAATTTTGACCAAATTTCTTTTTAGCTTGCATCACTTTTGTTTATTCTGAGCTAGTTTAATTGCTAAAGTGATAGATTCAAAAAAGCTATTCTTATCAATTTTACTCGAACCAACTAGGTCTAATGCAGTTCCATGATCTACTGAGGTTCTAATAATTGGAAGTCCTAATGTTGTATTAACTCCATGATTAAAAGAAAGTGCTTTGAATGGTGCAAGTCCTTGATCATGGTACATAGTAAGAAAACTATCTGTAACTTCAATATATTTTTCTGTAAATGCTGTATCGGCAGGAATAGGACCTAACAAATTTAAACCCTCACCAATAAGTTTTTTTATTACTGGAATTATTATTTTTTTTTCTTCATTACCAAATTCACCATTTTCCCCTGCATGAGGATTAAGTCCGGTAATAGTTATTTTTGGATTTCTTATTTTAAAATTATTTTTAAGATCATTATGTAGTGTTTTAATTATTTGCTCTAATTTTTTTTTGGTAATAGATTTAGTGACATCTGAAAGAGCAATATGTGTTGTTACTAATGCAACCCGTAAATTTTTATTATCGACAAGCAACATCACTTCTTTGTTTTTGGAGCCACATAAATTTGCAATATATTCAGTATGACCTGTGAATTTTTTATTATGAGATGAAAGTATCTTTTTGTTAACAGGGAGTGTTACAAGGGCATGATATTTTTCTTTTAAACATTCATTAACAGCAAAATCAATCGCATCTAATTGAGCTAATGAATTTAATTTATCTAGTTTTCCAGGAGATACTTTTTTAACAAGTGGTATATTAATTATATGAAGTTCTCCATTCCCTTTATGAAGAATTGATTTCGTTGATATATTTATTTTTTTATTATGGAGTCTCGCTCTATCCAGAATAGCATTATGATTGGCCAGTAAAGTAATTTTTGCAGGAAATTTTTGGTATGCTAATTTTATACAAAGATCTAAACCAATACCTGCTGGTTCTCCTGAAAGGATTATTATTTTTTTGATATTTTTCACTCTTGAATTAATCTTATATCAATAAATGATTGATCTCTAAGTTGCTTTATCCAGTCCCTAAATATCAGTTCAGTTTTCTGATTAACTAATTGCGTTCTTGCTTTATATTTAATTGATTCATCAGTTAAATCATTTTCTCTCCTTTCAGTAACTTTAATTATATGCCATCCTAAATTGGTATTAATTGGCTTACTAATTTCATTAATATCCAAACTGTTATAAGTACTCTCAAATATTGGTAAAGTTGTACCAGGGCTAACCCATCCAAGATCTCCACCATCTGCAGCTGAACCATCTTCAGAATATTCCTTGGCTAATTGATCAAATGTCTGACTGCCTTCAATAATTAAATTTCTAAATCGATTTAATCTTTTTACAATTTCGTCTTCAGGCGTAATTTCATTTTGTTTAATAACAATATGTTGTAATTTAGTTTGCTTTATCAAAACCTTCTTTTTTGTAATACCTTTTTTTTCATTTATTTTTAGTATATGAAATCCACTTGCCGATTTGAAAGGTTTAGTTACTTCTCCTTCATCAATTTTAGCTATTTCATCATTGAACAATTGTGGTAAATCTATCTCTTTTTTCCAGCCAATATTCCCTCCAGATTTCGCTGTTGAATCATCAGAATATTCTTTTGCTACTTCCTCAAAACTTTTTTTTGATAATAATATTTCATATACTTCCATACTTTTTTTATAGTTAATTTCTATTTCAGAAGGTAAGGCACCATCAGTATTCTTAATCAATATGTGTGATAAATTAAAGATATCTGGATTAAGCACTGCATTTTTACGTAATTGGGAATCTACTTCAAAATCAGAAATATTAATCTTTGTGCTAATTTCTTTATTTTTTATTTGTTTTAAAAGCAACTCATAACGAATATTATCTATAAAATCTCCATAAGATAATCCATCCCTAGCAATATTTTTTTTCAATTCTTCAATAGTCAAATTGTTATTTTTAGAAATATTTGCTATAAAAGAATCGATTTTTTTTTGATCTACAGAATATCCAGATTGTGCTGCATATTGTTTGATTAAACTTTTATGTATGAGTTTATCTAAAACATTAGCTTTGAGTAATTCTTCAAATTGTTCTTCAGTAGCCCCTTTATTCTTAGTAAAATTTCTTGCTGCTTTAATTGCTTTTTTGAGCTCTACTTCAGTAATAACTTCTTTTTCAACTATAGCTATTACTCTGTCAAGTTCCTCATATTTTTCATTTGCTATTAGATTTGGATTTATTTGAATTGTTGTGAATATACATATTAGGATTGAGAAAATATTCTTATTCATCAATTTAAATTTTCTCTTCTATATTGATCAGGTATATCTGATGTTAATGATGCTCCTGGAACATTTCTTTGTAAAACACTAAACAAATTAGCATCATTACTTGCACCTAGTGAACCTAGTTCTCCAACCTCAATTTGCATAAATAAAGTATAGTTTGGTTTGTCAGTTGTAGCCAAGGACATTCTGTTTAAGACTAATCTTGAACTCCAGCATCCCCCATCAAATTCTAATCCAGCTAATGATTCAACTAACCTGGACTGTTTAATATCGTAGTTATAACGTCCAATTGAATACCATCCTTGACCCATTGGCCATTGGCCTGCAAGATTAAATTGTTTAATATCATTGCTAGCGTTATTAGGATTCCGAATTAATCTATAGCTTGCATCAATTAATTTTCCTGCTTGTGGATTATAACTAGTCTTAAAAGTTGCACGATTAGTTCTACTTCCGTCAGGGTTGTATTGGATTGAACTATCAATTCTATATGCTTTGTTAATGAATGCTGTTGCTGTTAAGAATAGATCTGATGAATCACTTTGTATTACTGAATTTACATACTGACTCTCTTTTAGTACTTCTCTGTCATCGAGGTAGAATCTTTGAGCCAATGTTGCGCTTAACCTTTCACTACCGCTAACATCTATAAATCTTGTTGTGGCAGCAATTGTAAATTGGTTTGAATCCATTACTCTATCTCCTCCAACGAACTGGTTTTCAATAAATAAACTTTCCATATTTAAGTCTGTTAAAGCAGTGTCAAATAAAGGTAAGACTTCTTGGTTTTTATATTTAGTATAAGAATAAAAAATTCTTGGCTCTAAGGTTTGGGTAAAACTTTGTCCTGCAAAGTTTAATTTTTTATCTAGATAAATACCGCTATCAACTGATAATGTCGGAATTATCATAGATTTAGAATTAGTCGAACTGCCCTTAAGCGAATAATTTCTAATATTCATTGAAAGCTTAGGTTTAACATAACCAAAATTTGTTTCAAATGGTGCGGCTATACTTGGATTTGCTACAAATCTAGTCCCTGTAATATTCTTGTCTGTGGATGAGGCAACAAAATTATGATTTCTCTCAAATTGTGTTAAAGATATACCTAATTCTGTTTCAAAGTATGAGAAGTCATCAAAGTTTCCATATTCATTAGAATGATTTATGTTTAAGCTCGGTAGCCTCTCATATGGTGAGCTAGCCACCGTTAAATTTTGGTATCTTTGTGCAATAAAGTTAATATCTAGTGTATCTGTTGAGTAATTAAGATATGCTTCTTGTGGCAAGTTTACTTTACTGGTTACTGATATTAATGATGACATATCAGAAAAATAATTATCATCAGAAACTTTTTCGAATATAAAACCGCCATTAAGATCATTAGTTATTTTTTGTTTGTGATGAATTTTTGCGTAATATCGATTATCTTTATCGGTAGCATCATCATTATTCATATATTCAAGATTACTTGTTCCAAAATAATTTGTATTAAGGTATCTATATTCTCCTTCAATTTGTAAACCTCTTTTACCAAAGTATCTTGGTGTGACAGTAGCATCACTCGTTGGTGAAAGATTAAAGTAATAGGGGATAGATGATTCAAAACCACTTCTAGATGTAGTACCGACAGAGGGAGCTAAAAAGCCTGACTTTCTATCATTGTTGAAAGAAAAATTTACTAAGGGAGAATATAATATGGGAATACCCTTAAATTCTAGTTTTGCATTTTTAGCTTCTAATGTTTGTGATCTATTATTAATTTCAATTTCTGATGCTTTGATAAACCAATCATCCTTTCCCACTTCGCAGGTTGTAATTGATGCATTTTGTAGTCGTTTTTTATCTTCACCTTCAATAAATAAAACTTTAGCTTTACCACGTAATGTATTGTTAAATGAATTACTTGGTTTACCTAAGGTGGATAAAAAAGATGCATTTGGTAGAACTCCAACATTTTCTTTAACAGAAAGTTCTAATGAGGAACCAGTAAGTGAGCCTCCATCACTTTCAATACTTACCTCACCAATGGCATAAAGCTCGTCAGAAACTTGATCATATTCTATAAGGTTAGCTTTAATAGTTTTACCATGTTTTTTTAAAATTGCATTACCTGAGGCCTTTAGTTTTCTGTCTAAATTATTTTCTAGAGTATCCCCCTCAATTATAAGGGTTTCATCGTCTAATTGATCTTCTCCATAAGAAAACGTACTATTAAAAAATAGTATTAAAAAAATCATAAAATAATTTTTCTTTATGAATGAAGTCAATGTATTAAATCTAAAACTGATATAGTCATTTTTAATATACTTATTTTATTATCAAATTTTTATACAAAACTAATATAAATCAGTGAGTTAAGGATTATAACTCAAGTAATTTTAAAAAACCTATTATTTGTAACTGAAAGAGGATGTTATGGATAGAGCAGAAAGCATAGAAAATTGGCTTAAAAGTCAATTAAATCAAGATTTTGTGATGAAGCCTGCATCTTCTGATGCTAGTTTTAGACGTTATTACAGAATAATCCTAGACACTCAAACATATATTCTGATGGATGCGCCCCCTAATTTGGAAAGAATAGATCATTTTATAAATATAACTAATAAGCTCGTTATTGCAGAGATTAATTCGCCTAGGATCACTGCATTTGATGATGAATTAGGTCTAATATTGATGACTGATTTTGGAAATCAAACTTTATTAGATGTTCTTGATGGCGATAATTATTATGAGTTATATTCCAAAGCAATTCATTCTTTATTACAGATTCAAACTAAAGTAGGTACTGAAGGGCTTCAGAATTATTCAGAGGTTCTATTAGTGAATGAGATGTCACTTTTCACTCAATGGTACCTTGCAAAATTTAAAAAATTTAAACTTGAAGATCAGGAGTTAGTGCACGAAATATTTTCACTAATCTCAAAAAAAATTTATACACGAAATAAATGCTTTATTCATAGGGATTACCACAGTAGAAATTTAATGTTTATAGCAAAAAATAATCTTGGTATATTAGATTATCAAGATGCAGTTAAAGGTCCTTTGACCTATGATCTTGTTTCACTTCTAAAAGACGCTTATATAGAACTAGATGAAGAATTTGTATTAGATCAATCAGTTCGTTATTGGGAAAAAGCTAAACAATCAGGATTAATAATTAATGAAGATTTTTCAAGTTTTTATGAAGATTTTGAATGGATGGGAGTTCAAAGACACTTAAAGATTTTAGGTATTTTTTCGAGACTATCAATTCGTGATAAAAAAGATCAGTATCTTAAAGATATACCTTTGGTTGAAAAGTATTTAATGATTACATCTGAGAGATATAAAAGCCTTTACCCTCTAAGAAAGCTTTTAGATAAGGTTATTTCCTAAATGAAGGCAATGATTTTATCTGCTGGTCGAGGCTTGAGAATGGGCTACCTCACTAAAAATATTCCTAAACCACTTATTAAAGTAAGAGGAAAGAGTCTGATTGAGTGGCATCTTGAAAAATTATCAGCTGCAGGATTTAAGGATATTGTAATTAATATTCATTATTTACCTAAAATAATTAAAGAGTTTGTTGGTGATGGGTCAAAGTGGAGATTAAATGTGACTTTTTCAGAAGAAAACCCCATTTTAGAAACAGCAGGAGGTATCAAAAATGCCATATCAATACTAGGTAGAGAGCCATTTGCAGTAATTAATGCTGATATTTTTTCAAATTTTGACTATGTAAAGTTAAAATTAATTGAATTAAATAATAGTAGTGATGGACATTTAGTTCTCGTAAGGAATCCTGAGCATAATCAATCTGGTGATTTTGGACTTTTAGATAATAATTGTTTAGCAGTAAATTCTGATATTTTGTACACTTTTTCTGGGATTGCTGTTTATCATCCTAGGTTTTTTAATGGGATAGAATCAGGTATTAAAATGCAGTTACTTCCATTACTAAAAAGCTCTATATCTAAGTCTTTGATAAAAGGTGAATTATTTGAAGGAATGTGGTCTGACATTGGAACGCCAAAAAGACTTGAGATTATAAATAAAAGAGATTAAATATGAATACTTATAAAGAATTTCAAAACAGAAGAGAGACGTTAGGACGCAGATTGGCTAGAAATTCAATAGCTATCATTTCTAATTCGGATGAATCCATAAGGAATAGAGATTGTAATTACCCATTTAGATCAGATAGTTACTTTCACTATTTATCTGGATTTCCTGAACCTGAAGCAGTAATTTTTATAATAAGGAGTGTTCGACCGAGATCTATTCTTTTTTGCAAGTCTAAAGATGAAAGTAAGGAAGTATGGGATGGTTATATCTTTGGACCTGAAGAAGCAGCAAAGAAATTTCTATTTGATGAGACTTACCCCCTTGAAGAAATTGATAGGTTAGTCCCTAAAATATTAAAAAAATTTAAAGAAGAGTGTTCCGATAGCCCTTTATATTATCTTTTATCATCAAGTAGGAAAATTGAAACTGATTTAACTTCAGAACAGTGGGCTGGACATAAAAATATAGAGAATTTAAAAAAATGGACTGGTCAAAAAGATATTCAAAATCAATGTATGGACATTCGTAAAGCGTTAGACCCAATGCGATACTTAAAAAGTAAAAACGAAATTGATAATATGCAGAAGTCAGCTAATATTGCTGCTCAAGCTCATATACATGCAATGAGTATAACAAAGCCTGGTAAATACGAATATCAAATTGAAGGGGAAATATTAAATCAATTTATGCAAAATGGTGCAAGATATCCCGCCTATGGTTCTATTATTGCAGGAGGTGATAATGCATGCACTCTTCATTATGTTAGTAATGCTAGTATATTAAAGGATGGAGATTTACTATTAATTGACGCTGGATGCGAATTAGAAAATTACGCTTCTGATATCACAAGAACATACCCTATTAATGGAAAATTTTCCCCTGCACAAAAAGATATTTATCAGATTGTTCTTGAGGCACAAAAAAAAGCTATTAATAAGGTTATTCCTGGAAAATATTTTGATGAACCCCATAAAGCAGCTGTTGAAATTATAGTAAATGGACTTATTGATTTAAAAATATTAAAAGCTTCTCGTGATGAAATTTTTGAAAAAGAACTTTATAAAGAATTTTTTATGCACAGAACTAGTCATTGGTTGGGTCTGGATGTCCATGATGCAGGCCAATATTTTGATGGTTTTTCAAAAGATGGCAAACCAAAACCTGTTAGGTTCCAAGATACAAATGTTTTAACTATTGAGCCTGGTTGTTATATAAAACCTAATACTAACGTGCCTGAAGAGTTCTGGGGAATTGGCATTCGAATCGAAGATGATGTTTTGGTGACAGCTTCAGGAAATAAGGTGCTGAGTTCAGATGCTCCAAAAGAGATTGAAGATTTGGAGGCTATAATAGGTAGTTTAAATGATTAAATCAATCGCAATAATTGGAGGGGGTCCAGTCGGAGCAATTTTTGCTTTACTAAATAAATCTCAAGCTTCTAAGACATTTCTCTTAGAGGCTAATTCACAAGTTCAAACAAAGACTGATAAGAGGGCATTAGCATTATCAAATGGGTCTAAATTCATTTTAGAAAAAATTGGCGTATGGGAAGAATTAGAGGATAGATTAACTCCAATTAAGACTATTCATACTAGCCAAAAAGGAACTTTTGGAAGATCTTTAATGGAAGCTGAGGAGACTGATCAGGCTGCATTAGGTTATATTATTTCTTACGGGGACTTAATTAGAACCCTTCAAAAAAAAATACTTTACACAAAGGGTATTGAAGTCCTTTATGATTCAAAAGTAATTTCATTTTCAGATAGTGGAAAAGCACAAAAATTAAGATTTAAATGTAAATCTAAAGAAAAGTCATTAAATTGTGATTTATTGGTAATGGCTGATGGTGGAGGTTCAAAAATTAAAGGTATTAATATTTCGAGAACTAATAAATCATTTGAACATAGTGCATTAGTTACTCATGTTAAAACTGAAGTAACGCATTCAAATATTGCTTATGAGCGATTTACCAATATGGGACCAATGGCATTACTTCCTAATCTTAATGGTCAATACTCTTTAGTCTGGACAGGACCTAATGATCAAATAAAAAGACTAAGTCAGCTTAATAATTCAGAATTTTTAATAGAACTTCAAGGCCATTTTGGTGATCGAGTTGGAAATTTTATACTATCTGAAAAAATTATTACCTTCCCATTATCTCAATCATTTATATCCAAGTTTCCAGAAGAAAATATTGTAATCATAGGAAATTCTGCGCAAACAATGCATCCAGTTGCTGGACAAGGATTAAATACGGGGATAAGAGATGCATTAGTATTATCAGACTGCATTAGGAAAAATAATTATTTAAACCTTAAATTGATGATTAATGATTTTAATAAAATGAGAAAAAAAGAAACTAAAAATATTTTAAGATTCACAGACTCTTTAGTTACAATTTTTTCTAATGATCTTATTGGAGTAAATAAAATTAGAGGTATGGCATTATCTCTTTTAGATCTTGTACCACCAATAAAAAAAAGATTTATAAAGAAAATGAGTTATGGAAAATAAATCATTAAATCAAATTATTGTTTACGGTGGTGGCGTTATTGGTAATTTAACCAGTTTGTGCCTAAAAAAAAATGGCTTTAATATTTACCAAATTAAATCAGACATTAAAAATTCTGAAGATAGAACTTATGCATTAAGTCCGGGATCAATTGATTGGATGAAGTCAATTGGGTTAAGAGATGAATTTTTTAACTCCATGTATCCTATAGAAAATATTGAAATTATCCGAGAAAACTCGAAAGCTAGTTTTAGTGCAGATTCAGTTTTTCAACCTGCATTGGCTTATATGGTTTCAGAGAAAAAGCTAATGAAAGAAATACAGATAAAAATGGCATCTGAGAATATTGAAATGTTCACCGAACCAAAGGAAATAAATTTAGATAATTCTTCAGATGAAGTTCTAATTAAGTTAGGAAAAAAAAGTCTTCGCGCATCCCTCTTACTGGCCTGCGATGGAGCAAATTCTAAAATAAAAGAGCATCTTAATATTAGAAAGAAAATTAAAGATTTTAATCAAAATGCCATTGTTTTTAACTTTGATACAACTAAAGTTATAGGAAAAAATGCAAAACAATATTTTTTGAAAGATAGTATTTTAGCTTTATTACCGATTTCACCAAAAACTATTTCAGTTGTATGGTCTTGTAACCAAGATTTTTTCGAAAAAATAAATAATATGAATGATTTAAAATTCATAACCAAACTTAAAAGCATCATAGGGAATGATCTTTTTGAAATAACAAATATTTCTAAAAAAATTAATTTTCCTTTAAAAATGGTTTTAAATAATAAATTATTTGATAAAAGAGTAGTATTGATGGGTAATGCAGCTCATTCTATTCATCCTCTAGCTGGACAAGGATTAAATTTAGGTATTAGGGATATTATAAATTTTGAAGAATGTATTAAATCTAATAATTATAAAGATATAGGCCTTGAAGGTTTTTTGCGTCGCTTTGAAAGGTCACGTAAAATAGACGCGTTTGAATTTAGCTCATTAACTTCTATTCTTCAGTGGGCATTTTCAAGTAAAAGTCGGCTTATTAATCAATTTTTAGTTAAGGGTATTAATTTACTTGAAACTAAAGATAATTTAAAAAATTTTCTTATTAAAAAGGCAATTTCATGATCAAAATAATTTCTATTCTTCTATGCATTTTCGTTTCTTTTATTGCTGGTGCTAATGAAAATTCTTTAAGAGAAATTATAAAAAAAACCTATCCAGAATTATCAATAAAAAGCATCCAGAAGACAGATTTTAATGATTTATATGAGGTATATATTGGTAGTCAAATTATTTATACAAATGAAACTTTTAATTTTTTAATAGTTGAAGGGCGAGTTGTAGATCCACAAACTAAAATTGACATGACGGAGCTTAGACTTGAAGAGTTAACCCGTGTTAATTTTAATGACTTACCTTTATTAGATGCAATTAAAGTAGTAAAAGGTAATGGTAAAAGAAAAATAGCAGTTTTTTCTGATGTTGATTGCCCTTATTGTAAAAGACTTGAAAAAGATGAATTGTCAAATATGGACAATATAACTATATATACATTTTTATATCCGCTAGCTATTCATCCTGAAGCTGAAGGAAAATCAAAAAAAATATGGTGTGCAACAGACCAAGCTAAGGCTTGGAACGAATATATTTTTAAGGATAAAATCCCAAATAATTCTGGAGATTGTAAAACACCAATAAATAAAATAGTAAAATTAGGAAAAGATTTAGGAATTTCTTCAACACCAACAATTATTTTAACCAACGGCAAAAGGGTCCCTGGAGCAATACCATATAAACAGCTAGAAGAATATTTACAATAAATATTAAATTACTTCTTTTTATATTGCAAAAAAACTTGACATTTATCTTGAATCTATGAAAATACGTCTCAGGTGTTTGGTTTTAGGTAATATTTTGTGTTTCCTTAATTTTTTAAGCTCACTCTCACTCTCTTGATCCAAACTTTAGGGGCCTCCCAAATTTGTAAAGGATGTATCGTAATGGCTGAAGGAATAGTTAAGTGGTTCAATGATTCAAAAGGTTTTGGTTTTATCACTCCAGATGATGG